>Ga0335078_10016062_pt1 | contig 11110 bp, 9 predicted proteins | sample Lox_Sample_32_FD_206711 | JGI IMG/M metagenome (GOLD analysis project Ga0335078, IMG submission 206711) | Soil microbial communities from Loxahatchee National Wildlife Refuge, Florida, United States - Lox_Sample_3.2 | ecosystem: Environmental > Terrestrial > Soil > Wetlands | place: USA: Florida...
TCCAATGTGATCGATACGGCGGTGAACTATCGCCACCAGCGCAGCGAGCGGACCATCGGCCAGGCGCTGGCCGGTCTGATTCGAGAAGGGAAGCTCCGCCGCGACGAAGTCTTCGTGGCCACCAAGGGCGGCTTCGTGAGCTTCGACGGCGAAGAACCTAGCGATCCGGAGGCGTATTTTCGCGAACGCTTCATCGCGACCGGCTTGGTCCGCCCTGCCGACGTGGCTGCGGGTTGTCACGTGATGTCGCCGGCATATTTGGCGGATCAGATCGAAGTGAGCCGGCACAACCTGGGGTTCGAGACCCTCGACCTCTATTACCTCCACAATCCCGAAACGCAGTTGCAGCGCGGCACCACAGAGGAATTTTACGGACGGCTGAAGGCAGCTTTCACTGCGCTCGAGTCCGCGGTAGTTGCGGGTAAGATTCGCGCGTATGGAACGGCCACCTGGAATGCCTATCGTGTGAGCCCTTCGGCGCCGGACGCTGTCTCGATGCAAGACGTCGTCAAGCTGGCGGAGGAAGTGGGTGGGCCGGCGCATCATTTTCGCGCGCTTCAACTCCCTTTCAATCTGGCCATGCTGGAGGCGCTCGATCCGGCCACGCAGTCGATGGAAGGCCGGCCGGCTCCGGCACTGGTGGTCTTTGCCAGCGCGAGCCTGCTTCAAGGGCGCCTGGCGCAGGGACTGCCCGGCGAGATCGCGCGGCACTTTGCGGGACTCGACACCGACGCCCAGCGTGCGCTGCAATTTGTTCGCTCCACGCCGGGAATTACAGCGGCACTCGTGGGCATGAGTCATCGCGAGCATGTGGAAGAAAACCTTGCCACTGCGCGGGTGCCGCCCATGTCTTTCACCGAATACCGGGCGATGTTCGGAGCAGCCGGCGAAGGTTGAACGCGCTTGAAGGCTGACACGATGCCTATCGAAAATCTCGAACAGCGCCTGCAACGCGGCCTCGATGCGCTCAGCCGCGCGGACTTCCTGGAAGCGATTGAGAACCTCAACGGGGTCGTGGCCGAAGACTCGTCGAACGCCGAAGCCTGGCGCGCGTTGGGCGTCTGCTACCTAGAAATCCGCCAGCCGGGCACCGCGCTGGAAGCGCTGGAGCGCTCTCTCCAGGCCGACCCCGAACAGGCCGACAGCCATTACGTGCTGGGTAACGCCTGCGGCACTTTGGGGAACCTCGTGCGGGCGGCGGCGTGCTACCGGCGCGCCCTCGAAATCGAGCCGGATCATGCCAAGGCCGAAGAGTTCCTGATTCGCACGGAGGCGTTGCTCGAGAGCCGCGAGCACTACCGGCGGGGCCTGAAGTTGCTTTACGCGGCCGATCCCACCCGCCATGATCTCAACCAGGCGCTGCGCGAACTGGTGCAGTCCGCAGCTATCTTTGAAGACTCCCCGGCGCGGGAGAGCTTGGTGGACTGCGCGCAGAAGCTGCTGGCACTGCGGCAAGACCACCCCGTGCCGGTCTCCGTGACCCCTGCACTCGAAGACTGGGGAAGGGCCTGCGAGCGAGGTTACCAAAGTGCGCTGTTTGGGAATTGGGCGGGCGCTCGCGCAGCTTATCAGGACGCACTCGTCTACCGCGTTGGTGACGCTTTCGTGCACCACGCCCTCGGGTTCGGTTTCCTCTTGACGGGAGAGCCGGGAGAGGCGGTGCGAGCCTGGCTGCGCGCCTTGGAGCTCGATCCGGGTTACGATTTCACCCGCTTCGGGCGGGCCGGGCGCGGACACTAAGTACATCGTTCGATTAGTTCCTTATCATTTGCTCAGCCCCGGAGACTGGTGTGGCCGGCCTCATCACGTTGACGACGGATTTCGGTCTGCGCGATCCCTTCGTCGGGATCATGAAAGGCGTCATCCTTTCCATAAACCCCGAGGCCCGGCTCGTGGACCTCACGCATCAGGTAGAGTCCTTTGACATTGTCGATGGCGCTCTAGCCCTGGCCCAGAGCTATCCCTATTTTCCGGCCGGGACCATTCATGTGGTTGTCATCGATCCCGGCGTCGGATCCGAGCGCCGGCCGATCCTCGTCTCCACTGGTGACAACCACTTCGTGGGGCCGGACAACGGCGTCTTCTCTCTGGTCTATGAGCGCGAGACGTCGTGTCAAGTCCGTCACATCACCGCCGAGCGCTACTTTCGCCAGCCGATCAGCCAGACTTTTCACGGCAGGGACATTTTTGCGCCTGTGGCCGCCTGGCTGAGCAAAGGGCTGGCGCCGCAAGCGTTCGGCGGCCTGATTTCCAACTGCCTGCGAGTGCCGGTGTCGAGACCCGAGCGAGTCAGCGCCGGCGCCATTCGCGGCGCCGTTCTTCGCGTCGACAAGTTCGGGAACCTGATCACCAATTTCACTCCCGCGGATCTGCCGCCGGAGGGCAGTTTCGAGTTCCTGGTTAACCGGAGTCGTGTCACGAGGCTCGTCGCCAGTTATGCCGAAGGTCACGAGGCCGAGGTGTTTGCGATTGTGGGGAGTACCGGATTTGTGGAGATCGCAGGCCGTCAGGCGTCGGCGGCTGAGGTGCTCGGCGTATGGAAGGGCGCAGAAGTCATCCTGGAGATCGCTTGACGCAAATCGATGGCGTTACCGTTGCGGGTGCCGCGCGATCGCAGCGGGTGAAACTGCGCGGGGGTGGACCACAGGCACTTCAGGAATCTTCTCCAGCCGCACGCGAGCGATCCGCCGTCCGTCCATGGCGATCACCGTGAAGCGCCGGTTTTCAAATACGAACGTCTCACCGCCGCGTGGCACCACGCCCAACTGATCCAGCACGAAGCCGGCCAGCGTTTCATATCCGGAGCCTCGCGGCAGCTCGATCGCGTAGTCTTCGGCGACCTGGCGTAGGGCCAACGATCCGTCTAACACCAGCACGTTGGCGTTGAGGCGCTCCGCGGTGCTCGCAGCACCATCGGACTCGCCCTCCATCTCCCCCACGATCTGCTCGATGACATCGTCGAGGGTTACCAGTCCCACGAAAGTCCCGAATTCGTCCACCACCAGGGCCATCTGCGCCCGGCGAGGGCGGGCTTCCTCCAGCAACTGCGTCAAGGACATCGTCTCGGGCACGATCATGGGCTGGTGAAGCAGTCCGCGCAGGTCAAAGAAGGAGCCGGGCGAGTCGCCGCGATGCTGGCGCTCCAGAACCAACGGCAGCAGAGCTTTGGTGTGCAGCACACCCACGATATTGTCGGGCGATCTGTCGTAGACAGGAATGCGAGCGTGAAGGTCTCCGGCCACTTCCTCGAGGATTTCGCCGAGATTGCTGGTTGCCGGCAGGCAAGTGACTTTGGGCCAGGGCACCATGATCTCGCGAACCTTGACGTGATCGAGCTCAAAGACGCTGTGAATCATCTCCTCCTGCTCTTCTTCGAGCAGCCCGCGTTTGCGAATGGCGGAGACCATCAGCTTCACTTCTTCCGGCGTCATCTGGCTCAGGTGCGGCGTCGGGGATTCGGGCCTCAACAGACGCATCAGACCGCTGGAAATCCGGTCCAGAATCGTGACCGGCCCTCTGCTGATTCGAAAGAACCAGGTGATGGGAGCGGCCAGCAGCAGGGCTATGGACTCTGCACGTTCGTAAGCGAGCGTCTTCGGCACCAACTCGCCGAGGACCATCACCAGCACCGTCACGAACACGAAAGCCAGGCTTATCGCCGTGGCGTGGGCGATCGCCAGCGAAATATAGCGCTGCACATGCGCGGCCGCCAGCAGCCGCTCGAGGGCCTGGGCCACTACGTATTCGCCGAGCCAGCCCATCAGCAGACTGGCTAGCGTGACTCCCAACTGAATTCCGGAAAAGAGCAGGCTGGTGTCCGCCAGCAACCCTTGAATCAAGCGCGCGCGGGCCTCGCCTTCGGCGACAAGCTGCTCCAGGCGAGTCCGCCGCACACGTAGCAAGGAGTACTCCGCCAAGACGAAGAAGGCATTGAAGCCGACCAACAGCGCCAGCAGGAACGCTTTGAGAAGCGCGAGCATCTTAGTTCAGAGGGCGGGTGGAAATGCCGGCTCTTCAGGCTGCATTTAGCCGCGACGCGCCTCTCCACTAATCTAGAATACATTCACCAGGCGGTTATTAAAAGGGCGGGGAGACGTGTGCTACAATCCGTTATCCCGTCCTCGCTTATGGAACTCTGCTTCACCAGCACCATTCGCCGTTACTACGAAGTGAAGGTGCCAAGCGCCGCGCCTGGCCCCGAGCCTTGGCCCCTTTTGATCGCGCTGCATGGCTATCAGGGGGATAAAGACTCGATGATGGAAGTGGCCAGCGACGTCGCGGACGGCCGCATGGCGGTGATCTCGCTTCAGGGCCACAACCAATTCTTCGTCCGCGACGGCACGAACAACCTCAGCGATCCGAAAAGCCACCGAGTGGTCTTCGGATGGGGCACCTTCTACAAAATGGAGGAGTCCATCCGTGTTCATCACCAAGCCATCCGGCGCCTGATCCGCCTTGCCGTTCGCAAGCACCATGCGGACGCGAAGCGGGTGTTCCTGCTCGCTTTCTCTCAAGCCTGCGCCTACAACTACCGGTACGCATTCACCTATCCGGACCAGATTCGGGGCGTGATCGGCGTGTGTGGCGGCGTGCCGGCCGACTGGGACACCAGTCCCTTGTACAAGCAGGCCAGCACCCATGTTCTGCACATCGCGGCCACGGAGGACGAATGGTACTCCTACGAGCGAAACCTCGATCATCAGCGAAAGCTCGCCGAGCGGGCCGCCTCGCTCGATTTCCGCTTCTATAACTCGAAGCATCGGTTCCCGCGCAGTTCGATTCCGGACATTCAGAAGTGGATCGAGAAGATTGCCGGTCTTTGATTGCCGATTACCGATTAAGAGATTCGCGGCCTCCGTCCCTCCTCAATCAGCAATCGACAATCGGCAATTCAGTACCTTGCCTGTGGACCGTCAGTTTGCTGCGGCGGGGAAGCGCCGGGTGGCGTTGTTTCGCCCGCGGCTTCTTTGATGATCTTCACGCTGGCGCTGGCGCCGATGCGAGTAGCGCCGGCGGCCACCATCTTCTGCAGGTCCTCATAATTGCGGACTCCGCCGGCGGCCTTGACACCCATCTCCGGACCCACCACCAGCCGCATCAGTTCCACGTCGTGAGCCGTGGCGCCGCCGGGACCGAAGCCCGTCGACGTCTTCACAAAGTCCGCGCCTGCCGATTGCGACAATCGGCAGGCGATCACTTTCTCTTGATCGGTCAGCAGGGCGCATTCGAGGATCACCTTGAGCAGGGATCCGCCGCGGCGGCAGGTCTCCGCCAGGGCGCGGATTTCGTTTTCGACCTGCTCGTATCGGCGGGACTTCAGCGCCCCCACGTTGATCACCATATCCACTTCGCGCGCTCCCAGCTTCAAGGCCTGCTCGGCCTCAAAGACCTTCACCGAGGTGGCGGTGGCGCCCAAGGGAAATCCGGCTACCGTGCAGACCTTTACCGTAGTTGCCTGCAGCTCTGCAGCGCACACCGGCACCCACGTCGGGTTCACGCAAACGCTGGCGAACCCGTACTGGCGGGCCTCCGCGCAGAGCCGCCGGATGTCGGCTTCCGAGGCCTCGGGCTTGAGCAGGGTGTGGTCGATCAGGCGCGCGAGATCGAGCGGAATCCGCGTCACGCCCAGACCTGCGCCCAGACGGGCCGCGCCCGCCGCTACCACGCGCCTCGACTTCTGCGGGCAGCTTTCGGCGCAATAGCCGTCGCAACCCGGGCAGACCGCGTCGTCGATCTCGAGCCCGCGCAGGGCGCAGGCTTGTTGATCTCCCAAGCGGCAGAGAACCTCGCGCGTCACTACCTCAATCAACTGTTCGCGGCTAATGTCGCCCGCGACCGGAGCTGCGGAGCCCTTGGTTTCGGCGGCGGCGGGAGGCTTCGGATGTGCGGAACGCTGCTCCAGGGCGACGATCTTGTCCACCCGCTTTTGATGCCGGCCGCCCGCGAACTCCGTCTCTAGCCAGACGGCGGTGATTTCGCGAGCGAGTTCGGGAGGGATCAGACGCGCGCCCAACGTGAGCACGTTGGCGTCATTATGCTCGCGGCTGTTTCGCGCCGTAGCGCGGTCGTAACAGAGGGCGGCGCGCACTCCCGGCACCTTGTTGGCTGCCATCGCAGAGCCGATCCCGGCGCTGTCGATCGCAATGCCGCGCCACGCCGCCTGCGCCGCCACTGCCTCTGCAACGGCTCGCGCAAAGTCGGGATAATCGACGGACTGGGTGGAGTTCGTACCGAGATCGTTAACCGTATAGCCCAGCTCACCGAGAAAGCGCTTGAGGTACTCTTTTAATTCGTAGCCGCCGTGATCGCATCCCAGCGCCACGACGCGGCTCGCCCTGCCATCAGGCCGCCTGTTTACGGCACCGCCAGCGTTCCCGTCAGCCGCGCCTTCAATGCGGAGCTTCACACCGCGCTCAGCTGCGAGTTCGCGCGCACGATCGGTCACGATTGCGTCCGCCGGCAGGCGAAGTTCGCCATCCTGGGCGGCCTTGATATCCTCGGAGGTGACGACGCGCTTCGACATGTCCTAACTGCTTCCGAAAGACCCCTAACTGTAGCGCGCTGGGCGGCAACCGGGCAAGGTCGTGACCGTTCCATTCACGCCCGCGCGCGCTGAGGAAAGAGGCTCTTCGTCTTGAAATCAGGCAGGAGTGCCTGTGCCACCGGATGCGTGGCAACCCGGAGTGCTGGGGCCGCTGACCTTACTTAGGCAGCTAATAAGGCAGCTGAGGCTTACGGCGCGTGAATCGCGCCCGTACAATAGAGGCGTGGATGAACCCAGACGCAAAGACGATTACATTGAAAGGCTGCGTGACCGCTATCGCCAGACATACAATGGAGACATGGGTGAACCAGGAGGAAGAGAAGTCTGGTCCGATGATGATGACGTCCTGCTGAAAGCCTGGATGGCGATATACGAGAGTCCGTTGACTCCGCCTTTGAGCTTCGAAGTTGTCAATGCCGCGGGCGATGCGGTCCGTGTCTCGCCGGTTGATGTGGGCTCGGCAAGCGATCGTCGGCCGTGGTGGGAGGGCTGGGCCTGCCTGTTCCCCGTCACTATTCATGTGAGAGACGTGCACGGCAAAGGCTTCAGCGTTTCTGTCCCGAAAAGCAACAAGGTGCGGAGCACGTGAGTGTTCTGCTTTCCAGGGCTGCTGCTGCCCCTTCGATCTGGCCCCTGAGACTCGAACCTGACACCCTAACGCCCAGCCCCTACTCACTCCGTTCCGTAGTCGATCTCCATGTGGCGGACCTTCAAGCTGCAGAAGACCAGCACTGCAATCGACAGCATGACAAGCCCCAGAACGGCCGCGATCACTGAGGCCGGTGTGGGGTTCACGGCGATAAGCGCGAGCGGGTTTCCCTTTTCCAGGGAGATTTCCGGCGGCACGCTGACGGGACACAGAGATTTCAAGTAGAAAATCACGCTAAATCTCTGCAACATGGGAGGGAGGAATCCGCTGATCCCCTCCCACACGAGCACCACCACGGTGGGAATGAGCGGATTACGGAACAGCACGCCGGCCGCCAGAAAAACGCTGCCGTAACCGAGGCAGGCCAGCAGAGTGACACCCACGTAGGCGGCTAAATGATCGAGTCCGTGGCCGTGGTAGAGATACTCCTGACGGACCGCCGCGTCGAAGTGCCAATATACGGCGATGAACTGCAGCATGGCACTGCTGCCGAATATGAGTCCGGCGGCAACCATGCCCGAGAGGAATTTGCCGGCGGCCAGAACGCTCCTCCGGACCGGCGCCAGAAAGTAGTAATGCAGGCTCTTCTCGATGACCTCGCCGCGAAAGAGATTCATGAAGATGCCCACGCAGCCGAAAAAGACGGAGAGCCGCAGGAAGAAGAACTGAAAGACGGCGGCGAAGGTGTGTGTGTCTTCCCCGATGTCGCCCGTGTGCCCGGTCTTGATCTCGTAGAACGAGTGGCCGGCGTACAACACCACCGGGGCAAACGCCAGGAGATAGATCCAGAGGCCGCGCCGGGCGAGGAGGGTCTTCTTCAATTCGAGGCGAAGAATGGCTCGGATTTGCGCGCGCCAAAGAGGCCACGCTGCACGACGAGACTCCTCGTCACCCTCGGCTCCTCGGAATGACGGGTTAGACGGTTTGTTACGCATTCCATTAGAACTCATTGCGTGGACTCCTGGTCCGGGCGCTGCGAAGGAGCTCACAGTAAACTCCGCGAAGAATCAGGGCATTTGCATGACGACGCTGCGGACCCGCAACCAACCGGGGTTCTCCGTGGACTCCGTGCCCCACAAGCTTCTCAACACGGAGTTCACGAAGCCTGTGTGGCCTCTGTGTTGAAAGCTCTTGGCCACAGAGGACACGGAGACGTGCGATGTTGTGTTTAGAACCCCGCGTCCTGAAATCCGGAGTAGCAAAACTCATTTCGTGGATTCCTCGGTACCGATCAGGTACTCGTACACGGAGAGAACATCATCGTCAGCGGGCGCGACCTGCTCGATGTTGATTCCGTTTTGGGCAATGCGGTTCAGGAGCAGGTAAAACCGGTCGGCGTCGCGCGTCTTCACCAGCACGCCCTGCCGGTCGGGGTGAATCCGAACCTCGACTACGCAATCGTCCGTGAACACCTGGGACGCCAGCGCGCCCGGTTTGTCGCAGCGGATGAGGATTTGCATGGGGTGTTCCTGAATCTCGTCCCGCACGCCCTGGATCTTCCCTTCCGCTACGACGTAGCCGTTGCTGAGCAGCACAACCTGGTCTGAGATCACGTCAACCTCGTGCAGAACGTGGCTGGAGATAATCACGTGCCGGCCTTCGGCAGCGAGGGAGCGAAACAGCGCGATAGTCTCGGCGCGGATCAGCGGGTCGAGTCCGTTCAAGGGCTCGTCGAGCACCAGCACGGTCGGGTTGTGGGAAATGGCCTGCGCCAGTTTGATGCGCTGCCGCATACCCTTGCTATAAGCGGCGATTTTGCGGCCGGCGGCGTCCGCGAGCCCCACCCGGTCGATGGCTGCGAGCGCAAGTTCGCGCGCCCGGCTGTGCGGGCCGCCGAACAGGCGCAGATACGAGTAAACGAACTGGTATCCGGTGAGCCCTCGCGGGAAGGAGTCGTATTGCGTGCAGTAGCCAACGGTGCGAAAGAGCTGCTCCGGCTCATCGGGTGCCATGCCGAGCACGCTGATGTGACCGTGAGTCGGCTGTACCAATCCCGTCATGAGGTTCATGAGCGTGGTCTTGCCGGAGCCGTTGGGACCTACCAGGCTGGTGATTCCGGACGGAATCGACAGATGGACGCGGTTCACCCCCAGCACTTCTCCGTAGAACTTGGAGACGTCCTCGAAGACGATTCGTCCGTCTCGGCGCTTCTCAGGTGCAGGTGCGCTCATCCGCGAACCACCTCATAGGCTCTGACTTTTCGCTCCAGCAGGTACACACAAAAAGTGCAGATGGCGAGCAATGCCAGCCAGGCGTTCGCCGCCGGAAGGCCGGTGGGAGAGTGCAGGCCGAACAGATGACTCTCCACCGTTACGACGAGATTGCCAAGATCGAATAAGTAGCCGTTCCTGGTACTCAGTACCGCATTGATGGCCTGGCCGAAAGCGGACCCTGCAAAGAAGACGCCCAGCAGCGCGGCTCCGGCCGCGAGTTTACGCTTGATCCAGGCCGAGAGGGCGAGCGCGAGCAGGGAGTACAGCAGAATCTGAATCGCGGAACCGAGAAAGATGCTGCGCGCCATCCAGAGATTCGATCGCGTCCAGTCCGGCGCGGCCAGGCTGGCTTGAATCACGAAGAGAACCAGCCCGGGAATCCAGGTGATCAGCGAAAGCAACCAGATGAGAACGGCTGACTTCCCCAGCAGGTATTCGGCGCGCGAAAAGGGCCGGCAGAAGTACAGCGGCAGAGCGTTGTTGGCGAGATCCGCCGAGACCAGGCCGGGCCCGATCAAGGCCGTCAAAACGAACGCCAGGCCGCTCTGCACGCCGAGGAACATCATAAAGAAACCGGCATCGACCGCGAAGAGCTGGGTGGCATGGAACAGCGCCAGGAAGGGCACGTTGTGGTCCAGATAAATGGCCACCGCGCACCCGAGCGGGAAGACGAAGCAGAGCACGAAATACGCCGTGAGTAGCTTGGAGCTGAACGCATTCCTGAAGGCATAGCGTGTGACAACCAGAAGGCGCGACCACGAAGGCGTGATATAGCCGGAATAGCCCCGGTAACTGCGCTTATGGACGGCCATTGGTGCTCTCCATCGACTTCAGGAAGATCTCTTCTAGCGTGTCGCGGCGAAAGTTCAAGCGCCTGATCTGCACGTTACGTTCCTCGGCCAGCCGGTAAAGGTCGCGAATGGCGAAGCTCTCCGGCACCACCATCTTCATCTTACGGGCGGATGTTACCGCGCATTCGCAGCCGAGACTCTCCACCGCCTCGGCAAAGCCGTCGTCGCCGCCCAAGGTCTCGAGTTCGACAAAGCGCCGGTTCGCCTTGCGCTCTTCTTCCAGATTCGAATGATGGACCTGGTGGCCCTCCTTCAGAATCAGCACCTCCTCGCACGTTTCCTCCACGTCGCGCAGAAGGTGCGAACACAGCAGGATATGGAGCTCCTGGCTGTCGCGCATCTCCCGGATCAGGCGGATCATGCGCTGTCGCGCGGGCGGATCGAGACCATTGGTGGGCTCATCGAGGATGAGCAGTTTGGGACCGTGCGCGATGGCCTGGGCCAGTTTGGCAAGCTGTTTCATGCCCAGCGAATAGGTGCGCAGCTTGCGGTAACGCGCCTCACCGAGCCCGACATAGAACAGCGCCTCATGAGCGCGCTCGAGCGCCGCTTCGGAGGGAAGGCCGGAGAGCTCCGCCATCATGCGAACGAAGCTCACGGCGGTCATGTGTGCTATGAAACACTCGGATTCCGGCATGTAGCCCGTGAGGGTGCGAATCTGCTTGGTTTCGCTGCGGATATCGTGGCCCAACACCCGCGCCGTTCCTGCGCACGGGCGGTAGAAGCCGAGCAGCGTATTGATGAGGGTGGATTTGCCGGCGCCGTTGGGGCCGAGCAGTCCGATCGTGCGCGCGGAAAGAGAACATTTGAGGCCCTCGAGAATGGTCCTCTTCCCGAAGCGGACCCCTAAACC
>Ga0335078_10016063_pt1 | contig 11110 bp, 8 predicted proteins | sample Lox_Sample_32_FD_206711 | JGI IMG/M metagenome (GOLD analysis project Ga0335078, IMG submission 206711) | Soil microbial communities from Loxahatchee National Wildlife Refuge, Florida, United States - Lox_Sample_3.2 | ecosystem: Environmental > Terrestrial > Soil > Wetlands | place: USA: Florida...
CGAATCTGCCACGCGCGCTTGCTTACCGCCGCACTACATTCCTGTCCCTGGTGCGGCCATCATGCGAGTGCCTAACATCTTTATGACACAGTAGTACTAGTCTAGCCTAGTCTAGGCCGATCTTCCGTTACAAGCCGCGCGGACGTTCCGCCGACACGCGTTGTGCGCGGAGCCCGCGAGCCGGCGGCGGCGCATTCGCCTGCGGCTTCCCCAGCCGCGCGATCCTTCTCCGCGACGACCTATGTGTAATCCGTCGCGGCTGACCTTGCCGCGGGGTCTCTCACGCCTTAACAAACCTTCCGCGCCCGTTCACGATCGAATCACCGTGTTTTGCGAGTGCAGCCGCCTTCAGCGGCGCGGGAGGGACATCTCATCGTGGAAAGTCCGAGTATCGCCGTCGGCGCCGATTTGGAAGGACATCCGCCGCACGCGCAGGTTCGCAATTCGGGCTCGATAGAATTTGTCCTGCTCCTCGCACTGGGGATGGCAGGATGGTTTCTCTGCGCGCCGGTGCTTCCTATCCCGCCGGACAAGCATCTGCGCGCGTTCACGATCGCGCTTGCGGAGATGTTGTTCCTGGTGGGAATCGGATGCCGCTCGGCGCGCCGGCCGGGCTTCATTCCGAGCGCGCTGATGCGGCTAGTCGGCGCCGATTGTCCGGCCCCCGCGTTCAGTGAACTGCTCTATGCCGCTGCGGGCGCGGCGGCGGTTTCGGTTCTGGGTACACGTATCGTGCAGGCTATCTTAGTCAAGGCGACGTGGTCGTCGGCGCTTGCCGCGCAGACGCCCCCCGCGGTAAAGGAAGCCGGTCGCAAAGCCTTCGAGCTCTTCAAGGCGCATCCGGCAGCGATCGGCGTCGGCTTTCCGATCATCGAGGAGATCCATTTCCGCCTCTTCTTGATGACGGTGTTGGTGTGGCTGATCGCGAAATTGCTGCGCGCGCCCGCAGGCGGGCTTGGCGCGCGGGCGTGGTGGACCGCGATCGTGCTTCAGGGACTGATGTTCGGCGCGATCCACGCGGCGACCGGCGAGGGAACGCTTTGGTGGGAGCCGCGTACGGTGCAGATGCTCCTCGAACCGCGCGCGGTTGCGGGAATCGTGCTGGGCTACGTTTACTGGCGCTGGGGTCTCGAGACGTCGATTCTCGCGCACATCTTCGCCGACCTGAGCGTGCTCTGCTACCTGATGCTGTTCGCGCACGGCGGCTGAGCCGCCCCGCCGACCAATCGTGCTCGCGCCGCCAAGGGCTTTCAGCGAATTCTCGCCCCCTCAGCACGCGGCGCGCGGTGGCGTCCTGGATGACACACCGCCGCGCGCACCCCAGCTGAATTGCAGATCAGCGATCGCCGCGGGTGAGCACTCCCGCCTTCTCCAGTTCGCCGATCCGATCCGCCGAGTAGCCGAGGCTGCCGAGAATCTCGGCGTTGTGCTCGCCCAGAAGCGGAGCTTGCAGGTCGAGCTCGGTCGGAAAGTCGGAAAAGCGCAGCGGCACGCCCGGGATGTCGTACTCGCCGATTATGCGATCGCGGATTTTGCGCACGGTCCGGCGCTCGCGCAAATGCGGATGATTGATCGCTTCTTCCACCGAGAGGATCGGCGCGACCGGAATCCGCGCCGCCTCGAGCTTGCGCAGGATGGTGGCGTCGTCGGGCTGGGCGTCGAGCCAGCGCTGAATGATCCCGGTGATCTCGGCGAGGTTGGCGGCGCGCGCGACCACGGTCGTGAAACGTGGGTCGGCCGCCAACTCCGGCCGCTCCATCGCGCGGCACAGCGCGGCGAACTGATGGTCCACCGGTGCCATGATGAACAGGTAGCTCTCCGGCGCCTTGCCCTTGAAGATCCCGATGATCGGCACCGCGGTATGATTCGAGCCCGCGCGTTTGGGCTTAACTTTGCCGCCGCTAGCGCTGTACATCTGCACGTTCAGCTCGTGGCAGTGGAAATAGCTGTCGAGCAGCGACACGTCGAGGTGCTGGCCGCGGCCGGTCTTGTCGCGATAGAGCAGCGCGCAGGCGATCGACGCGAGCGCATGCACGCCGGTCGAAACGTCGCCCAGCCCGAGCATCGGGAACGACGGCGGTCCGTTGGGGTCGCCGATCATGTAGGTCACCGCCGCATAGCTCATCCCGATGTAATCGTAGCCGGGGCGATTGGCGAGCGGTCCGGTCTGTCCGAATCCCGAGACCGAGCACATGATGAGCCGCGGGTTGATCTTGCTCACCGCCTCCCATCCGAGCCCCATCCGCGCGATCGCTCCCGGCGAGTAGTTCTCGAGCAGGACGTCGACCTTGGGCAGCAATTTTTTGATCACCTCGAGGCCCTCGGGTTTCTTGGGATCGAGGCAGAGGCTCTTCTTGCCGCGGTTCTGCTGCACGAAATACGCGCTGCGCCCGTCCTTCAGAAACGGAAAGGTGCGCGAGAAATCGCCCTTGGGCGGAATCTCCACCTTGATAACCTCGGCGCCAAGCTCGGCCATCAGGCGCGTCACGGTCGGACCGGCGAGCGCCTGGGTGAAGTCGAGGACCTTGTAACCATCAAGAACGTGGGCGGGTTTGGATGTTGGCATGGTCGAATTCCTCTCTCTGTGACCTTAGGCTGACGCGCGGCGGCCGGGCGGGCCGGTTTGCGCATTATTTCCTAACATTGTCAGTACGCTTTGGCGAAGAAGGCGCGCTCGGTCGCCGGTTCGCCGCAGACCAGGCATCGCCCGACCGCCGCGTTCTGTCCAAGGGGGATCGCGCGGCAGGTCGCGCGCGTCTCCTCGCGAATCCGTGTCTCGCAGGCGGCGTTGCCGCACCAGTAGATGTCGGCCATCCCGCCGCCGCCTTCGCCTTCCATCTGCGCGCGAAATTTCCCGTAGTCGTCGAATTCGCGCGTGTTGGCGCGCATCGCCTCGCGCGCCTGCGTGTACAGGCTCTTCTGAACGTCGTCGAGCAGCGCGCGGACGTGCGTCGCAAGTCCGTCGAGCGATGCCGCGGCTTTGGCTTCCTTGCCCGAGCGGTCGCGGCGTGCCATCACGGCGCTCCGCGCGGCGACGTCGCGCGGGCCGATTTCGATCCGGACCGGCACGCCGCGCATCTCCCAATCGTTGAATTTGAAGCCGGGCGTCAGGCCCTCGCGGTCGTCCAATCGCACGCGTATCCCGGCGGCCTCCAGCGCGTCGCGCGCTGCGCGCGCGGCGGCCAGCACGGGATCGCCGTCTTCGGTCTTGCGCCAGATCGGCACGACCACCGCCTGAAACGGCGCGACCGCCGGCGGCAGGCGCAATCCCTGGTCGTCGCCGTGACTCATGATGATCGCGCCGAGCAGCCGCGTCGATACGCCCCAGCTGGTCTGATGGGGATACTGGAGCTGGTTTTGCGTATCGAGAAAGCGAATCTCGAAGGCGCGCGCGAAGTTGTCGCCGAGGTAGTGCGAGGTGCCGCATTGCAGCGCCCGCCCGTCGCCCATCAGCGACTCGATCGAATAGGTCTCCTCGGCGCCCGGAAAACGTTCGGCCGCGCTCTTGCGCCCGGTCACGAGCGGCACCGCGAGATAGTCTTCGACGAAGCCGCGATAGACCTCGAGCATCGTGAGCGCCTCGCGTTCGGCCTCTTCCCTGGTGGCGTGCGCGGTGTGGCCCTCCTGCCAGAGGAATTCGGTGGTGCGCAGGAACGGCCGCGTGCGCATCTCCCAGCGCACCACGTTGCACCACTGGTTGATCATCAGGGGCAGGTCGCGATGCGAATGAATCCACTGCGCGAACATGTAATTGATGATGGTCTCGGAAGTGGGCCGCACGATCAGCGGCTCCTCGAGCTCCTTGCCGCCGCCATGCGTGACCACGGCGACCTCGGGGGCAAAGCCCTCCACGTGCTGGGCCTCCCTTTGCAGGAAGCTTTGCGGGATGAAGAGCGGAAAGTAGGCGTTGCGTGCGCCGGTCTTTTTGATCCGGCGGTCGAGTTCGTCGCGTAGCGCCTCCCAGATCGCGAAGCCGTCGGGGCGGAACACGATACATCCGCGGACCGGCGAGTAATCGGCAAGCTCGGCGCGCGCGATTATCTCGTTGTACCAGGCGGCGAAGTCGACGCTGCGGGGTGTGACTTTCTTTTCGTCCTGTTTGTCGGCCATGGAGTAGCTTTTTTCCAATCCAGAACAATACACCGCGCCGCCCGCGAAAGCATCGGCGCGCCCCCTCTCTCGCGCGCGTCGCGCCGCCCCTTCGCGCTTCGCTCCCGGGCGGCCTTGCCTTTCGCCGCCGGCTCCTCAACTATTGCGCTGTGGCTGTCGGTTGGCCCGCAGCTTAGATGCCAGCGCGCAGCCTTGGCAACAGTCCGAGCGGCCTCCGGCGCCGAACCGGACGCCGGTAGAGGCGCAAGTCGAGGTCCCGAGACGGATGAGAAAAAGGTCGCTTCAGATCGTAAGCAGCGGGCGTGCGCGGGTGAACGTAGGCCATAGCCGCCGCGGCGCAGGCGCCCTCCTTTCGCTTTGCGCGGGCGCCGCTGCGATCTTTCTCGCGGCGATGCCGGCCGCCGCGGTCGCTGCACCGGCCGCGGCGCCGTTTATTCCCGCGCCGCTCGCCGGCTCGCCTCCGCCGCAGGGCCCGCGCACAATCGAGGTTACCGGCAACGGCGAGGCGCACGTCGCTCCCGACGTCGCCTCGCTCAACCTCGCGATCGAAACGCATGCCGCAACCGCGCAGGAGAGCGCCGGCCAGAACGCGGCGCTCGCGCAAAAAGTCGTGGACGCACTCACCGCCAAGCTGAACGGCAAGGGCAAGGTGTGGACCGGCGGCTACTCGCTCTATCCCGAGTACAGCGAATCTCCGCAGCCCAATCAGAAGCCCAGCGTCATCGGCTATCGCGCCGAGAACTCGATTACTGTGGAGACCGGCGAGATCGGGATGCTCGGCGGATTGATCGACACGGCAATCCAGGCCGGCGCCAACCGGATCAACTTTCTCAACTTCACGCTGCGCGATGAAAGCCAAGCCCGCAGCCAGGCGATCGCGCTCGCTGCCAAGGACGCGCAGACCCAGGCGGACTCGCTCGCCAAGTCGCTCGGCGTAAAGCTTGGGCCCGTGGTCAAGGCCACCACCGAGACCGAAAACAGGCCGATGCCGGTTATGCGCGCGGGGGCGATGGCGATGAGCGCGTCGATGGGCGCGCCGACCCCGGTGCAACCCAACGAGGTCACGGTCCCCGCGACAGTCTCGATTACGTATCAGATCGAATAGCTGCCAAAATTCGCCCGATTTCTGCTGCAGGTAAACCCGCCGGCTCGCGCAGGAACGGAGGAAAGCTAGCCTGGTGGCCGCAGCTTGCCAGCGCGCGACTGGAGCCGGGCAGGTCTCGCCGAAATAGCGCTTTTTGCCCGGTTTCCAGGAGCTTCGCGGGTGCCTCGTCCGAAGCCTGTCCGCGGCGAAAAGCTGCCGGAAAGATAAACTGCCGTCAACTTGATAAAATCGAGGCGCAATCGTTGGAAGCGTCAGAGCCTCCAACGCAACATTTGCCGGAGGTGAATCTTGGACAAATCCAACGGCAGCAAACAATTCCATCGACAGACCAAGGCCTATGAGGACGTGCGGTTCCTCGAAAGCAAGGACGGCCGGGCGCTACGCATCCTTGCCGAATATCTGGAGCCGCTGTCGCGGTTCAAACGCTATAAGGTCCAGGACACCATCGTCTTCATGGGCTCGGCGCGGTTGTTGTCGCGCGAAACGGCCGAAGCAGCCCTGGCCGAGGCGGAAAGGGCGGGGCACGGCGTGACGGCGGCACGCACGGCGCTTGAGCTCTCGACCTATTACGAGGCCGCACGTGAGCTGTCCCATCGGTTGACGACCTGGTCGAAGAGGCTCGACCATAACGAGCGCCGGTTTGTCGTCTGCACCGGCGGCGGTCCCGGTATCATGGAGGCGGCTAACCGCGGCGCCTCGGAAGCGAGGGGGCTGAATGTCGGCCTGACGATATCGATCCCCAACGGCGAGTTCGATAATCCCTATGTCAGCCGCGAGTTGCACTTTCATTTCCACTACTTTTTCATGCGCAAGTTCTGGTTCGTCTATCTTGCCAAGGCGGTGGTGCTGTTCCCCGGCGGCTTCGGAACGCTCGACGAATTCTTCGAAATGCTTACGCTGGTGCAGACGCGCAAGATGAAGAAGCGCATGCCGATCGTGCTGTTCGGGGCGAAGTACTGGAACGAGGTGCTGAACTTCGACGCGCTGATCAAATACGGAACAATCGGCCCGGGCGATGTCGAGCTCTTCCACAGAACCGATTCCATAGACGAAGCTTATGAGATCATCACCCGAGGCCTGACCGAGAATGCGCTGGGCAGTCCCGGCGCCCAGCTTTAGTAACCAGCGTTAGTAAACCGCCGGGCCGTCGGCGGATTTTTCGGCAGCGGGCTACGGCTCGAGCGCGCCGAGCAGTTGTTCGCGAGTCGGCTGAACGATCGGCGCCTTCGTATGGTAACGGAGGACTCCTTGCGTGAGCGCCACGATCTCCGGATCGGCGTACACCTCGGCAGGCCGGCTGAGCATACCCATGACCTTCCAGAATGCGCGGAAGATAGTCGGATCAAATAGTGCTGCGGTACGCAGTTGCTCGAAGGTTATCCGGTCAGAGACGGCGTCGGGCGCGGGCGGGAGCGGAGCGCCGAATATTCGGTGTTTGAGGATCCCGAGGCGCGCGAAGTCGATCGCCGCCTGATCCTCGTAATACGGAAGGATATGTTCGGCGGCCAGTTTATCCAGAGCCATTGCGAGCGCGCGCCGGTCGTCGCCGTGATGGTCAACGGCATCAACCAAATCCGCGATACCCGTCAATGCGAGCGTCAGGCCGCGGCCGAGCGTCGGATTCGTCGTGCAGACCGAGTCGCCGATAGCGGCCAACCCCGTCGCTACCGGCGCGCCGCCGACAACCAAACGGCGCATCGTATTGTTCACCGCACCCATCGGAAACACGTCGGTGATCGGTTCCATTACGTCAAGCCACGCGGCGTAGGTCGGGATGGTACGCATCACCGCCTCGAAGACCTTCGGGTACCTGAGCGTTTTGAATCGGCGATCGATCGCCAGCGGCACCACCGCCAGCTGCATCGTTCCATTGTCGGCGCCCCAGATGCCGACGGTGAACTCGTCGAGGCCGACGACGATCCGCGTCGTGGCCGGCCCGGGTAGTTTGTGCGCTCGACGCAGCCGATAATGCCGGCTGAAGTACGCCACACCGCACTCCGCCCGCCACATCGCCGTTGAATGAGCGCCAATCTCGTCGAGCCAGCGGTCAACCGGCGAGCGCCGGCCCATCGCATCCACCACCATGTCCGCAGCAACGTCACCCTGATTGGTGCGCACTCCAGTGACGTGAGGCGGCCTATCCGCAGCGGCGAGCAACCCGGTTGCGCGCACTCCCACGCTGAGCGTCACGCCGGGCTCAGCAACGACCACCCGCTGAAGGACCCAATCGATGGTCGAGCGCCGGGTCATCAGCATCGTGAACCGCTCGTCGTCCGGTCTCGCCGTGGTGTCGCTGAGCGACGGCGGCATCTGCGTCGAGATCGGCGCTTCGGCCACGCCCGCGGCTAGCATCAGGCGATAGACGTCGGGCAGGTGCTCCATAAGAAGCTGCCGGCACCTGGCCATCACGATATGCGGCTGGACAATCTGAGGCGCGGCCGAGCGGAAGGCGGACGCCGCGGCAGACTCGACGTCGGGCGCCGGCTCCGATCGATCCTGCTCGAGGACGACGACCTCGTGGCCGGCCCGCGCCAGCATCAACGCGGCAAAGAGACCCGCGGCGCTTCCTCCGACGATCGCAAACTTCAGTTCCCGTTTCACTAGCCTGTCTGCTCGGTGATGGCTCGCCGCGGCGGTCTCGATTAACTATCGGATCGAGTAGCCGCTGAGATCAGCGCGACTCTTCTAAAGAACGCGCACGGCCGGGGGCTTCCAGGTTCCATCGCCAGGCGGCAGAATGGACGGCGGACTCTCCTTCGGCCAGTACAGGCGCATCACCAGGTAGATCGGACCGTCGGGAGCGGGCAGCCAATTGGATTCCTTGTCGGCGCCAGGCGAGTTCTTCTGAATGTAGAGCGTCAGCGAGCCGTCGGCGTTCTTCTTGAGATTCGGAAGCATCGGCGAGTTGATCAGATAGCGGTTGATCGGATTCTTGATCAGCAACTGCGTCTTGCCGTCGTATATGGTTACGGACCAGAAGGCGTTGACTGGCGGAAGCTGGCCTGCGGCGAAGGTGAGCGTGTAGTTGTGCTTGCTGCCGTCGAGCGGTTCGCCGTTCGGCAGCCACTTCGTCAGCGGATACATCGCCTCCACTGCGTCGTTGCCGTAGATACCGCCCTTGGCGCCGGCTGCGCGCAATAACCAGTCGCCGTGGTAGAAGGCGCGATCGCCAAATGGCGAACCGACGTGCCATCCGTTGACGTTCTTGCCGAAGGTTTTGAGTTTCTCCGCGACCTTCTTCTCGCCGTCCTTCATGCCCAGGCCGATTTCGAGCTTGTGCTTGAGCGAAAGGTCTTTGAAGTTGAAGGTCTTGCCGGGGCCGATGCCGATCCGGGCGAGCCTGGCGCGGATGTCTTTCTCTTCCGGCCCGGACGGCGCGAATCGCAGAGCGAAATCGAGATATTCGAAAAAATTCTTCTTTACGAGTTGATCGTTGATCCTAGGGAAATCGATCGCCGGGGCCGCTGGAGGCGCCGACTGGTGCAGATATGCGGACAGCGGCTGTACTTTGTAACCAGACTGGACTTTCTCGACGTTGGGCAGGTCCGCGGAGTTGAAGAGCTGGGTGCGAAATACCGCAATTGAAAAGTCGGTCGTCGACTGGAACACCTTCTTGATGCCTTGCGGCGTTTCGCCCTTCCATTCGGGTCCGACAACCATGTAATCGCCCGCGTCGTTGCCGGTGGCGCGGCTTCCGATGTAGCCGTAGTTGAACGTGTTACCGTCAGTGAACTGCACGCAGTAGTAACGGCTCTTTTCGACGGCCGGTACCGAGATCACGATGGGTTCCGCGCGCAGGTCCATCCATGCCAGCGAGTACGGCGTGTCGCTGTTGGGCGTGACGATAGTCGTGTCCCTGTAAGTGAAGACGCGGTGCTCGTTGGATATTGTATTGAACGGAGCCTTCCACTGGCCCGAGTTTCGGTCCACGACATACTCGTACATGACCGCGTAATTCATCACGATCGGCAATCCGTAGATGAATCCCTCTTCCGCTATCGCCCGGCTCTCGCTGATGCTCGGCCAGGACTTAGCCGTTTGCGAGATACCAGCGCTCGGGCTTGCGATCAGGAGCGCGATGCTCGTGACGACCGCCAAAGCCGTTAGAAGCGCAAAAGACCGTGCTTGCATCGGTTCACTCCTTCCACTTGGGGAGGTCTTTCCTGGCTCGCTGGTCGAAGCTGCAGAGGCAGGTAATCCCTGTATCTGAATCCAGGATGAATCATGTAAAACAGGGTAGCCCTTCGCAAGAAGACCTTGGTCCTACTGTTTTGCGCGAACGACCTGACGTGCCCCGCGAGCCGGCAGCTCCATTTGTGTGTAGGCTCGGAAATCCGCCGTTAACATTCGATGGGTAAGATCCACGGGGCAATCAAACGCGGATAGGAGCGGCGCGGCCGCACTGGACCCGCGCACGCACTGGACGTGAGGTGTTCGATGGCTGATTTCGATTACGACCTGGTCGTCATAGGTTCGGGACCCGCGGGCCATCATGCGGCGATCCAGGCGGCCAAGCTGCGCAAGCGGGTGCTGATGGCCGAGCGCAAGTCGATCGTCGGCGGGATCTGCATCAATATCGGCACGATTCCGAGCAAGACCATGCGCGAGGCGATCCTTTACCTTTCCGGCTATCGCGAGCACGCGGTCTACGGCGAATCGTATCGGCTGAAGGAACGGATCGCGCTCAGCGACCTGCTGGTCCGCGTGGATCCCGTGGTGCGCCATGAAATCGACGTCACCCGCAACCAGCTGCTGCGCAACGGCGTCGAACTCGCCCACGCCAGCGCCTCCTTTATCGATCCGCATACTTTGCAACTCGAACTTCCCGCCGACGGCGCCCGCCGCACCGTGACCGCCGACAAGGTCGTGATCGCCGCCGGGACGCAGGCCACGCGCGACCCGCAGATGCCGATGGACGGGCACAGCGTCTTCTCCAGCGACGACATCCTCGAGATGGGCGAACTGCCGCAAACCCTCGCCGTTGTCGGAGCGGGCGTGATCGGATGCGAGTACGCGAGCATGTTCGCGGCGATGGGCGTGCGCGTCACGCTGATCGACAAGCGTCCGCGCCTGCTGCCCTTCGTGGACGGCGAGCTGATCGAGGCGCTCAGCTACCACCTGCGCGAGCGGCGCGTGATGCTGCGTCTCGGCGAAGAAGTCGATCGCGTCGAAGTGGTTGACGACGCGGCCGGGCGGCACGTGCGCACGATGCTCAAGAGCGGCAAGCAGATCGTGAGCGACAAGGTGCTGTGCAGCGTCGGGCGGACGGGCGCGACCGCCGATCTGAAGCTCGAGGCGGCAGGCGTCAACGTCGACAGCCGCGGCCGCATCCCGGTCAACGATCGCTATCAAACTTCGGCGCTGACGATTTACGCCGCCGGCGACGTATGCGGATTTCCGAGCCTCGCGTCGGCCTCGATGGAGCAGGGACGGCTCGCCGCCTGCAGCGCCTTCGGCGTCGAGGCGACGCAGTTCCGCGAGCTGTTTCCCTACGGCATCTATACCATCCCCGAGATCTCCTTCGTTGGGCGCAACGAGGAAGAACTGACCGAACAGGGCGTGCCCTACGAGACCGGCCGCGCGCCGTATCGCGAGATCGCGCGCGGACGCATCGTCGGCGACACCATCGGCTTCGTCAAGCTGCTGTTCCATCGCGAAACACGTGAACTCCTGGGCGTGCACATCATCGGCGAAGGCGCGGTCGAACTGATTCATATCGGCCAGGCGGTGCTGGCGCTGGGCGGCCGTCTGGACTACTTCATCGACACCGTCTTCAACTATCCGACGCTCGCCGAGTGCTACAAGAACGCGGCCTTCGACGGAATCAACCGGATAAGGGCGATGCCTGCCTGACGATGCGCGCGGCTCAGGACCGAACCGCCGGACGATGCACCA
>Ga0335078_10016064_pt1 | contig 11109 bp, 10 predicted proteins | sample Lox_Sample_32_FD_206711 | JGI IMG/M metagenome (GOLD analysis project Ga0335078, IMG submission 206711) | Soil microbial communities from Loxahatchee National Wildlife Refuge, Florida, United States - Lox_Sample_3.2 | ecosystem: Environmental > Terrestrial > Soil > Wetlands | place: USA...
GGGGCGCTCGCCGGGCGGCGGACGGGGGCGGCGGCAAGGGCCTCTCCCTCGCCACCGTCTTCGTGAACCCGTCGCAGTTCGGCCCGGGCGAGGACCTGTCCCGCTACCCCCGCGACCTCGACGGGGACCTCGCGAAGTGCGGGGAGGTCGGGGTCGACTGGGTGCTCGCCCCGGCGCCGGAGCAGATGTACCCCCCGGGCTTCCAGACCTGGGTGGAGGTCTCCGAGGTCTCCCGAGGGCTCTGCGGCGAGAGGCGTCCCGGCCACTTCCGCGGCGTGGCCACGGTGGTGGCGAAGCTCTTCGGGCTCACTCGCCCGCACGTGGCCCTCTTCGGAGAGAAGGACTGGCAACAGCTCCAGGTGATCCGCACGCTGGTGCGCGACCTGGCGATGGGCCTCGAGGTGGCGGGCCTGCCCATCGTCCGCGATCCGGACGGCCTCGCCCTGTCCTCCCGGAACGCCTACCTCTCGCCCGAGGATCGGCGGCGCGCCCTCGCCATCTCCCGCTCCCTCTTCCAGGCGCGGGAGCGGGCCGCCGCCGGGGAGCGCGACGGGGGGGCGCTCGCCGCCCGGGCCGGGAAGGAGATGGCCGAGGCCGGCCTCCGGGTCGACTACGTGGAGGTGGTCCACCCGGAGACGCTGCGGCCCGCCGCCGGCCGCGCCGGGCCCGGGAGCCGCCTGCTGGCCGCGGCCTTCGCCGGGAAGACTCGCCTCATCGACAACGTGGCCCTGCCATGAGGAAGGGCGCACCCCCGGCGGACGGCGGCGTGAAGAGCGTCGCCCAGAACAAGCGCGCGCGCTTCGACTACGCCATCGAGGACCACGTCGAGGCCGGGCTCGTGCTCTCCGGCAGCGAGGTGAAGTCGCTGCGGCAGGGGAACGTGGCGCTCTCCGACGCCTACGCCACCGTGCGCGGGGGAGAGCTCTGGCTCGTGAACTGCCGCATCGGCGAGTACCAGGCCGCCTCCTTCTTCGGCCACCTGCCGCTGCGGGACCGCAAGCTCCTCGTCCGCCGCGCCGAGCTCGAGAAGCTCACCGGCAAGGTGGAACAGCGGGGCTACTCCCTCGTGCCGCTCTCCATCTACTTTCGGGGTGGCTGGGCCAAGGTGGACCTCGGCCTCGGCCGCGGCAAGACGCACGAGGACCGGCGCGAGGACATCTCGGCCCGCGAGCAAAAGAGGGAGATGGAGCGCGCCCTGTCGCGCCGGCGCCGCTAGCTCGGCCTCGCACAGGCGCCCACCTGCCCGCACCGCCCCAGTCGGGGGGCCGCTGGCACTGACGGATTGGCCTGCTACGCTAGCTTTCGTGTTCGATCGGATCACGCTGCGGCGCGAGCTCAAGGATTGCCACGGCGAGGTCCTCGCGCTCCGCGGCCAGGTGATCTCGACGGAGGGCATCGCCGAGCGCGCGGCCGCGGCGAGGCCCGGTCCGGCGAAGCGGCTCGCCGACACCTTCATGGCCGAGGACCTCGGCCTCTCGCTCGGCGAGCACGGGTACCGGCACCTCTTCCGCTCCACCGCCGTGCAGGCGACCGTGGCGCGGACTCTGCTCGCCGTGACGCTTCCGCCGGTGCTCTTCGAGGAGCTCCAGTCGCTCAAGCTCGCCGATCCCCTCCGCTACCAGCACGCGCTCTCCACCGCGGCGGTGGCCACGCGGATGCTGGCGGTGGCCGCCGGAGAGTCGCGGCTCGCGCCGGACGTGGCGGCGGCGGCCCTCCTCCACGACATCGGCATGCGCCACCTGCCCGCCCGGCTGGTGCGAGGCCCGGACCCGCTCCGCGGGGAGGAGACGGTCGAGGTGGCGGAGCATCCCTTCCTCGGCGCCTGGCAGCTGGCCGGGATCCTCGGGCGCCACCCCGCTGTGGACGCGGCCCTCGGCCACCACTGGCGGAACGGCCAGGGGTACCCGGACCTCCCGCAGCGCCCGCCCCGTACCCTGGAGGTGGTGGCGGTGGCGAGCGCCTTCGCCGCCCTCACCCAGGCCCGGAGCTACCGCTCCGGCTCGTTCGACCCCCGCGCCGCCGCCGACGTCCTGGTGCAGGAGGCGGCTGCGGCGCGCATGGACGGCTCCGCCGTGAAGCTCCTCGTCCACGCCCTGCGCGGCGGCTCCGGCGACCTCGGCATCCTCCGCTTCGCCCGGGCGCGGGAGAGCTCCGGACCCGCCCAGAACCACTACACCTTCATCGGGGCGCCCGCCCACAGCTTCATCTAGCGCCGAGCCCCGAGGCCTCCCGGAGCAGGTCCCAGGTGTAGATGCCCGAGGAGTGGCCGTCGGACCAGTAGATCTGGACGGCGTAGTTCCCGACCCCCTCGATCCGCTCCGGGCGGATGTCCGCGGGGATGGTCTTCGGGTCGAGGATCTTCTTCCCCGTCCCCTCCTCGATGCAGCCGGCGCAGGGGCAGCAGTCCCGCAGGGCAAAGGCCGGGATGCGCACGCGGGGGCCGCCCGCCCAGGCGATCTCGAGCTCGCCCTGCGCGGTCACGTCGATGCTCTCCGGGGGCGGCGGCGGAGGCGGACGGGCGGAGATGCGATCCCAGAGTCCCATGGCCCGATTCATGGCCGCGCCCCGCCCGGCCGTCAAGCGCCGCGGAGGAGCGAGGCGAGGAGCGCGGAGCGGTCCTCGAAGGGGGTGAGGCAGGGGGGGCCGGCCGCCGTGTAGAGCTCGGAGGCCTCGAGCGACCGAGCGAGGCGCAGGATGGCGGCGGAGCGGGTGCCGTAGACCGGGTCGAGGTGGATGCAGGTGCGGGTCCCCGGGTCGGGCCCGTGGGCGGCGAGGAGATCGCGCAGCCGCTCCGGGCTGGGGTCGACCGGCCAGCTCCGCCGGAGCCACTCCCCCCGGGGACAGCGGCCCACCGGGGAGTTCTCGGTGACGACGTGCAGGCCCGGGGCGAGCGGCTCGAGCGCCTCCGACTCCCCGTCGTACCAGAGGAGGAAGGCGCTCCCGGCGTCGGCGACGAGGAGGTGGAAGGGGTTGTAGCGGCTCGCCTCGGAGCCGGCGAGAGAGCGGCGCACCTCGTCCGCCGATCGGCCCGCGAGCGCGAGGGAGACGAGCTCGCCACGGGAGCGGCGCGCGGGGTCGGGGCCGCTCGTCCCGCGGACGTGGAAGTTCGTGAGCCCGGCGAAGAGCCCGTGGGCGTTCACGCCCATCCAGGTCCCGCCGGCCAGGAGGTCGCGGGGGGAGAGCTCTCGCGGCCGGCCGGGGTGCTCCCGAACCGCCCAGTCCGCGGACGGCCGGTCCAGGCGCTCGTCCCGGTTCGCGGCCACGACGAGCGGCCAGCGCCCGTCGACCCGGTAGGCGACGGCGAGCGTGCACATGGGGCGACGTCCCAGGCCGGGGGCTGGCGCGCCGCCAACCCCCGGACGCTACTTTCTCCCGGCGACCGAGCGGGCGTTCCGCACCGCCTCGAGCAGGATCTGGCGCTGCAGCTCGAGCTGCCGCGGCAGGGTCCAGCCGAGCTTGTCGAACCACTCCTTCTGCGACTCGAGCTCCGGCTCCCACTCGGCGAGGTCGATGCGGGTCGCCTGCTCGGCCCGCTCCTTCGGCACGTCCAGGCCGGCGAGGTCCAGGTCCCCGGTGTTCGGGACCCAGCCGAGCGGCGTCTCCTGCGCGTCCACGCGGCCGTGGCTCCGGTCCAGGATCCACTTCAGGACGCGCATGTTCTCGCCGTAGCCCGGCCAGAGGAATTTTCCGTCCGCGCCCTTGCGGAACCAGTTCACCATGAAGAGCTTGGGCGGGTTGGGGATGCGCTCCTGCATGTCGAGCCAGTGCTGGAGGTAGCTGCCGGCGTCGTAGCCCAGGAAGGGGAGCATGGCCATCGGGTCGCGGCGCACCACGCCCACCTGCCCGGTGGCGGCGGCGGTGGTCTCCGAGCCCATGGTGGCGCCCAGGTAGACCCCGTGCGTCCAGTTGAAGCCCTGCAGCACCAGGGGGACGGTGGTGGAGCGGCGCCCCCCGAAGATGAGGGCGCTGATGGGCACGCCCCGCGGATCGTGGGCGAAGCGGGAGAGCGCCGGGTTGTTCGCCATGGGCGCGGTGAAGCGGCTGTTCGGGTGGGCCGCCTTCTCCTCGCTTCCCTTCTTCCAGGGCTGCGCCTTCCAGTCGATGAGCTCGGCCGGGGCGGGCTCGTCCTTGCCTTCCCACCACACGTCGCCGTCGGCGGTGCGCGCCACGTTGGTGAAGAACGTGTCCTTGGTGATGCTCTTCATGGCGTTCGCGTTGGTCTTGTAGTTCGTGCCCGGGACCACGCCGAAGTAGCCGTACTCCGGGTTCACGGCCCAGAGCCGGCCGTCCGGGCCCACGCGCATCCAGGCGATGTCGTCGCCGACGGTCCGGATCTTCCAGCCCTCGAACTCCTTCGGCGGGATGAGCATGGCGAAGTTCGTCTTGCCGCAGGCCGAGGGGAAGGCGGCGGCCACGTAGCTGATCTCCCCCTCCGGGCTCTCCGCCTCGAGGATGAGCATGTGCTCGGCGAGCCAGCCCTCCCGCTTCGCCAGGTAGGAGCCGATGCGCAAGGCCAGGCACTTCTTGCCGAGCAGCGCGTTGCCGCCGTACCCGGAGCCGACGGACCAGATGGTGTTGTCCTGGGGGAAGTGCGCGATGAAGCGACGGTCCGGGTTGCAGTCGCGGACCGAGTGCAGCCCCTTGTTGAACTCGCCCTTCTCGCCGAGTCGGTCGAGCGCCACCTGCCCCATGCGCGTCATCGTGCCCATGCTGAGGGCCACGTAGATCGAGTCGGTGAGCTCGATGCCCACCTTGGCGAAGGGCGAGTCGGCCGGCCCCATGACGTAGGGCACGACGTACATGGTGCGCCCTTTCATGGAGCCCTCGAAGAGGGTGCCGAGCTTCTCGTACATCTCCTTCGGGTCCGTCCAGTTGTTGGTGGGCCCCGCCTCCGAGCGGGTGGGGGTGCAGATCACCGTCAGGTGCTCGACGCGGGCCACGTCGTTCGGGTTCGAGTGGTGGTAGTAGCACCCCGGCCACTTCTTCGGGTCGAGCGGAATGAGCACCTTCTCGCTCACCGCCTGGTCGATGAGGCGCCTGCGCTCCTGCTCGGAGCCGTCGAGCCACACCACCTTGTCCGGCTGGGTGAGCTTGGCCGACTCCTCGACCCAGGCGAGCAGGGCGGCGTTCTTGGTGGGGGCGAGCGTGGTCGCGGGCATGGCGAATTTCTCCGGACGGAGGGGAAGGTGGTTCGCCCGGTGTCTTAGCACAACGCCGGGAGGGAGCCAAAACGGCGCGCGGAACACGCCGAGCGCGCGCGCCTCATTTCTTCAGCTTGTCGCGCAAGAGGTCGCCGAGCGTCCCGAAGCCCTTGCCGCTCGGGCGCGGCGCCTTCGCCATCCACTCCGAGGCCTCACGGCGCTCCTCGGCCGCCTCGGCCTGGGCGCGGGAGAGGCGGATGCGCCCCCGCTCGTCGATCTCGGCGACGAGGCAGGTCATCTCCTGCCCCGCGGGGAAGGCCTTGCGGAGGTCCTGGCCCCTCGGCGTCCCCGTCTCCGAGGCCGGGACCAGCCCGCGGCCGCCGGGGAAGCGGACGAAGACGCCGTAGCTCTCCACCCGCTCCACGGCGCCCTTCACCACGTCTCCGACCTTGGGCGGCGGGGGCGGCGCGGCCACCGCTCGCGGCGGCGCCTCGGCCGGCTCGGGCCGCGGCACGAGCGCTTTCACCGAGAGCGCAATGCGCTGCCCCTTCTTCGGGTCCTCGTCGACGCGCAGCACCTGGACCTGGACCTTGTCCCCGGCGCGCAGGAGGTCGGAGGGGCGAGAGACCCGGTCCCAGGCGAGCTCGGAGACGTGCACCAGCCCCTCCAGGCCGCCGATGTCCACGAAGGCGCCGTAGTCCTGGACGCTCGTCACCGTGCCCTCGAAGGCCGCGCCCGGGGAGAGCTTCTCCCGGGTGCGGCGCGCCTGCTCGGCCCGCTCCTCCTCGAGGAGGGCGCGGCGGGACAGGACCACGTCCCGCTCGTCCGCCTTCGTCACCTTGAAGGAGAGCTTCTGGCCGACGAAGGCGGCCGGGTCGCCCACGAAGCGGACGTCGACCTGGGAGATCGGGCAGAAGGCGCGCTGCCCCATCACCTCCACCTCCAGGCCGCCCTTGTTGTGTCCCGTCACCACCCCCTCCACCGGCAGCCCGGCGCGGGCCGCCTCGAGGAGGGCGCGGCGGTCGGCGTGGACCCGGGCGCGGCCCCGGGAGATGACGATCCCTCGCTCCCCGCCTTTCACCACCACGCCGTCGACGATGTCGCCGGCCCGGAACTCGAGGTTCCCGGCGTCGTCCTGGAGCTCCACCACCTCGATCATGCCGTCGGCGAGCCCGGAGCCGAGCTCCAGGAAGGCGACGTCCAGTCCGATCTGCAGGATCTTCCCGGCCACCTTCTCGCCCGGCTCGAAGCGCCGGCGCGGCCGGGCCTCGGCCCCGGCGAGCAGGTCCGCAAAGGACCCCTCGTCCGCGACCGGCGCCTCGACGGCCGGAGGCGGCTCGCCCGGCGGGACCGCGGGGGACGGAGCAGCCCGCGCCGTCCGCTCCCCCTCCGCTCGCCCGCGCCGCTCCGGGCGGCGGTCGCGGCCGCCCCTCTGCGGGTCGCGCCCCGGCGGCCGGCCGCCGCGCGACGCGCCGCCGCGTGGCCCGCCGCCCGGCGCCGCCGGCGCGGGCCGTTCCTTCCCGGAGAGTGCCGTCTTCTTCTCCTCGGCGAGCCGCTGCCACTGGGGGCGCGGATCGGCGGCCGGTCCGGGCGCGGGCGGCGGGGCCCCGGCGAGAGTCTCCTCCACCGGCACCTCGATCTTCGAGCCCGGGGGAGGCGGCTTCACGTGCCCCTTGCGCACCACCACCGGGCTCGGCTCTGGCTTCTTCTCCTCGTCGGGCATTCTGGCGCGTTATAACACGCCGGGAATCGAGCCAATGGAACGCCGCATCGCCGTCTTCCTCTCCCGCGCCACCGACGAGGCGGTCCGCCTCGCCGGCTCCTGCGCCCTCACCGCCGTCTCCATGGGAGACCGGGTCGACGTCTACCTGCTCGGGGAGGCGGTGCGGGCGGTGGTCGAGGGCGCGGACGAGGAGGGGGCCGCGAAGTCGCTGCTTTCGGCCCGCGGCGCCGGGGCCCACCTTTTCGCCTGCTCCCAGAGCACCGTGGAGGCGAAGCTCGGCCGGGGGCAGGCGGAGGCCGTGCTCGACGCGGTGGTGGGCTGGCCCACCATCCTCGAGTGGACCCGCGGCGTCGCCGACCGCTTCTTCTTCTGAGCCGGCCGTGCCATCATCCAGAGGGTGACGGGCTCGGCCAGGCAACCCCTGCCCACCCTAATGTTGCCGGGTCTCGACGGGACGGGCCGGCTCTTTTCTCGTTTCGTCGCCGCCAACGACGGGGCGCTCGACCTGCGGGTCCTCTCCTACCCGCCCGATCGGGTTCTCGGCTACGACGCGCTCGAGGAGCTCGTGGCCGCCCACCTCCCCGCCGGCCCCTTCGCCGTGCTGGGGGAGTCCTTCGGCGGGCCCCTCGCCCTGCGGCTCGCCGGCAAGGCGCCGCCCGGCCTCGTGGGCGTGGTCCTCTCCGCGAGCTTCCACCGGCGCCCGGCGGCGCGCCTCTTCCGGGCCGCCTCGCCCTTCGGCCCCGCCTTCTTCCGGCTGCCGCTCCCGGCCCACGCGGTGCGGCTGCTTCTCGCCGGCCACGACGCCCCCGACGACCTCGTGGAGGACGTCCGCGGCGCGGTGGCCTCGGTGAAGGGCAGGGTGATGGCCGCCCGGGCCCGGGAGGCCTTCCGGGTGGATGCGACCTCGCTCCTGTGCACCTGCCCGGTGCCGGTGCTCTTCCTCGGGGGCCGGAACGACCGGCTGCTCCGGAGCGCACTCCCCATCGAGATCCGCTCGCTGCGGGCGGACGCCGAGATCCGGATGCTGGACGCACCGCACCTCGTGCTCCAGCGGCGCCCGGAGGAGGCGATGCAGATCGTCCGGGAGTTCTTGCTCCGCGCCGCCGGGCGGACGGAGAGCGCCGCCTAGCGAAAGCGAAGAGGGCCGCCCCCTCGGCGGGAGCGGCCCTCGAACGACGGGAGCGGAGGGGGGACTAGTCCTCGGCGCCCTTGCGGCCGCCGTCCTTCGCCCACTGCTCGAGCATGGCGGTGGTCACCGACTTCGGGCGCTCGATGGCGTAGCCCAGGCCGCGGTCCCAGGTGATGTTGGCGAGCACGCCCAGCGCGCGGCCGACGCCGAAGAGGACGGTGTAGAAGTCCCACTCCCGGACGCCGTAGTACCACTGGATGACGCCCGAGTGCGCGTCCACGTTCGGCCAGGGGTTCTTGGTCTTCCCGTGCTTCGTGAGCACGCCCGGAGCCACCTCGTAGATCATGTTCACGAGCTGGAACAGCGGGTCATTGGGGAGGTGCTTCTTCGAGTACTCGTTCTGGGCGACGTAGCGCGGGTCGGTCTTGCGGAGCACGGCGTGGCCGTACCCGGGGATCACCTGGCCGCTGTTCAGCGTGTCCCAGAGGAACTTCTCGAGCTCCTCCTTGGTGGGCAGCTTGTTGTTGAGTTTCTTCATGACGCCCTGGATCCAGCCCAGCACCTCCTGGTTCGCGAGGCCGTGGAGCGGGCCGGCGAGGCCGTTGATGCCGGCGGAGAGGGAGTAGTAGGCGTCCGAGAGCGCCGAGGCCACGAGGTGCGTGGTGTGGGCGGAGACGTTGCCCGACTCGTGGTCCGAGTGGAGGATGAAGTACATGCGCGCCACCTCGTCATACGGGGGCGCGATGCCCATCATGTGCGCGAAGTTGCCGCCCCAGTCGAGCTTGGGGTCCGGGGCGATGACCGTGTCGGCCTTGTACTTCATGCGGTAGATGTAGGCCGCGATGGACGGCAGCTTCGCGAGCAGGTTCATCGAGTCTTCGTACATCGGGTCCCACATGTCGTTCTTCTTCAGCCCGCCCTCGCCGTAGCGCTTCGCGAAGATCGAGTCCCGCTGCATCGAGAGGATGGCCGAGGAGAACATCACCATGGGGTGAGAGTCGCGCGGCAGCGCCCGGAGCACGTCGATGACGTACTGGGGCACCGCGGAGCGGGCCTTCCAGTCCTCCACCACCTCGAGCGTCTGCTGCATGGTCGGGACTTCGCCCGTGAGCAGGAACCAGAAGAACCCTTCGACGTACGGCTGCTCCTTGCCCGGTACCTTGGGCAGCGCCGCGAAGGTCTCGGGGATCGTCTTGCCGCGGAAGCGGATGCCCTCGATGGGATCGAGGTACGAGATGTCGGTCACGAGAGAGCGAACGTCTCGGGCGCCGCCGATGCACTGCCCGATGTTCACCTTGTCGATGACGACATTGCCGAAGTCCTTGTTGAGCTTCTGGGTCCGCGGGCGATGCGCTTCGATCTGCGCGAGGAGCTTCGCCTTGAGGTTGCTCATCTGGGCCATGATTTGAACTCCTACGGAGCCATGGATAAGGGAGGGTGAAGACTTCGAGAGAGCGCTCTGGAGAGACGGCGAATCCTACCCATCTCGGAAGCGAACGTGCAACGAGGATCGGGCTGTACGGTTTCGACTCGAGAATCGAGTTGATTCGGGTCAAAGGGGCCGGGGCCCTCCCTCCACTCCAGGTACGGACGCCGCGCAAAAAAGTGGGGCCACCGCGCGAATCTCGCGGGTGGCCCCGGCTCTCTCGAGCGCTGTCCGTCCCCCGGCGAGCGGGGGAAGGTCTACTTGGCCCAGCCGGCGGCGAGCGCGGCCGCCACCTGGGCGGCGACGCGGCCCGCGTCGAGCGGCTTCTCGGCGGGCGGCGGCGCGGGGGCCACCTGCGGGGGGGCCTCTTCCTCGGCCGGAGCCGCGCGCGGCCGCTCCGCCCCGGCGCTCGACCGGCAGGTCCGGCACCAGGGCTGGTTGCGGATCGACCCGTCCGCCATGCGCCGCAGCCCGAACTGCGAGAGGGGGCGCATCTTGTGGCACTTGAGGCACATGAGGGTGATGAGCACCTCGTGCCCCTCGGCGTCGTAGACGGCCGAGCGGCGCCGCCGGGGCCGGGCCTGGGGCTTCGGCTCCCGGGCCTTCGAACCAGGCCCCTCGGCCTCGCGGGTGGAAATCGCGGACGCCACCATCACCTTCACCGCCATCGCTTCGGACCTCCGGGCTGGGGCGCCCGGCGCCGCGGGCAAGGCGAGCGGAGCCGGTGCACGCTCGCATGCTGGATCGGGGGTCTGACATTCCGCCCGCCCGGGGGGCGCGATCCCCCCGGCCGGGCCGGCGCGTGCTAGCGAAGGCCTACCACCCGCCCGTCCGGGAGGACGTCCATGTCCTCCGCGGCCGGCCTCTCGGGCAGGCCGGGCATGAGGACCACCTCGCCGGCGAGGGCGGTCACGTATCCCGCCCCGGCGTAGAGGCGCACCTCCCGCACCGGGAGGCGGAACCCCTTGGGGTTCGGCCCGAGCAGCGGGTCATGGGAGAAGGAGTAGGGCGTCTTCGCCATGCACACCGGGAGCCGGCCGTGGCCGAGGGCGGTGAAGTCGTCGAGCTGGGCGCGGGCGGCTCGGGAGAAGTCGACGCCGGAGGCGCGGTAGATGCGGGTCGCCACCTCCTCGATCTTGCGGGCGAGCGGAAGGTCGTCGGGGTAGAGGAGCCGGAAGTCGGGAGCCCCGACCTCGGCAGCGGCGAGCACGGCGCGGGCGAGGTCGAGCGCCCCCTCGCTCCCCTCCTCGAAGTGGCGCGCCACCACCGCGTCCCGCGCCCCGGCCGCGAGCGCGACCTCGCGCGCGACGCGTTGCTCCTCCGGGGAGTCCTCCGGGTGGGCGTTCACGGCCACGACGGCCGGCACGCCGAAGGCGAGCACGTTCTCCACCTGGAGGCGCAGGTTCTCCGCGCCGCGCGCCACGGCCTCCGGGTCCGGCGCGGCCAGGGCGGCGGCGAGCTCGGCCCCCTTCTTCCCGCGGCCGGCCCCGGCGTGGTGCTTGAGCGCGCGCACGGTCGCGACCACCACCGCCACCGCGGGCCGAAGGCCGCTCTGCCGGCACTTCAGGTCGCAGAACTTCTCGGCCCCGAGGTCGGCGCCGAAGCCCGCCTCGGTGACCACCAGGGAGGCCGCCGCGAGGCCGAGCCGGTCGGCGAGGACCGAGCTCGTGCCCTGGGCGATGTTGCCGAA
>Ga0335078_10016065_pt1 | contig 11109 bp, 12 predicted proteins | sample Lox_Sample_32_FD_206711 | JGI IMG/M metagenome (GOLD analysis project Ga0335078, IMG submission 206711) | Soil microbial communities from Loxahatchee National Wildlife Refuge, Florida, United States - Lox_Sample_3.2 | ecosystem: Environmental > Terrestrial > Soil > Wetlands | place: USA...
GGGGCAAAATACTTCTTCAGGTTGGGCACCGTCTCGATCGGCCCCTGTTGCTTGTTGACGTCCTCGAAGTACACGTCCAACCACTTTGCAATGCTCTCGTATGAAGGGTTCATCGCTCCGGCCTCCGTGTCTTAGATTGCGCTCGAGCTTCTACATCGTAGCGATAGGCTGTGTTGATCTTCTTACCACCGATTTTCGCGACGCGAAAATCGGTGCTTATGAGATTTCTCAATAAGGACCGCCCATCTTATTTCTTAGTTTTCAGGACCTCGCTGCCTGCCTTTCTTTAAGAACATCCAGAAAGAAACTCAACAGAGCATTCGTAAATTCGAACATATTTTCAAGTCTGTCGGATTTTCCCGTTTCGATTGACTTAGCCCGGTTTATCGGTCCTGCTATCGCAAGAGCTGTGTACCCGGCATTGTGACCGTAGGGACTTTTCGAAGGGCCCGCCGCTCCGCCTTCAGCGATCACCCAGTCCGTTCCGATTCTTTCTCTGAATCTAGTCGCGATCTCCAGAATCAATTCCGGAGTTGAGCCTCCGTAAACCCTGTGTTCTTCTTTGCCCATACCCACTATTTCTTTGCGTATCTGATAGCTGTATAGAACGGAGCCACCGACAAAGAATGAAGATGCGCCCGGTATCGATAATAAACAGGCGGATATAAGACCACCGGCGCTCGATTCCGCAACGGACAATGTTTCGTGAGCCCTTGTCAGAATAGCGGCGATATCCCTCACCAGATTCATTTGTTCCACGGTCACGAAACTCATAACCATAGGGCCCTCATTCTTTCCCTCGATGTTTTCTATAAAGCTTTCCTCAAAATCCGTAAAACTTGGCCATGGTATCCAGAGGCTCCCTGTCACGGAAATCTTTGTTTATTTCGTTATCCCAATCGGGATAGCCAATGGCGATGCCGAGTGCCACAAGTTTCTCCTCCGTGATACCAAGTTCTTTATGGATAATGTCCGGGTAGACCACCGCCATGGCCTGCGCGATGGTTCCTAATCCATAATTCACGGCCAGCAGCATGATATTCTGTACCACCGAGCCGGAGTCGTACATTCCCCAGACGTTAATGCCTTTTTCCTGCTGCACATAGTTCTTACCAATCAACAAATAGATGCACGTTGTTGCGCCGTAGTGGCGAAAATTGTTTAACATCCGCGCTTCCATTTCCTCCGGTTTCATCTCGGTGGTGCGGCCGCGCCTTTCCTTGGTCTGCATTGCCTTGATCCGCGAACTGTACGGCTCGGGGAAATCATAAGGACGAGCCACTTCCGACTGCGAACTCTGCACGGCAGCCGCTCCTCGCTCTACAACTGCGTCCTGTATCGCCTTGAGTTTCTTGCCGGTAACCACGGCAAATTCCCAGGGCTGGGTATTCGCCCACGAAGGGGCGCGCATCGCCTGCTCAAGAATTTTCTTCAGCAGGTCCAAGGGCACCTGATCCGGCTTGAAGGCCCTAATACTCTTTCTCTCCTTGATTGCCTGGACAACATCCATTTTGATATTCCCTCCTGATTTAGAATGCGAACCATTGAGTTATTGCTTAATCATCTATGTTCTTTCAAACGGAATGAATGACCATTTATTGTTCTTTTCCTCGCAGATGATCTTGACCTAGTGTAGCTGGTTCGATAGTAGCAGGAGCTGCAGCGGGTGTCAATTCACAAATAGGGCTAAAGATCGATTCACTTGCCGGTGGCAATGTGCCCGAACTACATACGGTTAAACGCGAAAAAAGTGGCCACCACCCTAACTCCGCGGCCTCACGATGGTCACTTGAATGTCCATGACATTCGTTCCTGTTGGTCCGGTTACGAGAAGGTCGCCATTGCCCTTTAGAAAAGTGTACGAGTCGTTGTTGAGAAGAGACGCTCCGGGGCCTATTCCGGCTGCGCGCCCCCTGGCAACGGAATAACCATCGACAACGGCGCCCGCCGCGTCCGTGGGCCCGTCCGTGCCGTCGGTACCCGCCGAGAGGAGCGTTATCCCCTCGACGCCCTCTATCTCCATCGCTGCCGAAAGGGCAAGCTCCGTGTTCCTGCCTCCCATGCCGGAGCCTCTTACGGTCACGGTCGTCTCGCCGCCGGAAATGAGGCACACGCCCTTCTCCACCCCCTTTCGCTGCTCTAACACCTCCCGTGCGGTATTCGCGAGCCATTGACCCGCATCCCGGGCCTCTCCCCGAAGCGCGCGGTCAATCATGAGGACATCGAGCCCGAGCTGCCCGCACCTCACCCTCGCTCCTTCCATTGCACGTCGGTTGCCGGCCACAACGATATTTCTTACCCTGTTGAATATGGGATCGCCCATCTTCAAGGTCTCGGGGATTCGCCCTTCTTTTCCCTTCGTCAGGTGGTCGTATATGGTTCGCGGAATTTCGCTGTGAAGACGATATTTCTCGATCACGCCAAGGGCGTCCGCGTAGGTCGTTTGGTCGGGTGCTGTCGGGCCTGAGGCAATGACATCGATACTGTCGTCGATCACATCGGAGAGGATGAGGGACACCACGGCCGCGGGGTAGGCGATTTGCGCCAGTCGCCCTCCTTTTACGGCCGAGATGTGTTTCCTCACTGCGTTGAGCTCGCGAATGTCGGCGCCGGCACGGAGAAGCAGATCAATCGTCCGCTGTTTTTCGGCAAGGAGGATGCCGGGCGCCGGCGCCACCAAAAGGGCCGAGCCTCCGCCGGAGATAAGACAGACAAGAAGGCTTCTCTGATCGAGCCTTCGGGCGAGGGCTATCGCCTCCGTGGCGGCCCGCACCCCGTTTTCGTCAGGGATCGGGTGGCCGGCTTCGTAGGCGCGTATGGGCCCGCGTAATCTGTCCAACCAATGGCCATACTTTGTGACGGCGATTCCGCCCGATACCCTGTCTCCGGCTAAATCTAACACGGCCCGAACCATGGCAGGCGCCGCCTTGCCGAATCCCATGACATAGAGACTCGTGAACCCGCCATTCTCATAACTTCCCAGAATGACATCCTCTTGGGCCATGACGGCACGGTACGGATCAACAGCCGCAAGGGCCGCATTAAAGATGTCAATGACGCGCTCCCTGTCGTCCATCACCCGTCACCCGCCAAAAAGATAGCGGCAGACCGGCAATAGAGTCAAGGCCGTCGCACAAGTAGAGAAGTTTGGGGGAGAGCTCCCTTGATCAGTCTCGCCAGAACCTGTGCGCTATGAGGATCGTGAGGCACTGAATGCAGAGTATGATCGTCACGCAGCCGGGCCAGCCGGTCTGCTTCCAGAGAACGCCGGGAAGGATCGACCCCGCGAAGCCGCCAAGATAGTAGAACGAAACGTACAGCCCCGCTGCGGAGGATCTGGCCTCAAGCGCGGCCTTGCCTACGTGGCTCGATGCTGCGGACTGGCAGGCGAACACGCCCGAAGCCTCCAGCGCCAGTCCGGCTATGATGACGGGCACGGACTGAATGAGGGTCAGCGACATGCCGAGAGCGGACATCCCTACCGCTGCTATTAACGTCCTGCGCTGGCCGATCCGGTCCATGATGATTCCTGCGAAGGGTGTGATCGCCGCGCCGATGAGGTAGACGGCAAAGATCGAGGCAAGGGCGGCCTGGCCGAGGAAAAAGGGCCTGTCCGCCAGATAGAAGCTCACGTAGGTGAATGCTCCCACGATGCAGAAGAGCACCTCGAATCCCACCGCATATGTCGCAAGGAGCTCGCGGTTCCGCAGGTGGGCGCGCATGGACCGGAAAGCTTCGGCGACGTTGCGCTGAGGGACGAAGCTGGTCGCGCGGGGCAGAAGCCACCAGGTCGCGAGTGCCCCAGCCAGGGTGATTACCCCGAGGATGGCGAACGCGGCATGCCAACCCCAGCGTGCTGCGGCCAGACCCGCGGTGAAGCGGCCGCCGAACCCGCCGATGACCGTGCCCGTGACATAGGTCGCCATCGTCGCTCCGACTGACCCGGGCTTCGACTCCTCGGCGATGTAGGCCATGGTCACCGCGATGATGCCCGGGACGAAGCACCCCTGAAGGAAGCGCCACACGATCAACTGGCCGAGGTTTGCTGCGGTCGCGGAGAGACCGGTCGCGAGGGCAAGGCCCAGGAGCGCGGCGACGATGACCCGTTTGCGCCCCATCCTGTCGGAAAAGAAGCCGATAAGGGGAGCGGTGAGGGCGACGGCCAGGACCGCGGCGCTGACGGTGAGACTGACGAGGAGCTCGGATGCACGAAATGACTCGCGGAAACGGGGCAGGAGCGGCTGGGTGGCGTAGAGGTTCGCAAACGCCCCCACACCGACGATAAAGAGAGCCGTGAGAGTGGCCGTCCGGCTACGAGGCACTGGATCCCCGGGGCCATGGTGTCGGAAAGCTCCGTTTTTCAACTATGTCTGATCTATTCCCTGATTTCATGGGGCTTTCTCTTTTCGCAAGAGTACCTCATCCGGTCGCCGCAATCAAGAATTCAGCAGAATAGTCTTCCCGGGGTTTTACCGGCAGCCTTCATAGGGAGGGCCTATTCAGGCGCTTGGCGCGGGCCAACGATAGGGGTTGAAGTCGATTGCCTCCTCCGCGGTCTTGGCCCTTGGGTCAAAAGCTCCTTGGGCCCTGTTCATACTGCCTCCTTGTCATAGTTCTTGGCCGCTTCCTCGCTTTTGCGCCGGCGAGGGTTTGCCAAAAAGGATTGTTTCGCGTATCCGCGGACCAAATCATGGCACGGGACGTAAAGAGGTGGCGAAGGGGTCCTCAAAAGGACCCCTTCGCCTTCGTTACCCGCCTTTGAGATAGCTTCTTCCTATCTGCCGCCCTTCGTGAGGGTCGCACCCCGTATCTGCTTCGTCATGACCGCAGTGGGAGCATAGATCGGTATGGAGAAGTAGGATGTGCCGAAGGAATAACCCGGTATGCCGCCTGCCACGAATACGACGCAATCCTCGGGTCTCAGGAGCATGGGCACCTTTCCGCCGGGCTTGAGGGATCCCTCAAAGACTGCGACGCGGTCCTCCGGTATCTCCTTTGCCGCGAGCCTGCGCTTGAAGGAAGCAATCTCCTTCTCACTCAGGTCCTCATAGCGTATACTCGCTCGGTCATAGAGGTACTGCTGCAGCGTCCGTCTCGTATAGCCCAATCTGGCGAGCTCCATGGCGAATTCCGGGTGGAGCACGAGAAAATGCTTCTCCGGGCTCGGTATGGCCGTGCCCGCCTTCCACATGGGTATCGTGCCGCGTCCGGCCATGATGGTTTTCACGATGTTGTCGAGCAGTTCCTGGGCCTTCCACGGGATAACGGCGCCGCCGCCGAACACCGTGAGTCCGACGGCCGAGGATGCGTAACCCCCGACCGTCATCACCGTCACACAGCTGTCCTCCTTCTTGTAGCCCAGGGAAACGTGAAACGGTCCCCACGGATTGTAACGCTCGTTTTCAGCGAAGATATAGAACGTGTCGGAAGAGGGTCTGCCGATCAGGGCCATGTCGTTCTCGGCCGGCCACAGGAGCCCGAGGTTGATCAGGCAGAGCCTCACGGCGTGGCCGATTGTGCTGTTTGCCCGGAAGCCGTAGCCGATGAGACCAATACCGGAGTTCATTCCGATCTCTTCGGTGATGGGTCCGTTCACCACTATCTGAAGCGTGAAGGAACCGGTCGAGGCCATCACATGGAGAAGGTCGAATCTCTTGTCCGTCAGAGCCTCCACGGCCGCTATTATGACGGGTAGGTATTCAGGCTTCGCCCCCGCCATGACCGCGTTGATCGCGATCTTCTCCACCGTCGCCCTGCCGTTCTTTGGAGCGACCGTGCCTATGGCTTCGTCCGGAGATCGCGTTGTCCCGCTGAGCATCCACTTCACCCGCTCTGCCGTGGGAGGCAGGAGGGGCAAACCGCTGCCCCAATGGTTGTCGACGAATATTTGGTTGAACCTCTCCACGGCCGCTTCGTAGGTCTCGGCCGTGATCTTGATCGTTCGCGCCGATTCAGGCTCTTTCGCCTTCGTGCTCCCCTCCTCTTCCGAGAGCGGCCGGGTGAGGCCCTCGATGATCCCGTCGACCGCGGCCGCAGCCACACCTTTGACATCGTCCACACTGTAGCGGTTCTTGTAATATTCGTCTGCAGGGAGAGCCGTCATACGAAGCATGGGCATCCCCACATCCTCGGCACCGGACTTCGCATCGCGGATGAAGTTATCGGTCACCACAAATACCACGGGCTTTCCCGTCTTTTCTATCTTTACGGAGCCGGACACGCCGGCCCATGTACAGGAGCCTCAGTCACCGACGCCGAAGAAAAAGGCGTCCACGTCCTTGGTCATGGCGGCGATCTGAGCGTCGCTCGGCTCGATGGGGCCGCCGAAACGGACGATGGTCACGGATGGGGCCTTTCGCTTCATCTCGGCCTCGATCACGTCCCAAAAGTGATCGCCCCCTGCCTTGCTATTCCAGTAAACGCCAATCTTCTTGCCCGACAGATCGGGAATCCGGGGGCAAGGAGCAAGGATAGACTTTGGAGCGACCTCCCCCCGGGGATTGAGCACCTCGAGGGTCACCTCCGCACGTGCGACAGGCACGTGCGAAAAGGCAACCAAGAAACCGAGCGTCATCACCGTCGTGAGAAACCGGATGTTCTTTCCTTTCATACTTGATGCCTCCTTTTAGTCAATTACCGCTGTAGCGGACGATGACCGCAAATTCCCCTTTTGATGCGTTCTTTGCATTGGACTCTATTGCTATCGTCTCCTCATGGTCCCCCTTGTCCGGCCGAACCGCGTATTCAAAGCTCCCTGTCCCACCAGGCGCGATGACGAGGTTGCCCTGCTTATGGGCGTCGTGGATGAGCACGTCCTTCCCTTTCACCGAGATCTTCGTGATGACGAGGGGCAAGCTCCCGGTATTCGCTATTGTGAAGGACTGGGTTTTCATCTCCAATGAGCTCACGGCTCCCAGGTCGACCCGCCTCGGGGTCACCTGGATCTTCGCGCAAGGCGCCTCTTTGACGGCCCCTTCTATCGTTACCTCAAGCTCGTCCTGACCCGGAATGTCCGTCGTGAGGGTCACCCTCTTACGAAAGGGACCCGGGCTCCCTTCGGTATCGAAGGTAATGAGGAGGGATGTCTTCTCTTTGGGGGCCAGCACATGCTTGCCAAGCATGCCATGGGTGCACGCTCAGCTGGTCCTGAGGCCTGTGATCAGTATTTCCCTGTCGCCCGTATTCTCGAGGATGACGGTAGTCGTGGCCGGCGTGCCTTCATCGATGCTTCCGAAGTCGAAGGAGTCGGGCCGAGCGACGAGCCTCGAGACGTCGGCCTTTTTGCCCGGGCCCTCTATGGCCGCATGCACGCCTTCTATTTTCTTGGCATAATCGAAGGCCGGATCCTGCCCCATTGTGTGACACCGTCTGCATGTCTCTATGCCGGGCGCCTTGATCAGGCCGTTCGTGGCCGGGGATGCCGCATGCGACTTTCCAGGGCCGTGACACGCCTCGCACTGCACGCCTGCAAGGCCCGGAGTAATCTCCCCGTCGACGAATCCCCCTGGCTGACCGCTGCCCGTGACGTGGCATGCGGCGCATGCGGGCAGGTTCTCCTGTCCCGACTTCTTCAAGTCGGCGAAGGCCTTGGCGTGGCTGCTCTTTTGCCAGTCCGCCGCCGCATGCGAGTGGCAAACGCCGCAGCGCTTCCATCCGGCGTACCCACCCGGCTCTTCGGAGTGCACCACTACCGAGGAGGAAAATAACAGAAAAAGGAGTGATAGCGTTACAAGGAGGCTTTGACCGGACATCAGCGTACAGCGTGACTCCATTGCCGACCCCTACTCCATGGGATAACCCGCTTGCTTCCATCCACGAATTGCCGGGTCCTTGAGTACCTTGACGTTGCTGAAGCCGAGCTCTACTAGCTGGGCCGCGACGCCGGCACTATCCGACTCTCCCGGTCCGCAGTCGCAATAGGTGACAATCGGCTTATTGAGCGGCAGCCCGGCAACATCCCCGGCGCCTATCCTCGCCTTCCACGGAAAAGATATGGCGCCCTTTATGTGTCCCTTCTCGTAGACCGTCTTCGGCTGGGTATCGAGTATCACCACACTCGTCCCCTCGTCAAGCATCCCTTTCAACTCCTGAATGGTGATGCGCGGGATCTCTATCTGGGCAAATGACGAGCCGGCCAGCGCGAGCAAGAGCGCGAGACAAATGAGCACCGGCACCGCCCTTCGTTTCTGCCTCATTTCTTTTCCCCCTTCTTTTGAGATCATCGGAGCTGAAACCAGGTGTCGCCGCCGTGAACCACCCCGCCTCCTTGCCTGGTGCCGAAGGATATGAGCGCCGGGGACTCGGCCTTCGGAACCGAGAAGACGACCCAGCCTTCGAGGCTCTCGCCCGAGTGAACCGTACCTCTCAAGGCTGGTTTCGGCGGCGCCACCGAGGGCGAATCATACTCGCGCCCGTCCGGCGAGAATGCGGTAAACTCCTCTTCCTTGACCTCATGGCCGCACTGCCCCGGCCTTCCTCTCGCTGCGTACTCGAATCTGATCCGGGCGAGAATGTACTCGAAGTCACCCCCTGCCATTTTATTCTCCGGCGCTGCAGCCCTAATCATCTCCCAAGCCCGGTCTCCGCGAACGGTCTCCAGAAGAGCGATCTTCACGTCGTAAAGCTCGTGCGACTCGTAGCCCTCGCCACACTCGATGATGGTCTCTACGGTGGTGCCAGCTGGGGCAGGACTAGCAGGGCTCGAACCGATTCTTTGGGCAGAACAGGGGGTGACAAGACCGACCAGCACAACAGCGACGAAGATTGTGCCGAATCGAGCGATCATTCTTTTCAAGGGGCCCTCCTTTCTATTCTTCCTTGGTCCCTTTCGCCTTGTTTTCCCCCGTCTACCGCCACTTGTCGACCGAGGCGCTCTCGACGTAGTAGAAATCACCCGCGAAGTACCAGGGATTCGTCTCGCCGCCAAGTACGATCACGCTGATCGGCTCCTCATGGAGCCGAGCGGGTATCTCGGGCTTCTTCAGGTACCTGAACTTCGGGACGGGTACGAGCGCTCCTTCGGGCAGCTTCAGCCAAGAGGCAAAGGGCTCGACCCCTTCCTTCGCCTTCTTCAGGTCCGAGGGGTAGATCATGAAATACTCCCACGCGGTCTGGAACGTATTGTCCCGAAGCCACGCGATCAGCTTCTCCTTGGAATCGAAGCGGTACCTCTGCGAAAGGTCGCGGGCATGCGTCGGGTCAAGGAGCACGGTGGCATGAAGGTTAAGATAGGGACCCACCGAGCCCCAGCTGCGTATCACGGCGGCCATATGCTCGGGGCTTTCGTATTCCCCCTCTTTCAATGGCGACATGGGTGCGCTCGCCTGCTGGAAGTGGATACCGGCGAATATGCTGACCACGCTCTCTTCCGGCTTGTAGCCGAGCTGGACATGGTACGGCTTCCATCCAGAGGGCAGCCCTTCCTCTTTCTCAGGGATGCAGACGTTGTTCCAGTTGAGGGGATTGCCCTGGGTACCCATGTAGTTGATCCCCGGCCGCCCTCCATTGCCCAAGTTCTTCGAAATGAGAGTCCAGGCCCTTCCGATAACGGCGTTCGCCTCGTTGAAGGGGCCCATGGCGCCTATGCCCCCGTTCATCTTTATCTCGTTCCGTATCGGTCCGTTGACGACCACCATGCGCGCCCACGAGTTCGTCGAAGTAAACAGGGAGGTTGCGCCGGTCGATGCTATGGCGAGGATCACGGGGAAATGCTCCGGTTTGGCCCCCGCCATCACGGCATTTACCGCTACCTTCTCGACTGTGTACTCCCACGCTTCGTGGGGAGGGGAAGGCTGCATGGTGCCGACGATCTCGTCCGGCCTGCGGTGGGTCCCCTTCAGCATCTCGGCTACCTTTTCTTCCGTGGGTAGCACGATGGGCAGGTAGTCAGTCCATCCGTTTTCCTTGAAGAGCTTTTCGAGGTTCTCTGGCGTGTCGGGCCCAATGAGCCGCGGCAAAGGCCGCTGAATAAAGCCACTCTTTTTCTCCTCGTCAGTGAGGGGCGCCGTGAGCCCGGCGACAAGCTCATCAAGAACCCGCTTCTTGTTCACCGGGTCGCCGCCCTCGAAGATTCCCCGGCACTCGGACGCAGACTTGGCAAAAACGGGGTGGGGGACGAAAACGATGCGTAAGTTGGGCATGCCTTTGACGGCGGCAACGCCCTTTACGACGTCCCGAAATGCATCGGTGACGATGGGAACGGTCGGTACTCCAAGCTGCTCCACTGCCATAGCGTGGCCGACGACCGCCGGCGAGCACGTGCTTCAGTGGCCTATGGCGATGATCATGCCGTTACCCTTGGCCTTGATCTCCTTCCAGAGATCCGGGTCGTCTTCGAAGTAGGTACTTATCTTGCTTCGGACGATCCACCTTGTTTTCGGGTAGGCGGCGGAAAGAAGGCTCGCCATTTGATCGAAGAACGGTTTGGTCTCCGGATAGCCGACATCGACGATGTAGATCGTCTTTCCGTCGAGCGTGTCAAGGCGGGGCGCCATGGGGATCAGCTTCAGGGCAGGGGGCTGCCCCAGTGGGTTAAGCACGGTGATCTTCGCCTGATCCGCCAGGGATCCGTGCGCAGCGAAGAGGCCGGCCAAGAAGAGTAGGGTTGCGAGCCACCACGTGATGCCCTTTTTCATAGATTCCTCCTTGAAGATGAAAAAACAGCAGTCCCGATTCTGACCCTTACGTCAAGACTACCCTGCGGGCGGCTTCTTCGTCAAAAGAAAAAACTCGGATCTCGGGATGTAGATCGTCACATGATTTTGACCCCCCCCTGCAGGGCCGGGAGAGCTCGAGGTTCTCGACCTGCAGGCCGTACAGGTGAACCTTGTCAAGAGGATAGTCTGGTTTTTCGAGTTCCGCGGTGGAGCACCTGCGCGACGCAGTGGTCGACCTCGATGAGAAGCGCGCGGAGAAGGACGTCGAGCGATTCGCGGCGGGGGAATAAGCTACTGCAATTTTACTACAATTCAGTTGGAGGGCGTCCGGGTATGACTGCTAAGTATTTGAAACTAAAGTGGAGCTGAACGGGATCGAACCGTCGGCCTCATGACTGCCAGTCATGCGCTCTCCCAGCTGAGCTACAGCCCCACGTATCTATCGATTTCTTGA
>Ga0335078_10016066_pt1 | contig 11109 bp, 6 predicted proteins | sample Lox_Sample_32_FD_206711 | JGI IMG/M metagenome (GOLD analysis project Ga0335078, IMG submission 206711) | Soil microbial communities from Loxahatchee National Wildlife Refuge, Florida, United States - Lox_Sample_3.2 | ecosystem: Environmental > Terrestrial > Soil > Wetlands | place: USA: Florida...
TGAACTCCGCCTTATGCGCGTTGTAGTAGCCCGTAATGTCCTGATCGGTGATATTGATCTTTGATGTGACTTCCTTGTTGAGCACCTTGTCGACGGTTAGCGAACGGCGGAGGTCACGTTTGAAATCATCGAGGGTAATCTTCTTGTCCTTCAGCCGGGCGTCGAATTCCTCTTTGGTGTAAGGTGACTTGATTTCGTTCAGCCTGCGATCCACTTCTTCATCGGTAGCGAGTAAGCCAAGTTTTTCCGCTCGCCGCATCACAATTTCATTGTCGATCAGTTCCCGCAGAATGCTGAGACGAAGGCTGGTGGCTTGCTCTCCTACCGGCTGCTGATCCGATCCGGTGGTCTGGTTTTCATAGTACTTCTCCACGTCGGCAGCATAGATCTTGTGCCCATCCACAGAGGCCGCCACATCGCTGCCCGCGGGCTTCGTGTTACATCCCAGCGCCGCCAAAGAAACAGCCAGCGAAGCCGTGGCAAGGCCCTGGCGCAAACTTATACCCACCCGTTTTCTCCGGCGGGTTGCCGTGTGCGGTCGACGCTTACGGCTTGTGGGCAATGACGCAAGGATTCTCATTTGCTTGCGGGGGGCTGAACCGGGCTCGCCGCAGCGGCAGTGTGCACCGGCACCGGAACCCCGGCCTGCTCTAGTGCGCGATCGAGTACGGCGCGCAGTTCGGCAATAGAAACCGCCCCATCCATTTCCTCCCCGTTTACGAATAAAGTCGGGGTGGCTTCCACACCCACGCTATCTCCCTCGTGCACAGAGGCCTTGATCGCGTCCTCGTTTTGCGCCTTGATGCAGGTCTGGAGCTTGGCTTGATCCAGATTGTGCTGTTGTCCCTGGGCAGTCGCAAGACGGTCGAGCGCCGCAAATTCACCGTCCCGTGTCTTTTCACCGCTGATTTCCCGCTGGTTCGCGTGGATGTAATCCGCGAACGCCCAATATGCATCCGCGTTCTGGGAAGCCAGACAGTTCGCATCCACGGCGGCGTGGGTGGCCCAGGGATGAATCTCGGCCAGGGGATAGTCCTTGTATACAAATTCCACCCGGTCCCCATACTCCTTCAACAATTCTGGGAATAGGGTCTGGTGCATCTTGGAGCAGAAAGGACACTGAAAATCATCGTAGTTGACGACGATCACTTTGGCATCCTTGTTCCCCCGCGCAGGCCGCCCGTCCACATTGATCTTCTTCATCTTCTCGACATAAGGATCCTTGGTCAGATCCAGCTTGGTCATCCGAATCAGCGTCGTTCCATCCTTGGACACCAGGAAGTCGTAGTCCTGCTTCTTGCCATTTCCATCGATGTTGATATTGAGAGCCTGATAGTTCGGAAACTCGCTCGCATGGAGCGGGCCCAACGTGATCTTCACACTCGCCGGTATCGAGTAGTAAACCCGCACCTGGCGCTCAATCCGCAGCGCTTGTTCAGGAGTCATGGTCTGGGCAGAACAACCCAGACAAACCATGACAAGAACCACAATCGACCTTCGCAATAACATCTTCGGAACCCACCGGCACATGGAATTCAATGCATGATTATCTCATAGCTGCTTGGGCGGGGCAGGCGCTGCGGTCCGACCTGGGGAGCAGGTTACGACCCGTCACGCAAACGATCTACGGGCAGCAAGGCATTCATCGAACCTGAGCGGAAGCCCTCTAGATCGAGAGTCACGAACTTGAAACCGAGAGCTTTGAAGATGCGGGTGAACTCTGCCGTCATCTCAGGGGTCAGAGCCCTGGGCAATTCCTCCAGAGCAAGCTCGATGCGCACTATGTCGCCGTGATGGCGCACCCGCAGTTGACTGAACCCGAGAGCGCGAAGGGAGTCCTCGCCCCGCTCCACTACGCTGAGAGCTTCGCGAGTAACCGGCCGCCCATATTCGATGCGTGAGGAAAGGCAGGCAGCGGCGGGCTTGTTCCAAATGCGCAGCCCCGACTCCTTTGCCAACTCCCGAATCTCCTGCTTGGTCAAGCCCGCTTCCAGCAATGGCGCGTGAATGTGATGGCGGCTGGCAGCCCTCTGGCCGGGGCGAAAATCTCCCTGGTCATCGACGTTGACTCCGTAAGCGATCGAGTCAAAGCCGCGGGTCTGACAAAGTTGCTCCATCACCGTAAACAGTTCGTCTTTGCAATGGAAACAGCGGGAGCCGTCGTTGCGGACATAGTCTGGCCGTTCCAACTCAGTGGTGCTGACGATTTCCAAAGGAATTCCCTGCTCGTTCGCGAAGGCAATCGCGTCCGTAAGTTGGCTGCGAGCCAAACTAGCGGAATCGGCAATCACCGCCAGCATCTCGGTCCCCAGCACCCGATGCGCAGTCCAAGCCAGGAAGGCTGAGTCCAAGCCGCCCGAGTAGGCGATCAGGGTGCTGCCGAGCACACGCAACCGCTCTTCCAGAACGGTTCGTTTGGAGGTAGGTTCGGCAACCGGCATCCTCATCTATGGTAATACAGTTTTCGCCCCCGCAGGCGTTTCGCGGAGCGAGGAAGCTCGCGCAGCCCAGGTTCAGCGATCGGAACCGGTAACCTCTCCTCGGGAATAGACCAAAAACTCCACTCCCAGGAAGCCCACCATCTCAGTGTGGGGGTAGTTTTTCTCTAACATCTGCGAAAGTTCCTGGGAGCGCTGATCCGGGCCCCCTTCCGGACCCCGAGCATGGTTCAGAACCAACCACACCCGCGCGTACTGCGGCAACAACCCTTCAAGCTGCGGGTAGTCCGGCTTTTCGACGAAATCGAGGAACGTAATGTGATCGGCGTGATGCGGGTAGAGGACCACCGGCGCGGCTGCCCCTGAAGCTGACAACGACCGGTAAAACTCGTAGGGCATTCGTCCCATGGGAACGTGGAATATCAGCGCATCCCCGGGTTGCGCGTGCTCCAGCAAATAGTGTGTAGCGAAGCGCCACTCGTCGCGCTGAATATCGATATCCTGTTGATACCCTCGAACCGTTCCACGCCAGCAAAGTACGATCAGAAGCACAACCGCAGGCACAATCAGTGCCGGACGTCGTAGCCTGACGATGCCACTAGCCGCGAGCAGCAGAAATGCGGGCAACGAGGATATAAAGTAACGAAGCACAAAGAGCGGCTTCACAAACGATATCAGCACCACCAGCAGTGGTGGGAAGGCCAGCCAGATCCAGAGAAAGCGACACTTCCATGGCTCCCCGAAAACACGCCGTACCCGCCATGTTTTGCAGACCGGTAGCGTGCCCGCTAAGACCGCAACTCCGCATGCGAGGAGAAGCGCCGGCCCTCCATACCCAGCAAAATCGAGCGCGTCGTCCCAAAGTTCCGTTGCGCTCGGCCGCTGCACCCAGCGCAAAGGTCCGGTTCCAGTGGCGACAATGAAGGCGAAAATCGGAACGATACCGAGTCCAATCCATCGCCAATCGTTCGTTATCCGCCTCCGCATCTCTTTTTGCTCAAGAAAAGTGGGCGACAACCATTGCGCCATTACAACCAGCACCGAATAAAAATGGGCGTACACCGCCAGTCCGCTGCTGAGGATGTAAATCAGGCGATTCCTGCGCGACGAATCGTCCAGGCATTTCAGAAAATACAGACTGGAGATCATGCACAACAGCACCATTAGAGGGTAGGTTCGCGCCTCCTGCGAGTACTGAATGTGATAAGCATTCACCGCCAGCAGCGCGGACGCGATGGCTCCAACGCGTGCGTCGAAAAGCCGTTTCCCCAGGAAGTAGAGAACGGGAATAGAAGCCACCGCGAAGAGCACGGAAAGTGCGCGAATCCAAAACTCGCTGCTCCCCAGGTGCAGCCAGCCGCGCAGGAGGAGGTAATACAGAGACATGTTGGCTTCGCGCCGCCACAGTATGCGGGCGAAGTTGTACCAATCCAGACGGGCAATTGCCACGCTCACGCCTTCGTCGAACCAAAAGCTCTTTGCGGCCAGGGCGTGAATGCGCAAGACGGCGGCTGCGCCGGTGATAACTGCCAGCAGGCCGAGGGGCAACGCGGATGAGGACTTTGGCGAACCGCCAGGCGAAGTGGCTCCATCGGTGGAATCAGCAATCTGAGCCGCGCCAACATCTGGAGTCTTCACGATGAAGGCCTATGGTAGCGTAAATTCAGAACAGTCTCTCAGTGCGTCGAAGGTTACCCAGCGCCCCCAGATTTGCCAGCGCAAACGTGAAGCGATATTGATTTTCGTTGCGCACCGAACCTAGTGCGAACCTTCGGAATTCGAGATTGATTCCGCAGCAGTCCCAGTTGTAGGTAGCCTGCGCCGCAGCGTATTGCACGAAGTTCAGATTGGCATCAAATCCCAGATTTGTGGCGGCGCTGAAGCCCCGCTTGTTGGCATGCCCGTAGCCCAGCAACAGGCGGAACTGGTTGAACGATTGCGGCGACGGAAGAGCGCCCGAGACTCCACTCTCCGGCGGCACGCGCAGGAAGGCGTCTCCGCCGCCAAGGGTGATGGGTCCGATTCGGTAGTTCAACAGCGCCGTGCTGGCGTTGATTTGCCCCTGCTTAAAGTCGTAATCAAGATCCCATTCCATGTCGGTTCGCGAGCTGGTCTGCACTCGCAGTCGCGAAATCAGCGGCGAGAGATGCCGCGCCTGGCTGAGGAAGGCAACTCCGGTCAAGTCAACCGTCGTAGCAAAAACATTGCTGCGCCCAGGGACCAGAGCTCCCCCAAAAGTGGGATCGATAAAATATTTCTGCGCCAGCTCCCACGTGACCACCTCGCGTACCTGCGGTTCCTGGTCGCACGGAAGATCGCTGGGCTGCGCCTGCCGCTCCCAGGGGACGGGATTATGCGGCGCGGCGCCACCGACAAAGAGCGAAGGCATTCCGGGTTGCCCGCAGTCCTCCGGCTGCTCCGAAGTCCGCTTGGCATAGAGGCGCTGCACCACTCCGTACTCCACTTCGTTCGTCGCGGTGAGAATATCCCGTTCGTCGAAGCGCAGAATATTGTCGAAATTATGCACTCCGGCCACATAGTCGTACACCACTCGAGGTTCGATAGCGTGCTTCCATTTGCGCCCCAGGAACTCGCGCTGAAATACACGATCCAGAACCGGGGGCCGAACTTCGACGGACCCTTCGATCGTACGGCGATCAATGGCGTCGGAGACGGCCGTTCCCACCCCGCTCGCAGAAGGCCTGAGCTCCTGGGTGTAGGCCGTGTCCCGGATCGCAATGTCCGAGCGAACCGACCAACCATGGGTTTGCAGAGGCAAGGACAAAGTCGGCCTGAAGTCGAAGCGGCCCAGCAAAGGGGCTGTGCTGAACCCCGGCTCGCTGCGGGAGAGCCCTTCCGCGGCCGCATCGTAGGACCAATAGAAAGGGGAGTGAGAAATCTCGTGGTCCACACTCGACAACTCGACACCCGGAGCGTGCAGGATGGTGATCACGTCGCCAGAAGTAGTACCTTCAAAATCCTGGTACCGGTGCATGGTCGCGTTATAAAAATAACCGCCAGTCGCATTCGACAGAAATGCGCTCGACTTCACCTCCGAATTAACTGCCTGCGTGAACACCTCGCTAAACGCGAGCCGGAACACAAACGAACTGAGATAATCGACATCGGCCACCCCACGGAAATTGCGCCCCAACTCCCCTTCCGCGGTCAGCCGCGCCTCTTCGCCGCCCTGGTTCACATGAGGGTTGCCAATCCCACGATCGAGCACGCTGAAATAGTTAAGATCGACGAACGAGTTCTCACTTGGCCGGACCCGGAATTCACCCTGCGGAGCCCAACCTCGTTTGGAGAAATATTCGGCCCCGATATGGGCATCCATGCTGCGGTTGATCGCCCAGAAAAGAGATTCTCCGAAGATGATTCCCTTGATTGACGAAGTCCCGAAGTTTGGAATCAGAAAGCCTGACTGCCGCGGCAATCGTTGTGCGGGCAGGGTTGCAAAGGGAAAGTACAAGACCGGAATGCCCCATAAACCAAAACGGCTGTGATAGATTTTCGCGGTACCGCCGACCTCTACCACTACCTTGCCGGCGCTGAACTCCCACTTGGGACGAGGCAGCTCACAGGTGGTAACGGTTCCATCGTAGACTTTGTAGTGATCGGGGCCCAGCTTCTCGACGATCTTTCCCGTAAAGAAGAACGGATTCGGGGAGGTCAGCGCGAGCCGGTTGCCGCGCATGCGGGCGCCGATGCTTCCAGTCACGCCATCGAAACGCCCCACTTCGGACTGCAGGTTATACGTTGCGTGGTCGGCACGCACATGCTCATCATTGGGACCGCCCTCGAGTATGACATTTCCATCGGCTGTCGAATCGCCGGTCTCGGAATTGTAGGTGATCTCGTCTGCAAACAGGACGTAGGCGCCGTAATGGATCTCCGCCTTGCCATGCAGTTTGTAAATCGTGCCTGTCTTTTCCTGCTGCAGGGCGGTGATGGTTACATCCTCCTGGAGCCCGACGGGCGTCCCCGGTTGGCTCTCACTGGAAGACGTATCTGGCGTGTAAAGCAACTGGCTGGTAACTAGTGGAGGTGCGAGTAGCAGGTGACAGGCGACTGCCGCCGTGATAAGAAATCGTGTGCGGGAAGTCATCGGAAGCTTGCGAACTCCCCGGGTGTCAGCTGCACTCTCGGGTACGGTGACGTTAGCATGGCGCTGGCCTGAGAGGCAAAACCGTCAGCGTTTCTCGATCCGCTCACCATTCTCATGTTGAAACCCCGATTTCAACCCGATGATGACACTGGCACGCCCCCGCCGTCGGAATTAGTCGATCCTGAAGCGTACGATGCGAGCGAGCAACAATTTGCCGCCAGCCTGGAAGGCGCCGTCCCCCGTTTCATTGTCGAAGAGGACCTACCCTCGTTTAGTCCACTTCTGAAGGACTCCGATCAGCACCAGGATCGCGTAACGGCTACTCGTGATGAAGGGCGTTCCCACCAGGAAAAGACGGCGGAGGCGGTTCAGCCAGTGCTGACGACACACCCGGACGGATTAGCTCCCGGGCAATGGAGAGACGAAGTAGCCGCCCGGGTGAATCATTACCGGGCTCGAAGGCGCGCGCGAGAACCGCGCTATCCCTCCTTGCAGCTGAAGTTCGATCCACAGGAGCCATATCACTCTGAGCATCCACGCCCGGCGCCTTCGGCTGAATCCCCGACTGGCCATCCAGTGGTTCAACCCCGGGAGAGCTCGCCTCCAGAACCTCCCCGGCCACTGCAAACAGAAAGCGGGGCCAGGATCCTGGAATTTCCACGCTCATCGATGTTTCCCCCGGTTGTTCGCGATGAACTGGCTGAGCCGGTGTTCGTTCAGCCAAGGATTCTCGAGGTGCCAGACGTTGTGCCGCCGCCGCCCGCGCTGGGTGGCATTTTGATCGAACCTGGCGAAGAACCGGAGAGCGAACGGCGCCCCGGATTCGAACTGCCACTGCAAGCCGCCCCGCTGCCCCGGCGCCTTATGGCAGGTGCCATCGATGCCGTATTTGTGCTCCTGGCTTTTGCACTCTTTGCCTATGGATTCTTCCGAATTACAGCCGTCGTCCCGCCCTGGCGGCTGGCAACGACGGCCACGCTTTTGTTGTTGACGGCTTTCTGGACTGGCTATGAGTACCTGCTTCTCGTCTATGCAGGGACTACCCCGGGACTCCGTCTGGCTAGGTTGCAACTCAGCCGATTTGATGGAACTCATGTCCCTCGGCGCCTTCGCCGGTGGCGCGTCCTCGCCTCCGCCCTCTCTGGCCTGTCGCTGGCGCTCGGTTATGCCTGGTGCTTTCTCGATGAAGATGAACTCTGCTGGCACGACCGGATTACGCGCACGTACATGGCTCCGAAGGCCCCGAACTAGCCCGCGGACCCCGGGGCTAACAGTTTCCTCACCTGTACTGTGTTAAATTTTTAGTCTTGCGCTCGCCGCGCTGGAATGTCTTCATCCACCCAAAACGTCAGACGCCCTGCCGTCAATGTATTTGTCGCCACTACGGTGATGCTGACGTTTATCTCGTTCTGGCGAGCGGCCGCTATTGTTCTGGCTGATCTTGCCTCCTCTGCTTACTACGCCGGTGGGGACGCCGAGAAAGTCATCGGCAAGAGCGCTCCCTGGTTCATCCTGGCGGTCATGCTTTTCAGCTACGCCGTCCGCGCGCTTTACATTGAGTCCAGCAGCATGTTTGTGCGCGGCGGCGTGTATCGCGTGGTCAAAGAGGCCATGGGCGGGACGCTGGCCAAGTTCTCGGTGTCAGCCCTGCTATTTGACTATGTCCTTACCGGCCCAATCAGCGCGGTTTCCGCTGGGCAGTACTTGGCTGGTTTCATCGAGGACATTGGAAGGTACCTTCACCATCCGATGTCTTTTTCAGAAAACCATTTTTCCGCGGTTTTTGCCGTCATTGTGGTCCTGTATTTCTGGTGGAAAAACACTCAGGGGATCCACGAGTCGAGTGAGAAAGCGCTGCAGATCATGATGATCACCACCGTTATGGTCGTGATCCTGATCGTGTGGTGCACCATTACCGTATTCCGGGTACCCATCCAGATTCCGCCTAACCCACTGCATCCGGGCGTGGTGCGCCTGAACAAGGAATCTCTTGGCTGGCTGGACGGAACCTGGATCACTCATCTCACCTGGATCATTCTGTTCGTCGGGTTCGGACACTCCGTCCTGGCCATGAGCGGAGAGGAAACGCTGGCGCAGGTCAACCGCGAAATTGAGCATCCCAAGCTGAAGAACCTGGAAAAAACCGGCTTGGTAATCTTCATCTACAGCCTGCTGTTTACGTCGCTGGTCTCGTTTTTCGCGGTGATGATCATCCCGGACCACGTGCGCCACGACTACTTTGCCAACCTGATCGGCGGCATCACCATGTACCTGGTAGGTCCGGTGATGCTCAAACTGGTTTTCCACGGATTTGTTGTCTTGGTGGGTGTCCTCATTCTGGCGGGAGCTCAAAACACCTCGATCGTCGGCGCCAATGGCGTTCTGAATCGTGTGGCCGAGGACGGCGTGCTTACCGACTGGTTTCAGAAGCCGCAACGCAGATACGGCACCAGCTATCGCATCATCAATCTGATCGTCATTATGCAGTTGCTGACCATCATTCTCAGCAAGGGTGATGTCTATGTCTTGGCCGGCTTGTATGCCTTCGGTGTGATCTGGAGCTTTGCTCTTAAATCGCTCGCCGTTCTGGTCCTGCGTTATACGGAACCGTTGAATCGCCAGTGGAAGGTCCCGGGGAACCTGCATATCGGCGGCCGCGAAGTTCCCCTCGGCCTGATTGCGATTTCAGCCGTCCTGCTGACCACGGCATTGGTAAATCTGTTTACCAAGTCCGAGGCAACTGTGGCCGGAGTCGCTTTCAGCGCCATTTTCTTCGCTGTCTTTACCATCTCCGAGAAGCGAGTTGCCAAAGCCCGCCATGGCAAGCCCGAAACTCTGGATCAGTTCCGTGTCTACGGGAATCAGGAGTTAGGCAGCGGCGCCTTGGGTGTCCGTCCTGGCAATATCCTGGTGGCAGTACGCGACCCTCGCAATCTTTACTACTTGCGGGATATCCTGCGCTCCACCGACACGGCGCGGCAGGACGTAGTGGTGATGACCTCGCGCCTCTACCACCGCGAACACTCCTTCAGTGGAAGCTCGGTGATTGAGGCCTCCCAGGTTTTCGACCACTATGAGCAGGAACTTTTTACCGCGGCCGTCGCGGTCGCGGAGAAAGAGGGCAAACCAGTCTCATTGCTCGTAGTTCCGGCCACCGATGTATTCGACTCCATTGCAGTGACCGCCCAGCGGCTGGATTCCAGCCGTATCGTCTGCGGACTTTCCAACAAACTCAGTACCGATGAGCAGGCCAAGCTCACCGGAGACGCCTGGGAACGCCTGCCGGAGCCGCGGCCTCGACTCACCCTGGAAATTCACTCCCCCAGCGGCAGCGTTCACGAGTACCCGCTCGGCCCCCACGCTCCGCGGATGCGTCCGCAAGACCTGGAACTCATGCACCGGGTTTGGCTCGATGTCACTTCGGATCCGAGGTACGCCGGCGCGCACCATTACCACATCGTCGCTCTTGCTCTCGAAGAACTACAGCGCGAGTTGAAGAGTGGAGATCAGCGTGCGGATTTGCTGAACAAACTGCTCGCAGAGATCAACCGCGATCATCCCCCACCCACATAGGCCCAGGCGTCCTCACTGATCGGCTGAAGCTCACCGGGGAAGTCCTCTGCTAACATCGTACTGTGCCGACCATGACCCCTGTTCGTGTGCGTTTTGCACCTTCTCCCACCGGTCATCTCCACGTTGGAAACGCGCGGACTGCGCTGTTCAATTGGCTTTTCGCGCGCCAGAACCACGGAACCATGATTCTGCGGGTCGAGGACACCGATCTGGAGCGCAGCGAGGGTCGTTTTGAGGGCCAGTTGATCGGCGACCTGAAGTGGCTCGGGCTCGATTGGGACGAAGGTCCGGACGTCGGCGGCCCCTATATCCCCTATCGTCAATCCGATCGCCTCCAGATCTATCGTGAGCACGCTGAACGCCTGTTGCAGGAGGGCAAGGCGTATCTCTGTTTCTGTAGCGAGGACGACCTGCAGAAAGAGCGGGAGCAGGCGCTGGCTTCCGGCGGCCAGCCGCTCTACTCCGGCAAGTGCCGCAACCTTGACCCTGCGCAAGCCCAGGGCCGGCGCGACTCCAGCGAAGCTTGCGCCATCCGGCTGAAGATTCCCGAGCATCCCATCCGCTTCCATGACATTGTTCATGGCAACGTGGAGTTTTCCAACGAAGTGGTCAGCGATCCGATCATCCTGCGTTCCAGCGGAATGCCGGTCTACAACTACGTGGTGGTGATTGATGACGCCCTGATGAAGATCACCCATGTCATCCGCGGCGACGATCATCTCTCCAACACGCCCAAGCAGGTCGCCCTGTACGAAGCTCTTGGCTGGCCTGTTCCCGAGTTTGCGCATCTTTCCACAATCTTGGGCGCCGACCGCGAGCGGCTCTCCAAGCGCCACGGCGCGACCTCAATCGCCAACTTCCGCGACATGGGCGTGCTTTCCGAAGCGCTGGTGAATTACCTGGCGTTGCTGGGGTGGGCACCGACCGGAGGCAACCGGGAAATCTTCACCCTGAAGGAATTAGTGAAGGAATTTTCGCTCGAACGGA
>Ga0335078_10016069_pt1 | contig 11109 bp, 11 predicted proteins | sample Lox_Sample_32_FD_206711 | JGI IMG/M metagenome (GOLD analysis project Ga0335078, IMG submission 206711) | Soil microbial communities from Loxahatchee National Wildlife Refuge, Florida, United States - Lox_Sample_3.2 | ecosystem: Environmental > Terrestrial > Soil > Wetlands | place: USA...
ATCGAGAAATCCTTCCACGCGATATCCGGGGGAAGGCTTGGTGAACAACTCCCGCAGCAACATCGTGCCGGCCTCGCCCGCGCCATAAATCAAGATTCGCTTTTGGCCGCTCTTGGCGCCCGATCTCCACCAAGTTGGAAGGTGCACTTGAGAGATCAGCGAAAACGAAGCGGTTAAACAAACGCAGAGGAGAAAATCGATGACGTAAATAGAGCGCGGGAATTCGCGTCCGGCGAAAAACCAAATTCCGGGCGCGGCCGCCGCCGAGGCCAAAAGGTTTGACCGGACGATGTGGATCAAATCTCCGGGGCCGGTGTATTGTCGCCAGCTTCGGTGCAGTCGCGCCAGGTGAAAGATCGCGATCTTGACGATCGCCACGACCAGAAGGCCCTTCCACAAGTGATCGAACTCGTCGCGAGGTACGACAAAGTCAAATCGCAGCAGAAATGCAGCGAGAAAGGCAAGGACGACGGAGCAAAGATAGATAACCCGGTTGCTAATGCGTGCTGGTTGAAGCGAGAGTCTCATGACCGCACCTCCCCAAGAAACTGCTGCAGACCGCCGGCGCCAGGACCATCCACCTTCTGGAGCCAGGCCTCACGCCAATAGTAAAAGCAGGATCGGTCGCAATGATAGCTGCTGCCGTCGCAATACGCGCCTTCCAACAGAACGGTATTTTTCATTTTGCGGATCTGCCGGGATTCTTCGAAGAACATCGTCTCCAGGCGTTTATGGACCTGCAACCGACGGCCACAGAACGGAATCATGCCGGACAGAAACTTGAGCCCGCGTGTGGCGCCGTGGGCGCCCAGCGTCTGACGGATTTCGTCATAGGATTTGACTTGAACCCAGTCACCGGTCTGGAGGCCCAGCATTTCGACATAGCCGCCGCTACGGATGGCACTCTCTTTCACGCTCGAGCCAATCCCCAAGCACGCGACCGAGTGACGCAGCGTAGCTTTGATTCCGCCGTCTCTGAGACGCCACAACGCCCTTCCCAACGCGACCAGCGGGTAGGGACGGGACAACCGGGAGAATTCTCGTTTTCCACCCGGCTGGCAAGCCATCTGACAGCCGCCGCATATTTTGGGATCACACATGGTCTTCTCCCGTCCGGCAACCGGCCGCGGCCCCACGCAAAACGGTGCCTGCCAGTGCTACTCTCGGACTCTTCTCTCGCCAGCGCTCCAACATAGTGACGGCCCCAAGCACCGGATGCGAAGTCAGTAACGGCGAAATGGCAGGATGGAATTGAATCACACAATTGTGCGCCTCGAATTCATACCCGAGCCGCGTCTTATACTCGTGCAGCCCGTCCATCGAGAGCATCGACTGCCAGCCCATAGTGACGGCCTCGACGGCCGTATCCGCCAGGGCTTCGCGGGTGACGGTGTAGTCGAGCACGTGATTGGGGCAGTGTTCGAGATCCGAACGGCGCGACATTTTGTGGACAATGTGAACCCAGCCGTCTTCGCGGCAGGTGATGTCGTAGGCCGACAGCCGCCCGTCCACAAACGCCCCCCGAACGCCCATCGCGGGCACGCGGAATACGGCGTCCACCAACCGCTCGAACCTTGCACGATCGCCGAATTCCGCATCGAATCGGCCTTGCCTTTCCATTGTGTCCAGATTGAGCAGCATTCCTTGTGAGGCGAGTTCGTCGCATTGCACGTCGCGCACCTCGCAGCGCTGCATTCCTTGCCGCACCTTCTGCCGGAAGTTGCGATGCATGCTGGCAAGATCGTAGGTTCGAGTCCGGCAGACATACAGCCCTCCCGGCAGACCCGCGCGCGTGACAGAAGGAAATCGTACCCCGAGTGCGCGCGCGGTCCGCAGCATCCGGTCGACTTCATCGCGGCTCTTATCGAGGCGTAGCTGGCAAGGAATGCTGATGAACATCCGCCGTGCGACACTCTGCCAAAGCACGCCTCCGGCTTCCACAATGCGCCGGCCCCGCATTTCCATGTGACGGGCGAATTGGATGCCGAAGGGCCCCGGCCGCGGCTTGGAATAATTCGGAACCTGTAAAACGCTTGCCATGACAATACGACCCGCCTCCCCTTGACTCGCTGTCTGACTATGCTCGATGACCTATTGCAATCACAACTCGTTTTCTATGCGCCCGGACGGTTTCCTTCACTGCCTCAACCACTCTCGCGAGCTCCTTTTCGGTCAGCGCGGGATATAAAGGCAGCGAAATAATTCTTCGATACAACGCGATCGCCCGGGGACACGGATTTCGCATCAGCGACGGTATGCCGGCGAAGTAGGGATGCAGTGGAATCGGGATGAAATGAACGCTGGTCCCTATGCCGCGCTGCTGCAACGCCTCGATGAACTCGTCACGGCCAATGTCCAGATGCTTTGGGTTCAGCCGCAAAACATAGAGATGCCAGGCGTGCCTCGACGCGGCGCTGTCGGGCGGTACTTCCAGTTCCTCCATGTCGGCGAATGCAGCATCGTAAAACTGGGCGTATCGCCTGCGGATTTCGATGAAACGGTCCAACTTCTGGAGCTGATGGATGCCGATGGCGGATTGAATGTCGCTCAGATTGTATTTGAAGCCCCCGGCAACGACTTCGTAGTACCACTTGCCATGTTCCGTGTAACGATTCCACGCGTCGTTGCTGATTCCATGCAGGCACAACACGCGCATTTTGTCGGCCAGAGACTCACTTCCGCAGGTGATCATTCCGCCTTCGCCGGTGGTCATGTTCTTGGTCGCGTAAAAACTGAACACCACTGCGTCGCTGCATGCGCCTGCACTGGCCGATCCGATGGGCCGTGTCAGATAACGCGCTCCCGCCGCATGCGCGGCATCCTCGATCACGCGGCAGCCATGCTGTTCCGCAAGATGCCAGATCGCATTCATGCGGCACGGCAGTCCCGCGATATGGACCGGCACAATGGCTCGCGTCCGGGGCGTCATGCATGCTTCAATCTCCCCTGGATCGATATTGCCGTCGTCGCCGATATCGGCCAGCACGGGCGTCGCGCCGACTTGCAGGATAGTATTGACCGTGGAGCAGAACGTCAGAGGTGTGGTGATCACTTCGTCGCCCGCGCCGATCCCTAGTGCGGCCAATGATAAGTGCAGCCCGGCAGTAGCCGAGTTCACAGCCAACGCGTGCGGGGCACCTACGTAATGCGCGAAGGCTTTCTCGAACTGCGCGGTTCGCGGGCCGGTGGTCAGCCAGCCGGAACGGAGGGTCGCTACTACCTCGTTGATCTCGTCATCGTCGATGGACGGCCTATGAAACGGAATGAATGTGTCGCTCTGCATAACTCAACTCCTTTAACGGATCATCCGCACTATCGCAAAAGCTTCCGCGGCCGGGCGGCAAATGCACCCGCCCCAGTAAGCCGCTCTGACGCGCAAAGACTCCGGGCTGCGAGGGTGCGGCCACTCGCGCACTTCACGGGAATAGCACTCAAATGCGGCGATCTTCGACTCCATGTACGGACTGATGTCGACGAACAGCGCCGGCTGAAAAGGCGGCAGCAGGTGCGGCGAACCCCATTCGGTGGTGGAGGGTGTCTCAAACATCAGCACCTCCCGGACTGAGGGCGCGGCGCAGGGCCGGGTTGCGACCAGAACGGCTTCGGAAACGATGCGATGATCGCGATTCATATCGCCGCCGAAGTGCGTGTAGACGATCTCAGGTTGGTATCGCTTCACCAGGCCCTCAACTTCCCGGACTATATCGCCTAGCGGAAGTGTTTCCAGACGCTGCTCAGGCAGTGCCCGCAAAATAGGCGGGCTGAGTTCCAGAATCTGGGCGGCGCGTTTGGATTGTCTGGAGACTTCATCGCTCCAAGTGGCCTCGTAGCGCACGGAGGCGCCCTCGCAGAGTACCGCCGCCTGCACGCAGTCTCCGCGCCGCGCGTGCGCCATGGCCGTTCCGCCGGCACCTAGCAGTTCGTCATCGGGATGTGCCGCAACGATAAGTACGTTCATGTTCTGCTCGTTTCCGGCGTGCTCGTTCCGCTGGCTTGCGCCGAAGGCGTATACACGCCCTTTCTGGACAACACCACGAGTGGCGTTCGTACAAGGATCTCGAGGTCGAGGCCGAACGAGAGGTGGTCCACGTAGAAGTTGTCGAGCTCGGCGCGTTTCTTCCAAGACAGGGAATTGCGCCCGCGCACGGCTGGAAGATTGGTGATCCCCGGCCGGACCCGCAGCTTGCCGCGGAGAAGATCATCGTAGTAGATGGCCTCCGCGACTTCATCGGGCCGCGGACCGATGAGACTCATGTCGCCGATCAGCACATTCCAAAGCTGCGGCAGCTCGTCGAGTGAGAATTCCCGCAGGATGCGCCCCACTCGAGTGATGCGCGGATCGCCTTTCACGCCCCGGCAGGAACCGTCCGCGTTCTCCTGGCGAGCCGCATTGCGGCGCATGGAGCGAAATTTGTACATGGTAAACGGCACGCCGTTCATACCCAAGCGCCGCGATCGAAATAACGCCGGCCCCGGAGAGTCCAGCTTGACCAGAATCGCCAGCACCGCCAAGAGCGGCAGTAGGCAGATCAACGCGATCGACGAGATGGCTACATCCAGACAGCGTTTGATGAACGGATACATCGTTTAGCTCCCCAGGCGAGCCCTCAGGCTGCGCAATACCGCGGACGCCTGCGCGGGTTCGGCATCTTTCACCGCGGAAGAAACCACATTCAACTGGATCACGCCGTCTCCAGTAAGCACCCACACTCCGTTCTCCAGAATCTTCACCACACGGCCTGGGATGCGACCCACATAGTCGGGCGTGTCGCAAACCGGACAAGCCGATCGAATCAGCAGGCGTTCGCCGGCTAGGGTGGTCCAGGCGCCCGGCATCATGGGCGGCGCCAAGGCGCGAATCAAGTTGTACACCGTGGCCGTCGAAGCGCGCCAATCGATCTGGCCATCCTCGGGCGTGCGCGCGCAAGTATAGGTGGCTTGCGAAGCATTCTGCGGTATCCGCGGAGCGCCGCCGTTGTCGAGCATCGGCAGGTATTGATCCAGCAGTTCGCAATACACCGGGATGGTCTTGTCGTAGACTTCGTTGACGGTGTCGTCAGGCTCAATCGGGATCACCCGCTGTGCGATGATGTCGCCGGCGTCCACTTCCTCGTCGACATAAAACAGCGTTACGCCGGTCTTGGACTCGCCGTTGATGATCGGCCAGGACAATGGAGCGAATCCTCGATATTTCGGCAACAGCGCTTCATGGAAAATGACGAAGTTCTTGACCGATTTATAAACATCCGGCGGCACCATGGTGCGCCAGTTCTCCGCAATTACGATCTGCGGATTCCAGGCCTTGAACTTGCGTTCCGGCTCGCCGGCACGCAGAGATCGCCCTATGACGCTGTCGATTCCAAAGCGATCCGCGATCGACGACAGGCGCTCGGACCACTGCTCCTCGTGCGGGTCGTCTTGCATGAAGATGCAGCCGCGAATCCGCACGCCTTGTTTGATCAGGCGCTCCAGCAAAACCGCGCCGCGCCGGCGGGCGGCTATCAGCACAAAGTCTGACTTCATGAAGCCCTCCTTGTTTCGACAACCGGCGCATGTTTATCGCTGGCGGGTGCGTTCTGCGGCACGCTGACGATCTCCTTTGAGGAGAACAGCTCCAAGTAAAGCCGCCGATAGTCTTCGATCATTGCTTCCTCCGTGTAATGTTCATGGAATCGCTCGGCTGCGTCTCGGCCCAACTGCGCGGCAGCGTCCCGGTGTTGGTATAAGTAGGCAATAGCGTTCGCCAAATCTGCCGGACTCTGTGGAGGAACCAGCAGCGCGCCGCCGACCTCCCGATTGCTTCCGATGGTGGTCGCGATTACAGGCTTGCCCGCCGCCATGGCCTCCAGCAGAGATATCGAAAGGCCTTCGCGATAGCTCGGAAGGACCACCAGGTCGGCCGCCGCGAGCAAGTTCGGGATATCCTTGCGGAACCCGAGAAAAGTGGTCACGCCGTTCAGCCCGAGTTGGCTGGCCAAGGTCTTGCACTCGTCTTCCGTGCAGCCGGAACCGGCAAAATAAACATGGAATCGGCCATCCAGCAGGGCTTTCAGCTGCGCCGTGGCGCGCACCAGATCGTCCACGCCCTTGTAGGGGACGATGCGGCACGGACAGAGAATTGCGAACTCGCCGGCCGCCACACCGAGATCCCTGCGAACCGCCAGCACGGAAGCTGTAGGAGCCTCGGCTCGGATTCCGTTAGGAACCGCGCACAATTTACGCCGCGGAGCCAATCCCAGCCGTGCGCCCCAATCGCGGTGAAATTCGCTCACGCTCACGATGCTGTCGCACCAATAGGACGCTAGACGCTCCAGCGCGACGTATGGCACCGTCTCCCACCAAGGTGAAAATTCGTCGATCGCGAATCCGTGCGCGGTATGAATCACCACCGGCACGCCCGCCAGCGTGGCCGCCAGCCGTCCGATGAATCCGCCTTTCGAGGAATGGGTTTGGACCACCGTATATCGATTCGCGCGCAGGAACCGCCACAGGCGCCACACCCCGCGCAAATCTCTCCACGGCCGGAGCTCCCGGTCGATTCCCCCCAGCGGTACCAGACCGAACCCGGCTTTGAGAATCGCTCGTTGAAACTCCGGATCGGTGGCCAGAATGTCCACCTGCCAGCCTTGCCGGCGCGCCATCTCGGCGATCGCGAGGATGATGGACGACGCTCCTCCGTATTTTGAGCTGCCGATCACGTGCAAAATCCGAATGCTTTCCATGTGTTGCTCCATCCGGTCTAGGCGGTAGCGGCCCGCGCTCCGCCCAGCTCCGTTTCCAATTCAGCGACCTCCTGCAGCACCGTGTAGGGAGGCTGGCAGGGATAGTTCCGGTAGGGTCCAGTTAGAACCCGTGCCGCCGCCATCCGCGCCCTCCGCGCTCCGTCGATGTCGCGCTCAGGATCATCGCCTACAAAGAGACACTGCTCGGCGCGCACACCCAGCAGCAGCGCCGCGCGTATGAAGGGATAAACCGAGGGCTTTTCCCATCCCAGCCCGTAGTCGGCGGTGAACACCACCGCATCGAACAGAGGCCGCAGCCCCAAACGCTCCACCTTATAGCGCTGCAGTTCGCCGTATCCGTCGGTGATCAGAAAGAGCGGATAGCGGCGCCGCAGGCGCTCCAGCAAGCCGCGCACACCGTCGTACAGCGTCAGCGGACAGCGATGCGCGCGGTACTGCGCCACCAGTTCGCGAACCCAATCCGGGCGCAATAGACCGAGCCGCTCGAGCGCTTCGTCAAAGACGAATGGAGAGGCCATGGTCCGCCGCTCCCAGGTGCGAACGAAAGACTGCTCGGCCACCGCCGCCGCCACACCGCTCCGCTTGGAAATCCAGATCCCCGCTTGGCGATAGAAAGAACGCAGGTGTTGCGACTGATCGAAAAGCGTGTTGTCCAGGTCAAACCCGAGCGCAGAGTACATGGGGATTCCTCGCCAGCTTTTCAGCCTCCTCGCGCGTGACGTACGCTTCGTTCCAATACCGCAGCATGATGAGTTCTTTTGCCGGGGAGAGAAACCGCGGCGGCGTCTCGCCCTTCAGCATGGCCACGATACCTTCAAACAAAGGCACACCCGCGGCGGCACTGAGAATACACGAGCCTGCGATTCGCGCGTTCACTTCGGTAAACAGGATCTGACCGTCGTCGGCGAGGAAACACTGAATATTGGCCGGACCGATCAAGGGCAGCTCTCGAACGATCTGCTTGACCAAACGAACCATTTCGTCGTTCCAGGTGCAAGAGCCCTTGGAGGAAATGCCCGATTCCGTTTGCAGCCTCCGCCGCGGCGAGATGATCACCGGATTGCCATCGAAATCGCCGAGCGCGTCGATGGTGTACTCCACCCCCCGAGCCAGCTCTTGAACCACCGGCCGGTCGGAACGTTGGATGTGGAACTGCACCTCCTCCCAATCGCGCGCCAAATGCACCCCCGCGCTACCACGCCCGAAACGTGGTTTCACGATTTGCGGATACGATTGGATGTCTTCCGGCTGAAGAGCGCGATTGCCGTCCAGCGTACGGGGCGACGGGACGCCGTGCTCAACGAAGAACTGGCTGGTCTTCAATTTGTCGGTGCAGATTCCCACCACCTTTGTGCTGGACAGCAGCAGTCGCGTTCCAATGGCCTCGAAACGTCCGCGATTCGTCGCTAATAGGACCAACTCTTCATCCAGGTTCGGGACCAGCCAGTCGACTTGTTCCGCTTCGCAAATGTCGAGCAAAGTCTGCAAGTAGTCCGGCGCCGATGCGATCGGAACCTGGTAGCCAACATCGGCAAACTTGAATCCGACCGCGAGCGGGTCCGAGTCCGCCGCGACGACCCGCAGCCCGAGCTGCTGAAATCTCTGGATCTGCGATACGCTGGGCGCCGAGCCGGTGGCCGTGCGCATGATTGTCAATGGTTTGGAAGATTGCTTATTCATTTGATATTTCTCCTTGAACCGGCGCGATTGGCGCGGCCGGCCGCGATGCAATGCAATAACTGGATGCGATCAAACCCATCACCAGCCACCAGGGCCGCGTGTAAAAGGCCTCAATGCCCATGGAAAGCGCGAACATCGCAACGTGCGCGACCAGCAAAGCCGAAACAATCGGCTTCTCGGCCAGCGGCGCGTTACGATACGCCAGCATTCCACGCTGGAAGAACCACCCCAGGAAACCAAGCAAGACGAACAGCCCCAGCACCCCGAAGTCGGTGAGGAACCACAGGCAAGTGTTGTGAATCACGATGCCTTCGCGTTCCACGAAGCCCCCCGTCCCCAGTCCCATGAAAGGATGCTCGGAGATGTACGTCATTGCGGATGCGATCAGGTCCAGGCGCTGCGACACTTGGCTGGGACGGCTCGCCATGTGGCGCGCATACTCTAAGACCGCGCTTCCGAAGAATGGAGTGATCAACACCGCGGCGAGTGCGACCAACGCAAGCCGAAGCGCCGCCGCACGGCGCACCATCCAACTGGCAATCCATACTGTCGCCAGCGCGATCCAGGCCGAGCGCGAGAACGTGCACACGATACCCAGCAGCAGCGTCAAGCTGGCGAAGTGCTTGAACCATCCTTTGAACAACGGCGCTTCGCCCGAGGACGCCAGTTCGTTGATCGTCAAGGCCAGTACCAGCAAGCCACCGTAAGCGTTGGCGTCCACTAACATGCCGCACAGCCGAAACGGATTGCCGTTGAGCCATGGAAACGAGAACCCAAACGCGCGGCCGGCGATGAATGCACCCAGCGACGCGATGTTTTGGAGTGTCACGCTGATCACCAGCACGCGCAAAACGCGGCGCAAATCCAGCCAGGTTCGCGTGACGGTGGTAATCAGGGCGTAGAACAAAAAGAGCACCATCAATCCGGCGCACTTGTTCACCACCACATAGCGGCTCAGCTCACCGCGATTCACTACACCTACCAGCGCACCAATGGCGAGCACAACCGGCAATGACAACTGCCACCAACTCCAGGCGGGCGCGACATATCGCAGGCTGATGCCGCCCAAAATCACGGCGAAAAACAAGAAGAAATCGGACGGCGCGAGGCGGAAGTCCACCACAATTTCGATCTGCGTCGGCAACAGCGCGACGTAGGCCCAGAGCATGAACTCGAGCACTCCGGATGTTCGTCGCGCCACCGCCGGCGCGGAGGCATAACGCGCCGAAAGAGGCATCGCAAAAGAGCTGGCGCTCATAGCATTACCCTCGGGCCGGGCGATCCAGGCAGGACTGGACCGGCGGCGGATCGCAGCATTCTCGAAAGAAAAACCGCGCTCAGAAGCACATGCACCGTGGCTGCGAGAATCATCGCCAGAGCCGCGCCCTGCGCGCCATACTTCGGAGTGAGTAAAGCGCAAGATACGGCCGCGACAGTTACAGCCGCTCCGTACACCACGATCTGTTGTCGGAAGTGGCCTCCGGCAGTCAGCGCGGAACAGAGCAAAGTACCGACGCAGCCCACTCCGGTCGCGAGCATCAGCCATACGAATAGGCCGCGATACGGAGCGTATTCGGCGCCATAGGCCAGCCGCAAGACCAATGCGCCCGCGACAGCCGCAACCACGATAGCCATCACGGCAGCGCCGCCGCCCACGGCCGTCAACCGTACCAGCAGGCGTCTAAGCTCATGCAACTGTCCCGTCGTGAAATATTTCGCCATACGCGGCGTGGCCGCGAGACCGATCGAGTCGGTTAACACCGTGAGCAGCGTTCCCAGGTAGGCGATCGCCGAGAAAATCCCCAGGGTTGCCTCGCCCGCGTGCCATTGCACGAAGTAGCGCGGCATGTTCATCTGCAGCGACATCAGCGCCGTCACGATTCCCAAAGGAAACGCGGTTCGCGCCAGACTGAGGTCTGATGTTTTGAAGAATCGGAGTGAGCCATCGTGCGGCGCCGCGATGTCGTCTGGAAGGTTGCGGCTCCGTTTGCGATCGAAGCCCAGCAGAACGGTCATCCAGGCCAGAACCAGCGCGGCAACCGCCCAGCTCGCCGCACCGGTAAAGTAGAGCGTCGCGCCGAGAGCAGCCAGACCGAGCGTTCCGCGAAGCGCCATCGACTGGGCGATACTGCCCAACCGCTCGCGATTCTGAAACTGCCCGTAGTAAATATCGCTCAAGGACTCCACCGCTTTCGCCATCCCGACCGCGATCACCACCAGCGCGGTGGCAGTTCGTAAACCGCTGGCGAAAACGATCGCGAGAATCGTCAGCATTCCCAGCAGCGTTGTTTTTCTCCGAAGTCGAAAGTAGTCCGCGAAGCTGTACCGATTCTTCGCATCCGTGGCCTGTACACTTCGGAGCTGCAAGTTCGCCAGCGTGATCACCGGCGTCGCGATCGCCAGCCCGAGCGCGAATTGTCCGACCACTCGCGAGTTCCCCAGCCGAGCCAGTACGATGAGCATCCCCCACTGGCAGGCCGCGAACACCACGTTCCCGGCCAATGCCCAGCCTACGTTGGCCTGGAGCGATGCCACCGAAGCGCTGGAGCCGGGCACACGAACGGCCGTGCACCCGGGCGCCAAATCGGTATTAGTTAGCAGCGCGGTCATAATGGTCTGAGTATTTGCAGAGGTCTTGATACCCGTAGGCATTGCCTGTCACCTGCGGGTTCCAGTCGTTCAGAAT
>Ga0335078_10016070_pt1 | contig 11107 bp, 7 predicted proteins | sample Lox_Sample_32_FD_206711 | JGI IMG/M metagenome (GOLD analysis project Ga0335078, IMG submission 206711) | Soil microbial communities from Loxahatchee National Wildlife Refuge, Florida, United States - Lox_Sample_3.2 | ecosystem: Environmental > Terrestrial > Soil > Wetlands | place: USA: Florida...
AGCAAGGGCCGGCGGTCATGGCGACGAGAGCGTCGAGGCGATACTTGTCCATGACTGCGTCGATGCCTTCGGCGCGCGTGAGGCGGTGATTTTTCGCGAGCGCGTTGAGGTAGGCCTGATCGGTGAGGGGACCTTTTTTCTGGGCCTTCTCGAACAGGTCCTGGCCGAAATAGAGAAGCTCGCGCTCCTTACTGGATTCGTTGAACGCGATGATTTCTTTGAGCGAATGAACCGGGGCGTGGGGTTCGGCGGCGAGGTAGGCGTTCAAATCGGCTTTGAACTCGTACAGCAAAACTTCCAATTCGGATTGGTCGAATTTCCCGAGGGAAGCGATCTCGACGGGATCGATGAGGATGGCACGTTCGTGCTTCATCGCGTCGAGAGCCGAATTAAAAACTGCGATCACGTTTTCAGGCGCGTCGAATGCTTTGCGGACGACGCCGATGCGGGCGCTGCGAAGTCCTGCGCGATCGAGAAATTTCGTGTAGTCGGCGGGCAGGTCCGCGGGGCGGAATTTCGTGGCGGCGTCTGCGGCATCGGCCGTCGAAAGGGCGCCGAGGAGAATGGCAGCGTCGGCTATGGTGCGGCACATCGGGCCGGCGGTGTCCTGGCTGTGCGAGATGGGAATAATTCCCGCGCGGCTGACGAGGCCGACGGTGGGCTTGATGCCGACGATGCCGTTGGCGGAGGAAGGGCAGACGATGGAGCCGTCCGTTTCCGAACCTATCGCGACGGCGCAAAGATTCGCGGAAACGGCGACACCTGAACCGGAACTCGATCCGCAGGGATTGCGATCGAGGGCGTAGGGATTGCGCGTCTGGCCGCCGCGGCCGCTCCAGCCGCTGGAAGAATGCGAGGAGCGGAAATTTGCCCATTCGCTCAGATTGGTTTTGCCGAGGATCACGGCACCGGCCGCCCGGAGGCGTCGGGCGACACCGGAATCTTTCGCGGGAGCAAATTCGAGCAGGGCGAGAGAGCCGGCGGTGGTCATCATCAGGTCGGCGGTGCCGATGTTGTCCTTAATAAGGACAGGAATGCCATGAAGGGGGCCGCGAGGACCCTTGGATTCGCGTTCGGCATCGAGGCGGTCAGCGATCGAGCCGGCTTCGGGATTGAGTTCGATGACGGCGTTGAGCGAGGGGCCCTGGCCGTCGCTGGAAGCGATGCGGGCGAGGTAGGTGTCGACGAGAGAGCGCGAGGTAAATTTTCCGGATTTCATGCCGTCTTGCAGATCGGAGATGGCGAGCTCGTCGAGTTCAAAAGGCTCAGGGCGTTGGGGCGCGTTCTCGGCGCGCGCGCGAGCCGGCAGAGGCAGAGCGAGCCAAGCGGCGACGGTGAAGCCGGAGGCAAGGAAGGAACGGCGCCCGATCGGCGAAGCGGCGGGAGTTTTCCTTTTTTTGCGAGACATGGGGCGGGGCGATTGTATCAACAAATGTGCGAGGGAATCATGCTTACGGAGCGCAGAGCCGGGGCTGAAGCCCTTTTTTCTTGGCGCACATTTTCGTGGGGCTAAAGCCCCACGCTTCCACCGGAAAACAAGAAAATGCGAGGACCCACCAAGGGTGGGCGTCGTGGCCCTGCGAAGAGAAGCCTAACTGGCGTGGGCGGAGGATTGGGACTGGCCGATGAGGGAGACGGCGCGGTGGGCGGAAAGGGCGGCGCCTTCCTGCCAGCCGACGAGATGGCTCGCGTGATCGCCAGCGAAAAAAATCGGGCCATCGGGTTCGATGATGCGTTCGTAGCCAGAATAGCCGGCGGATTCGCTGCGGACCCGAATCCAGGAACCGAGGTTATAAGGGATGCGGCCCCAGCACACGCAGACGGGTTTGGAAAGCTCGCGGGAATGGCCGGGGTGAAGAGCTTCGACGGACTGGCGGGAAGCATCGAGTTTGGCGGCAAGGTTCATGCTTTCCAGAATGCTGCCGTTTTCGACGTTGTAACCCGCGAGGAGAACGCCACGGTCGGAGAACAGGCGCGCGCTCGGATACCAAACGAGATTCACAGGGCGATTGAGAAACGAAATGCCGCCGTAAATCGAATATTCTTTCTCCCAGAAGCGAGGCGATTCCCAGGCGATTTTGTAGGCGCCATCGTAGGCGGAGGCGGCGATGATTTGCTTCACATCCGGCGAAAAATCCGCGTCGATTTTTTTCAGGATTGAAAAAGGAAGCGCGCAAATGCAGTAGTGCGCGTTGACGGCGGCGGTTGCACCGGTTTTTGCGTCGCGATAGACGATGCGGACGCCGGCGGGCGTCTTGCGAATCTGCTCGACGGGCGAATCGAAGCGGATCAAATGCCCGACCCGTTTTTCGAATGCGGCGGGAATCTGGTCCATGCCGCCGACGGGCTGGAACATGGTGGCCTGCCAGGAGAACTGCTCTTCGTAGAGCATGCCTTCCCAAAGCCGCGCATCGAGCAGAGCGTGCATATCAAGAGGATCGCGGAGGGCGCCGTCGTCATCTCCGGCACCAGGCATGGATTTGTAACCGGCGCGAGTGGAACCTCGATAAAGAAGGTCGGGCGAAAGGTCGCCGTAGACGCGGAGAAATTCGAGCATGCGCTCGCGGTCTTCGGAGGAAAGATCCTCATCGAGCGAATCGCGGCGAATGGCCTTGGCGAGCAATTCGGAGACGTGGCCGCGCGTGTCGTTGACAATCTGGCGCTGCTGGACGGCGCGGCCGGCGTTGAAATTGTCGCTCTGCATCAGGGCGCTGCGTGAAGTGTTCACTTCGACTTCGAGGGGAACGCCGAACTCGCGGCAGTAGCCGAGCATGGTGAGGTGCTGCGAAGGCAAGCGCGCGGGGCCGGGGTTCATGTAATTGCCCTCGTCGAAGGTGCAGAGCTGCTTCGTGCCGTCGGTCATTTCAACGCGCGTGCCATTGCGGATGGTCCAATTGCGGCCGCCGGCGCGCGAGCGAGCTTCAAGAACGGTGCAGCGGTAGCCGGCTTTGGAAAGTTCCCAGGCGGAGACGAGGCCGGCAATTCCGGCTCCGAGGATGACGACGCTTTTGCCTTCGCCGGACGCAAGATGCGGGACGCTCGCTTCACTGGGAGGAATCGGGAGAAGGCCGAGCGACTGCATGATCAGATAGGTTGCGCCGAAACCGCCGGCGCGGCCGAGTTGCGTGAGGAAATTGCGTCGCGTGGTCACAGGTGCAGGTCGGCGCACTATAACGAGCGGCGGGGGCGGGGTCAAATTCGAATTGTCGATGGGAGCCGAGGAGGGTGGAAGGAATCCATTCTTACGGGTCAAAGGGCGGGGCGCACGGCGTTTCCCAGCTCGACAAAAGAGGGATTCCTCGACTGCGTGGTGCCGGACGTCCCGACCAAAATCGTCGGGACGAAAGGCGAATTTGTCCGGCCAGTTCGCTCGGAATGACGTAATTCGGGTTCCCGATCCCAATAACGCCGGAACCGAATATAGGTTTGGCGGCGTGCGGAAATGCGAAGACTTCAATCTTTGTCTTGCCAGGTATTGCGTGCGGGTTCGTCCGGATCGGGACGCCATTGAGTTGCGCCCTGATCGGAGAGATCGCCGCGCTGTGAGCCGCCAGCGTTGGTTCCGCCCTCGCGCGCACGGCCGCGATTTTCGACGCCGGCGTCCGTGCCGCGAAGATTGCCCGCGGACTGCGCTTGCTGCGGCGACTCGGCGAGCGGCAGGACCAGCATTTCGCAATGCGGGCAATAGACTTTCGAGGGCGGCCCGGGTTCGCCGACAAGCTCAGGGCGAGGGGCGATGGTGTCCTCGACGAGAACGTGTCCGTGGCAGATGGGGCAGTAATAAACTAAATTTTCCATTTTCGTTTCCTCTTGGGCTAGGCCGAAGAAGTTTGCGGCGCTGCCGGCGGGGGCGACGGCGGAACGCTTTGCACAGCGACCGGGTTGGTGAACAAAGTGGCGTTGGGAATCACAACGCGGTGCCCTTCCTTGGTTCTGATGAGCGTGGCGCGCGTTTGAATGTCCTCGACGATTCCTTCGATTCCGGTGACGCTGATCCAATTGCCCGGCTCGAACGGCTCCTGCAAAAGGATCAAAATTCCTGCGAGGAAATTCTGAAGGATGTTCTGGAAAGCGAAGCCGATGGCGACGCTGGTGATGCCGAGGACTTTAATCAGGTCGCTGGCCTGAAAGGACGGAGCAATGACGGAGAGGGCGATCAAAAAGCCGAGGATGACGACGAGGATGTTCGTGAGCTGGCCGAGGAGAATGGCGAGATTGCGGTGACGGCCGCGGCGCTCGAGAAAGCGGCGCACCATCGATTTCGTCACTCGCGCGAGGACCAGGAAGATTACGAAAATGACCGCGGCAATGAGCAGATTGGGGAGGAGAGAGATGGCGCTATTGAGGATTTTCTCGCCGCTCTTCCAGGCGTTAGAGATGTCCACGACGGGCGCGCCGGGGGCGGGAGGAGCTTTTTGGAGGATGGCCAGCATGGGTGGAGAGCCGGGTGATACGCCTCCTGTTCGTCAAACTCGGGGCGCAATCTTGCCGCACGAGCGCCCTGCGAAAGAGCGTAACGAGCAGAGTGAGAGGGGAGCTATAAAGGAATCTCCGGGACTGGGGCAGGGGGAATGCATTACAAGAAAATGCGGGTGTTTGCCTTATCGACGAAGGGACAGGAGAGATTTTCGGCGAGATGATTCAGCCCGAAGGATCGCGTGATAGAATTGGGCTGCTTTTCCCGCACGCACGGACGGGCCTGTAGCTCAGGTGGCTAGAGCGCACCCCTGATAAGGGTGAGGTCGACTGTTCAAGTCAGTCCAGGCCCACCAGCCTTCGCCCGCAAGAAACGGCGGGCTACGGCTCGGCAGGCCAGCGACGAAATCACAGCGCCGCAGCGTTTACAATGGGGGCATAGCGACGGCAGCCGCGCCGGAGCCACAGGCCAAGACAGGCGAAAGGCCATGACATACGTATACATCCTTCGGAGCGTTTCGCACTGCGATCACTTCTACTTCGGAGTCACAAAGCACCTACGCACTCGCCTGGGAAAACACAATGCGGGCGAGGTACCGCACACGTCGAAGTACGCGCCATGGACCGTCAAAACCTACGTAGCGTTCACGGATGAGAAGCGAGCGATTGCGTTTGAGAAATATCTAAAGTCAGGCTCCGGCCGGGCTTTTGCAAAGAAACGTCTTGAAGCGGCTGTGAATTCCTACCACGCCAAGCGTCTGCTTCTGCGCCCCGCACAAACACCGGGGTCGCCCTTTTCGTTGCTACGTGATCTATGAAGACGAGTGGCAACTAGTGGCCGAGCCGCAAGGGGACAACGGCGCGAAAATAGCCTCGACTCTCGCGTGTTGCAGGCGAGGAGCGGGCGGGTGATCTGACCCGGCGGAAGAGTTCCAAGTCGTCCACAGGGCCCACGAGACTTCGCTGGACCCACATTGTGGTAAGATCGTCTTACCGTGATTACGACAGTTTCGACGAAGGGCCAAGTTGTCGTCCCCGGCAAGATCCGGCGCAAACTCGGCCTGCAACCCGGAGACTCGCTGGAGGCCAGGGTCGAGGGGCAAAATATTGTCCTGACTCCGCGAAAAGTTCGTCCGCGAAAGGCACGCATCATCCGGGATCCCGTCACCGGGCAACCGGTTCTAACCGCCGGCTTGAACGCCCCCAAGCTGACCAGTGCAGAAGTGCGCGAAATCCTCGCCGACTTTCCATGAGATACCTGTTGGACGTGAATACTCTCGTCGCGCTCTTGGTGCTGGAGCATGAGTTCCATGCGCGGGTTGCAGCTTGGGTGGAACGTCTTGGTGCAAACGGGATTCCTGATCTGGCGACATGTTCGATCACCGAGCTTGGCTTTGTGCGGGTGCTAGCACAGGCTCAACAGTATGGCTCGTCTATATCACAAGCGCGGGAGCTCTTGCTCAAAGTGAAGGATGGCGATGGAATACGCTGGACGCTCATCCCCGATGACCGCGACATCTCCCATCTCCCCAAATGGGTCCGCGCTGCAAAACAAACAACCGACGGGCACCTTGCGGACTTGGCGAGGGCCAACGGGGCCGTTTTGGCCACGCTGGACCGCCGCATTCCCGGCGCATTCCTAATTCCTCCAGGCCGTTCATCGTAGTCACGAAGCGCGCAAACTCGCAGGTCGATCCGGCCCAATTGAGGTTTTGGTCCGCGGTCTTTTTGCAGGGCTAATTTCCGCAGTGCGTTCACCTACGCTCCGCCGCAGGCGCTCCGGCGAAGAACGGAACAGCCATGCGACGCAGCAAAAAAAAGCCTGGGCTCGCCGAGTGGCGAGCCCAGGCCGGGCGGGGCCTTAAGGGAAACCGCAATTAGGGAGTGCATCCCCCGACAGCAGCGCAGCCTTCATCCTCGAAAACGACAGAGATGGTGCCGATCGCGAGGGGAGAGGAAATAGGGATGGTCCCGGTGTCATCGAACATGGTGATCTGCCAGGTGGCAGGAGCCTGCGAACCAGGGAGCGCCACATTCCCGTTGTTGTTCGAGCCTTCCGAAATGGTGAAGTCCATAACGTAGTTGGCTAACGGATAGAGACTGAGCGGCGTATAGGGGTCGCCAGCGGGCCGTTCGACGATAATCTCGGAGCTATTGCCCACGAGACATGGGCCGGTGAGCCAGTCCAGCTCGAACGTGCCGAACTCCTGCAGGGTTTCGTCCTCGACAAACACAAAGCCGGGATTGCAGGCTCCGGAGACTGCGTATGTGTCTACGTATATGTCGTCGCCCGGATTGACTGGAAAGACGTCGAGTTCGGGATAGCTTGGGTACCACTCGACCCAAGCCGTGTAGCCGGCGCCATTGTCCTGAGGAGTGGAGGCGTTGCAATAATAATAGGAGGTTGCCCCGCCCTGAAGCACTTCCGCGGCGTTAATGCCGTCGATGCCGTCCCAAACGGAAACCACGTCGAAGAAACCGTCGCAGACATTCCCCGAGCCGCTGGCCGAAAAGGCCTGTTGCGCGACCGGGACGTTGAAATCCGCAAGGACAGAAGAGACTGAAAGCAGAGAGTTCCACTTCTTGATCGGGAATGTATTGGCAATGCCGCTCCAGTTGTAGGAGCCGACCAAGGTGGGAGCGCCGGATGTGCTCGGAGCGAGCTTGGCTGTGCCGCCAGGAACTGGTCTCATCAAGCCTGTGGAAAACTCGGGCCGGGGTTTCAACTGGCCGTTCCAACGGTTTCTCGCCAGGGTCATGGCCTTGGTCCACTTTGCGTAGTCGTCCGGCCGTGCTTTCTGATCGGGCCTGGGCGGGAAGCCGTAAGCGGCGAGCTCCGCATCGGAGGCCGTCAGCGGCGTGAATTCGGCTGGCGGAGCCGGGAAGGTGTGGACTCCAGAAATGTTCGTCGGGATGCTGGCCGATGACTGGTACATAGCGCGGACCGCGTCACTTTGCGCGGAAGCTTTCTGATACGCGCCGAGCGACAGCACTGCTAGAACTGCGAAAAACACACAGGTGCCAGTACGCTTCATTCGATTCTCCTTTTGTTAGACAGCGCTAGCGCGAGACTGCGGCAGTGTGGTGGCAGACTCCATGCGATGCACGGTCTGCGGTTGTCTCGCGATTCCCCTATCGAAAGGCAGTGCAATCTGCAACCCACGGCGAAAACCGTAAGTGCTTTGAGTGCACCGCAGCGCGAGATGACAAGCGCAGTGAAATCATCGGCGTTTGCACATTTGGTCCTGCTGACTCCTACAATTGTGCAAACGCTTGCGCAGGAGCGCGCGGGCACCGCGCGTGGAATTTCGAGGGATTAGAGTTTATTTAGGCCATCGAGGGCGGCGACTTTGTAGGCTTCGGCGAGGGTGGGGTAATTGAAGACGGTGTCGCGGAAATATTCGATGGTGCCGCCATGGGCGAGCACGGCCTGGCCGATGTGGACGATTTCGGTGGCGCGCTGGCCGATGATGTGGACTCCCAGCAGCTTGCGGGTGTTGCGGTCGAAGAGCATTTTCAACATGCCGGTTTCGTCGCCGAGCATCATGCTTTTGGCGAGCTCGGCGTATTTCGAGATGCCGACTTCGTAAGGGACCTTCGCCGCTGTGAGTTTTTCTTCGGTTTGGCCGACCATGGAGATTTCGGGAATGGTGTAGATGCCGTAGGGGAAAAGTTCGGGCATGTGTTCGGAAGGCGCGCCGAACATGCGGCAACTGGCGAGGCGTCCCTGTTCCATGGAGGTACTGGCAAGCGCGGGGAAGCCGATCACGTCTCCAGCGGCGTAGATGTGAGGAATGGCCGTTTGATAGGAGTCGTTCACAATGAGCTTTCCGCGCGGGTCGGTTCTCAGGCCGGCGGCTTCGACGGCAAGCTGGTCGCCGTTGGCCTGGCGTCCGACGGCGTAGAGCAGCATGTCGCCCTGGATCTTCTTGCCGCTTTCGAGTTCGGCGAAGACTCGATCGCGCTGCTGATCGATACCGACGCGGGTGACTTTTTCGCCGAGGCGAAAAGTGGTGCCCATCTGGCGGAGATGGTAGGCAAGAGCTTCGACGATTTCGCGATCCACAAAATCGAGGATCACCGGCCGCTGATCGATCAGAGTGACCTCAACGCCGATGGCGGCCATGAATGAGGCGTACTCGAGACCGACGACGCCCGCGCCGACGACGATCACTTCGCGCGGCAGAGTGGTGGCGAAGGTGAATTCATCGGTGTCGAGAATGCGTTTGCCATCGAACGGAATTTCGGGGCTACGAGCGGGGCGGGTGCCGCAGGCGATCAGAATATTTTCGCCGTGCAGGACGGCTTTATCGCCGTCGCCATTCACCTGGATCGTATGCGGATCGAGGAATTTGGCGGTCCCCTGATAAATTGCGACGCCATTGCGTTTCAACTGGGCACGGATGACTTCGGTTTCGCGAGAGACGACGGTATTGACGCGAAAGGCGAGATCGGGGAGAGAAATATCGCCGTCGCCGCGATAGTTGCTGCCGTAGAAAGTGCGGACGGCGAGGCCGGTTAACTGAAAAATGGCTTCGCGGACGCTTTTGCTGGGAATCGTTCCGGTGTGGACGCAGACGCCGCCAATCATCATGCGGCGGTCGATCACGGCGACGCGCTTGCGGAGCTTGGCCGCGCAGATCGCGCCTTTCTGGCCGGCGGGGCCGCTGCCGATGACGACGAGATCGTAGTTTTGATCGGGCATGTGAAATTCAGTTCCCGGATTTCACGCGTGGACGGGGACGCGAAACACTGTCCACGAGGAAGTTTACAGGAATATGAACGGCACGAATGCAGGAATGCGCCGCCGGACTGGAATCTGACACGTCAGCCAGCGGAGGGGGGCGCGGTGGCAGGCGACCTTGGCAGAGCCGAGGGCGGCTGAGTATATACTTCCCGCCACTGGATTTCGGCCACGTCGAATTCAGGAGCCGCTCATGAGGGACAGCACAGCTGCAACAGCGCTACCCGAGATTTCCCCGCCGGAGCCAAGCCTCACTCCTGAGGAAGTGATTCGGCGCGCGGAAGCGATGCTGCCGCTGCTTCGCGAGCATCAGGCGGAGTGCGAAGCGAACGGACGCGTGGCGGAAGACACGAATAGACGATTCATCGAAGCCGGCTTTTATCGCATCCTGCAGCCCCGGTGCTTCGGCGGATATGAATTCAGCCTGCCGACTTTTTTAAAAGTGATGATCGCGATTTCGCGCGGATGTTCCGAAAGCGGCTGGGTGCTCGCGCTGACCGCCGGCCACGTTTTCCTGCTCGCATCGTATCCCGAGGCCGGCCAGCGATGGGGCTTTGGAGAGCACGGCGAATTCCGGTGCCCCGGCGTAGCGATCCCCGCGGGAATCGCCGTCCCGGCGGACGGCGGCTACCGCATCAAGGGCGCGTGGGATTACGCCTCGGGCTGCGAGGCGGCCACGCATTTCATCGGCCTGTCCGTGATTCAAGAGCCGAACTCCCGGACTCCCGCCGGCGTCATGATGGCGCTTTTCGATCGCAACCAGTATCAAGTCGTGGACAACTGGAACGTCTTCGGAATGCAGGGGACGAGCTCGCGGCGCGTTGTCGTCGAGGAAATGTTCCTTCCCGATTGCCGGGCGATGATGATTGGAACCGCGGCCGGAGAAACGATCCATCCACGCCCGGGAAGCCTGTTGCACAAAAATCCATTTTACCGAGGGCGGGTGACGTCGATGCTGGTCTCGGAACTCGTCGCCGTGTGCGTAGGAATCGGGCGCGGCGCGCTGGATATCTACGAGGCGATTCTCCCCAACAAGCCGACAAACTACCCGCCGTTCCAGAAGCGCGCGCAGGAGCCTGAGTTCCAGCGCTATTTCGGCGAGGCGTGCGCTCTGGTGGACACGGCCGAAGCCGCGCTCTTTCAGATGGCGGCGGATTACATCGAATGCACCCGGCGCGAGGCCGAAGAGGGAATTCCGTTCAGCGAGGAGCAGGATCGCCGGTTCCTGCAAATCGAGCAGCAGTGCGTGCGACTCTGCTGGGAGGCCGTCGATCTGATGTTCCGCACCAGCGGAACCTCCGCCGCCGGCAAGACGACGCCGCTCGGGCGCTACTTTCGGAATCTGGCGGTCATTCGGACGCACGTGACGATGCAATCGAATCACACGGCGGTCAATGCCGCGCGCCTGCATTTCGGCATGCCTGCGCTGGGCCGTCTCTGACGAAGCGCGACATGGGGCAGAGCGACTGCTTGCACGCGTCACAATGCGCCCTTACTTCTGGGCAACCTCAACCGAAATGGATTCTGCGTTGCCGGCTTCTTCGGCAGCCGCTCCGCTGGTCGCGAACGGATGCGCCATTTGGAAGACCTGGCCGAAACCCGCCAACTGTAGCGAAGATTTTCGTTTAGGCAGCGCGCTGGCGGTCGTTTCGCACCGTGTCATCGAGAAATTTCGCCACGCATTCCCGGATTTCGTCGCGCGCACGGCGAAACATTTCCTTTTTCTCTTCGCCCGAGGCATCGGCCTTCGACGGGTCCGGCAGTTTCCAGCGCACTACTTTTAGCGTGAAAGGGAACGTGGGCGACTTCTCGGCCGGATCGTACATCGTGATGACGTACGCGAAATATTCTTTGAATGTTTGCTTCAGCTCCTTGGGGCGGCGTTCGCTGATATCGATTCCGGCCTCCTGCATCACTTCTGTCGCGAGCGGATTCACTGCGCCGGAT
>Ga0335078_10016071_pt1 | contig 11107 bp, 12 predicted proteins | sample Lox_Sample_32_FD_206711 | JGI IMG/M metagenome (GOLD analysis project Ga0335078, IMG submission 206711) | Soil microbial communities from Loxahatchee National Wildlife Refuge, Florida, United States - Lox_Sample_3.2 | ecosystem: Environmental > Terrestrial > Soil > Wetlands | place: USA...
CCTCGCGCGGCTTAGGAAATGATGCGTAATCCGGGATGCGTGATCCGTAAAAGGGTGTTGGTGGGTTGTCACGGTTGCTGGCTCGGGATGGCAAGGGCGGGACCTGTTGGGCTCTTTGGCTTGCCAGCTGGGGGGATTGCCCGTTACTAATCACTCATCACGTTTCACGTTTCACGCATCACGGATTATGGCGAGTGAACCCCGATCTGCCATCGTCACCGGCGCCGGTTTCCGATCCCATGTGCCGCCCGGCGTGATTATGCGTGAATGCACGCCCCGCGCCATCATTCTCGGCGCGCTGCTGGGCGTCGTGTTCGGCGCCTCGTCGCTCTACCTCGTCCTCAAGGTCGGCCTCACGGTCAGCGCTTCAATCCCCGTCGCGGTGATTTCGCTGACGCTATTCCGGCTCTGGTCAAAGGCCGGGGGACGCGACGCCACGATCCTGGAAAACAACATTGTCCAAACCGCCGGGTCTGCGGGTGAGTCCATTGCCTTTGGTTTGGGAGTCACCATGCCGGCGATCATGATTCTAGGGTTCGACTTGGAGATTACCAGGGTCATGCTCGTGGGGCTGCTCGGCAGCCTCTTGGGCATCCTGATGATGATCCCCTTGCGGCGGGCGCTGATCGTCGCCCAGCATGGCCAGCTCAAGTATCCCGAAGGCACTGCCTGCGCCCAAGTGCTCAAAGCCGGGGCTTCGGGGGCAATGCCTCGAGCCGTCGAGGGAGCCGAGCCTGCGGGGCCGCTCGCCGATACCGGTATAAAGGCCTCAACCATCTTCACCGGGTTCGGGATTGGCCTGGCCTACAAGACCCTTATGGCCGCCTTCCGGTTCTGGAAAGACGTGCCCGAGAAAGTCTTCGGCGCGCCGCTCAAGGGCGGTTCTATCTCCGCCGAAATCTCCCCCGAACTGCTGGGTGTGGGTTACATCATCGGTCCGCGGATTGGCTCCATCATGATGGCCGGGGGCGTGCTGAGTTGCCTGGTGTTGACGCCCTTGATCAAGTTCTTTGGCGACGGCTTGAGCGTCGTGCTGCCCCCGGGCACCAAGCCCATTGCCGACATGAGCCCGGGCGACATCCGCGGCGCTTACATCCTCTACATCGGCGCCGGTGCGGTCGCCGCCGGCGGCATCATCAGCCTGCTACGCTCGCTGCCGATTATCCTGAGCAGCATCCGATCCAGCCTGTCGGACTTCAAAGCAGCCGCTGCCGCCCACCTTTCCGTCCTCCGCACGGAGCGCGACCTCTCGATCAGGTTCGTCGGAGCGGGCATACTGGCGCTGATTCTCGCCATTCTCGCCACGCCCTCGTTGCACATGAATCTCCTGGGCGCGGTCATGATCGTCGTGTTCGGATTCCTGTTCGTCACCGTATCCTCGCGGCTCACGGGCGAGATCGGCTCCTCTTCCAACCCCATCTCCGGCATGACTGTCGCCACATTGCTGCTCACGTGCCTCATCTTCCTCGTTGTCGGCTGGACGGGCGGCACTTACTACGTCACCGCGCTGTCTGTCGGAGGCATCGTGTGCGTCGCCGCCTCGAATGCCGGGGCAACCTCACAGGACCTAAAGACGGGTTTCCTGGTCGGCGCGACGCCCAGGTTTCAACAGATCGCCATTCTCATCGGCGCAACCGCGAGTGCCCTGGTGCTCGGCCCGATCCTGCTTGGCTTGAACAATACGGCCACCGTCTATGTCTCTGCGGCGCAAGTCGCACCCGGTTTGCGCGCTCCGGCGGACGCAGACCTTGGAGCCGCGGAGAGATTGCGCGGCCCCCAGTCGCCGGCGGATACGCGGGCCTACCGCGTTTGGCAGAAGACTGACACCGCCGGCGGACCGGCGGGTAGGTACCTCGTTGACGGCTCCCGTCAAGCGGTCTGGCTGGTTGATCCGGGCATCAACGGCGCCTTTACGACACGACCGGACGGGACGCAAGTGCGCAAGTTCGACGCGCCCAAAGCCACCCTGATGAGCTACATCATCAAAGGCATGCTCGGTGGCAAGCTGCCCTGGGGCCTGGTGTTGTTCGGAGTCATGATTGCCGTCGTGCTCGAGCTGTGCGGCGTGTCCTCGCTTGCCTTCGCCGTGGGCGTTTACCTGCCGATTTCCTCCTCGGCGCCGATATTTGTCGGCGGGCTCGTGCGCTGGCTCGTGGATTACCGGATGCGGCGCGACTTGCGCCAGCACAACCTGGATGAGGAAGCGCTCGTCGCCGAAAGCGACAAGAGCCCAGGCGTACTGCTCGCCAGCGGTTACATCGCCGGCGGGGCCATCGCGGGCATCGTCATCGCGTTCGTGCAGGGGGTGACCACCAGGCTCGATTCCAGCATCAACAACTGGGCTGGCGCCCACAACCCATTCTTCGCCGGGCCCAACGCCGATTGGCTGGCCCTCATCCCCTTCGTCCTGTTGGCAGTGTTTCTGTATGTGACCGGACGGCAATTGCGCCTGGCGCAGAAGCCGGGGGCGTAGGCGACCAATCACATTCGGACGCTAATTGACGCCTATTGGCGGCGGCGGTAAATTTTAATCAATGACTGAATTAACCGCAGTTACGCCGCCCGGAGTGGATCGCTTCCCGGTGCGCAAGCCCATGCCGCGAGCGCAATTTGATCCGCTCGCGCGCGAGGTCCTTATACTCAAGAAGCAGCTTAACGCGGTCATCCTCGCCCACAATTACCAGGTGCCCGAGATTCAGGACATTGCCGATTATGTGGGCGACTCCCTTGGGCTCTCCCAGCAAGCCGCCCAGACCCAAGCTGACGTCATCGTCTTCAGCGGCGTCCATTTCATGGCAGAGACGGCCAAAATACTAAACCCGGATAAGATCGTCGTTCTGCCGGAGAGGGACGCCGGCTGCTCGCTGGAGGAAAGCTGCCCGGCGGATAAGCTGGCCGAGTTCCAGAAGACGGACCCCAACTTCTACACGGTCAGTTACATCAACTGTAGCGCCGCGGTCAAGGCGCTCAGCGACGTGATCTGCACCAGCGGCAATGCCGTGAAAATCGTCCAGGCCGCCCCCAAAGACAAGGACCTCCTGTTCGTCCCGGATGAGAACCTCGGCCAGTGGGTAATGGAGCAGACGGGCCGCCCGATGACCCTTTGGCGGGGCAACTGCTACGTCCACGTCGAGTTCCGGCGCGAAAGCCTGCTGCGCATGAAAGACTCCTTCCCGGAGGCCAAGGTCGTGGTGCATCCTGAGAGCCTGCGCGAGGTGCGCGAACTCGCCGATTCGGTATGCTCGACCGAGAAGATGATCGCCTACTGCCGATCCACCCCGGCGAAGCAGTTCATCGTGGTGACCGAGTCCGGCATCATCCATCGGCTCCAAAAGGAATGCCCGGGCAAGGAATTCCTCTGTGCGCCGGTCTTCGACGTCATGCGCGCGCCAACCGACCCCTGCCGGTGTAGCGAGTGCAAGTACATGAAGATGAACACGCTGGAAAAGCTCAGGGACTGCATGAAGCGCCTCGCGCCGCGCATCGAGCTAAGCGAAGACATCATCCGGCGCGCGTGCCTGCCGATTCAGCGGATGTTGGAAATCTCCGCCCGCTAGGCCCGTGCCCCACTTGATACGGGACGCCCTCCGGCCGATTCTCGCGTGCCAGGAATGTTCTCAGCGTCCCCGCGGTTACCGCATACTCGCATCAATCTTAACGCGAAGCCGTGCGTCAGCTTTCCCCCCCGGGGTGCCTGCCATTGCGGTCTTGAGGAATTCACCCAGTGCGGGCGCCTTTGCGCTGAGCTGTTCTATCGAGACGTTGTCGTACAAGACTTTGCCGCTCGCGCTCTTAACGCAATAGACTGGCCCCTTCGGACCCGCCTTGACTGTGATCATGCGGTCGCGCTGTTCCAGGTAGCAAATGACCGGATAATCGGCGCCAGCCTCGCTGGCCTTTCCGTGAGCGGATAGTTGTGCCTCGCGAGGGGTTTTGAGTTTGGGCGGAGTGCTTTGCGGAGAAGCCTCGTCCTGCGACAACGCCAACCCCACCGCTGCCATCAAAGCGGCCCCGCCGACGAATAGCGCTTGATTCATTCTCATCATCTCCTCCAGCCAATCTAAAGCAGCTTTGCTCGCTGCCATTAAGGTTGGACCTTAGCATAGTTCCTGCCGTTCAATAAAGGATTTTGTCTGTTTTCTGCTGCCACTCCGCAAAGGCGGCGAGAGCCTCCTCGCGCAGGAGTTGCTTCATCTTGAGCGTGCGCTTCCCGATCGGCAGCGCGACTTCCCGGTAGATGAAGTCGTCATCGAAATCAATCCTCGCCGCGTCCTGCCGTGTGTTGGCGTAGAAGACATTGCTCAGTCGCGCCCAGTAAATAGCGGAAAGGCACATCGGGCACGGCTCACAACTGGTGTAAAGGTCGCAATCATCCAACTGAAACGTCTTCAGGCGCCGGCACGCCTGGCGGATAGCGAGAATCTCGGCGTGGGCCGTCGGGTCGTTGGTCGAGGTCACCTGGTTGGAGCCCCGCCCGACCACTTTCCCGTTCCGCACCACCACCGCGCCGAAAGGACCGCCCTTGCCCCGACGCATCATTTGAATCGAGAGGCGGATGGCCTCCCGCATGAATTTGCTGTTCATGCAAAGAGTTCGGCGACGTTCATGGACAGGGGAACTTGCTTGCCGCCCTCGAACGTCTTTGTCGCCTGCCCTTTGCTCCATTTGCGCAGGCGGTAGAGCACGGCGAATGTGAAATCGGGCGCCGCCGCTCCCTGTCCACAGGCCACTTCGCTGCCGCGGCGCACATTATCCATCATCCAGGGTGGCAGCAACAGGTGGTAGGGATTGCGATTCACCTCGCCCACATGGAACGTCGTCGCGACCATCATATCCGCCAGGTCTTCCGCGCTGATCTCGACCATCAGGTTGGGGTCGGTCATCGCGCCCCAGAACTCAGTCTCTACCACGTAACATTCATAGCTGGCCGGCATCTGTTTCAACGCGTCCATCACCAGATAATGCGTGCCGATATGCGTGCTGTTCCAATCGCGGTCGTGCGGGCACAGCACCACCTTCGGCTGGTGCTTCTCCATGATCTCTTTGATGATCTGGGCGCAGGCGGCCCAATGCTTCGGGTCCTGCTCCCGGGCCTTCGCCGTGATGTTCGCCAACCCATCCGGCGCCGTCGTCACCAGGCTGAAGCCGAGGTAGTTGCAAGCGTTTTGCAGCTCGTGCAGGCGTCCCTGCTGGCGCTCCTTCTTGCTGCCAAGCGTGACGGCCACGTTGATGAGGTTCATCCGCGCCTGACGCATTAGGCGCACCGCCATCGCCCCGACGATGCATTCGTCGTCCGGGTGCGGCGCGAAGAACAGCGCCTTGGGCGCGTTGGCGGGAATCTCCGGCCGCGAAGCGGGATTGAAAATTCCCAGAGGGAAAGTGCGCCCCTTCTTGAGGAGGCGCGCGTAGTCAGATACCAGTTTGTGATAGGGAGTCATAAAGTTATCTTCGGCAAGCTCGCCGCGGCCACTGCCTGCCCATGCCGCTTCTCTTTTTCGTCGGGAATGTGGAATGCGATCTTGCCCGTTAGCTCGGGGAATTCGATCCTCAGCACTTCCTTCGCCCCGGCGATGATCATATCCCCCCCGGGCCCGGAAGTGACCCGGCCCAGGATCAGCACATTCTCCAAGTCGTAGAAATCAGTGAAGTGCGGGATCGCGTAGCCGAGGTAGGTGCCGATCGTCTGATAAATCTTGCGGGCGCGGCCATCCCCCTGATCCATGAGTCTCTGGACGTGCTTGAGCTTCTCGGGCAGCGGCAGCTTAGCCTCCACTTCGATGCCCGCCGGCGCCAGCAGGCGTCCCACGCATTGCTGCGAGAAGTATTGCACGTCGCAGCCGTAGTCGCCCGACCACTCGTCCGTGGGCGCCTGCGGATTGTAATCCACCGGCACGAAGGCCAGCTCGTTGATCCAGGAAGTGATATTGCCCTCGGCATTCACGTAGCCGCCCGCCGTGCTCGTGCCCAGCGAAATGCCCAGGATGCGATTCACCCCGAGCGACATGGACCCCGCCAACGCCGTGACCTCGCCGTCGTTCACCACCTCCAGCGGGACATTGTCCCAGGCCTTCCGGATATCGAGGAACATATCCTTGACCCGCCGATTGAACACCTCCCGCGGCACGCCCCGGAACAGCGACGCCACCTTCACGCGGTTGTTGACATAAATCCCCGCTGCGCTGCCGCCAATGGCGTCCACCCGCGGCAAGTGCCCCGCCGCCTTCCTGAGCGAATCCATGATGCCGTCATAGTGGTACTGCGGGTCCGGCTGGAAATACGGGTCCCAGGCGGTCTCGTCGCTGAACACCACCTTGCCCTCGATCACCGCCGCCACCTTCCGGTCGCTGCCGCCGAGGTCGAAACCGATGCGGCACCCGTCCAGATGCCGCCCCAGCGAACCGGCACTGCGGCGCTCGGCCGGCAACGCTTTCGTATGGACCACCTCAATCGGGTGATCGAACATCCCCTCGCCCACGAGGCTCGAATCGAACTTGCCCGTCGCGGTCTCGCGGTAATGCGCCGCCAACTGCGCCGCCAACGCGGCCGGCCCCTCGAAGTGAATGCGGAACCCGCCGCGCGACCAAAGCAGAAACTTCGCAATGCGTTCAAGGTAGGTGAAATTGCCCGCCGCCCGTGGATGGTCGTCCGGCAGAATGAGCGTCGTGAAATGGGAGACGTTGCCATCGGTCTGTTCCAAGCCCAGCCGGACGGTCACGGCGTTTCGCGTCGCCCGCGCCTGCTTCCGAAAGGCGCGGTTGGCCAGGACCGCAGGCCGGAACGCCGGGTCGAGCACCGGTAGGACTCGCGGCGCGACCAGAGAAAGCCCATCATTCTCGTTCATTGTGCGTGAGCTGTTGTAAAGCAGCGTGGTGTCAAATTCAAGCGCCCAGATGCGAAGGCCAAAGGAATTGGCTTCATCGGGAAACGTGATCCCTTTTGAATATTGGATCAGCCAATGCTGTCAAATAGATCCACAGGCGCGGTGCCGCCACCCTGACGCCGCGCAGCGCGCCACAGGAAAATACCGGGTGAACACGAGGAGAATACGAGCGAAACACGAGCGGAGTACGAGCAGAATACGAGCGTATCCCGCAAGCGCCCCGCATGGATCCCGCATATAGCAGGCTTGCAACCCCCTATGGCGTCGCCAGGCTGCTCCATAAGGCGCCACCGTCGCGCAGTCGCCACCCTCGCGGACAAGTCGGGCGGCTCCAGCGGCTTCACTTATCCTCGGCCTCAAACGTCGCCATGATCGGGCGATGGTCGGAGCCCACTCCCCAGTTAGGCACGGTCAGCACGTAAGTCTCGTTGGCCACCCACTCGCGCGCCAGCCCGGGACTCAGGAGGATGTAGTCAATGCGCGAATAGCTGTCTTCCTTGCCATAATAATGTGTCCAGGTGACGTTGCGCGGCTCCCAGGCGGGGTTCGGGCTGGGTGTGTTGTCGCCGTTGCGCTCGGCGGGGCGCGTATCCACCAGCTTCAGCTTGCCGCGGCCAATGACGGCTTTGGTCGAGGCCGAGTCTTTCGTGTCGTTGAAGTCACCAAGGACAACGAGGTTGGCCTTCGGGTCGGCGGTGAGCCGGGCGTCAATCTTCTCGCGCAGCACCTTTGCTTCTTCCAGGCGCATCTCGGCTTCGTCGGCCTGGGCCACCGCGCGCTTGGACTTGAGGTGCGCCGTGATCAGCGTGAACGAGTAGTTCGCATTCACCTGGACCTCAACTTCGGCAAACCCGCGGCTGACACGGAAGCGGCGTCCGCTCAGGAGGAAGCTGTCGTCCGTGTGCGGACGGCGGGCGGTAAATGGAAACTTGCTCAGGACCGCGACGTGGATATTCGTGTCGAAGCCGGCGACATGCTCCCAATAGGGGAACTCAAGCCCTTCCGCCTTCAGCGAGTCGCGCAATTCCAGCAACGCGTTGGTGCCGCCCATCTCCTGCAAAGCGAGAACGTCGGGTTTGAGCGCCAGGAGACTCTCCCGAACTTTGGCTTTGGCCTCGACGGACTTGGCGGACCGGGTGCCGGTGTCTTCCGCTAGATAGCTTTCCACATTATAGGTGGCCACGCGGAAGGTCTCCGCGCCCGCGAACCGGCCGCAGACCAGCGCAGCGAGCAGAATGACCCCGGCACGCGGGACGCGTTGTTGCGTATTCATGGGCGTGGTAATAAGCACCGGCGCCGCTCAAGTCAAAGCCGTTGTGAAAGCAAAACCTTTTGCAAAACGGCCGCCCGCTGCTAGGTTCTCATCATGTTCAAACCGAGCGAGAATGGGTCAGCCCGCTTGCGCCGTCACCCCGCCAGGGTCGCGGCCAAAGCGAGGCGCAGATCGCCCAATCTGGGCAACGGGTCGGCGTGGCGCAGCCCGAAACGCGGGCGCCCTGCCCCGGCGGCCCGCCTCAAACTGCACGATAAGCAGAGCGAGCCCGACCACCGCGAATTGCGCATCAAGAAGGTCGGCGTGCGCGGCTTGCGCTTCCCGATCCAGGTGCGGGACAAGGCACATGCGGTGCAGAATACGGTGGCAACCATTGGCATGTTCGTGGACCTGCCGAAGGAATTCAAAGGCACTCACATGAGCCGCTTCCTCGAGGTCCTCAACGCTCACGGCAACGTGATCCACGTCGAGAACCTCACCGACATTCTCTACGCGATGCAGCAGAAGTTCCAGGCCGCAACGTCGCATCTGGAGATCGAATTCCCGTACTTCATGGTGAAGCGGGCCCCTGTCACCGGAAAGGAAAGCGTAATGGATTACCTGGCGCGCTTCGACGCCGCGGCGTGTCACAAAGACATCCAGTTCCTGCTCACCGTCAAGGCCAACGTAACCACCCTCTGTCCCTGCTCGAAGGCGATCGCCGCTTACGGCGCCCACAACCAGCGGGGCGAGGTGACGGTGCAAATCCAGTCGCGGAAAGCGGTGTGGATTGAGGACTTGATTGCCATCATTGAAGCCTCCGCCAGCTCGGAGCTCTATGCGCTCCTGAAGCGGGAGGACGAAAAGGCCGTCACCGAGCGCGCCTACGACAACCCGGTGTTCGTGGAGGACCTGGTGCGCAACGTGGCCCTGAAACTCAACGCGCACCCGGATGTGACGTGGTACAAAGTCGAGGCGGAGAACCAGGAAAGCATCCATAACCACAACGCCTATGCGTGCATTGAGAAAGATTGAGGTCTGATCAACCAAAACGCCCCAACCTTGCTTTTGTGCCTTTCGCCCCTGGGCCGGGCGGATGAAATGCTGGATGGACCCCGCGGCGCGGCGCCGCAAAGATTTTTGAAGATTGTTATGGCACTTTTGCATTCCTCTGCTAGATTCCCGCGCCCTCAAAGGGAGCGGAGCTGCTTCCCATGAGGCAACGAAGAGTAGCAGTCTGACAGAATTGAGCAGTTTGAGCCGTGAGTACAAAGAAGAAGATTATCAGGAAGGCGCAGGCGCGCACCCGGCCCCATGGCCTGGCAAGCGCCGCCGCGGTTCTCGGATCCCCGACCGTGAAGGTGAAGAAGAACGGACAGGTGAAGATCAAGGCGCACTGGGCCAAGTACTACCACCGCCTGCTCGAACTGCGCGACCAACTCACTCGCCAGATGACCGGCCTGGCCCGGGAATCCGCGCAGGAAATGGCCGGCTATAGCCTCCACATGGCGGATTCCGGCACGGACAACTTCGACCGCGACTTCGCTCTGAGCCTGCTCTCCTCGGACCAGGACGCCGTTTACGAAATCGAGGAGGCGCTCAAGCGGATCGAAAAGGACACCTACGGCATCTGCGAATTGACCGGCAAGCCGATTCCCCGCAAGCGGCTGGAAGCAATCCCGTGGACCCGGTTTACCGTGGAGGCCCAGGCGCAGTTGGAGCGCGAGGGCGCGCTGCGTCAACGCCGCCTGGGCGCGCTCGGCACCGTGGACGCCGTCGGCGTCGCTGAAACCGAGCCCGAAGAAGAAGAACCGGAAGAGAAGCCCAAAGAAAAAGAATAATTATGCCCCGCGAACTCATCACCATCGAATGCACCGAAGCGCGCAAGGAGGGCAAGTCCCCTTCGCGCTACACCACCACGCGCAATAAGAAGCTCAAGACCGAGAAGCTGGAGATCAAGAAGTATAACCCGGCACTGCGCCGGCATACGCTGCACCGCGAAGTCAAGTAACCCCCTTTATGCCCCGCAAAACACGCCCCGATAAACCCGAACGGCGCGGCGGCTCGAGCCGCTCCGCATACCGGGAGGTCCGCACTCCCCGCCCGAAACCCAAGATTGACTTCACCTTTGAGGCCCTGGACTTCAAGAATATTACGCTGCTCCGGCAGTTTGTGACCGATCAGGGGCGCATCCTGCCGCGGAAATACACTGGCCTGCCGGCGCATTACCAGCGCCGGCTCAATCGGGCGATCAAGCGCGCCCGCCAGATGCTGCTGATGAAGTAGGCCGGGGCGGCTGCCAACCGCGCGGGAAGCTCGGGAGGGCTATCCGGCATGGGGATTGAGCCGCGGCGCCGGGGGTGGATTGAGGGCTAAAATGAAACAGCCACGCGTGAGCGCGTGGCTGTTCGTTCTGGGATTGATGTTGGAATCTAAGCGTTGTTAGGCAGCTTCTCCCGCCGCCCAATCCCCCAGATGCAGGTACTCCCTGATCTTTCGCCGTTCATAGCGATGTTTCTGGGGCTTTTTCGGCTGGTTATCCACCTTCCGAAAGGGATGCTTGGGATTACGAACAGCTTCACTGATAACTTCCAACGATTTGGTCATAGCTTGATGTGATTCATTGTTCCGGTTCAGCCAGGCGCACAGAGCAGCCCCCGGGCCTTCCTTGGTCGGTCCATTATCCGTTGCATTTGGCATCTGCCGCCTCAAGCGATTCTATTATACGACCCGTTTCCACGATGTCCATTCAAAACTTTCTGCCGGGTGCCTTTCGCCTTTATGCGAAAGCACCCGAGCGCCATTCCCCCTGAATCCGGCTCGCTGTGAGGCGAAGCCCCGACGCTTCGCAAGCCGCCGCGATTCCCGGGAATTCCTCCTTGAGAATGCCCGCGATTACCAGGACGCCGCCCGGCTCCACCCGCGCCAGGATGCGCTTGCGCTCAGCCACGACGAGGCCGGCGATGAGATTGGCG
>Ga0335078_10016072_pt1 | contig 11107 bp, 9 predicted proteins | sample Lox_Sample_32_FD_206711 | JGI IMG/M metagenome (GOLD analysis project Ga0335078, IMG submission 206711) | Soil microbial communities from Loxahatchee National Wildlife Refuge, Florida, United States - Lox_Sample_3.2 | ecosystem: Environmental > Terrestrial > Soil > Wetlands | place: USA: Florida...
GAATCTCCGGGTTCAGACGCACCGGCGCCACTGGGACGCGATTCATGATGCCGTCGAAGATCACTCCGGAGGTATCGCCGCGGAAGGGGAGCGCGCCGGTCGCCATCTCGTAGAGCACCACGCCAAAAGAGAACAGGTCGCTGCGCGCGTCGAGTTCTTTGCCCTTCACCTGCTCGGGGGACATGTAGGCGACGGTTCCCATCGTGCTGCCGGGACTGGTAAGGTGCTGCTGGCTCGCCGCGGTCGCGTCGGCATCGGTGCTGGTGGACTGGCCTTTGGCCTTGAGCACCTTTGCCAGGCCGAAGTCGAGCACCTTCACCTGTCCGCGCTTGGTGATGAAGATGTTTGCCGGTTTGATGTCGCGATGGACGATACCCTCGCCGTGCGCGGCATCGAGCGCATCGGCGATCTGCATCGCCTGCTCGAGCAAGGTTTCCGGCTCCATCGGCCGGCTGGAGATGCTGTGCTTGAGGGTCTGGCCGTCCAGATACTCCATTGCCAGAAACGGCTGCCCGTCGTGCTGCCCGATTTCGTAGATGGTGCAGATGTTGGGATGGCTTAGCGCCGAGGCAGCGCGAGCTTCGCGGCGAAAGCGCTCGAGCGCCTGCGCATCGGGCACCAGATCGGATGGAAGAAATTTCAGGGCGACAAAGCGGCCGAGGTCGATGTCTTCCGCCTTATAGACCACGCCCATACCGCCGCCGCCCAGCTTTTCGGTGACGCGGTAGTGCGAGATGGTCTGTCCGAGCATGGGCGGATAGGCAAAAAGAGAAGGCGTGATGGTATGGCGGCTATGGAAGCTAAGTCAATGGGAAGGCGAAGGTTTTAGGAAGATGCCCGGGCCGCTACCGCCATCCCCGGCTGCTTCTGCGGCAAAACAAAACCCCCGTTCTACGGGGGTCTGGAGAAACTAACTCGTTCGCGGCCAGTCGCCGCGAAACTCAATTCCAGAACGGGTTGCTGAGCCCGGTCGGCGGGTGCTCGACGCCCTTCTGCTTATCGGGCGGAGGCACGAGCGTGAACTTTTCGGGGTGCGCCGTGGCTGACTTGGGCTGGCACATGCACGGATGCTCTGCAGAGTATTCGGTGTCGCAATAAGGACAGATCACAATGTCACCTCCGGAAGAGAACCCTACCTCTCCATTAAATTCCCTCTCCCGGAAAGCAAGAAACGCAAAATTGTGATGGCCTGCATCAGAAAACCAGGGAGCAGGAGCTGGCCAGGGGCAATGGCCCATAGGTTACTGATTTTCAACGCACATTCACATTCCTGTAATTCTCTATTAATACGCTATCGGTAACGTACCAATGGGAGGCCGTATGCACGGGACGCTTCTTTACCCGCTTCCGAGCGGGGCCCGGTTTGGGGCTCCAAGACGGTCAGGTCTACGGATACCCAAGCTTTCGCCGGGGCTGCGCCGGCGGATTTCGATGTGGAAAGAGCTGCTGCTGGCGGAGCTTCTTCGCCGCAGCCGCAACCGCCGTCCACACTAGACTGCTCATGGCCGGCAATCTGTCCCCCACCCCAGTGGCCCCCGGCTCCGAGCAGGAGCGGATCGTTGGGCTCACGCTTGAGGCCATCCAACTGGCCAAGAGCGCGGTGGCGCATGCCATCGACGGCCTGGCGCAGAAATCAGCCGCTCCCTTCCAGGCGGTGAACCAGTGCGAGCAGGAGCTCGACCGGCTTGACCGCGAAGTCGATCAGCGCGTGACCAATGCCGTCATCCGCGCCACGCCGGACGAAGCCCGCCAGCTGCTGGCGTGCATGAAGTTCATGATCGACCTGGAGCGCATCGGCGACTTGGTTTCCAGCTTCGGCGGATGCGCCAGGGCAATCGGCTCGCGCATCGAGATGGACGACGTGAAAGACCTCATCCACATGGCCACGGTGCTCGAGCAGATGCTGGCCGAGATCCACACTGCTTTTTCCCGCCGCGACCTCGACCGCGTGATCGGCGTGCTGCGCGCCGACTCGGTGATCGACCGCATCCGCAACCTGATCTTTATTCGCCACGTCGAGAACAGCGAGGGCACCGCCGGCCCCGAGGGCATTCACGTGCTCTTCATGGCGCAGTCGCTGGAGCGCGCCGGCGACCACGCCAAGAACCTGGCCGAAGAAGTCTGCCACCTGGCCACCGGCCAGACTATGCGCCATGTGCTGCGTTCCAAGGACAAGTCGGAAGAGCAGATGTTCCTCGATTGGCTGCGCGAGCAGCAGCACGCCGGTTGACCCGCATCACCGCCGCGGGCAGGCGACACAACTGATCGGTTGCATCCAAAATTTGCCGCCACGAGGGGCGCCGAATAGCGTAAAGTGCATAGCTCTCCTTGTAGTCATGATGCAGCCTGGAACCCGTCGCCGCGCTTGCTTCTGTTGTTGTTCCAAAGATGCGTGTGCCATCGGCGGTCCAGGTTGAGAAGTTGTTAACCTAACTGACAGCGCTTTTGTTTGGAAATGGCCCACGATTTCTCCTCTCGTGGGCCATTTTCTTTTCCAGAACCAGCCGGTGGGAGCATCTGCGAATATTTACGCCATATTCACCGTGCTGTAACCGCCTTGTAACAGACGGAACTTACTAATCATTCGCCATTTTTTTTTGGCGGCAAATACCGGCAGGACAGGGAGAGATTACTGTGAAACGATTCCTTGCCTTAGTCTTACTCTGCCTGGCTGTGACGGGTGTCGGCTGGGCTCAAACCCTGAATGGGGCGGGGGCGACTTTCCCCTATCCGATTTATTCAAAGTGGTTCAACGAGTATCACAAGGCCCATCCCAACGTTGAAATCAACTATCAGTCGATCGGCAGCGGCGGCGGCATTCGCCAATTGACCGCCGGGACCGTCGACTTTGGGGCCAGCGACGGTCCCATGACCGACCAGCAGCTGACTGACGCCAAATTCAGAATCTTCCACATTCCCACTGTGCTCGGCGCGGTGGTCCCCGCGTACAACGTCTCCGGCGTGACGCAGGACTTGAAGTTCAGCCCCGAGGTCATCGCCAACATCTGCCTGCGGAAGATCACCAACTGGAATGACAAGGCCATCGCCGCCGATAACCCGGGCGTTAACCTGCCCAACAAAGAGATCATCCTGGTGCACCGCTCTGACGGCAGCGGAACCAACTACATCTTCACCGACTACCTCTCGAAAGTGAGCGCGGAGTGGAGGGACAGCGTCGGCAAGGGAACCTCCGTCAAGTGGCCGGGCGGCTTGGGCGCCAAGGGCAATGAGGGCGTGGCCGGCATGATCCGCCAAATGGACGGCGGCTTCGGCTATGTCGAGCTGATCTATGCCATCCGGAACAAGATTCCCTATGGCTTGGTGAAGAACAGCTCGGGGGCGTGGGTGAAGGGCAGCCTGGAAAGTACGACGGCCGCCGCCGGCTCGATGAAGAACATGCCCGACGACTTCCGCGTCTCGATCACCAATCCGCCCGGCAAGGATGCCTATCCCATTGCCAGCTTTACCTGGCTGCTGGTGCCGGCGCAATGGAAGGACGGCGCTAAGCAGACGGTCATGGTGGACTTTCTGAACTGGATGGCCGAGCAGGGACAAACCATGGTCGCACAACTCGATTACGCGCCCCTGCCGGACGGCGTGAAGCAGAAGGTGCGGGAGCGGATCAAGGAGATTCATTAGAGCTTTGGCAAGAGCGACAGAAAAGCAAGTGGCAAGACTCGTTGCAAAAAGCGGTTGAAAGTTTAATGAGACGCCATTCTGTGGAGAAGAGACCGATGAACGTAAAGCGCACGATTGCGGTATTGCTCCTGCTGTCCTTTACCTTGCTGGCACAAACCAGCGCGACCGACCCTCAAACCAAGCCCAAGCCGAAGAAAAAGGCCGCCACGCCGTCGGCCACGGCAGAGCTCGCCAGCGAGGTGCGCGAGCTGCGGCAGATGATGACTACGCAACAGCAGCAGATCCAGCAACTGCAGCAGGCGGTGCAGAGCCGCGATCAGCAGATCAACGAACTGCAGAATGCCGCGGCTGCGGCGCGCACCAGCGCCGATGCCGCCGCCGCCTCCAGCGCGCAGAATGCGCAGCAGGTGAGCGCGCTGCAGAGCACCGTCGCCGACGTCAAGCTCAACACCACCAACATGGCCGCCAGCATCCAGGAGGAGCAGAAGAAAGTGGGCGACATGGAGAGCCCGGCCACCATTCACTACAAAGGAGTCACCATCACTCCCGGGGGCTTCCTGGCGGCAGAATCGGTGTGGCGGCAGCATGGCATGGCCTCCGACGTTAACACCCCCTTCAACTCGATCCCGTTCACCGGCGCCGACGCGGGCCATCTTAACGAGTGGTTCGGTTCCGGCCGCCAGTCGCGCATCAGCTTGCTGGTGGAAGGCAAAATCAAAGACGCCAAGCTGACTGGCTACTACGAGACAGACTGGCTCTCCGCGGGCATCACCTCCAACAACAACCAGAGCAACAGCTACACCAACCGCATGCGCCAGATCTGGGGACAGGCAGCGCTGAGCAATGGCTGGACGTTCACCGGCGGGCAGATGTGGAGCCTGGTGACGGAAACCAAGAAAGGCCTCGACAACCGAACCGAAGCGCTTCCGATGACCATTGATGCACAGTACGCCGTCGGCTTCAGCTGGACGCGGCAGTTCGGCTTCCGCGTGACCAAGAATTTCGGCAACAAGGTCTGGCTGGGCGCCTCCGTGGAAAATGCGCAGCCGCTATTCTCCGCTCGCTGCAGCAACACCCCGAACTCTACGAGCTGCAGTATCCCGGCCAACTTTGTACTGGGCAATATCGGCACCGGCGGCGGTTTGTACAACGCCACCGCGACCTATGGCTTCAACCAGACTCCGGATTTTGTGGTCAAGATGGCCTTCGAGCCGGGATTCGGGCACTATGAGATCTTCGGAATCGCCCGCAACTTCCGCGACCGCATCTACGGCGCTCATGCGGTCAACGATACCCGTACCGGCGGCGGCGGGGGCGCGAACGCCCGCTGGTCGTTCTACGAGAAAAAGGTGGACTTCGGGTTGCACGCCCTGGCCGGCGACGGCGTAGGGCGCTATGGGACTTCCACCTTGCCGGATATCACCTTGCGCCCCAACTCGACCCTGGCGCCCATCCACTCTTATCAGGGACTGGTGACCCTGGAGTGGCATTCGCCGCATTGGGACATTTACACCAACGGCGGTATCGAATATGACCAGCGCACCATTTACCGCAATGGAACGCAGTTAATCGGCTACGGGCAGGGCAACGGCAATATGAGCTCCTGCAATACGGAGCCCACCCCGACCGCGCCGGCCAGCGGCATCTACCCGCCCAACTCCACTGGATTCAATCCCGGCAGCGGTAGCTGCGCGGCTGACACCCGTAGCGTGGTGGAGGGCACCATCGGCTTCTGGTACAAGATTTACAACGGGCCCAAGGGGCGGCTGCAGTTCGGACCTGAGTATGAGTATGTATTCCGCAACACCTGGGGTTGCGCGCTCAGCAGCGGCCTGTGCATTAACCCGAACAGCCTGCTGAATCCGCACGCGGTCAACAACATCATCCTCACCTCCTTCCGGTACTACATACCGTAAGGACATTGACGGCCACGGATTTCCCACGGATCGAGAGGGGCTGCCCCGCCTCCGATCCGGTGCGAATCCGTGGCTTTTTGCTGTAACCTGTCTGTAACAAGAAGCTGCTAAACTCGGCGCCCGGGATGCGTAAATTGGTGGAAGCTGCTCGTTTTCCGCAGGACCCGCAGCGCGAGCTGGCCACGCCTCCGGCCGGTGGACGCGCTATTCCTCTGATTCCAGCCAAAACCAGCAAGGTCCCCGACCACCTCTTTGCAGCCGCCATGTTGGCCTGCGGACTGTCAGTGCTGGCGATCGTAGTGCTGATCGTCGTCGAGCTGGCAATGCAGTCGAAGCTTTCCCTGCACAGCTTCGGCTGGCGCTTTTTCGTTAGCAGCAACTGGGACCCGGTCGCGGGAGACTTCGGGGCGCTGCCGTTTATTTACGGCACGATCGTATCGTCGCTGGTGGCTTTGGTGATCGCCATTCCGCTTTCCATCGGGGTAGCGGTGTTCACCACGGAAATGTGTCCCAAACCGCTGCGCGGCACGCTCTCGTTCCTGACCGAACTGCTGGCGGCGATCCCCAGTGTGGTGTACGGACTGTGGGCAATCTTCGTGCTGGCGCCACTTCTGCGCTTGCACGTGCAGCCCTGGCTGGCAAAATACTTTGGCTGGACGGGGCTGTTCACCGGCCCGCCGTTCGGCATCGGCATGCTGGCCGCGGGCGTGATCCTCGCCATCATGATCGTGCCCATCATCGCCTCGATCACCCGCGAAGTGCTCACCGCGGTGCCGCAGCAGCAGCGGGAAGCGGTGCTGGCGCTGGGCGCAACGCGCTGGGAGATGATCCGCGTGGGCGTGCTGCGCAATGCCCGCACCGGAATCGTGGGCGCCATTATCCTGGGATTGGGCCGCGCCCTGGGCGAGACCATGGCCGTCACCATGGTGATCGGCAACACCCCGCAGATCGTGAAATCTCTGTTTGCTCCCGGCCATACCATGGCCAGCGTGATCGCCAACGAATTCACCGAGGCCACCGGCGACCTATACTTGAGCGCGCTGATCGAGATCGGCCTGGGATTGTTCTTCGTGACCATCGTGGTGAACATCCTGGCCGGCCTGCTTGTGTGGTCGGTGACGCGCGGCATGCCTGCGAGGGCCCGTGCCTGAGCGCAATCCAACCGGGCAGCGTTTTCTGAACTGGCGGCGCACGCTCGCCGACCGCTTCGCTACGGGATTCGCCCTGCTGATGGCGGTGTGTGTGGTGGCGCCGCTGCTGGCGGTTTTTGGCTATCTGGTAATTCGCGGGATCGGCTCGCTCAACTGGGCGTTTTTCACCCATCTTCCGGTGCCGGTGGGCGAGCAGGGTGGCGGCGTGGCCAACGCCATCGTGGGATCGGCAATGATTCTCGGCATCGCCAGCATCATCGGGGTGCCGTGGGGGATCGGCGCCGGCATTTATCTGGCCGAGTACGGCCACGGGCGCTTCCCGACGTTGCTGCGTTTCACCGCCGACGTGCTGAACGGAGTGCCTTCGATCGTGATCGGCATCGTGGCCTACGCGCTGGTGGTGCTGACGCAGAAACATTTCTCCGCGTTCTCCGGCGGCGTGGCGCTGGGCATCATGATGATTCCCACCATCACCCGCGCGACGGAAGAAGTGCTGTTGTTGGTGCCGCTCACGGTGCGGGAAGCAGCCTGGGGATTGGGCGTCTCGCGCTGGCGAGCCACGCTTTCGGTGACTCTGCGCACCGCCAGCGCCGGCGTCATTACCGCGGTGATGCTCGCCTTCGCGCGCATCGCCGGCGAAACCGCGCCGCTGTTGTTCACCGCCTTCGGCAACCAATTCTGGAACTTCAATCCCAATCAGCCCACGGCCGCGCTGCCGCTGCAAATCTTCACCTACGCCATCTCGCCTTTCGACGAGTGGCACCGGCTGGCTTGGGCGGGAGCGCTGGTCCTTATAGTGATCATTGTAGGTGCGGTCGCGGCGGTGCGCCTGGCGGCGCGGCGCGGGGTTTTCCAGGGAGCCAGTTAAGCGATGGGAGTAGGCGTACAGGTCGAAAAGCTCAATGCCTGGTTCGGGGCCACGCAGGCGCTTTACGACATTGCCATGAACATTCCCGCCAACCACGCCACCGCCATCATCGGCCCTTCGGGGTGCGGGAAGTCCACCTTCATCCGCTGCCTGAACCGCATGCACGAAACGGTGCGCGATGCTCGCCTGGACGGCCAGGTGCGCATCGGCGCCATGGAGGTCTACGGCAACGGCACCTCGGCGACGGAAGTGCGCCGCCGCGTGGGCATGGTCTTCCAGAAGCCCAACCCTTTTCCCACCATGTCCATCTATGACAATGTGGCGGCGGGCCTGAAGCTCAATGGCTTCCACAACCGGCGCGTGCTCGATGAGGTGGTGGAACGCTCGCTGCATATGGCGGCGCTGTGGGATGAAGTCAAAGATGTGCTGAAGAAGAAGTCCGGCGCCAGCCTCTCCGGCGGCCAGCAGCAGCGCCTGTGCATCGCCCGCGCGCTGGCGGTGCAGCCGGAGGTGATGCTGATGGATGAGCCCGCTTCGGCGCTCGACCCCATCTCCACCAGCAAGATCGAGGAGCTGATCTTCCAGCTCAAAGAGCAGTACACAATTGTCATCGTAACGCATAACATGCAGCAGGCGGCGCGCGTGGCCGAATATACGGGCTTCTTCCTGCTGGGGAAGCTCATCGAATTCGACAGGACGGAGAAGATTTTTACCAATCCCTCGGACAAGCGGACCGAAGACTACATTACAGGCAGGTTTGGATAGTGCGTACCCGCTTTCATCAAGGGCTGGATCTGTTGAAGCAGAAGTTGCTTACCATGGGCGGCATGGGCGAGCAGGCGGTAGAGCGCGCGGTCGAGGCCTATCGCCGGCGCGACGGCGAGCTGTGCCGGCTGGTGCTTGAAGGCGAGGATGCCATCAACACCACGGAGCGCGAGATCGACGAGCTGGCGCTCGACCTGCTCGCCATGCAGCAGCCCATGGCCATCGACCTGCGCTTCATCACCGCGGTCATGAAGATCAACGCCGATCTTGAGCGCGTGGGCGACCAGGCGGTCAACATCGTGCAGCGCGTGCAGCACTCGCTCGAGTTGCCGGAAGTGGAGTTGCCGGCCGATATCCCGCGCATGGCCGGAGTGGCCCGCGACATGGTGCGGCGCGCCCTGCAGTCGTTCATTGATGCTCGTCCGGAATCGGCCGAAGAAATCCTGAAAATGGACGACGTGGTCGACAACATGAACCGCGAGATTCACGCCGCTATGATCAGCCACATGCAGCGCGTGCCCGAGGCGCTGCAGCAGGCGCTCGACGCGTTGCTGATCTCCCGCAACCTGGAGCGCGTCGCCGACCACGCCACCAACATCGCCGAAGATGTCATTTTCTGGATCAAGGGCGCCGACGTGCGCCACCACTTCGGAATGAACACGGTTCCGAGGTAGCCCACAGAGGGGCTGACACACGGAAGTGGTCGACCTCAGCCCCATTGCCTTCGTCTCTGTGGACACTCGCCACAGAGGTGGCCTTGCCATGTATATACATGTATATACAATCGATGTAGGCTATATATACAACTGGGGGGCATTTTAGGCATTTTACATGGCCGTAGCTATGACTTCGATCCGTCTCGATACCCAACTGGCGGATGAAGCCGCCAAGCTGTTGGGAGTTAAGTCTCGAACGGAAGCCGTGCACGTTGCGCTGAGAGAGATCGTAGCGCTCAAACGGTTCAAGAAGCTGATGAGGAAGCACAAGGGCAAACTCTCATTTGCGGGGGGCGGTGAGTGAACTTGTCATTTTCGACACTTCTGTTTTCATCGATTACCTGCGCGCCGGCCATCACGAACAAAAGATGCGATCGATAACGGGACTCATTCGCACATCTGTTGTGGTTCTGGCGGAACTATGGCGTGCCGCCACTAGGCCGGCGGAGCGAGAGTTTCTGCGAACCCTCGAGAAGAACCACCCTGTGCTGAGTCCCGCCCAAGCCAACTGGCTGGAATCCGGACAAATCTTAGCGAAAATCATCGTACGCCAAGGCTTCGCTCCAGCAAAGCTGCGGGATCTTCACTTCGACGTGCTCATCGCACTAACGGCGCGGTCCCATGGCGCACGGCTGATTAGCTCTAATCGTGCCGACTTTGAGCTGATCAATAAGTACCGGAGCTTCCAGCTTGAAGTCTGGTAATCGCCTTGTGCGGCGCGGTTGACCCCGCCTATTTTGGGACTCCCACGCGTTGCATTCCTTTGTAGTCCAGTTTTTCTGATCGTTTGCATTAGATTTTTTGCACATTGCGGACCGGAACCGAGACTACACTAGTTAATTCTTATGCTTAAGTCCAGCCGGAGATCGATCATGTTGCGGCGGCACATCATTATGGTGGCGGCTACAGCTATTGGTCTCTCTGGCAGGGGGACTTGAGCGAGCGGACTCAAAGTAAAGCTCTCAAGCCCACCGCCAAAAGGCGAGTGGGCTTTTTGTTATGCGGAAGCTTTTGTTGAAGGTGCGGCAATGATCGTAATGAAGTTCGGGGGGACTTCCGTCGAGGACGCGGCGGCCATCGAGCGGGTGGCCACCATCGTACGTGGTCGCGCGGCGGACGACCCCGTGGTGGTGGTAAGCGCGATGGCGCGCGTGACCGACCAGTTGCTGGCTGCCGGGCAGGCGGCCGCGGCTGGGGATGTCGAGATTGCGCTGGAGTCCGCGCGCGCCTTGCGACAGCGGCACCAGCACACCGCCTCCGAGTTGCTGCCGGGCCATCACCTCTCGGAACTCCAGCCGGTTCTTGAATCCAACTTCGACGAGCTGGAGAAATTGCTGGCGCGCATCGCGAGCGTACACGAGCTTTCGCTTCGCAACAGCGACTGCCTGCTGTCGTTTGGCGAGTTGCTTTCGAGCAAATTGGTGAGCGCGGCCATTGCGGCGCGTGGTCTGGCATGCGCGCAGGTTGACGCCCGCGAGTGCCTGGTTACCGACGGCTCACACACCCGCGCAGTGCCGCTCTTCGACGCCACCAGAACGCGCCTGGAATTGCGGTTGTGGCCGCTGCTGGCGCAGCACGTGGTTGCAGTGCTCGGCGGCTTCATCGGCGCGACCCTCGACGGCACCCCTACGACGATTGGCCGCGGCGGGTCGGACTACTCTGCGTCGATCATTGGCGCGGCGCTGGGCGCGAGCCGCATCGAGATCTGGACCGACGTTCCCGGCATGCTGACCACCGATCCCAAGCTGTGCGCCGAGGCGGAGCTGATTCCGGAGATTGGCTTCGAGGAGGCCGCGGAGCTGGCGGCTTTCGGAGCGAAGGTGCTGCATCCGGCCACCCTGCTGCCGGCCATCGAAAAGAACATTCCGGTCTATGTGCTGAACTCGCGCGACGCCGCGGGCACGGGTACCTGCATTCGCACGCACGTGAAGCGCAATGGCCGGCCGGTGCGCGCCATCGCCGCCAAGCGCAACACCACCATCGTGAACGTCTCCGGCGAGCGCGCCTGGATTCCGCGCGGCTTCCTGCGCGAGGTGCTGGCCGTGTTCGATC
>Ga0335078_10016074_pt1 | contig 11105 bp, 8 predicted proteins | sample Lox_Sample_32_FD_206711 | JGI IMG/M metagenome (GOLD analysis project Ga0335078, IMG submission 206711) | Soil microbial communities from Loxahatchee National Wildlife Refuge, Florida, United States - Lox_Sample_3.2 | ecosystem: Environmental > Terrestrial > Soil > Wetlands | place: USA: Florida...
GCAAAACCAGAGAAGATGTGTCCTTTGGAGCGTCAATCAAGGTCGCCGCTCCTTAGGGTCGCGTCGACTCGAGTCTCCTGGCTTCGAAATACAGCGTCTCTGGTTTTGCTGTAGCATCCGGTTGTGGCTTCGCTCGATACTCCAGTGATGTTCGTGCGCGGCGTCGGCCCGCGGGTGGCGGAGCTGGTGGCCGCCAAGGGCATTCAAACGGCCGAAGATCTTCTCTATCATCTTCCTTTCCGTTATGAAGACCGCCAGAATCCGCGCAGCCTGGACGAGCTGAAGCCGGGCGAGACGGCGAGCGTGATCGCCGAGGTGCGCGGGGCGGCGCTGCTGCGCACGCGGCGGATGCCGCTGTTCGAGATCACTGTGGGCCAGGGCCGGCTGGCGCTCAAGTGCATCTGGTTCAACGCGACGTATCTCAACGGCAAGTTTCATGCCGGCCAGACGGTGGCGGTGTACGGCAGGGTCGAGCCTTCGCGATCTTCGAGCAACCTGAAGATGATCCAGCCGCAGTTCGAGATCCTGCCCGACTCGAGCGACGACGCGGAGACGCGTCTGCTGGAAGTCGGGCGCATCACGCCGGTGTATGAATCGCTGGGCGGCTCGCGGCTGGCTTCGCGCTGGCAGCGCAAGGTGATCTTCCATCTGCTCGAAGGCATGCGCGGCGCGGTGCCCGAGTGCCTGCCGGGGGAGATGCTGGCGCGGCTGGAGTTGCCCGGCCGCGAGCAGGCGCTGCGCGAAGTGCATTACCCGCCGGAGGGAACATCGCTCACGCAATTGCAGAGCGCGGCGACGGGGGCGCACCGGCGGCTGATCTTCGAAGAGCTGTTTTTTCTCGAGCTGGGTCTGGAGCTCAAGCGCCGGCGCATGCGGAAGCGGGCGGGCATCGCCTTCGAGACCAACGAGAAAGTGCGCGAGGCCATTCGCGAGGTGCTTCCGTTTCATCCCACTGCGGCGCAAAAGCGGGCGCTGGGCGAGATTGTGGGCGACATGCGCCAGCCCAGCCCCATGCGCCGGCTGCTGCAGGGCGACGTGGGTTCGGGCAAGACGATTGTCGCGCTGCAGGCGATGATCGTGGCCATGGAGAATGGCTACCAGGCCGCGCTGATGGCGCCCACCGAGATCCTGGCTACGCAGCATTATCTGGCCGCGCGCAAGCTGCTGGAACGCTCGTCGCGCAAGCCGCGCATGGTGCTGCTCACCGGCTCGCTCGACGACGAGCGCAAGCGGCGCGCGCGCGGGCAGATCAATCGCGGCGAGGCGCAGCTGGTGATCGGCACGCATGCGCTGATCGAGGAGAAAGTCGAATTCGACCGGCTGGGCCTGGTCGTCGTCGACGAGCAGCACCGCTTCGGCGTGCTGCAGCGCTTCAAGCTGATGAAGAAGCCCAACCAGCCGGAGCCGGACGTGCTGGTGATGACGGCCACGCCCATTCCGCGCACGCTGGCGCTTTCGCTCTACGGCGACCTCGATGTGAGCCTTCTCGACGAGCTGCCGCCGGGGCGCACGCCGATTGTGACGCGCCGCGTGCCTGACGAGCGAGCCGCCGAGGTGTGGGACTTTGTGCGGCGCGAGGTCGCCAAGGGGCGCCAGGCGTATATCGTGTACCCAGTCATTGAAGGCACGAAGGAAGACCAGCCGGAGCTGGATTTTTCGCGCGACGATCCGGAGGCGGGCGTCGGAACGCCGGCGCCGCGAACTTCAAAACGCGCGACGAGAGGCAAGACGGTGGAGCTCTTTGCGGGATCGGCGCAAGAGGCGAGCGCCGGCGCCAAATCGGGGCTGAAGTCGGCTACGGAGATGTACGAGAAGCTCAGCGCCGGTCCGCTCAAGGGCCTGCGCGTGGCGCTGCTGCACGGCCGCCTGGATGCCGACGAGAAAGAGATTGCGATGCGCCGCTTCCAGCGTGGCGAAATCGACGTGCTGGTGGCGACGACTGTAATCGAGGTCGGAGTGGATGTTCCCAACGCCAGCGTGATCGTGATCGAGCACGCCGAGCGCTTCGGCCTGGCGCAGTTGCACCAGTTGCGCGGGCGCGTGGGCCGCGGCGCGGCACGCAGCTACTGCATCCTGATGACCGGCGAGCGAGTCTCGCCGCTGGGCGAAGAGCGGCTCAACGCCATGGTGCGGACGCAGGACGGCTTCGAACTGGCCGAGCTCGATCTGGCGATGCGCGGCCCGGGCGAGTTCTTCGGAACGCGCCAGGCAGGGCTGCCCGACTTCCGCGTGGCCAATCTGGTGCGCGACCGCCAGTTGCTGGAGCTGGCCAAAGTGGAAGCGGCGCGATTTGCGAATGCAAGCGAGGGCGGCCGCGAAGCCAACGACGCCGAACGAGCGCGGGTGTGGGCGAGGCTCAAGGAGGCGTGGCAGAGAAGATACGGATTGGTTGAAGCGGGATAAGTCGGGTCCAGGTCTCCGACCCGGGGAATGCTTCCCTCCCACCCTTGAATCTTCCGCCGGGCGCGGAAGATTCAAGGATGGGGCACCCAATGAGGATCACTTCAAGCGGCCGGAGAGCCGGTTACGCTGCCTCGATCGCGCCGAAGTCCTGGATCGTTTCCACGGGGAAAGTTTGCACTTCCAGGTCCACGCTGGCAATCTCGTTGGCGCATTCGTCGGGGTGATTGCAGGTGCATTGGCAAAGCTCGGTGAGTTGGATGTGGGCCGCCTGGCTCAATTCCACGCCGGCAGCGATGAGGAGGCTGTAGACCTCGACGCAAGCCTGGCGTTCGAACTCGAAGAGCAGGCTCACGGTGCCGGTTTCGTTGGCGCCGCGACTCAACACCCAGCCGCCGCAACCCAGAATGGCGCCGGTCAGCGCTTCCACAAGTCGGAGCGGTTCCTCGGCGGAGATCGCCTTCACTTCGAGCGCCCAGGGCGTGGCCGTCGTCGCCTGGGCATCGGACCTGCGCGGAGTCCGTCTCATATGCAATCTATCGGACGACAGCGCGATCGATTCATACTTTGTGCGGCAGTGGAACGGCGCCTGACTCGGAACGGCACATCCGCGCTCCGCGATCGGCTTGCGCCTACAACCCCGGTAATTGGAGCGTCTTGCGGAAGCGGCAGATGCGCTGCGGATGGCGAATGATATAGGGTTAAAGCCAGCATGATCGTCGGCTCCGGCATCGATATCATCGAAGTCAGCCGTATCGAAAAGGTTGTGGAGCGCTACGGCGCGCGCTTTCTCGACCGCGTGTATACCGCCGCGGAGCAGGCTTACTGCCTGGGCAAGCGCAACGGAGCCGAAAGCCTGGCCGCGCGATTTGCCGCCAAGGAAGCGGCTGCCAAGGCCCTGGGCACAGGCATCAGCCAAGGCGTGAGCTGGTCGGAGATCGAAGTGATTCGCGACCCGCGCGGCAAGCCCGGCCTGCGTCTCCACGGCCGCGCGGGCGAGTTCGCCGCGCGCCTGGGAGTGGCCAATGTGGCGCTGTCGCTGACGCACACCGGCCAGCTTGCCGTGGCCAGCGTGGTGCTTGAGGACGGCAAGTGACCGGGGACGATTTTGGTATCCTGAGGCGACGGCGGAGTCAGGAATTGCGATAGGGGAGCAAGGTGCCAAGCCGCAAAGAGATTCAGTGGTCCCAACTGAAGGTCGGCGTGCTGGTCCTGGTGGCCATGGCCGTGCTGATCGCCCTGATCTTCCTGATGTCGGGCAGCACCGGGGGCCTGTTTGCGGAAAAGATCGTGCTGCGCTCCTACTTTCCCAATGCCGCCAACTTGAAACAAGGCGCGCCGGTCACGCTGGAAGGCGTGACCGTCGGCAACGTGACCCACATTCGCGTGGTTCCGTCGCGGGAACCGTCGCCTGTCGAAGTCGTGATGAAAGTTGGCGCCGAATTCAAGGACGGGCTGCATACCGATTCGACCACCTCGATCACGCAAGCCGGCGTGCTGGGCGACAGTTACGTCGATATCTCTTCGGAAAATGCGAAGGGTCCGGCTCCGGCGAACAACGCGGAGCTCAAGGCTGCCGGTACGCCGAGCATCCAGGATGTCATTGGCACCAGCCAGTCCTCCATCCAGGATGTCGACAAGTTGGTCCACAAGCTCGAGACGCTGATCGATACGCTCAATTCGCGGCACGGCACCATTGGCGAGTTCATCAACGATCCGGAGCTCTACAAGAGGCTCTTGCGGATCACAGATGATTTTCATACCATTGCGAGTTCCATCGCCGATGGCAAGGGTTCGCTGGGCAAATTGGTGAAGGACGAAACGGTTTACAATCACCTGAACTCCGCGGTGGAACACCTGGATCAGATCACGGCGGAGTTGGACAAGGGCAACGGAAGCATGGGCAAGCTGCTGCACGATGACGCCCTATATAACAACCTGAACGCCACGGTGCGCAGCACCCACGAGCTTGTCGTCGGCATTAACGAAGGGCGCGGCGCGTTGGGCAAGCTGGCCAAGGACCCGGACTTTGCGAAGAAGCTCGACGATACGGTCAGCCACCTCGACGAGCTTCTCAGGGACATCGACGAAGGCAAAGGCACGCTGGGACAGCTGGCGGTGAACCGCACGCTCTACGATCACACCGACCAGACGATGGAACAGGCGCGCGACTTCCTGAAGGGATTCCGGGAGAATCCGAAGAAGTATCTGACGATCAATATGAAGATCTTTTGAAGGGCTCCCGCCAGCGCGACTTCGTTGCAGCGCATCTCTCCTGGCCGAGGATCACTTGACTCGCAAATCTCTCATCGTCGCCATCGCCGTTTTTCTGCTCGCAGGCGTCGCGGCTCTTTTCCGGCCGGGTGGCGCGATGCGCGCCTTGCATGCCGCGACAGCAGCCTTGCCGGTGTATGACCAGAGCGGGAACCTGCTGCCGCCTTCCGATTATCGCGAGTGGGTGTATCTCTCCTCGGGCCTGGACATGAGCTACAATGCGAAGAGCTCCGGGCCAGGGAGCGACTCGATGTTCGACAACGTTTTCGTGGATCCCCAGGCCTACGCGCAATTCGTCGCGACGGGGAGATGGCCGGACAAGACCCTGCTGGTTCTCGAAGCGAGAGAGGCCAAAAGCCGAGGCTCAATCAACCTGCGGGGCCATTATCAGGGCACAGGGCTGATGGGCATTGAAGTGCACGTCAAGGATGAGAAGCGATTCCCGGGCGGGTGGGCGTTCTTCGATTTCGACTCGCCCGCGGTGCATGGAACGCTAATTCCGCAGAAAGCGCCTTGCTATTCGTGTCACGCCGCGCATGGCGCGGTGGACACGACATTCGTGCAGTTCTATCCCACGCTGCTGCCCATCGCGCAGAAGAAAGGCACGCTGAGCGAGAGCTTCCTCAAAGAGAATGCGGAGCCGGGAGGGAAGTAGGATCGCGCTAAAAGGAATTTAATCTAGCGGCGCCCACCGATTGCCACCCCACTTTTTCGTCCGCCGCGGCGGACGAAAAAGGATGGGGCACGGCTTCGAAGATTTCACTTGCTCTGGAATAGCTAGAGCACTTACGGTCTGGGCGTAGCGGAAGAACCCCGTTGACTCGATCCGCGATCAGAATAGCGTTGATTGACGATCGCGTCAGCGCAAGCCTATGCTTCGTCGCGGAACTTGCAATGGCGTCCCTGCTGAATGGCTCTCGCGCGCGAAGTTTGCTTTGCACCTCAGTTTTCTTGTTCATCCTTCCTGCCGCTTTTGCCAGCGCAGCGCAGACGGTTGTGTGTAACGGCGGGGACGGCAGCTTTCAATACAAATTCCGGACCGGTGTTGCGGTTTTGGTCGGCCCCCAAAAGAACGAGGGATTCGCCGCGCACGCATGCGAAGCAAGGCTCGAATGGGATAAGCAGAACCTGGTCGTCGAGCCTCATTCCTGGCAGGTTGATATCGATGCGCTGGGAATCGATGTGGGATTGGGTTCACCGGTTGTCGCGTTTCAAACCAAGAATACCGATCTCGATGGTTTCATGCGATACGAAATCTATTCGCTCAAAAAACCGCCGCAGAAATTGCGAACCATCGCCGGTGGGGATTGGTACAGTGCGGCCGACACGGACCTCGACGGGCGCGTGGAAATCTGGACTGACGACGCCAAAGCGATCAACGGGTTCGACGACCTTCAGCCCAGCGCGTTCGATTTTGCTCCGCCGGTCGTGCTGCGATTCGAAAAGAAGAAGCTGATCGATGTAAGCGCTGAGTTCCAGCCCCAGTACGATCGCCGCATTGACGCATTGCGCGCCCAGCTCGATCCCAGTCAGCTCCGCGATTTCAAGGCAAGCGATGGGAAGTTGAAATCTCTTTTCCCGCCGACCCCTCAGGAGTGGGCTCGTTTGCGGGCGACGAAGGTCAAGGTGCTGGAGATCGCCTGGTGCTATCTGTACAGCGGCCGCGATGGGCAGGCGTGGGATGCACTTGCGAGCATGTGGCCGGCGGCGGACCTTGACCGAATCCGAGCCGCCATTCTGAGTGCAAGGGCTCACGGCATCCGGCGCGAGGTGGAGGGAGTTTCCTCTGGATTGGCTGTCGGCATCAAGGTCAAGAAGGTTACGATCTTCAATCCGCCTACGCAGGCCGACCCGCGCTCAAACGACCTGGCCTGGGCTTATGCTCCGGGCATGAGCGGACCCGGCCAGGTGGACCGCACCTTCAGCGCGGATACCTACCCGGTCAGCATCCTGATGAGTCGTCCGGTTCCGGCGGAGGGCTCCAGCGTCTCGCTGCGAGCGGAAGTACCGGTAGAGTTGGTCATCGACTCGGCCGGAAAAGTCCGCTCGGCGAAAGCGATTGCGAATCCCGATCACGACCTGATCGAGGCGACAGCGGGCTGGAATTTCGTTCCCGCGTTCCGGTACGGCCATCCGGTTGCGTGCCGCATTCAAATGGGAATCACGCCGTACCAATAAAAAAAAGGGCTTTCGCCGCGACTGCAATTTCAATTGTCGCCAGGAATTCCGCTGCGAAACATCCGCCAGAACTCGACAAACGCCTTGAGCCGCACTACCTGGAAGTAGTCGCTGGCGACACAGTAGGCGATCGAGACGACGATCCAGTCGAGGTGCAGCGCGCTCGCGCCCACTTCGTCGCTGAACGGCAGCAGCACCGCGCTGAAGACCATGGCCAGCACCAGCAGGCACAGCTTGACGATTCCCATGACGAGGTTGATCTCGACCAGCTTGCTGGTGAAAGTTTTGCCAAGCCTGAGGCTCTCGATGAGGGCCGAGACCGGCGAGCGATCTTCCAAGAGCACCAAGAGCGGCGCGATGGAGACAAACCAGCTCACCAGCGCCCACACCGTGAAGAAGCCCAGCGAAAGAAAGATTACCCAGACGAAGTAGCCGACCAGATCCGGTTCGGCGGTCGAAGAGATGTGCGTCGCCGCGGCCCAGTCGAGAGACTGGAACCATCCCCAGCAGAGCGCAAGGAGCGCGGCCAGCCACGCCGCCTGCAGCACGATCTGCGCCACGGGCCGCATGGGCAGACGCGGCTCCATACGCCTGAGAACGAGATTGCGTCCCAGCCCGGAGACGACTACCCACCCCAGCGCAGAGGGGATGGCGATGGCGGGGAGCACGGCCATGACATGCGGGCGATACTGAACCCAGGCATCGGCAAGCTGCACGGCCGCCAGCCACGGATTCTGGAGATTGAGGTCGCTCAGGCCGGCGGCGTCGAGCGGCACGGCGGCGAGAATGCGCTCGGCCGCGATCCAGCAGGCAATCAAAATGGGGATGCCGGCCAGCCATCGCCAGGCGACTTCGAGAAGCGTGAGCGAAGGCCGCAGGAAGACCCAGCTCATCTGGCCGACCAGCGATTGCGTTCCGCGCAGCGGAGCTTTCGCGGATGCGGATTTCGCCGCATCGCCGGCCTTGGGAAGGCGAGCGACCTTCGCAGAGGGGGAAACCGTCACTTCACCACCAGATTCACCAGCTTGCCGGGAACTACGATCGACTTGGCGATGGATCTGCCTTGCAGGCGCGACTGCACCTTCGCGTCGGCCTTGGCCGCCGCTTCCATCGCGTTGGAATCGGCATCGACCGCCACACGAACGACCGAGACCAGCTTGCCGTTGATCTGCACCGGAATCTCGAGCTCGTCTTCTTTCGCGAGACCTGGATCGCTCCTGGGCCAGGGCGCGCGCAGGATTGCGCCGGTCTCGCCCAGATCTTCCCACAGCTCCGCGGCGAGATAGGGCGCGAAGGGGGCAAGCATGAGGACCAGCGAACGCAGCAGTTCGCGCAGCACCGGCGCCGGAACTTCGCCGATCTGCGCTTCGGCCGCGTAAACCTCGTTGACCAGCTCCATGATGGCCGCTACGCAGGTGTTGAAATGCCAGCGGCCGTCGAAGTCGTGAGTGATCTTGGCGATGGTCTGATGCAGTTTGCGCAGCAGCTTGAGCGAGACGCCGGACGGGGTTTCCACAGGGGCTAAAGCCCCCATTGAAGGTGAGCCCTGGATGTACGGGCTGAAGCCCGTACCCTCCACAACGCCCGTATCCTCCCGTTCCGAGGGTGCCCCATCCTTTTGTTCGCGGGAGCGAGCAAAAGGGTGGGATTCGCAACGCGCAGTCGCCAAATGCTTCTTCACCAGGCGGTAGACGCGGCCGAGGAACCGGCTCACGCCGGCGACGCCGTCTTCCTGCCAGTCGAGGTCGCGGTCGGGTGGCGCGGCAAACAGAGAGTACATGCGCGTGGCGTCGGCGCCGTAGCGCGCCACCATGTCGTCGGGCGAAACCACGTTGCCCTTGGACTTGGACATCTTCGCGCCGTCCTTGATCACCATGCCCTGCGTGAAGAGGCGCGTCACCGGCTCGTCGTTGGCGATCATGCCCAGGTCGCGCATCACGCGCGTCCAGAAACGCGAGTAGATCAGGTGCAGGATGGCGTGCTCCACGCCGCCGATGTACTGGTCGATGGGAAACCAGTAGCGCGCGATCGCGGAATCGAACGGCGCCGCCGGGTTCTTCGCGTCGGTGTAGCGATAGAAATACCAGCTCGAGTCGACGAAGGTGTCCATGGTGTCGGTCTCGCGATGCGCGGAGCCGCCGCACCTGGGGCACTTCACGTTGTAGAACTCGGGCACGCGCGCCAGCGGCGAGCCACCCTGCTGGGTGATTTCGACGTGCTCGGGCAGCAGCACCGGCAACTGCTCGTCGGGCACCGGCACGATGCCGTCGCGCTCGCAGTGAATCATGGGAATGGGCGTGCCCCAGTAGCGCTGCCGGCTCACGCCCCAGTCCTTGAGCCGATATGTAACGGTCGCCTTGCCGAAGCCACCCTTCTCGGCAGCCTGCTGCATGCGCTTCTGCGCTTCATGACAGCTCAGGCCGTTGAACTCGCCGGAGTTCACCACTACGCCGTCTTCGAGCGTGAAGGGCAGCGCCGGCTCCTCGGCTGACGGATCGGCGGGAGCAATCACGCGGCGAACCGCGATGCCGTACTTTTTCGCAAACTCGAAGTCGCGGTCATCGTGGCCGGGCACGCTCATGATGGCACCGGTGCCGTATTCCATGAGCACATAATTGGCCACCCAGATGGGCACGCGCTCGCCGTTGTAGGGGTTCACCGCGAATCGGCCGGTGGGAACGCCGTGCTTTTCGACGGCCGCGACATCGCCGGCTTCGCGCGCCTTCTTCTGTTCCTCGAGCAGGTCGGCGACCTGGGCTTTCAGCGCGGAATCGGCCGCGGTCAGCGTGAGGACCAGCGGATGCTCCGGCGCGAGCTGCACGCTGGTGGCGCCGAAGATGGTATCCACGCGTGTGGTGAAGACGCGGATGCGCACCGCGTCCGGCGGCGGCACGAAGATCTCCGGCGCATCGGGCGGACCGGCGACGATGGTGCGCGAGTCGAGAAAGAAATCGACTTCGGTACCTTCGCTGCGGCCGATCCAGTTGCGCTGCATGGTGCGCACTTTTTCCGGCCAGCCCTCGAGCTTGTCGAGCCCCTCGAGCAGTTCCTGCGCGTACGCCGTGATGCGCAGCGCCCATTGTTCCAGGTCGCGCTGCTCCACTCGGGTGGACTCATGGCGCCAGCAGCAGCCGTCGACCACCTGCTCGTTGGCCAGCACCGTGGCGCACTCCGGACACCAGTTCACCTTGCTCTTTTTGCGGTAGGCGAGCCCGCGCTCGAACATGCGCAGAAAGAACCACTGATTCCAGCGATAGTACTCGGGGAAACAGGTGGTCACTTCCGTGGCCCAGTCGAAGGCCATGCCCAGGCGCGTGAACTGCTGCTTCATGGCCGCAATGTTCTTGAGCGTCCACTCACGCGGCGGGGTATTGTTTTTGAGCGCGGCGTTCTCGGCGGGCAGGCCGAAGGCGTCCCAACCCATGGGGTGCAGCACGTTGTAGCCGCGCATCCACATATAGCGCGCCAGGGCGTCGCCGATGGCGTAGTTGCGCACGTGGCCCATGTGCAGCGCCCCGCTGGGATAGGGCAGCATCTCCAACACATAGAACTTGGGCTTGCCGCAGCCGGCCGGCTCGGCGGCGTAGAGCGCGGGATCAGCAGCCCAGCGCGCCTGCCATTTCGCTTCGATCGCCGCCGGGTCGTAGCGCTGCTCGTTCTCTTCAGGCATCACTTTTCAGTGTAAACGCAGGTCGGTCAGCGTTGGTCTTCCTGCGGGCAAGCAGGTTCTGCTAAAGCGATTTATGATTATCCGCGCCGGCTTTGCGAATGTATAGACGGGATTCGATGGGTCGGCAGTTCGTGTACCGGCACGAAGCTGCCGCGGCGCCGGATCGACCTGACGGCGTGAAAACTTCGAAGAGGAAGGTACTTGGGAGCCAATGATGAAAAGAATGAATGCGATCCCGATCATGGCCGTGCTTGGGTGTCTCTCGGTCGCGGCACAACAGGCGCAGTTGAACCCAGCCGAACCGATCAGGGTGACGATCGATACACAGCAGACCTCCGATCCGGTTTCAAAGTATGTCTTCGGAAGCTTCATCGAGCATATCGGCACGTTGATCTATCGCAGCGTTTGGGCGGAGTTGCTCGATGACCGCAAATTCTATTTCGCCATCACATCGACAGATCCGCAAGCGCCACGCCAGCAAGCCGGAAATCCCATGCGGCAGCAATTGCACAAGTGGCGTCCGGTGGGCCCGGAAAGCGTTGTGAGCATGGATGCCGAAGAGCCATTCGTGGGCGAACACAGC
>Ga0335078_10016075_pt1 | contig 11105 bp, 8 predicted proteins | sample Lox_Sample_32_FD_206711 | JGI IMG/M metagenome (GOLD analysis project Ga0335078, IMG submission 206711) | Soil microbial communities from Loxahatchee National Wildlife Refuge, Florida, United States - Lox_Sample_3.2 | ecosystem: Environmental > Terrestrial > Soil > Wetlands | place: USA: Florida...
GCCGCTGGGAGCGCACGCCGCGGCCGGGCGCGGCGCCCGGCGCCGCGGTGCGGCGCGGCAGCTACGTCACGATCTGGCGCAAGCAGGGCGACGGCAGCTGGAAGGTGGTCCTCGACATGGGGAACAGCGACCCGGTGCCGTAGCCGGGGCGGGGAGGGCGGCGCCGTCAAGGAAACGTCAGGATCGGCGCCGCCCTCTTGCATTTAGATGACCGTCTAATAATCATCCTCCCGTGGACAAAACGTACAAGGCGCTCGCGGACCCGACGCGGCGCGAGATCCTGACGCTGCTCCGGGACCGCGACCGGACGGCGGGGGAGATCGCCGAGCGGTTCCCGATCGCCTGGGCCTCGGTCTCGCACCATCTCGCGGTGCTCAAGGACGCGGGGCTGGTGCTCGCGGAGCGGGAGGGGCAGCACATCAACTACTCGCTCAACACGACGGTCTTCCAGGAGCTGGTGCAGAATCTCATCGGCCTCGCTCAGCGCCGAGGCGCCCGGCCGCACAGGAGGAGCGACGATGCGTAAGCTGATGCCCGGTCTGCTGGTCCTGGCGGCGGCGGTCGCGTTTTCGGCGTGGGCGTACCCGCAGCTCCCGCCGGTCGTGGCCACGCACTTCAACGTCCACGGACAGCCGAACGGCTGGTCGTCGCGCTTGACGGCCGCGGTGCTGATCCCGGCGCTCGTCCTGGTGATGGCGGTCGTGTTCGCGGTGCTGCCCAGGATAGACCCGCGGCGGGCGAATTACGCGAAGTTCGGCTCGGCCTACTGGACGATCGCGAACGCCGTCCTCGCGGTCGTGGCGGCCATCCACGTGGTCGTGCTGATGAAGGCGCTGGGGTGGGAGATCGACATGACGCGGGTGGCGATGGCCGGCATCGGCGCGCTCCTCGTGCTCGTGGGGAACCTGATGACGCGGATCCGGCCGAACTGGTTCGTGGGCATCCGCACGCCCTGGACCCTGAGCAGCGAGACGGTGTGGCGCCGCACGCACCGCTTCGGCGGCATCGCCTTCGTGATCGCCGGCGTGTGCCTGGTGGCCGCGGGCTTCGTCGAGGCGCGATGGGCGCTCTACGGCGCGATCGGCGTCGCCGGCGCGGCGGCCCTGGGCTCCGTCGTCTACTCGTACCTCCTGTGGCGCGGCGAGCAGGAAGACGGCTCGCGCCCGCAGGGCTGAGAGGAGATCGCAACGTGGATCGGAACGCAACGTCGAGGCGGACCGCCGCCTTCGGGTGCGTCGTCGCAGCCGCCCTCGTTGGCGCAGTGCCCGCGCGGGCGCAACAGCCGGCGGCGGATGCGGGGCTCTACCGCCTCTACCAGGGGACGGCGGAGCTGGGCCGCGAGTCGTTCAGGCGTAGCGCGACCGCGCTCGAGTCCTCGATGGTGTTACCGGTGCTGAGCCTGCGCATGACCTGTCGCACGGAATTCGACTCCGCGGGGCACGTGGCGCGCTTCGAACTGCGGGCCTACAGCCTCGCCACGGACTCGCTCTCGGTGGCCTACACCGCGGTCGCGGCCGGGGACAGCCTCCATCTCGACCAGACCAGGTCGGGGCCCACGCCGCAGGCGCGACAGTGGACGAAGGCCGGCGTGGTGGACGCGTTCAGCGCCCCGCAGACGGTCGCCGGACTGATGGCGTTGGTGGATCGCGCGCATCACCGCGACACGACCTTCCGCGCGTGGGGCGTCGGGGAGGACTCCGTGATCTCGGTCGCCGTCACGTTCGCGGGCGATACGGCCCGCGTCGTCAGCGGTCCGTTCGAGCTGCGGGCGCTGCTCGGACCCTCCGGGCTCGCGCAGTCGGCCGACATTCCCGTGCAGCGGGTGCACATCGAGCGGTGGGCGGGCGGCGACTCGCTGCCGCCCCTGGCCGGCCTGCACCGGCCGCCCCCCGACTACAGCGCGCCGGCCGGCGCCCCGTACACCGCCGAAGAAGTCCGCGTTCCCGTGCGGCCGGCCGTGGGCGACACGTTCTCGCTGGCGGGCACGCTGACCCTGCCGAAGAGCGGGCACGCGCCGTACCCGGCGGCCGTGATGATCACCGGCTCCGGCCTCGAGGATCGCGACGAGAACCTGTGGCCGCTCGTCCAGGGCTACCGGCCCTTCCGGCAGATCGCGGAGCGCCTGGCGCAGGCGGGCATCGCCGTGCTGCGGGTGGACGACCGGAGCTTCGGCGGCTCGGGCGGCAGCGCGCGCGACGCCACGACCGAGGACTTCGCGGGCGACGTGGCGGCGGAGGTGGCGTGGCTGCGCGCGCGGCCCGGCATCGACGGACGGCGGATCGCGCTGATCGGGCACAGCGAAGGCGGCGTCATCGCGCCGATGGTGGCGGCCAAGGACCCGCGCGTCGCGGCCATCGTGATGATGGCGGGAACCGCCAAGCCGGGCGTGCAGGTGCTCCTCGACCAGTCCCTGGGGCCCATCGAGCGGGACACCGACCTCTCGCCGGAGCGCCGGACCGAGCTGGAGGCGCAGGCGCGGCGCGCGGTCGTCGCCGACACCGCCTCGGGGTCGCCGTGGCTGCGGTGGTTCCGGAGCTACGATCCGCTGCCCACCGCCCGGCGCGTGAGACAGCCGGTCCTCATCCTGCAGGGGGCCGTGGACCGCCAGGTGAGCGCGGGGCAGGCCGACACGCTCGCCACGGCGATGCGTGCGGCGGGGAACCGCGACGTCACGGAGCGCGTGTTCCCGCACCTCAACCACCTGTTCCTCTTCTCGCCGACCGACGGGTCGTTCAGCGAGTACCCGGCCCTGAAGGACACGTCCATTCCGAACAGCGTGCTCGACACGATGGCCGACTGGCTCGCGGCGAGGCTCGTGCGGGGCCGAGGCCGGTAGCGGCGCAGCCGACGATGGGCCGGCGCCGGCCGGCGCCGAGTGCGGCGACCGGCTAGCCCCAGCGGATCCGGTAGAGCACGTGCGGGACGTCGGCGTGCAGCCAGTCCCGGTCGTACGCCATCCCGACCTTCTCCATCACCCGTCGGGAGCGGGCGTTGTGGGGAAGGGTCACGGCCACGACGGTCGCGAGCGCGAGGTCGGTCCGCGCGTGCGCCAGGCAGGCCGCCGCGATCTCCGTCGCGAGCCCGCGGCCCCAGCACGCGGGGTCGAGCGAGTAGCCCACCTCGACCTCGTCCACCCCGTCCACGTCGAGGTGGCGGAGGATCGCCCGGCCCACGACGGGCCCGCCGGCCGCTTCGCGCAGCATCCACGCGCCGAAGCGGTGCGCGTCCCAGTGCGCCAGGTTCTTCGCCAGGTAGTCGCGGGTCTGCGCCTCGTCGCGCACGCCGCCGAGCGTCGCCATCTGCGCGGGGTCGGCGTGCATCCGCAGGAGGTCCGCGTAGTGCTCGGGCCGCAGGCGCTCGGCCAGCAGGCGCGCGGTGGCGAAGGACTCGGGGAATTGCATCGGGCCGGGCAACATCCTGCCGGCCGGCCGCGGGCGCAAGGGCGCCGCGGCCGACATTGCCGCGCCACACGGCGCGCGGCATCATTGGACGCACCGTTCCGCCGCGGACGCCTCCGCCTTCCACCTCGCTGCCCGGACGATCCACCATGCGATACGCCGTCGCCCTCATCGCCGCCCTCTCCGCCGCCCCGCGCGCCCTCGCCGCGCAGGCGGCCGCGCCGCCGCGGCCCGACATGGTCGATCCGGCCATCGACGACGGCCCCGGCCCGTTCAACTACTTCGACCGGTCCAGCGACGAGATCGGGATCATGGACGGTCGCGGGACGGAGGTGACGCCGGAGGGCTACCTGTTCACCGGCTACGGCGAGCTGATGTTCCTCGCCGGCCCCACGCTGCAGCCGGTGGAGCAGCGCCTCCGGACGCTGCGCGAGGGCTGGATCCCGGTGATCGAGTACGACGTGCGGCGCGGCGACGTCGCCTACCGGGTCACCATGTTCGCCGCGACGCTCGACGGCATTCCGGAGAGCCCGGTGGCGGACTTCGTCCGCGTGGCCATGACCAACACCGGGCCTGCCGCGACGCGGGCGCGCTTCGCGTTCGCCGCACGCTACACGGGACCCTCCACGACGGGCTACGGCAACGGGGACGATCGCTTCCGCCGTCCGGTGGTGGCACAGCGGCTTGGCCAGTACGACCAGCCCGGCGTCGCCTTCGACACCGCGTGGAGCTACGCATTCGCGGACGGCGCGTTCCTGCGCGGCGGCAAGGTGCTCTACCTCCTGCCCGCCAGTCCGGCCCCGCAGCTGCGGCTCGCCCTCGGCGCGGCGTCGGTGGCCGGGCCGAGCGTGGGCCCGCTGCGCCTGCGCGTGCAGCCGACCACGCCCGTGGGCGTGGCCGTCTTCGACACCGTGCTCGCGCCGGGCGCTTCGATGACGCTGGTCGCCAAGCTCCCCTACGCGCCCGTCGCGCCCGATGATCCGTGGCTCTCCCGGCTCCGCGCGGCGTCGTTCGACGACTACCTCGCGCGCACGGAATCGTTCTGGCGCGCCACGATCGGCCGCGGCATGCGGGTGGACCTGCCCGAGCGCAAGGTCGTGGACACCTGGCGCGCCAGCCTGGTCTACGACCTGATGGCGCGCGACAAGCACGACACGGACTACGTCCAGACGGTGAACCAGCTCCACTACCACGCGTTCTGGCTGCGCGACGCCTCGTACATCGCCCGCGCCTATGACGTCACCGGCTACCCGGACGTCGCCGCGCAGGTGCTGGCCTTCTTCGCGCGCTGGCAGCAGCCCGACGGAAACTTCCTGAGCCAGGGCGGCCAGTTCGACGGCTGGGGCCAGGCGCTCTGGGCCTACGGCCAGCACTATCGCCTGACGCGCGACCGCGCGTTCGCCGAGCGGGTGCTTCCCGCCGTGCAGCGCGCGGTGGCCTGGCTCGACAGCGCGCGAGCGCGCGACTCGCTGCACGTGATGCCGTCCTCGACCCCGGGCGACAACGAGGACATCACGGGGCACGTGACCGGGCACGACTTCTGGGCCCTGGCCGGTTTGCACGGGGCCATTTCCATCGCCGAGGGCCTGGGTCGCAAGGCCGACGCCGACGCGTTCCGTCGGCAGTACGCGTCGCTCAGGGACGCGCTGCTCGCCCGGCTGCGGGTCGTGACGGCGGGCACGGGCGGCTACATCCCGCCCGGGCTCGAGGGACGCGGCGGCCAGGACTGGGGCAACATGATGGCCGTCTATCCAGAGCGCGTGCTGGACCCGCACGATCCGATGGTCACGGCGACGCTCGACAGCACCCGCGCCAAGTACGCCGAGGGCATCATGACCTACGGCGACGGCACGTGGCTGCACGACTACCTGACGATGAAGAACACCGAGACCGAGGTGATCCGCGGCGACCAGCGGATCGCGCTCGAGGAGCTCTACGCGGTGCTGCTGCACACCAGCGCGACGCAGGCCGGATTCGAGTTCGACGTGCGCCCCTGGGGCGACCGCGACGTGCACGGCAACCTGACGCCGCACGGGTGGTACGCGGCGGTGTATCGCACGCTGCTCCGGAACATGCTGGTGCGCGAGGCCGGCGACACGCTCCACCTGCTCTCGGTGGTCTCGCCCGCGTGGCTCGCACCGGGCGACAGCCTGGTCGTGCGCGCCGCGCCAACCGACTTCGGGCCCGTCGACTTCCGGCTCGACGTGCTGGGCGACAGCGCGGCGCGGCTCGCGATCGCGCCGCGCTTCGTGCAGGCGCCCGCCGCGCTCGTCGTGCACCTGCCGTGGTTCGTGGAGGTGCGCCGGGCCGTGGCGGACGGGCGCGCGGTGCCGCTGCGCGACGGCGCGCTGCGCGTCCCGGCCGGGACGCGGGTCGTGGAGCTGAGCTGGTCGCGCCGGCCCGACGCGCCGGCGCTGAGCTACGACGACGCCGTGCGTCGCTACCGCGAGGAGTACCGTCGGCGCTGGGAGGCTTGGCTGCACGACGGCAGGTGAACGGCGGGCGAAGCCGGCGCCAGAACGAACCACGAGCCTTCCCGAAGGGATGCCAGGCATGACGGACGCGGACGACCGGCAGCATCGCGCGATACTGAAGAACATTGCCCGTCGGGCGATGCTGGAACGGGGACTGGCACCGGACTTCCCGCCGCAGGCCCTCGCCCAGCTCGACGCCATACGTGCGCCTGCCACGCCACCGGCGTCGGTGCGCGATCTCCGCGGCCTGCTCTGGTGCTCGATCGACAACGACGATTCGCGTGACCTGGACCAGCTGACCGTCGCCGAGGCCCTGCCCGGCAGCGGCGCCAGGGTCCTGGTCGCGATCGCGGACGTGGACGCGCTGGTTGGCCGGGGGTCCGCCCTCGACGAACACGCCAAAGAGAACACCACCTCGGTGTACACCATCGCCGAGACGTTCCCGATGCTGCCCGAGAAGCTCTCCACGGACCTGACGTCCCTCAATCAGGACGGGGACCGTCAGGCGGTGGTCATCGAGCTGGTGCTCGGCGCGGACGGATCGCTGACGGGGTCGGACGTCTACGGCGCGGTGGTGCGCAATCGCGCCAAGCTCGCCTACAACGCCGTGGCGGCGTGGCTGGGGGGCGGGTCGCCGCCGCCGGCGCTCGGCGCGGTCGCCGGGCTGGACGCGAACCTACGACTCCAGGATCGCGTGGCGCAGATGCTGAAGGCGCTCCGGCACCAGCACGGCGCGCTCGACCTCGAGACCGTCGAAGCGCGTCCGGTGTTCGAGGGCGACGAGCTGAAGGACCTGGAAGCGGACACGAAGAACCGGGCCAAGGACATCATCGAGGACTTCATGATCGCCGCCAACGGCGTGACGGCGCGCTACCTCGCGGCCAGGCGCCTGCCGTCGCTGCGCCGCGTGGTCCGGGTGCCCAAGAAGTGGGACCGGATCGTCGCGCTCGCGGCGGAGCACGGCGCGACGCTGCCCAAGGCGCCCGATGCGAAGGCCCTGGATCGCTTCCTGGTCGCGGCGCGTGCGGCCGATCCCGTGCGCTTCCCCGATCTCTCGCTCAGCGTCATCAAGCTGCTCGGCGCCGGCGAATACGTCGTCGAGCAGCCGGGCGCCGACGTGGCCGGGCACTTCGGTCTCGCCGTCAAGGACTACGCGCACTCGACCGCCCCGAACCGGCGCTACCCCGACCTGATCACGCAGCGCCTGCTCAAGGCGGCCGTGGCGGGGCGGGCACAGCCCTACGACGGCGCCGCGCTCGAGGCGCTCGCCCGGCACTGCACGGAGGCCGAGGACGCCGCGAAGAAGGTCGAGCGCCAGGTCACCAAGTCCGCGGCCGCGATACTCCTGGAGCACCGGATCGGAGAGCTGTTCGACGCCATCGTCACGGGCGCGGCCGACAAGGGTACCTGGGTCCGGTTGTTGAAGCCGCCCGTGGAGGGGCGGCTCGTCGGCGGCTTCGAGGGCGCCGAGGTGGGCCGGCGGCTCCGCGTCCAGCTGGTCAGCACCGACGTGGAGCGCGGCTACATCGACTTCAAGGGCGTGGCACCGGGCGCGGCGGCGCCGGTCCCGACCCGTTCGGGAGCGATACCTCCGTCGTCGTGACCTGAGGGGCTAGAACTCGAACTGCTCGATGCGCCGGAGGGCGATCCGGAGCGGCACGGCCGTCGCCGCGACGCACACGCCGGCCGCCAGCAGGAACGCCCCGACCATCACGGGCGAGATCCTGAGCGGCTCCTGCTCGTAGGCGGCGCGCAGGTAGCGATACACGGGCACCGACTCGATCACGATCACGACCGCGAGCAGCGCGATGGTGGCCATCATGAACACCAGGCCGCCGAAGCTCGTGGGGATCTGCGCCGCGTTCTCGGTCTCGAACTGCGGGTACAGCGCGCCGAAGGCCAACGCGAGGGCGCTGATCGCCAGGGTGAGGAGGACGACGGTGCCGACGCCCACGGCCATCATGAACGGCGTGGCCTTGAGGAGGACGTTCGTGAGGATCGTGATCGCCAGCGCCAGCACGAGCAGCGGGATCGTGCCCACCCAGTACTTCGACCACAGCAGGGCCCGGAGCTCGAGCGGGCTCGAGCGCAGCAGCCACATCTGGCGCCCCTCGAGGCTCACGGCGGGGAAGATGAAGCGCGCCGCGATGGAGGCGAGGACGAAGCCGGAGAGGCCGAGGTTCAGGAACGAGATCACCGACACCAGGTAGAAGGGCACCTGCTCGCCGCGGAACAGCGGCAGCGCGCGGATGTTGAACACGTAGACGACGAGCAGGGCGGCCAGGAGGATCAGCTGGCTCCACTGCGTGGTGTCGCGGAAGAAGAGCTTCAGGTCCTTGAGGACGAACTCGCGGCGCGCGGCGCCGAGCGGGCGGAGCACGCCGCCCAGCACGCGCTCCCAGAGGCCGCCGCGCACGAACCGCTCCGCCCCCTCCTGCGCGCGCGTGAAGCCGGTGTGGTAGAGCCGCCCGTGCAGCCACGCGCCGAGGACCAGGGCGGCGCCCGCCGTGGACCACAGCAGGTAGAGCGGCAGCCAGTCCATGCGGCCGCCGAGGTAGCCCATCACCGCCTTGGTGACCCAATCGCTCGGCAGCAGCGGGCTGGTGGGCGCGCGCAGCACCGTGATGAAGTCGAGCAGGTTGCGGAACCCCTCGGGCCGCGCGAGCTGCTCGGGCCGGATGATGCGGAACAGGAGGATCACGCCGGCCGCGGCGGCGAGCGCGATGATCGAGAGCAGGTCGCGCGTGCGCCGCGCGGGAAAGACGTTCACCAGGATCAGCGTCGCCGCCGATCCCAGGACGGCGGGCAGCACGAGGAACGGGAGGAACGCGCCCACCGCCACCAGCGGGAACAGCAGCCCGCCCCGGTAGACGATCGCGTACGCCGCGAAGATGGGCACCGACATCAGCGCGACCATCCACGAGGAGTGCAGCAGCGTCTCGCCGAGCTTCGCGAGGTAGAGCCGCGCCTGGTCCACCGGCGAGGAGACCAGCAGGTCGAGGTCCTTGGCGAGGAAGAACGACGACAGCGCGGTGATGACGTTGGAGAGCAGGAGCACCGAAATGAACGACAGCAGCGTGATGGAGAGCAGCTTGCCGGCGAGGAGCGCGCCGATCTCCTGCACGCCCTTGAAGTAGCGCAGCACGCGGAACAGCACGCCGAAGACCGCCACCCAGAAGACGAGGCCCACCACGGCCAGCGTGACGAGCTTGCCGGTCCCGCCGGCGGCCCGGTCCTGGCGCGCGCGCGTCAGCGCGGTGCGCCACTTGGGCTGGAGCACGTGCACCAGCGTGGGCTGCTTCAGAGCCGGTCCTCCAGCACGGCGGCCAGCTCCTTGGCCGCCGCCCCGCCCGTCAGGCGCAGGAACAGGTCCTCGAGCCCGATGTTGCCGGAGGCGGTCTGGGCGCGCAGCTCCGCCATCGTCCCGGCCGCCACGATCTTGCCGCCCTGGATGATGGCGATGCGGTCGCACAGCGCCTCGGCGATCTCGAGCGTGTGCGTGCTCATCAGCACGGTGCCGCCGCGCTGCACGAAGCCGCGGAACAGGTCCTTGAGGAGCCGCGCCGCCCGCGGGTCCAGCCCGATCATCGGCTCGTCCACGACGATCACCTCGGGCCGGTGGATCAGCGCCGAGGAGATGATGAGCTTCTGGCGCATGCCGTGCGAGTACGATTCGACCAGCTCGTTCTTCCACGTCGCGAGCTCGAAGATCTCGAGCAGCTCGTCCACGCGCCGCTCGACGAGCTGGCCGTCCTGGCCGTAGAGGCCCGCGACGAAGCGCAGGAACTCGGCGCCGGTCAGCTTCTCGTAGACGAACGGACGGTCGGGGATGAAGCCGAGCCGTGCCTTGGCCGCGAGCGGCCGCGCGATCACGTCGTCGCCGCCGATCAGCACGCGGCCCGTCGTGGGCCGGAGGATGCCGGCGATCATCCGCAGGGTCGTGGTTTTGCCGGCGCCGTTGGGCCCGAGGAAGCCGTACAGCGCGCCCTTCGGCACGTGCAGCGAGATGTGGTCCACGGCGCGGAACGAGCCGTAGTCCTTGGTGAGGTCTTCGATCCTGATCACTTGGGCTGGCTCTGGCTCCCCACGACCGTGACGGTGACGCGCCCGATCAGGCGCAGCAGCTCGACCTGGCGAGCCAGGCCGCCGATGACGAAGCGGAGATGCGAGGCGTCGGCTGGAAACTGGCCAAACGTCGGGTCCACCGCCACCCACTGGCCGAGCCACACCTCGGGCCACGCGTGGTAGTAGAAACGGCCGCGGAGGTAGACGAGCCCCGCCGCGGTGCGCGCCGGCAGGCCGAGCGCGCGCGCCAGGGCCACGTAGAGCACCGTGTGCTCGTTGCAGTCGCCGCGCCGGGCCTCGAGCACCTGCTCCGCGCTCGGCACGCTGATCGTGATCTCCTTCTTCAGGTGCTGGTAGACCCACTGCTCGAGGAGCTGCGCCGCGGGGCCCGCCCGCCGCTCCCGGCCGACGATCTCCCGCGCCTGCGCCTGGATGCGCGGATCATCGGACTGCACCAGGGGCTCGGCGCGCAGGTACGGCGCGAGGGAGTCGTCGAGGAACGGCAGGGGGCTCAGGTAGCGCGTGGGCGGTGTACCGGGGAGGCCGCCCATGCCCGCCTCGCGCCGCACGATCAGCGTGTCGTGGGCCAGGGTCTGGCGCCCGCCGGAGAGATCGAAGCCGGCCAGCGACACCTGGCCGAGCGCCACGCGCAGCGTGGCCAGATCCTGCGGCGCGAGCGGGGCGTTCGCGGCGATCGCCGTGGTCGCGACGACGTCGCCGCCGCCCCCGCCGCCCACGGACGCCCGCGTCGCGCTGTCGCGCCGCCAGTTCTGCACCGCCATCTCGAACGGCTCGCGCTGCATCCGGAAGCCGATCGGCGAGACCGCGCTCACCACGCGGCCCTGCCCGTCGATCCAGGACTCGGTGCTCACGCCGCCGGCCTCCTGCGCGATCTTCCAGGCCCGCAGCGTGTCGGCGTGGGCCGGCACCCAGCGTCCCGCGGCCGAGTCGAGCTTCGCGCTGTCGGCTACGACGAGCGTGCTCTCGGCCAGCACGCGGACGGTCACGTCGCGCTCCTCCTGCATCAGCGGGTCGTACACGTGGACGGAGTATTCCTTGCCCGGCGCCAGGTGGTGCCCGAAGGCGAGCTGCAGCGGGAGCAGGGAGCTCATCACGATGGGCTGGCGCAGTCCCAGGCGCATCGCCTGCGGATGGCCCGTGCCATCGT
>Ga0335078_10016076_pt1 | contig 11105 bp, 9 predicted proteins | sample Lox_Sample_32_FD_206711 | JGI IMG/M metagenome (GOLD analysis project Ga0335078, IMG submission 206711) | Soil microbial communities from Loxahatchee National Wildlife Refuge, Florida, United States - Lox_Sample_3.2 | ecosystem: Environmental > Terrestrial > Soil > Wetlands | place: USA: Florida...
TGAGGAGTACGGTAACGGGGATGAACCTTCGAGAAAGAGGGCAGCAGCAAGCCGTCACGAGACATCGCAAACCAGATGCGCGCCTGGCCAAGCTGGTAAACGAGCAAGGAAGAAGTCATACCGATGAGCGCGCCGATGGTGACAAAAAATTCGAGTTTTGCGAGGCCGATGTTGTGCAGAGCTGTGGCAACTGGCGCGGCGTCGCCCTTGAAGATGGAGTAGGGTTGAATGCCCGTGAGAACAACAGCCACGCCAACGTAGAGCAAGGCGCAGACAAAAAGCGAAGCGATGATCCCGAGCGGAAGATCGCGCTTGGGGTTCTTGCATTCTTCCGCCGCGGTCGAAACGGAATCGAAGCCAATATAGCTGAAGAACACTATGGCGCCGCCGGTCAGCACACCTTGCCAGCCGTTGGGCATGAAAGGATGCCAGTATTGTGGCTTGATGTAGTGCGCCGCGAAAACGATGAAGATTAGAATGATGATCAACTTGACGCCAACCATAATGGAATTGGCGCCCGCAGTTTCCCGGATGCCGCGCACCAGGAGCAGCGTGAGAAGCATGACGACCACGAAGCCGATGACGTTGAAATGCGGGACCCATCCGGTCGCGGGCGAGTAAGCGGGAGTGGTGAGAAAGGGCGGCAGATGAATGCCGAACGATTGCAGGAGACTGTCAACATAAGCGGAGAAACCCACCGCGACGGCCATGTTGGACACGGCGTATTCCAAAATGAGGTCCCAGCCAATGATCCAGGCAACCAGTTCGCCAAGCGTCGCGTAGGAATAGGTGTACGCGCTTCCTGCGATCGGAATCATGGAAGCGAGCTCGGCATAGCAAAGGCCCGCGAAGCCGCAAACAACTGCCACCAGAAAAAACGAAAGAGCAATGGCAGGCCCGGCGCCGGGCCGGCCAGTAACTCCAGTGGCATGGCTGCCGTGGAAGAGGACTTCCAAAACGGGCGCCTTGAATATGGACGGATAGAGAACGTCCTCGCCGGCTGCTGCGGTTCCCGTCAGAACGAAAATTCCCGTGCCGATGATCGCGCCGATGCCAAGAGCGGTCAGGCTGATCCATCCCAGTGTTTTTCTTAACCGTTTTTCAGGGTTTTCCGCGTCCGCGATGAGTTGATCAATGTTCTTGCAGCGGAAGAGCTGTGATCCCACTCGGCTTCTCCAGGAGCATCCCGGCGAGATCGAGAAGTGCCTTAGCCGGATGCGGAAGTCAGGAACCGTGCGCGCTTCACTCTATCGTGAGATGCGGCGAAGGCGCAACTCGCGCAAGAAATGTCACGCGAGCAGGTACGAGAGCAGGCAAATTAAGGCGGCGGCGAGAGCTTTGGAGAGGCGGGTGCCTATACGTGTTGCAGCTGCGCATAGCGCTCCACGAATTTCTTGGTGCCGCGCCCGGGAAAGCTGACCGACAGCCGCCGGTCTTCGTCTTCGCCCTCAACAGCCACGATCGTGCCTACACCGTATTCGGGATGACGAACTTTTTGGCCGAGAAGAGGATTGGCATCGGCGCCGCGGCGAACGGAAGGCCGGCCAAAGCTGGAACTGCTACGTTCCCGCTGCGTTGACCTGGAAGCCGGAGTCGATCCCTTGCGCACGCGGCGAAGGAATTCCTCGGGAGAATAGGAATACTCGGGATCGAGCTCGTAGCGGCGGGTTTCGCCGATCTCGGCCAGTGAGCCACGGATGGTGTCCACAAGCTCGCTGGGAATTTCGCCAAGAAAACGCGAGGGTGACGAAGCGCGGAGCTGCTGCTCATTGCCGAAGACGCGGCGATAGACAGCACGCGTAAGCGTGAGCGTCTTGCGAGCCCGCGTCATGCCCACATAAACCAGCCGGCGCTCCTCTTCAACGCCTTTTTCCTCATCCACGGAGCGGCTGTGGGGACAAATGCCCTCCTCCATGCCGGTAAGAAAGACGTGGTCGAATTCGAGGCCCTTGGTGCTATGGAGGGTGATGAGCGTGATGCCCGGCTTCTCGTCGTAAGAATCAGAGTCGCTGACAAGTGCGGCGGCGTCGAGAAAATCCGTAAAGGTTTCGCCGGCCTCCAAGCTGTCGGCGATCGCGCGGGTGAGCTCCTCGAGATTCTCGATGCGCGCCACATCCTCGGGTGTGTTGCGGTAGCGAAGCATTTCCATGTAGCCAGTTTCGTCGAGGACAAAGCGAAGAAATTCGGCCGGCTCCTTGGCGTCAAGCGCGTCCTGGAGGCGAGCCATCAAGTCCTGAAAAGCACGCAGGGGAGCGACGGCACGTCCTGCGGAGGCGCCAGAAACGAATTTTGAGATTGCAGACCAGAGAGAGGAGCCATCCTGACGGGCCGCATCGCGCAGAGAATCCACGGTAGTCTTCCCAATGCCGCGTGGCGGCACGTTGAGGACACGCAGCAGGGAAATGTCGTCCTCAGGATGCATGGCTAGCCGAACGTAAGCGAGCGCGTCCTTAACTTCAGCGCGACTGTAAAAACTGAAGCCGCCGACCAGCTTGTAGCGTCGTCCGTTGCGGCGGAAAACTTCTTCGAAGGCGCGCGATTGAGCGTTGGTGCGGTACTCGATGGCGCAGGTTTGCGAGGAATCGTCGTCCAAAATGCGATCGAGTTCGCTGGCAACGAATTCGGCCTCGGCTTGAGCATCGCGGGCCTCAAAGTACCGCAAATTGGTACCCTGCCCCTTTTGCGCCGTGAGCGATTTGCCGAGACGCTCCGTGTTGTTCTTCACAACCGCGCCCGCCGCATCCAGAATGTTTTGTGTCGAGCGGTAGTTCCGCTCCAGTCGAACAATCTTGGCGGTGGGAAAGTCTTGAGAGAAACTCAACAGAATGGAAACATCCGCGCCGCGCCAGCGGTAGATGGACTGATCCTCGTCCCCGACGACGCAAATATTCTTCGACGCCCCGACAAGGAGCCGCAGGAGATCATACTGCACGCGGTTGGTGTCCTGATATTCGTCCACGTGGAGATAGCGGAAACGCCGCTGCCAGCGGTCACGAACCGCCTCGGACTCGCGAAGCAGTTTCGCGGAACGCAAGAGAAGATCGTCGAAGTCGAGGGCGTTGCTCCTTTTGAGGAGCAGCTCGTACGCCGCGAAAATGTCCGCGGCTCGCCGCCCATCCGGTGTAAATGCTTCCGCGCGCATTTGTTCGGGGGTCTGCGCGTGGTTCTTGGCGAAACTGATGCGGCTGAGGATCTCGCGCGGATTGGGGCCTTCGCCATCCGCTTTCATGCCGTTGAGGCAGAGCTTCACCGCCGCCATCTGGTCGTCGTCATCGTAAATGGCAAAATCGCGCGGGAGTCCCGCCGACTGCGCTTCCCGGCGAAGCAGGCGCGCACAAAGAGAATGGAATGTGGAAATCCACGGGCGTTCCGGTGGGACGCCGGCGCGCAGCAGCAGATTCGAGACGCGAGTCTGCATCTCTTCCGCCGCTTTGTTGGTGAACGTCACAGCCAGGATGGACTCTGCCGGGACCGGGCTGGAAATAAGATTGGCCATCCGGTAAGTGATCGCCCGCGTTTTACCGGTGCCGGCCCCCGCAAGGATGAGCACGGGGCCCTCAGTGGATTCGACGGCAAGTCGCTGTTCAGGGTTTAGTTCGTCCAGAAGATTAGGCATAGGTCCGTGAGTGGAAAGGGTTGAGCCATTTCATGGTAGCGGACGGGCGTGCGCGGCGCAAATTGCTCTGGCGGCCAATAAACTCTTGAAATCCAAATTCAACCGCCCAGAAAGCTATTTCCGGGAAGTGTGGCTAAAGTCGAGTTCGAAATAAAGGAGCTGGTGGTTGGACTCCAGCATGACAAGATTCGGAATGTACAGCCGTGCTGAATTGAGCAGGTCGAACTGGCTGCGCAAATCGAAATAGAGTAGGCCTTCGACAGTCATGTGGGGAGCAATGACACCGTCTCGTACGCCCGCATCCTCGGCGGCAGTCTTGAGTTGCTGCCACTGTTTGTTCCGGCCCCCGCTCGAAGTGGGCAGAGGCAAGGGCAAACGGGAGCGGGAAGTTGGATCCTTGGCGGCGGGCCGGAGAACCACGTCGGCAAGCCGTTCGGGAGTGAGCGGCTCAAGCTCCTGACGATTATTCTCGTCAATCGAGATCGTCAGGCGGATGCTGTCCAGTCCGATCTTGATGCTTTCGTCGGTGCTGTTCCGAAACGCAACGTGAATGGCCACAATGCCTGCTGCAAGGGGAGACTTCTTGGGAAATTTCGTTTTGTACTCTTCGGCGGAGGTCCACGGTTCGGCGCTCACCGTCAAGCCTTCATGCGAATCCACCGCGGAAGATTTGACAGGCTCGGACCCCTGGCGGGTTGCGGCAGTCGCGAGAAGCGGCAGAGCGAAGAGAGTCAGAACTAGGGACGCAGCGCGCACGCGTTTATAATAAGCTGTCTGCATCTGGACGCCTTCGATTCCTCAAGGAGATACAAGGTTGCCCCGCGCGGTGAAGCGCGGCAGAACGCAGGGCACGGACGACCGGAGCCATGATACGTGTATTTTGCCTATAGCGTCTTGATGCTGTTAGCGGCATGCGCGCTTTCGCCGTACTGGCTGGTGCAAGGGCTGCGCCATAAAAAATATTTCTCCAATTTAAGGGAACGGTTGGGCCTGGAATTTCCCGGCCTGAAGAACCTGCCTGAGCAACGTCATGGCGCCATCTGGCTACATGCGGTGTCGGTAGGAGAAGCGCTTTCCGGCGTTGGGCTTGCCAGACGCCTCAAGGAGAAATATCCCGAGCGGCCGCTCATTGTTTCCACAACGACGATTACGGGACAGGCGCTCGCCCGCGAGCGGATGCCGTTTGCGGACGCTACAATCTACTTTCCTCTCGATTGGGCATTTTGCGTGAAGCGCACATTGCTTGCCGTGAACCCGGCGCTGGTCATCGTTTTGGAGACCGAAATCTGGCCCAATTTCCTCCGCGAGACGGCGCGACGCAACGTCCCGGTAATGTTTGTGAGCGGCCGGATCTCAGATCGGTCGTATGCCAGATACAAGCGCTATTTCACTGTCTTCGGCCTTTTTCTCAGGCCCTTCCTGTGCGACGTTCTCGGAAAGGCAAAGGTCTTTCTGATGCAGACGGACAAGGACACAGGGAGAGTCAAGGAGCTTGGAGCCCCGCCGGGAAGGGTAAGAACGAGCGGAAATCTGAAATACGATATGGAAACACCGGCCCCTACGCCGCTTTCCGTCTGGCTGGAAAAGGAAGCCGCGAGAACGCAACGCCGCCCGATCATCGTGACCGGCAGCGTCGTTGCCGCGGAAGAGCCTCTGGCTCTGATAGCGTTCGGAGTCGTGCAAGGCGATTACCCGAAAGCTCTCCTGATCCTGGCTCCACGCAAGCTGGAAAGATTCCATGCGGCGGCGGAATTCATCGAGGAGTCGCACCGAAAGTTCGTGCGCCGCTCGGAATTGGGCATCCCGGGACCCGGCAATTCCAGTGGAAACAGCGATCACGCGAAAATCCCCGAGGACGTGACCGTATTGTTGCTCGACAGCATCGGGGAATTGGCTTCGCTGTACTCTCTTGCGGATGGAGTCTTGGTCGGCGGGTCTCTTGTGGCAAGCGGCGGACACAATATCTTGGAACCGGCGGCATTCGGGAAGGTTCCCGTCTTCGGTCCTTTTATGGAGAATTTTGCCGAGGTCAGCCAGAGATTCCTGAGCGCCAATGCGGCCGTGCAAGTCGGCAGCCCGGAAGATGCGGGCGTCACCTGGCTCGAATTCCTACGCAATCCCGAGAAGATGCGGCAAATGGGAGAATCGGCCCGGCGGCTGGTTGAGGGCAGCCGGGGAGCAACCGATCGAGCGCTTGAAGCCGTGGATCAGTTGCTCTCGAGTTTGTCTGCGAGAGATTGAATGATTCTCCCGCTTCCCATTCGAGTTTTGCTTTGGCCACTCTCGTGGGTATACGGCCTTTTTGTGCGAGTTCGCACGCTTTTCTATGCAAAGGGGTTCCCCGCAAAGAAGCGGCTGAACGCGCCGGTCATCAGCGTCGGCAATCTGACCGTGGGCGGGACTGGAAAAACGCCCATGGTCATTTGGCTTGCGGAGAGATTCCTCGCCGAGGGAAAACGCGTGGCCATTCTGAGCCGGGGCTACCGCGGTTCCAACGGCACGAGCGATGAAATCGAGTTGATGAAGCACCGCCTGAGTGGGCGCGTGGCGTTTGGAGTGGGAGCCGATCGTTATGAAGAAGGTCGAAGGATTGAAAAGACGCAGCTTGTGGATATCTTTCTGCTCGACGACGGCTTTCAGCACAGGAAACTCTCGCGGAACATAGACGTTCTAATGCTGGACGGCTCTAGGAAACTCAAAAACGAGTGGCTTCTCCCAGCGGGGGCTCTTCGCGAACCAATTTCGGCTTGCAGCCGCGCGGACCTGATCGTCGTCACCCGCAAGTTCGAGCGGCCCGAGCTTCGCGCTCGTGATTCCCGCGAACATCTTATTTTCTACGCGGAAACACGCTTGCTCGGTTTTCGAAGACTGAGATCGGAGCAGACTCCTTGCTCCGTCAATGAATTGGGGCCGGGACCATTGTTCGGTTTCTGCGGGATTGGAAATCCTGCCGGGTTTTTTGGAGATTTGCAGCGCTGGCAAGTTCCCCTTGCCGGAAAGCTATCCTTCCGCGATCATCACCGATATTCACCGGAGGATGCAAAAAATATCGAAACGTGCGCGCATCAAGCGAGGGCGCAGGCGCTGGTCACCACCGAGAAGGACGAACAGAATCTGCGCGACGTCAGCTTCACAAAACCAGTGTATGTGGCCATCATTGACCTCGTGTTTCCCTCCGACAGCGAGTTTTGCGCCGCGCTGCAACGACTGCTAAACGAGCCGCGGGGAGCGCACGCGTGAAAATCCTCATTCGCGCCACCAACTGGGTCGGTGACGCGATCCTCTCGTTACCAGCCTTACGGGCTGTCCGCGCGAAGTTCCCCGGGGACCATCTTGCAATTCTCGCGCGGCCGTACGTCGCGGACCTCTATCGCGAACAGGGCATTGCCGACCTGTTGATTGCGTACGATACGCGCGGTGAGCATGCGGGGTTCTCCGGTAGAGAAAAGCTTGTCGGCGAGCTTCGCAAGGAGAAATTTGATATCGCGCTGCTTCTGCAGAACGCCTTTGACGCCGCGTGGATCGCATGGCGAGCGGGAATTCCACTACGCATCGGGTACAATCGCGACGGCAGAGGAATTCTCCTGACGAAGCGCATCAAGCCGCCGAAGCCGGGCGAAATCCCGCGGCACGAAAAGTTCTATTATCTGGAACTTCTGCGCCGTGCAGGCTGGATTGAGCAGTTTCCGGAAGACAAGGAGATTACTCTGAACATCCCAGATGCATGCAAGCGACGAGCAGCCGAAGCGCTCGCATCGGCCGGCGCCCGGCCCAATGCGCTTCGCATCGCCGTCGGTGCCGGCGCTTCCTATGGTTCCGCAAAATGCTGGCCACCGGACCGCTTTGCAAAGGCCTTAAACCTCATCGTTTCGCAAAACGATTGCGATGTGATTCTTTTCGGAACCGCAGCCGAAACTTCTGTCTCATCGGCCATTGCCGAAGAGCTGGCGAAACCTCCCATCAACTTGACCGGAAAAACTACCATCGGCGACCTGCCGGGATTGCTTTCGCAATGCCAGTTGTTTCTCGGCAATGATTCAGGGGCGATGCACGTCGCTGCAGCCGTGGGCTTGCCGGTAGTTGCCGTTTTCGGGCCGACCGATCCTCTCGGCACGGCGCCGGTGACGCCACGGCATTCTGTTGTGCAACAGAAGCCCTATTGCAGCCCATGTTTTCTGCGACGATGCCCCACCGACCACCGTTGTATGACCGACGTGACTCCCGTCATGGTGGAGGAGCAAATGAAACTCTGGCTCGCGGAGGTGCGTCCTGCCTGAAACCTCCGCGTTGCGTCCGGCGGTCTTTCTCGATCGCGATGGCACGATCTGCGATGAGGCTGGATACTTGAACCATATCACGCGATTTCGTATGTTTCCGTTTGCGGCGGGAGCCATCCGCCGGTTGAACGAAGCCGATTTGCCGGTCGTCGTGGTGACAAACCAGTCCGGAGTGGCGCGCGGCTATTTTCCCGAATCTCTGGTACAAGAGGTCCACCAACGAATGGAACGGCAACTCGCGGAAGCTGGAGCGCATCTCACGGGAATTTATTACTGCCCGCATGGTTCCGAGCAAGCTTGTGCGTGCCGCAAGCCGTCGCCTGGCTTGCTCGAGAGAGCCGCACGGGAGCACGGCCTCAATTTGGCGGGGTCGTTCGTCGTTGGCGACCACTACAAGGACGTGGAGCTGGCGCGCAATGTAAAGTCGCAAGCCGTAATGGTGCGCACGGGTTACGGCGAAGGCGAATTGCAGTGGCACGCTGCGAAGTGGCCGGTCGCTCCGGATTTTGTCGCGCGCGATCTGGCGGATGCCGTGGATTGGATTCTGGACGCGACAAGATGAAACCAAAGCCGAAAAGAAAGAACGGCACACCCACCCCGGATCTCGCCGTGCTTGGCGAAATTGTCGAACGATTTTCCTCCATCAGGGTCGTGCTTTTCGGCGACTTTGTCTGCGACGAATTCCAATACGGCGAAATCGCAAGAGTTTCCCGCGAAGCGCCCGTGCTCATTCTGCGTCACCGGGAGACGCACCTCGCGCCCGGCGGAGGCGCCAACGCCGCCAACAATCTCTCCGTGCTGGGCGCACGCGTAGCGGCGGTAACTGTGGTGGGTGAGGACGCCTCCGGCGATGCGCTGATCCAGTATTTCCGCCAGCACCGCATTGACGTTTCGGGAATAGTGCGTGCAAAAGGATGGCTGACGCCGACGAAGACGCGGTTCCTTGCGGGCTGGACTCATACCACCGCGCAACAGGTTCTTCGGGTGGATCGCGAGCCCGGTGGCCCTCCCCCCGAAGCCACCCTGAAAAAAGCATTCGGAAAACTGAAGGCAAAGCTACGATCCGCCGACGCCCTCGCCATCTCCGACTATGGTTTCGGCATAACGTCTCCCAAATCCGTGCGCAGCGCGCTGGGCAGCATGAAGAAAGAGCTGCCCGTGACTCTGGATGCCCGTTTTGGCCTGAACAGTTATGCAAGAGTTGGAATTACTTCGGCTACCCCCAATGAAGCGGAATTGGAAGCTCTGCACCACACCGCCATCGGCCGAAACACCGAGGAGCTTAAGCGCTGCGCGCTCACGACGCTCGAGGAAATGAAACTGGAGGCCCTTCTTGTTACGCGAGGGCGCGACGGCATGGCGCTTTTTGAGCGTGACGGCGAGCGATTGACCGAGATCCCCGTTCACGGAAGCGATCAAGCGGTGGATGTCACCGGCGCGGGTGACACCGTTCTTGCCGCGTATACGTTGGCGCTTGCGAGTGGCGCGTCTTATTTGGAGGCCGCCCATCTGGCAAATATCGCGGGCGGGCTCGTGGTCATGAAGCGCGGAACGGCCACCGTGACCCGCCAGGAATTGCTCGAGGCTATCCGCCAGGAGATCTCTGGAGCGGCGAGCTGAACTATGCGGCCTGCGGCGGCGAAAATCGTATCGCGAGATGAGCTTCTTCCCATTCTTGAAGCGGAGAAAAAGCGCGGCAAACGCATCGTGCTCGCGAATGGATGCTTCGATATTCTGCACGTGGGCCACGTGCGTTATCTCGAAGGCGCCAGGCGCGAAGGCGACATTTTAGTTGTGGGCGTGAACGCGGATGCGAGCGTGTGCGGCCTGAAGGGGCCGGGGCGCCCCATTCTGGATGAAGGCGCCCGCGCCATGCTTGTTGCCTCCTTGCGAGCCGTGGATTACGTCGTTCTCTTTAACGAGCCCAATGTGCAGGTTCTGTTGGAAGCAATTCGCCCCAATGTGCATGCGAAAGGCACGGACTACACGGAAGAAACCGTGCCCGAACGCGCCATCTCGCAAAAACTCGGAATCCGCGTAGCCATCGTCGGCGATCCAAAGGACCACTCCACGAGAGCGCTTCTCGAAATCATTCGCAAGGCGCCAAATGTCTGAGCCTGGATTCCTGGCGCTGCGCCTGGGCTCTCTCGGCGATATTGTCCACACGTTTCCTGCCGTTGCCATGCTGCGGGAGAGTTTTCCCCGCGCGCAAATCGTGTGGCTGACGCATCCGAGATGGAAATTCCTCGTGGAATCCAGCGGCCTCGCAAACGAAGTGTGGACCGTCGACTCCCGTCAGCTCTCTTCGGTCTGGGCGGCCCTCTTGCGTTTGCGCGACAGCAAATTCTATGCCGCAATTGACTATCAGGGACTTTTCAAGTCCGCGGCATTGCCCTTTTTTGGGGGTATCCGAAAAAGAATCGGCTTTTCCTCCGAAACGGTTCGTGAATTCGGCGTCCCGCTGCTCTACACGGAGCGCGTTCGTGTCACTTCAACGCACATCGCGGATCAAAACGCCGAGCTCTCCGTGAAAACTGGCGCACGCCTGGGCGCGGGATGCGTGCAACTCTCCATTCCCCCCGGAGACGCAACCGATGTTCGAAACCTTCTCAGCGAGCATGGGATTACGGAATATTTCGTGCTCAGTCCGGGAGGCGGTTGGAGAGCCAAATGCTGGCCGCCGGAAAGATTTGGCCAGCTAGCCGAACGGATCCGTTCCAAGCTGGGTCTTCGCTCGGTGATCAACTACGGACCGGGTGAAGAGGATCTAGCCGAAGCCGTTCGCGAGAACGCAAAGGAATCCGGCCCGTATCCATTCTGCGGAAACCTCGGCCAGCTCATGGCCCTGCTGCGAAACGCGCGTTGCGTCATCGGTGGTGATACCGGGCCGTTGCATTTGGCGGATGTGCTGCTTACGCCCGTGGTGGGAATTTACGGCCCGACGAACCCGGCACGCAATGGCATCTATTTTCAAAAAGGCGTCGCTCTGCGCGCCGCAAATGTGGAGACCACGCACAAGCGCCTCGATACTCCTCACCCTTCACTTCTGGAAATTTCCGTGGATCAGGTCTTCGAAGCCGTTCTGCGCGCGGGTGCTGGCGCATGAGCAAAATTGCCGTGATCATCGCCCGCTGGCGCGTGCGGCTTGGATATCCACTGGCGCTCGTTGTCTTGTGGTTGGCGCAGCCAACACCGAGGAGCATCGGTATCGC
>Ga0335078_10016077_pt1 | contig 11105 bp, 9 predicted proteins | sample Lox_Sample_32_FD_206711 | JGI IMG/M metagenome (GOLD analysis project Ga0335078, IMG submission 206711) | Soil microbial communities from Loxahatchee National Wildlife Refuge, Florida, United States - Lox_Sample_3.2 | ecosystem: Environmental > Terrestrial > Soil > Wetlands | place: USA: Florida...
GCGCACCTGATGTGCCGCAGCGATACCCTGTAACTTTGAGGATGAAGCTTTTGGGTGGCGCAGCGGTTCACCGCTGCGACGGCACCTCAGCGGCTGAAGCCGCTCATCCTTTGGCCGCTCTACCGCAGCGCCAAAGGCGCTGCGCCACCCAAAGACAAAGAAAATCTCTGTCGTTTCCCAGTCTTGAACTTGCCGATGACGGCGCACCTGATGTGCCGCAGCGATACCCCTGTAACTTCGAGGATGGAGGCTTTTGGGTGGCGCAGCGGTTCACCGCTGCGATCCAGGCGCTGATGAGGTGCCTCATCCTAAAACAAGCTCACCCTGCTCTTCTTCGCGTGTCATGTACCGCAACTCACAAAATATTGATTTCAAAGAACTTGAATGGCACCGACCGCTGTTTGCGTCCGCAAAATCTTGAGCGCCTGAGACTTACACGCAAAATCTTGCGGAATAAGCACTTAGCTCAGGGCCTGGAGACCGCTGCCACGCCTTTTGGCTGTGGCGATGATCGGATATTTGTCCTGTGGACGACAAGGGCAGATGTCACATTGCGTGAGGGTAGGCTGTGGAAAAGTCGAGGCCCGAGCTTCGGGCGTTTTTCGAAGTCAAAATCCTATGGAGCACGCGTCCGAAATGCCCAGACTTCGAACATCGCGAAGTCTGGGGCAGCCGATTTCGTGATGGCGACACGTCTGGGCCAACCCCCACATGGCTCCGGTCACTACACGAATACCTCTCCCGGCAAAGCGGTCAGAGTCCGCGAGGCGAGCGTGTTTTGCATGGCTGGCCTCGGCGCCCCCGCACCTGCGGTCCCGGTCAGACGTTCGATCTTCAGTTTCAGAGCGCGTTCGATCTGCCGCAGCTCCATCACCTCGGCCCCTGCCGCCAGGGTTGAGGCGCGTCCTTGCAGCCCGGCCCTGCCCGTCCTGCCGACCCGGTGGATAAAGTCCTCCGCCATTTTCGGCACATCGTAGTTGATGACGTGAGCCACATCATCCACGTGCAGACCTCGGGACGCGATGTCTGTCGCTACCAGCACCTGGAATCGGCCGTCCTGAAATCCGCTCAAAGCTCCGTTCCGTTGCGATTGCGAGCGATCGCCGTGAATCATGGCGGCCGCAAATCCATCGCGTACCAGCTCCTTCGTCAGGCGTTCGGTGCCTCGCTTGGTGCGCGTGAAGATCAGCGTCTGCCCGGTTTCTGCATAGAGCAGCTGGCGCAGGACGCCCAGCTTCTCTCCCGGCCTCACTTCGTAAGCCTTGAGTTGCACGGTGTCGGCGGGCTTGAGGACGGATCCCAGAGCGACCCGCACCGGATCGCGCATGTACTCATGGATGAGTCCGGCCACGGACTTCTCCATCGTGGCTGAGAAGCACAGCGTCTGGCGTTCCCTGGGCAGCATCGACAGGATGCGCCGGATCGCCGGCAGAAATCCCATATCGAGCATGCGGTCCGCCTCATCGAGGACGAGCATCTTGATTCCGCGCAGGTCGGCGAAGTTGCGGTCCACCAGATCCTGCAATCGTCCCGGAGTGGCGATGACCAATCCAGAACCGGCGCGCAGGCTCCGGATTTGCGCCTTCTCGGAGACGCTACCGATGACGAGCGCAGCCTTGGGCATGGCTTTCGTGCGCAGCTGTTCGTACTGCTCGTGCACTTGCATCGCGAGCTCGCGCGTTGGCAGCAGCACCAAAGCGGCCGCGTTGCGCGAGGACTTCTGGCTCAGCGACTCAATCAGCGGGATGAGAAACGCGAGGGTCTTGCCAGTTCCGGTATCGGCGGTCCCGATGACGTCGCGGCCTTCAAGAGCCGGCGGAATCGCGCGTTGCTGGATGGGTGTGAGGTTCGTGAATTGAGCTACCGCCAGTTTCGCCTGCAGGGCAGAGGAAAGGGGCAGTTCTGAAAATGTGGTCATTCGAGTTGATTTCTTTCTGGAGGGCCTGTTGTCGCGCACACTCTGACACACGTCTAGAGCCGCGAAGCCGCTCACATTTGTTCTTTGAATTTCACGCTAAATAAACGGCGGGCAGGAAATGCGGAGATGAATCTGGCCTAACAGAGGACCACCGCGTGACGAGCAAACCGTAACAATAGAGTCAACAGCAGTATAGCAGAGGCCGCGAAATAGCAGAGACCGCGAAGCCGGCGAGTGCCGTGGAAGAGCGGCCCTTTAGGGCCGCGTAAAGCAGGCAAGAGGAAGGGGCTTCAGCCCCTGTGGACGCTTTCGATTGGGTATGGTCCAGGCGACTTCGGCTTGAGGTTCTATCAGGGCATTGCTTTGCTTCGACTAGTCGGGTGGCCGACACTTTGACTTTGTCGAAGCCAACGAGCTGAGGGGTGCCCCGCTCTTGCGTTGTTAGCAAGGGCGGGTACCACGGACGCCGACAGCGAATGTTATCTCACGCGTCACTGCATCAAGCTACGCGATCGCGGAACGAAATCTTGCCCCAACCGACGTTGATCTGCACTAGTCCCGGTTCTCCCAAAAGATAGAAGCGGTAACTGCTCCAGCGCCACTGCTCGGGCGAGTCCACCAATCCGCGTTTCACAGGATTGCGATGCATGTACCTCAACTTCTCGATCCGCTTCTTCGTGGTCCAGACGTTGAAATCGTAAAATCGGGCCTGCCAAAATGAGCGGGCCGCGTCCGGCTGGAACAAGGTTCGCTGGCGAGGATCGCGGCGTTTTCTGCGGGGCAATAACGCTTTCGCCGTGCGCTGCTTCAGAACCTGCATCACGGTCGAGGGAGTGCCGACCTCTGGCTCGGTGATGAGCAGATGGAAGTGTTCTGGCATGACAACGTATCCGACTACTACAAAGCGGTAACGCTGGCGAACCTGTTCGAGAATCAAGAGGAATTGGTCACGGCTGCGCGGCGAATTCAACAACGGCAATCGTCGGTAACAGGAGCAAGTGATGAAGTGGAGATGATGCGCTCCATAGGTACGATGCAGGCCGGCGGGCATGGCAAATCCTATGGTATCGGCGGTATCGGTACCCGCCCTTGCAAAAAACTCGAGAACGGGGAAGCCAGTTTCAGAATGGGAACAGGGAAAATCTCATGGTGACGGCAGCATCGATACCCGCCCTTGCAAAGGGACGCAAGAGCGGGGCACCCGCAGTTTGGGAAGGGGACTGATGGTGGCAGAAAGGGTGGGCCACCCGCCCCCTCCCGCATGCACTTTCGTGACTGGATGCTGTTTGAAACGGAGCCAAACTCTTAGCATCTAAAGAGTAGCGAGTTGATCAAGAGCTCGGCATCAGGAAAAGCGATCACGAGGATATGAGCGATGAGCAGGACTAGGCAAGAATATCGGGCTCGGACGATTGAGGTTACTACTTCAGCACTTCGAGACGGCGGTTTCACGGCGCACTTCGACCTCGAAAAACATTCAGGAACGCACATAGACGTCACTCACTTCGAGTCAGGGCAGATCTTCAAAACGGATGAGGAAGCACTGGCGGCGGGTCTAGAACTCGCCAAGCGTAAGGTCGAAGAAGGCTACAAAGCGGCCTAGCGATTCGTATCGCGCCGTCTTCGGGAAGGGTGACTTGGGCTCTTGATTTTGTCGAAGGCACCGGCAGTGATGAGCGAGAAGTCTGAGCCAGCCCCCATCCACGGTCGGGAAAAGGACGGAGATAATTAGGGTGGGCCACCCGCCGACACGTCTGGGCCAGCCCGCCCTTTTTACTTTTGAGGTGATCATTTTGAATGACTCCGCAATAACGGCCCATCCTTTTCGGATGGGCCTTGCTTGTCCCGCGTTGTGTGTTTCCTCGTTGTCTTTCTCAGCCAAGCCGTAATTTCTGGCTTGAACGCTTCTAACAGCACTGTGAATAGCAACACCGTTATGTGACTTAGCAGGGTCATATTTAGACCTCTTGCTAGTCAGCGGCGTGTTACAGGTTCCCTTGTGGAAAATGCTCATGCCACACGATTTAAGACACTACCTCACATCGCGGGAGGGGTGGGCTGTGGAAAAGTCGAGAGGCCTCGCCTAGAGGCATTTTCAAAGTCAAAATCCTATGGCGTATGCGCCGATTCGGTGGTGGACGAAAGGCCTGGGCCAGCCCCCCCAATTTCAGTGATGAGCGAAAAGTCTGGGCGAGCCCCCGGGTCACCCGCCGGGTCTGGGTTGTTCGGACGCAGAGAATGTCCTGATGGCCTCACTCCTCTGGCGATCATGCTTTCGTCAGAGTTAATCTGTTTGATACCGATGAATTGCTTCTGGTGCCACGCAGACTGCCGGCCTCTCACGGACGACCATATCATTCCTTATTCTCTGGGTGGCCCGGCGGATTGCACAGTGAAGGCGTGCGCGAATTGCCAGCACCTACTGTCAAAAGCTGAGCATGAAGTTGCGCGAAAGTCGATTCTTGCGTTCCATGCATTGGCATCGTCTGTAGCCCCCCGCCACCCTAAGCGGCCTACCAGCGGAAACTTGAAACCTGTATACCTACTCGTGAAGCACCCTGACGGAGGCTATGGTGAAACGCTTTTTTCGTCGGGTGAGCGGGTTTCCCTGCTCCCGTATTTCGAGATTAAAGTGGTACCAGGAGAGCCAATAGAAGGTAGGGTACGCGGAACGACAGATGAGGCACGACGGTTGCTTGATGTCTTCCGGAAAGCTTTGCAACGAAAGCCAGATACAAACGGTCCGTTGATAGAGGTTTCCGTTAGCTGCGAACTGGGAGCAGAGGTTGCGGATGATAAGGATTTCTGGCCGCGCATCCTGTTGCTACCGGGCGACCGCTTGCTTATCCGGGGTCGCAATCCCGATGAGGTCATGCGATTTGTCCGCGTATTCATGCAGTTGGCTGTTAGCGATTACGCCGTTCCAAAGGAGTGGACTTCAAACGGAGGTGAAATCAAGGGCGGAACTCCTCACTTGTTGGCTGTTAGTTTCGACCCTCAGGCCGTTAGGAGGGTTGCGGCGAAAATTGTGTACGGCATCTTCATAAAATTCGCAGACGGAACATTAGATGATGAGCGGGATGCTTACTTTCGAAATTACATTCTAGGGGCAATCGATTCAGATGATGAGCCAGTCTACGAAGCCCCCATTCCGTTGACGATTACGACCTCGAATGCTCCGCATCGCATCTTGCTTTCGCCTGAACACGATAGGAAATCCGGATTTGTCAGTCTTTATAATCATTTTTTCCGGATCGAATTTGGCCCGAGGGGCGCGTTACGAAGCCCGACTGCGCTGATATGCCACATTGATGGTTCATGCCTTCGTCAAGCGACTGCCGATGAATTGGTTGACCTTCTGCGCCGGGTTTCGGAGATCAGGTTTACGCAACCTTGGCGCGCCAGCAATGACGTACGTTCTGAGTGAGCGAGCCTTTTCCGCCGGCGTAAGCTCCTAGGTCCCCGCAGGTCGACGAAACAATTGCCACCGAAAAGGAGAGCGGTTCGATGGTTCAAGCCAATCTTCTTGAGACCATACACTCCGCGGAATTCCTGCAGAAAGTTCAGCGAAGCCTCGGAAACTCGACCGTTGCGTTATTCGTACTATTGGATGACCGGGGGACTGAGAGGCTGGAACCGGCTGGCACTGGGACTTTAGTGGTCATCGGGGACCATTACTACATCTTAACGGCTGCGCACGTTTGGAAATGCCTCGAGTCCGCACTGCGGTTCGGAATTTCGGTCATAGAAGACAGGGATCATAAAACATGGATTGATCCAAAGACCATCGTACCAACCGTGCTTAAGCCCCTTGGTTCGGAGTGGGGTGAATGGGGACCCGATGTGGCATTACTCCGCATTCCTCAGGTGCTTGTTGGAAGTATCAAGGCGCGTCGTAGCTTCGAGGATTTAACAACGCCAGGAAAGATGCTGAACGCCCCTACCGTTGAGTTCTGGGCGGTTATGGGCACGCCAAAAGAACTCGGCACATTTACAGCACAGCACGCCGAGGTTCAAATCAGCGCTTTTTTCGGGGATCCGAAATATCATCGCCGCGGCAAGGACGACTACTATGACCTTGAAGTAAACAGCACCAGGCCCGGAGTACCGAAAAACTTTCAAGGTGTCAGTGGTGGTGGCCTCTGGAGAATCCTGGCGTACGTCTCGCCCGAAACTCAAGAAGTGGACTGGGTTCAACGCCTCAAGGGGGTCGCTTTTTTCGAACTGCCTCGGACTGGCGGAGATTATGTCACTATCCGATGCCATGGCCCTAAGAGCCTCACGGCTGTGACAGGTGATGAAGTAGAGTTGGACGTAAATACGCTGTCCTATTCGTTCATCCAGTACCTCAAGGAACGTCATCCTGAGGACGCTTGGGCCGAATGCGAAGCAGCGAGATTCGTTCGCGAGAACGAAATTCGTGGCCTTGCGCTCGTACGTCTAATGCTGAGTTTAGAAGGGTCAGACCTGATACTCAATGCGGTGGCCGCAGGGCCTCTGAAACATTTCATCGATGCGCACGGAGAGCAAACGCTTCGTCGTTCGGAGCGTGTCGCACAAGGCGATCTACGTCTACGGCAGGCCTTGGAGCGGTTAGGACCACGTTGAAAAAATGAGAACCCTGTAACGGAGAGGTGAAATGGGCGGGTGGCCGCACCCGGAGTTGAGGATGTCCGGTTCTTGCGCTGTTGGCAAGGGCGGGGTACCACGGCAATTCTCAGGTGCTAAAGCACTGGCACATGATTGAGGGCTAGTGGCAAGAGTGAACTCGTGCCCCTCCGCGAACCTGACGTATACGGCGGCGCCCGCCTGAAACCGCTGGAAACTCACAAGGACATTTCCCGAGTGAAATCCTTCCCGAGAGTGTTCTCCTTTTAATGTCGCAAAATCGAACGATGCGAGGGTGCGGAATCATGAAGCGGGTTTGGGTGGTTGCGGTTGTGGTGGCAATGCTGGGAAGCGTCCCGGTGGGGATGGGACAGGAAAAGGCTCCGGCGAAGAGCGCTCCGGCTGCGGCGGATTTGCCGAAGTGTTCGGAGTCGTTGCCTGGGCTGGCCGTCCCGGACGCTCCGCACGGGCTGTTCGCGATCATGTTTCCGGACAAGCAGAAGCAGGCGCGGACGACGCGGCTGTTGCTGCACAATCCGGTGGTGTGCGGCGCGAACTTCTACCTGGTGTGGAACCAGATCGATCGCGGGCCGGAGGCCAATCCGCGCTACGACTGGTCGGAGATCGACGAGCGCATCGCTCCGTGGATCGAGGCGGGCAAGCGCGTGAACTTCATCACGTGGGCCACGGGATACAGCGGCGGGTCGAAGGTCACGCCCGACTACGTGTTCTCGAAAGTGAATTCGGTGGAGTGCCCGAATTTTGGCCGCGTCCCGGTGTTCTGGGAAAAAGATTTCATGAAGAACTACCAGGCCTTTATGTCGGCGGTGGTCGAGCACTATGGGAATAATCCGGCGGTCGGATACATACGGTTCGGGCTGGGCGGCGGAGGCGAGACTTATCCGGCGTGCATGTTTGCGCTGAAGCGTCACGGATTTTCTCCGGGGCGGTGGCGCGGCTACATTTCCGACATGCTGGATTACGAGAGATCGCTGAATTCGCCGAAGCAGTTGATGGTGGGCATCAACAGTTTTGGTCAGCCGGAAGATTTGGGATTCGCCGATGCGGTGGCAGAGCGGGCGGCGCGGAACGGGATTGCGTTCGGCAGCCAGAGTTTGTCGGTGGAAGATATGCAGAATGAAGAGCGCAGCTCGGCGTGTGCGGTGGACTGGTGCCGCAACTTTCATAAGTGGCAGGGGAAGGTTGCGCTGGAGTTGCAGACAAGGAAGCAGAGCAATCCGGACCGGTCGGGAATTATCGGGTCGATGGTCGATCTACTGCCGTTCGCGCTGCGCATGAAGACGCAGATTATCGAGATTTATCCGGAGGATTGGTACGTGGCTTACGATCCGTCATCGCCGGATTATGAGCAGCATCATGAGGAGTATCAGAAGGCGTATGAGGCGGCGGCGAAGGTGCTGGGAGGGAGCTAGGCGAGAGTCGTCAGTTGTCAGTCATCAGTTGTCAGTCATCCGCTGCTTGGGTCAGGGATCACTTCGGCTGCATTTTTGCTACTTACTGCATAGATTCTGCGCCGCAACAGGTGCGGCTGCAGGATGACAACCGTAATTATCGATTTCAATTTCAATTAGTCGTTTGCGGAGGAGACCGCTGGCGGCGCGGCTTCCGGCGGTCTGAATTCTGCGGGTTGGGCGCGCTTCCGGGCGGCTTCCTGTCCGCGCTGGCGGAGAAGATCGAACAGGTAGCGATGGCGAGCGGCTTTCACCGCGTCTCCGCCGGGTTGAGAATACAACAGACCCAGCCAGCGATGTGCTGCGGCCAGGCCGGGAAGAATCGTCAGCGAAGTTTCGAAGGCGAGAATCGCGCGTTCGCGCTGTCCGAGGCGCGCGAGGGCGATGCCGAGATTAAAGTGTCCGAGCGGAGCGAAGTGCTGGAGGCCAACGGCGATGAGAGACTCCGAAGCGGCCTCCTGGAACTGGCGCTTACGGAGGTAGACGGAGGAAAGTCCGACGTGCGCTTCGGGGCTGTCGCCATCGATCTCGAGGGCTCGCTGAAAGGCACGCTGAGCGTCGTCGATCCGCTTGCAGCGCAGGTAGGTTTCGCCGAGCCGCAGATGAAGGTTGGGTAAACGCGGCTCTGCCTGCTCCGCGCGAAGGAGGAAGGCGAGTCCTTCGTCGGGCCTGCTGTCGGCAAGTTCCATGGTGCCCATGAGCCAGTCGGCCCAGGCGCGCGATGTCGTTTCTTTTTCTTGAGCAGCTTCCACGGCTTCTTCGCCTGCCTCGTTCGCGGCTGGCGCGTTTTCAGCTGGAGCAGCAGCTTGTTCGGTTGCGTTGCCGTTCGTCTTCGGCTTTTCCGGCTTGAATTCCAGAACTTCCTTCAGCAGTGCGCGCGATTCGGCCTTCTGGTCGAGCGAGAGATAGCACTGCGCCAACTGCAGCTTGAAGCGAAGTTCTTTGTCGTTCTCGCGGGCGAGCTTTTCCAGCAGAGGCAGAGCGTTGGAGTACTGGCGGCAATCCATATAGTCGCGGGACAGGTTGTAGTTCGCTTCGCGGACGGCGCTGGCGACGGCCTTTCCCTGATCTTCGGTCTGCGGCTGGATGTAGCCGAGCGCGACGAATTGGTCGAGCACGGCTTGCGCGGCTTCGGGATCCATCCGGAGGTCGGCGGAGTGCATGCCACACTCACCCTTTTCTTCTTCCCAGCTCGGAATGTGCTCGATGGCAGGAGGTTCCTCAAAGGCTTGCACGAGAACGCGGCCGTCCATGTCATCGCCGACGGGCTGGCCGAACAAGGTGAGGACCGTCGGAGTTACATCGAGCAGAGTCGCGCCGTAGATGCGCTCGTCCTTGCGGATGTGAGGTCCCTTCATACAGAAGATGCCGAACGGGCGGTGCTGCACGGCGGGCCCGGCGGGCTCTTTTGGAATGCGAGCCGGGCGAAGGTGATCGGAGTGAAATCCGTGATCGGACACGAGGATGACTGTGGCATCGGGTCCGGCAAGGCGGAGTAAGGTTTCCAGCATCATGTCGTGGAAGCGGTACGCGCCGTCGACGACGTCCTTGTAGATTTCGAAGCGTTCTTCGGGAATGCCTTCCATGCGCGGCGGACGATAGTTCATGAACGCGTGGCAGAAATGGTCGATGCCGTTGTAATAGACGGCGAGGAAATCCCATTCCTGATTCTTGAGGATCCAGGTGGCGGCATTGTGGAGCGAACAGTTTTCGGTGAGGATCTTGGCGAAGGTATTCAGCGCGCGATCTTTTTCCTGATCGACTTTGGCGGCTAGAGGAATCCAGGGCAGGATTGCTTCCTGCGTGATTTCTGCTGGGTGCATGCGTAACTTGGCGAAGGTGTCGCGCATGCTCTCGGGATGAACGGCGCCAGCCGCGAGCGGCCACGGCTGATCGGGCGGAACAGCGGCGTGAGCGTACAGATCGGAGACAGAGATGCCGTTGATGGGCTCGGCGGGATGTCCGGCGAACCATCCGAGCACGTGCGTCTTGTAGCCGCGCTGCGTGAGGATGTTCCACAGCGCTTTCACTTTGCGCGACGTGGAGGAAACGGGACGAATTCCGCCGGTGTGCGGATCAGGCTCCATGAAGCCGTGGATGCCGTGTTTGTGCGGACGCTTGCCGGTGGCGATCGAGTTCCACAGCATCGGAGACAGGATCGGTTGAAGGGTGGCGATGTTGCCCATCACGCCTTCGGTGATCATGCCTTCGAGTGTCGGCATCAATCCTGTGTCGAGCAGAGGATTGGCTACTTTCCAATCTGCCGCATCCCAACCAATGAGAAGAACTTTCTTTGCCAGTGCCTGAGCCATAGAGGTTTACTTCGGCTTACGCTTGGAGATTGAAATCGTTGTGCGTAGAGGACTCGGGGGGAAGGTGCGGTCCTGGACTTACAACAAGATTTTCTTCTTAATCCGACTAAATCAGTTGTAGCTGACGGCCCCTTGATAGAGGACGTCATGCCGAACCCAGCAGAAGCGAAACGTTCCCATGTTTCAGACAGAAGTTCTCAAGCCACTTCTGTAAGAAACTAAGACAAATGTCGCTCTCCGCCGAGAATCGGCTATGCATGATTTCCTGTCAAGATGAAGAAACTTGCATGCCTCTTCCTCGCGTGAAGGAATTCTGCAGGCGACCATTCGAAATCTGTGTGCTTCTAACGCAGTAGGCTGGATATAATCCCGCACTGAATAGATGTCTCGAGGCTTGCTACCCGACGGCGCCGGTGAGTGTCATGATGCGTTCCCTTGCTGCTGCTGTAACTAGCTTTCTTTTTCTTGCCTGGCCTGTTCTCGCGCAAGACGTTCCCGCTTCCACGAACACAGGTTCGATTCACGGCACCGTCATTGACAGCAGAACATCTCAGCCGCTGTCGGGTGCGACCGTGCGCTTATTCACACGAGGTTCAGGTGGAGCGAAGTCGGCCAGCACGGGCGCGGATGGCGGATTCGTGTTCAAAGGGTTGACTCCAGGAAGGTATGGAATCCGAGCTTCGCGTGACGGGTACGCGTCGGGTCCGCGGGGAGAAGGCTCTGGCCGAATGCCAAGTTCGTGGGTCGCAGTTGGAGGCGGACAGACCGTTGACGATATCGTGATCCGCTTATCGC
>Ga0335078_10016078_pt1 | contig 11105 bp, 6 predicted proteins | sample Lox_Sample_32_FD_206711 | JGI IMG/M metagenome (GOLD analysis project Ga0335078, IMG submission 206711) | Soil microbial communities from Loxahatchee National Wildlife Refuge, Florida, United States - Lox_Sample_3.2 | ecosystem: Environmental > Terrestrial > Soil > Wetlands | place: USA: Florida...
CGGTTGGCCGCCGCCTGGTAGTCCTCACTGGGGACAATGTAGCCGGTTCGCCCATCCTCCAGGACCTCGGGCGTGCCTCCGACCGCGGTGGCCACACAAGGAAGGCCGCAGGCCATGGCTTCCAGTAGCGCGTTGGACATCCCTTCGCTGCGGGACGGCTGGCAAAACACGTCGCACAGTTTCAACAGCGACCACACGCTCTCGCTCTCCAGTTTGCCCAGGAAGCGCACGTTGCGCTGCAGATGGAGTTGACGGACCAGATCCCGCAGGTCGCGGTCGCATTCGGGTTCCTGGACGGCGCCCACAATCAGGAATGTGGCGTTGGGATAAACCCGGCAAACTTCCGCGGCCGCACGCAGCAACACGTCGAAACCTTTCACGCGCCGGATGTGACCCACGCTGACGATCAGGGGTGAATCGTCATGCAGGCGAAGCGCATGCGGCAGAGCGGCGGCGCCGTCGGCGGCGGCCAGCTTCTCGATTTCGATTCCGTTCGGAATGGTGACCACTTTGTCCGGGTCGATGCGGTCGGCCCGGATGGTCTCCCGGCGAACCGCGCCGGACACGGCCTGCACCTGGTTGAACAGCGAGCTCATGAGGCGGTAAGCGATGCGGTGCCTGGTGGAGCGCAGGATGCCCATGTCGCGGCGGCTGGATATCACCACCGGAACGCCGCTGAGCTTTGCCACCAGACCGCCCAGCAGGTCAGCCGATTCGAAAAAGGTGTGGACGATCTGGACGCGCTCCGAGCGGATAAACCGCCTGAGATCGAGCGCCGCCCGGAGCGCTTCCATGCCGAAAACCCGGTTGACCGGAAACTCCCGTACGGGGCAGGGAAGCTGGTCGAAGACCGGCGACTCCGGACGCAGCCGGAACGTGCCGATGGTGCAGCGGTAGCGGTCCTTCGGCAGCAAACCGGGAATGCGAAGCAACACTCCTTCAGCGCCCCCGAGCCCCCACAGGACATCGATGAGATAAAGAACGTGAACCGGGCTGCCGGTTGGCTGCGCGGCGCTCCCTGCGATGGGCGTAGGATTTGAAATCACCTGCGTCATTGTGAATCGGGCGTTTCCGCGCGGGGGGTTGTTCTAAATCCAGCCATGCAGCCGGTACCACACCAGCCCGACGGACTCGTGTACGGCGTCCTCGTTCCAGGCGATGGGTTCCCAACCCGGAAGCATGTCGGCGAGTTGAAAGCCGTGGTAAGTCCGATAGCGCAAGCGGCTGGTATCACGGCGAGCGACTCCTGCAACATGTGATACTTAGTGCGCGAGCGGTCCTCCACCCAAATGGCCGATGCCGGAACGCCTTCGCGCTGGAGAGCCTCCCGCATAGCAAAGGCGTACGGCGGACTATCCACGAACCCGCCTCCGCTGGCCAGGATCGGAAGCGGCTTCCAGTGTTTGAACAGCCAGGCGGCGCACTGGCAACGTTCGTAAGTGTCGGAGCCCGCGCGCGGAGTAGGCGCCGGCGGGCAAGGCGGGTACACCGCCGAGGACAGCACCACGATGGCCCCCGCGTCGCCGGTGGGATACTCGCGGGGCGGGTACCGCGCTTCGAGACAGCGCGAGCGCCATGCCGCGAAATGCCGGCGTCGCGAATAAGAGGACTAACGGAAAAAACGGCTGCAGGTAAGTCATGGCTCAGTTAGTGCCGGACGCGAGCCCGCGGGAGAGTAAGAGCCGCCGGATCGCAAAATACGATTCGCCCGCGAGCGCCTTCACCGGTTTCTTGGCCTGCCAGAGTATGGCCTGCCGCAGCCGCGGCCATCGATTCCGGGCGGCGATGGCCCCGGACACGCTGGCGGGCGTATGCCTTTGGATCGAGTAGCGGCCCAGGATCAGGCAGCCATTCACATTCGAGACCTTAGCGCTGGGTTCGGAGGTGAACAAGACCTGGATGCCAGCCGCGGCGGCAGCCTTGCCAACCTTGCGCGAGTAGTATCCATCGGCCACCGAAGCGGTCACCACCGGTTCCTGGAGTATCTCGCTCAGTATGGCGCGGCTTTGTTTCCACTCCTTCAGCAATTCCTCCCAGCTCAGCTTGGACATGCGCGCCGGATGCGAACAGGAGTGGCTGCCGATGACGTGTCCGCGCGCGTGCAATTCGCGGATCTGCCGGGGATCGAGAAAGCCGGGCTTCCCGATCCAATCGGTGGTGACGAAGAAGTGTCCGCGCCAGCCGCGCTGTTCCAGATCGCCGGCTACGCAGGTGTACGAACTGACAGCGCCATCGTCGAACGTCAGGAAGAGCGGAACTTCGTCCCGCCAGGTCCGCGCGCGATCGATGACGCGGACCGAGGAATGGTTAACGCTACGCCAGATCGAATCCAGGTGCGCGCGAAAGTGCCGCCGGTCCAGTTTGTAGCGCCCGGAATGGCGCGAGCCGTCGTTTGGCGGCCGCTGCGCCTGGTCCACGATATCGTGATAACCGATAGATATGGCTCTCATATTCGTTTGCGTTGAGTGGGGTTAACGTCCAGGCAGCCTTCGGCCTTTTCAGTCACACGAATGGTTGTCTCTGAATTCAGGGTGCGGGCGAGAGGTGGTGTGTGAAACTGTATCATCGCCGACTTTTTTACATTTGTCAATGCGCGGCTGTGAGGCGCTAAGTACCCTATCTCTCATGTGTTGGAGTCCTAGTACGAGTGGGCTTTTCCTATGCTCCAGGGTCACTGAATCGTCACATTGACGGTGTTGGCCGCCTGCCCGTCCGCTGTCAGCAAAATGTTCACGCTGCCATGGCCCGCCAGGGACTGGGGCAGCGGCCCGATATTCACCTGGTCCTCCCCGGCAAATCCCGGCGCCGGTCCCGAATACAACACCGGCACGCGCACTCCGCCCACCGCGACGCTCACATTTTTTGCATGGCGGATGCCGGTGCCATACAGCTCAAGATAGACCTGCTCGTTGGAAGGCCCCAGTTGGATCGGCAGGGGAACCACATTGGTCGAGCTCATCCGATAGACGGCCTGCAGGTTTTGCGCGACGCCGGAAACGACCGGCAGCACCCAGGCTGCAGCCAGCCCGGCACCGTTCAGTTCGAATAGACCCGGCGAAACGGAGCCGGTCTGGATCGTGCCAGTCTGGCTCGTTCCGTTCCCACTCGCGACGGTGACGGTGGCTGCGCCGGGCGCCGTACCGTCCGGGATTTCGCAGTTGATTTGCTTTGGCGAGACGTAGAACAGCAGCGCCGCGCGCGATATCGCAGCCGAGTCGGTCACGGTCACCGTAACGCCATCCAGCGTGGTTCCGAGCGGCAGAGTCGCCTGAGCAGTGCCCGCAGCCAGATTGGCGCCGTACGCCGAGACAATGGAATCCGGAGCGAACGGTTCGATCTGCCCCGCCGTGGCTGAGGCGACGGTCAACGGGATCTGCGTCGCTGACGGGATCTCATAGGCTCCGATCGCGGGGATAGGCGGCCGCGCCAGTCCATCGTGGTCGCGCCCCGTGTTGTCGATGCCAAACACTGCGATGCCGCCGATAGTGACTCCCGCCTGGCCCGCCGGGCTGCCGGATATGAGGTGCAGGTCGGGTAGCGCAGTGCTGGCTACGAGCGGGTCTCGATTCACCGACGCGACGATTTCCGTCAGATCGGTCACTGGTGTCCCCGCGCCGTACAACAGGTTATTGGTTCCGTAGAGCCACGGGCAAATGTCCGAATTCGCGCACAACCCGCCCGTAACCGGATTCCAGGCGGCGAAGTAGGGAACGCCAGCCGGGTAAAGAGCCGTGGCCACCGCATAGATGAGATTGTTGCGGCTGTGGACATAGATGGCCGGGGCGCCCTCCGGCTCATCGCCATTCTCCGCGATTCCATTGTTATCGCTGGGGTAAGGCGGATTCGCGAACGTGCCGCAGGCGAATAGTGTGTTGTTGAAGATCTCCACCGTGCCACTGCCGTACGGACCGTTCTCCGTGCCGCCGGGGATATTGATGCAGTTCCAACCGCCGGTGTTTTCCGGGTTCAACGGCCCCTCGCCCGCGTTATAGACGACGTTGTTGTAGAGGGAGACCGGGCCTTGAGAGGGATCGACGGTGTCGACGATGATGCCATCACACTGGGTATCGTGAATAGTGTTGTCGTGAATCGAAATGGAGTACTGATCGTGACCGGTCGGGTCGGAGGGGCCGCCGCTGCCAAGTGGAGAGGAATGCACCTGAACTCCGCGGCAGCCGTGCACATGCTCAACCAGGTTCCAACCCATGTCAACGTAATTGCTGTCGGTGGAGAAGTACACGCCCTGGAAAAGCGCCGAGGCATCGGCAGTGCCGGCGTCGTAGACATGGTTGCCGTAAAAGTAGATGTGACTCGCCTGTGAAGTTCCGAAGCATGCGCCGCCGCCGGCGCCCTGCGTGTAGGGACAGGTGATGTCGCTGGCGACAAACCGGTAGTTAGCGCCGCTGCCCGGCTGTGCGGGAGCCTGGCCGCGAAAGCCGATCCCGGCGAAGACATAATTGCCTTGACAATCGCTGGTGCGCAGGCCGAAGTCCGGCGCGCCGCCGGTGGGATTGCCGATGGTCACCGTGGCGCCCGGATAGGCCACCAGGGCCCGCGGTGGGCCGGAGGTGGAGCACCAATTCCCCTGTCCGCCGCCCGACAGCAGGAAGGCGGAGTCCCAGCCGGTGCCATCGTCGGCCGACTGCGACACACCGTTCATGACGTAAGTGATATCGCCAGGCTGCATGACGTTGCGGGCTTTCAACAAGGTGGCCCAGGGCGACGCGAAGGCGCCAGGATTGTTGTCACTGCCGGTCGTCGAGACGAAGTAGATATTACCGGCGGTGACAGTGAATGGCAGCGGGTTGGAAGACAGCCCATTCACGGCGACGACCAGATCGCCGCTCGCCGCGCCCGGGCCAAGCTGGCACACGATCTTCTGATACCAGAGCCACGCCGCGCCCCAAGTCTTGCAGTTGACCATGACCCCGCCGCCGGCGGTGGCGGTGGAACTGCCCTGGAAGGCGCCGAAATAGTTGCCGTAAATTGTAACGTAGGCGCCGTTTCCGTTCTCTCCGCCGGTATTGGGCCCGCTGGCGATATCGCTGAAGAACAGGACGGGAGCCTGTGCCCGTAAACCAGCAGATGCCAGCGGCAGGATGCAGAGCAGCTTGAACGCGATTGATCGAGCCTGCATGAATCCATCATCGTCTTATTGAGGTTCGCTTAGTCCAGTGACACTTCCGGCGACAAGATTGGCCGCCCTACAAGATTCAAGCTGGCTGTCACTGTATTATGCGAGCCTCAGATGCCATCCGGAGCGAAGTGAAACGCGCCAATCTCGTAGCCCTGGGGGCCGCCTTCGGCGACGCCGTCCCGATCGGTCTGGAGACCGGTATCGACGCCCTTGTTCCGCGCCGGACTATTCGCCTGCAAGTGGAAGTTCCCTTGAGACCAGGCGGTAAACTGCGGATTGGCATTCAACGAATTGACGATATTAGCGTTGCGCGGCGCAGCGCCACTGCCGTAGAACAGGTTGTTCGATCCACGAATCCAGGAGCAATTGGCGGTATCCGCGCACACCGTGCGCGTGAGGGGGTTCCAAATCACCAGATAGGGCACGCCGGAGCGGTGCAAGCTCGTGGCAGTTTGATAGACGATGTTATTGCGAATGCGCAAATAGATCGCCGGGGCGCCTCCGCCGTACACGATCCCCGCGTTGGCGTTCCCATACGGCGGACTGGTGAACGTGCCGCAAGCGTATAACGTGTTGTTGTAGATATCGACTAAACCAGCGCCTTGGGGGCCCCGTTCGGTGGATGCCGGCACGTAAATACAAGACCACCCGCCGCTCCGCTCTGGATTGTTGGGACCTTTACCGGCGTTATAGATGACGTTGTTATAGATCGAAATCGGCCCCTTGGAGGGATCGATGGTATCGACGATAATGCCGTCGCACTGGGTGTCGTGGATGGTGTTGTCGTGGATACCGATGTCAAACTGGTTCCGGCCGGAGGCCGGCTCGCCGCTTTGTGGAGTCGAATGGATTTGGATGCCCCGGCAGCCATGCACATTGGCGATGGTATTCCACCCGATATCCAGGTGATTGCTATCGGTGCCGAAGTAGACGCCATGATACAGGGCCGAGGCGGTAGCAGCACCGGCATCGTGCACATGATTGCCGTAGAACGCCATGGACGAAGACTCGACGGTACTCATGCAAGCGGTGGCCTCGTTGCCATTGGGACACGACATATCGTTCGCGACAATCCGCCAGCCTGTGCTGCCCCACAGAGCCATGGCGGAGGTTTGCCCCCGCAACGTGAAGCCCGCGAACACCCAATAATTCGGATAACTCGCGCCTTGCGGAGCGGATCGCACGCCGCTGGGAGGTCCCGTATTGCTGCCGATGGTCGCGGTGGCCTGGGGATACACGACGAATGCCATGGGGGCCGCGGCCGTCCCGCCGCTGCGCAGTAACAGGGAAGTCTGCCATCCCGAACCGTCGTCTGTGGTCTGCGCCACGCCGTTCATCACGTAGACAATGCCGCCCGGCCGCATAGTGTCCCGCGCGTGCATGAGAGTCCGCCACGGGGACGCATACTTACCACTGCCACCATCGCTGCCGTTGGCAGCCACGAAATAGATATTCCCCGTCCGAACGGTAAACGGAGCGGGATTGGAAGCGCCCACCGGCGTAGTCACAACCAGGTTGCCTGTAGCTGCCCTGACGCCGAGCTGAATGGCGATCTTAGTATCGGTCCACAAGGGGTACGAAGCGGCCGGCCCTCCGCCGATAGTTACCGAAGAAGCGCCGCGCGTGGCGCCAAAGTTCCTGCCGTAGATGGTGACGAAAGCACCCGCGTTGTTCTGGCCTCCGGATTTGGGGCCGCTGGTCAGATCGGTGAAGAATATACGCGGCACCGCTCCCCAGGACGCTGCCGCGGTAAGGAGCAGCGCCGCGAGACCGAGCGGAACCCTGAGGCGGGGGCCGATGCTCCGTCTGTAGCTTCGCATTTTCATTTATGTCCTTGCGCCGCTGAGCCGGGTTGCCATCGTGCAGACTCTGACCAACGGGTCCATGATCGCCCGGAAGAGCATGTATACGTTAGGCACGCTCAAGGGGTAGTAACCTACCGCCCGCAGATAGCTGCCAATGGACGTAGTCACCGCGCCGCCCCTGAAGAGCGAATCGCCCAGTTCCCTATATATGTTTCCCAGCGCCTGAAGCTGGTCCAACCGCGTGGCCGCGCCGGAGTTATAGTGTTTGGCGACGAAATATAATTGCGCCTTGAGCAAACCGTCCAGGTTCGAGGTTGTGGACGAAGGCGAAAGCCGGTAGTGCGCGAGCACCTGGTCGAGGTACGCAACCTTGTAGCTCGTCGCAATCCGGAACCAGAGGTCGCGATCTTCAGTGGCCCGCATGGTTTCGTCGAACCAGCCGTCCGCCGGCAGGCAACTTTTCCGGAACACGACCGTGGAGCAAATGAGGTGCGCGCGGCGCGTGTAGATATGGCGCGCGATTCGTCCGGACAGATATTTGGGCTCGACTTTGAGCTGGCCGGTAACCGATCCGCGGGTATCGATGCGAACAACCCTGGCGTGCACGATGCCGGCGGCCGGGTCGGCATCCATGGCTTCAACGCCGCGCTGGAGATGGTGCGGCAGCCAGACGTCGTCGGCATCGAGAAGGGCAATAAACTCGCCGCGGGCCGCGCGCATGCCATTATTGCGGGCGGCCGACACGCCCCGGTTGAGCTGATGAATGTACTGCAACCTGTCGCGCAACCGGGTCTTGTAAGAGTCCACGACCGCGGTCGTATGGTCGGTGCTACCATCGTCCACAATGACGATTTCCCAATCCGCGTATGTTTGCGCGCGCACGCTTTCGACGGCATGCGGCAGATAGACAGCCGCGTTATAGGCCGGTATGATGACACTGACGCGAGGCGTCATTGGCAGACCTCCTCGGGTTCCTCGGCGGGTTGGCTGAGGGCCGGTTCCCCGGCGATGCCTGCTTCGACAAACTGGCTGCGCCGGCTGCGCAGCAGATAGGATGGCAAGGCGCGCACGCGGGAGTCCAGCAGCAGGAGCGCGCCCGCATAAACGACGATGCCTAGCCCGCACCGGGACACCAGGTTAAGAAGGTGCGAGGGGAGCGCGATCCGGGAAGCGGCCGCCCATCCGGCCAACCCCGCGGCCCCGTACTTTGCCAGCGCGCCCGCGCGCACGCCGATGGGCAGGATGCGGGACGACGCCAGCCACAGCAAAAGAATGGTGACGATGTGCGTGAGCAGCAGCGCAACTGCCGCTCCCCGCAGGCCCATCCGCGGCAGCAGCACGCAGTTCAACACTATATTCAGCGCGGTGGAGCAGACGAGCGCCAAGGCCATGGTGCCCGTTTTCTTCTGAATGAGCAGGCCGGCGCAAAGAAAGACATGCGTGGTGTAGATCAGCAGGCCGCCCACCAGATATGGAATGAGGCGGTCCGCGCCAAGATATTTCGGCGAGGCGAGCAGCACTAATGCATCGTGCGATCCCAGCGTCACCAGCATGTAGATGCCGGCCGCGGCCATCAGATAGAAGTCCAGGGACAAGTGAAGGAATTCGACAGTCCGGTCGCGGCCTTCCGCCGTCCACAGCCGCAAGTAGATGGGCAAGATGGCCAGACCCAGAGGCACTGTCATCAGGTCGTTTACATATTGGGACAATCCATACGCAACCGAATAGTAGCCCAGGGCTTCGCCGCCCAGATAATACCGCACCAGGGCACGATCGGCGGTCAGCAGGATGACGCCCGCCAATTCATAGAAGATCAGCGGCAGACCGAACCCGATCGCGGAGCGGAAAAGCGCGCGGTCGAAGCTGACGGCGCTCAGCAGCCGCCGCCGGAACAGCCACGCTACCAAAACGGCGACGAAGACCAGTTCCGCGGCCATCGTGCCGGACAGATATGTGCGGACGGAACGCCCGAGCCATGGCAGGAACGCGCACACCGTGCCGACCATGGCGGCTTTCATCAAAACCTGTGCCGCATTATACGCGGCGGTCCGCTCCTCGATGCGCAGGAAAGACAACAGGATGGATTCAATCGCGCGCAGAAGGATCAACACCGATGCAAATAGAAGCAGGGTCGCCAGCGGGCCATCGATGAGGCGCTTGAGCAGGAATTTCACCGTCACCAGAAAAATCAGGGTGATGGCCACGGCCATGGCGGCCACGCCGAAAAGCATGGTCGAGTAATAGCTGCGCGCGGACTCGCGGTGCGACGAGAACTCCTTTTCGTTATAGAACCGCAGCACCGAGTTTTGCATGCCGGCCTTGGACAGAGCGGTGGGCACCAGCAGGATCTTCTGGATGAAATCGATCATGCCGTAGTCGGCGACCGAGAAGATCCGTGTAAAGATCGGAAAGGAGATGAAACCGATTGCCAGGCCGCCGCACAGACCCGCCAGATAGTGGGACGAGTGCTGGATCAGCTTCTTGATTTCACCGGCGACTGAGCGTGATATAAGCATGCAGGTTAGAGCTAGGCCAGAACCGCGTCGTCGGGCAGCGCTGTTGCGACGTCTTCGGCTGCATCGACATCCTGTGGGACAGCCTCCTCCACCGATTTTGCGTGAGCCACCATGCCCGCTATGACCCACATGTAACCGCAGACCTGGAGGTAGTTCCAGCGGTCCCCAAAGAGATTCGCGACAAACGCGGCCACCAACCAGCCCGCCAGGCCGAGCCCCAGGGAAGCGTAAAAAGGATCCTGGGCGCTGCGGGAGAACGCCAGCCCGATGCGGAAGGTCTTGGCCAGCAGCCAGAGAAACAGCGCCAATCCCAGGACGCCGGTTTCCACCAGGACTTTCAGAAAGAAGTTATGCGTATCCTCGTAATCTCCAACCCGGTGCATGTAGGCGTAAGTATTGAATCCCGAACCCAGCACAACGTTGGAATCGAACACCTGCATGGCATCCTGCCAGAGGGTGAGGCGTGTTTCAGAGGAGTGATCGAGCCCGCCAGTTTCATAAGTCATGGTGACTCGCTCGCGGACGGCGTTGGGCACCAAAGCGGTCCAGGTGAAGAGAAACGCGATCAGGGCCACCAGCATCCAACGCTTCTTCGCCAGGCCCAGAAACAGCCAACCGGCCAGCATCGCCACATAGCCGCCCCGCGACAGACTGTACATCAGGCAGAGCGCCGAGCCGCCGGCCAGGGCATAGTATGCGAGCCGTAACAGGCGACTCTCTACGAAAGCGGCCAGCGCCAGCAGAAAGGTGGCGAATTGCGCCTCGAGGGCAGCCATTCCGTTGATGCCAGCGTAGCCCACGCTGCCCGCATCGCGGAGATCGTAGGAGAACACTGAGAAGTCGCGGCCCGAAACAGTGCCCAGAAAGTTACGATCCAGGGCCAGCATGGCGAGACACATCAGAATGACGATGGCCTGCATCTGACGGCGGCTGGGCTCAACCGCCGCAACCAATAAGAGCAAGCTGGCCATCATCATGTAATCGGCCCAGACTGAAAATCTCGGGTCGCCTGGGAAGGGCAGCGGCAGGCCGAGGTAGAACGATCCCGCAATCAGGGAAAGGAAGGTAAAGGCCGTGTAAATGACGATCAGCAAGGTCCACGGGGTCCTGGGGAAGAGTGGCTGCTTTCGCCGTACGATGCCGATGGCGACGGCGAGAAGGACGATAGTGACTACGCTGGCGCCCAGCGGCAAGGCGTTCAGACGATAGCGGGCCGTCTGCAGCGGAATCAACGGCGTCAGATAGAAGATGCCTACCACCGGGCGCCAGAGAATACTGGCGAGAACGGCGACGATAGCGCCGATGTAGAGAACGATGGCGATGGATCCTTCAGCGCCGAAGTGGAGGGACATGCAGTCTTGCCTGGATCAGCCCAGAAGCTCGGTTGCCTGGCCCGCGGGTGGCGGAACGCCAGCGGCAGCGCGGGGCTTGCGCGCGCCCCCTACACCGAGCAGGCACATCGCGCGGGCCACGCCATAGGCGGCATATAGCACGGTCAGCGGGAGCAGATGATTCCACTTCTTGCGCTCCAGGCTGGCGTGCACCGCCAGCGCCAAAGGGGCCAGCAGGACCATCACAGCGCCGGCGAGCGCTTCGGCAAGGTTGCCGGAGATCGCCGTTGCGCAAACACCGGCGGCAGCTACGACG
>Ga0335078_10016079_pt1 | contig 11105 bp, 6 predicted proteins | sample Lox_Sample_32_FD_206711 | JGI IMG/M metagenome (GOLD analysis project Ga0335078, IMG submission 206711) | Soil microbial communities from Loxahatchee National Wildlife Refuge, Florida, United States - Lox_Sample_3.2 | ecosystem: Environmental > Terrestrial > Soil > Wetlands | place: USA: Florida...
CTTCAGGCCCGAGGGAAAGTGTGAAATCGGGCGGAGCGGATTCAAGGGCGGGCTCGAAGGGGCGCGCGAGGTGCGGCTGGAGGCGATAGAGGGCTGCGATGTTGGCGTGGGGATGGCGAGCGATGTTGATGGCGGCTTCGGCCGTGTCGGTGGGCCGAGTTCCTTTGCTGCCGTTGCTGCGCGCATGAGCAAAGAGAGTAGAGCAACCGCTGGAGGCGGGTCCGGTTGAATTGACGCAGGCAGCGAGGATGTTGGCCAGCGTGTGAATCTTGCTTCTCGGGACGCGGTACCGGGGTTTACCGGGCACAGATTCGTTGGCGAACCCGGTGGCGATGCTGGCGAGATCGGAGGCGCCGGCCACGTCTGGGTCGGCGGTCGAGACATGACTTGACACGTGCGTTGGGTCAATAGCCGCGCTGGCCATGGCATACGCCGCCGCTACCGTGGTCACTTCGTTCACAAAGATGAAGGGCGCGGTTTCGGCGAAGCTTCCGTTCGCTGGGCATTCGCCAAGTGAGGCCATGAGACCGATGGCAGAGTTAGGACCGTCATTGCCGCTGTCGCCGCCGCGTACATACAGATAGACCGGGTGGCCGGGGGTGCAGGTGTAGCTGCCGGCGATAGAGAAACCGCCATATTCGCCAGTCAGCACGTAATGGCCGATGGAGTCAGCCGGGCTGCCGGAGGCCGCGGTGAGCAGGGAGATCGATGGGGCTTTGGGCCCGCTGTCGCTGGCCTGGAGAACATAAACCCTGGCGCCGACGACGGCCCTGGAACTGCCGCCGTTCACCAGTCCTTGAACCGGCAGAGCCGGCGAGTTATCCACGGCGAGGCGCGGTAAGCCGGGTGCGGGAACTGCTTCGCCGGATCCTCCGGAGCCGCCGGAGCCACCCGAACCACCCGAACCACCCGAACCACCCGAGCCGCCGCCGGAACCGCCCATGCCTCCGCTTCCGGAGGTTCCACCACCGCTCGTGGTACCGCCGCCGCTGGTTGTCCCGCCGCCGCCGGTTCCACCGCTGCCAATGGGAATACCCCCGGAGCCCCCAGAGCCTCCGCTGCCGACGATGCCGCCTTCGCCGCCACAATACTCTCGGTTTTTTCCGTTGTATGAGCAGTTGGAGTTGTGTGAGCAGCCGCTCAGAACGGGACCAAGGGCAAGAAAGGAGGCTACAAGATAGAAGGGGAAGCGCATCCGGGCTCTCCATCAGTTGTGGAAGATATCCTCGACCGGTTAGATGCAAAAAAGCAAGATCAGGGATGTAGATTCGACTGAAGATTTTTGTCTGGAAAGGAAAAAGCTGCGCAAGGCCCTCACCGGTACCACAAAATCTGCGCAGCTTCAAGGGGCACGATTGCCTCCGGATGATGGGGAATCACTCTTGGGGTGAAGTCGCCCGCAGGCCGCTCAGCGGGCACGGTAGCCGTATAGCGCCAAGAGTTTTCACCGCCTCGCTGTTCTTCCCTCACCAAGGTAATGCGCATTGGCTCGCCGCCATCGGTCGGTTCAGCATAAAGCTCCACCTGAACCGCGTCGGGGCGCATTTCGTCGAGATGGAGGTCTACGCGAAAGTGGTGTTGCTTCGCATCGCTCTCCACCTGCATCGCCGTAAAACCCATCTCGCGCCAGTGATCGTCGAGATGGCGGCTGACTTTGCCGTGCAAACGGCTGACACCGTTCACGGCGCCGCTGCCACGCAAAGCAAGCAGAGCCATGCTGAACGGCTCGCTGTCGTCGGCGGACAGAGTTTTTAGTCTCTCCCGGGAGACGGTTTGCAGCATGGTCCACGGGTTCCGTGTCAGTTCCCACAGCTCGGGATCGAGTTGGCTCCAGAGATCGTCCGCAGCGTGGTTCCATGACCACCGCATGTCGAGGGCAATCTCTGTCAAAGCGTCCAACACGGAACTGTGATACGAAAAATCTGCGCCCATTTCAAACTCCAGCCGGTGACGGTATGTGAGGACAGAACTGGAAGGCAATGCAAGCAACACTTGAGGCGAATGCAGCGTCTAAAATAGAGCGGTGCTGTGGAGAAAGTCTTGACGGGTGCTTGTCGGATGCCAGCGAGAAACGATCAAAGACGTGCTTCCCCGATGCTCCAGATGGCATTGCTCATCCTGTGCGTAGCCGTGTTTGCGTGGGGTCTTCACTACAAGCTTTCGCTTTACACGGTATTATGCCATCGTGAACCGGTTCCGGTTGCCAAACTGATTCAAGCGGAGCCGACCAACGAGCAGGCCGCTGCTGTTTCTCTGCGAAGCCGATGCAGATGTTCTGAGTCTTCGCCGCAGAGCGACATTCCCGCTTTCCGCCCTCTCGCCGCCGGCGAAGCGATTCGATGGGCCGATACGATAACATTCTCCCCGGTCACGTTTGCCGCCCGTTTTCTGCTCCCCCGCCCTCCTCCCCAAGCCTCCTGATTCACTCGAGGTTACTCGGGCGCCACCGGCGTAGTCTAAGGATCAGGGTCGGCTCCCAGCGGCGTCCGCAAGCGAGAATCCAGTGCGAGGTCCGGGCTCTCAAATGCTGTGCTTGTCACACCCAACAGGTCTCTTGATGGAACACCCCATTCGATCCTTACAGACGGGGCAGAATGGATTTTGTTGGCGAGCCCCGGAATCTCTGCGACATGAGAATTTGGGGATTCTCCAGGAACGGCCTCAACGCTGCGCGTAGAAGGGTGAATCGTGCAAGATCTGCCCTGGATCAATTTGGTAGTTTTTGGTGGTTTCTAAACCTTCCGCCGGGTCACACTTCGCATCGCGAAGCCAGACGCAGAGTCATCAAAACCAGGAGCACCAAGGGAATGCGAAAGCAACCATTCGTTCTAACTGCTGCAGTCCTGCTCGGCACCGTATCAGCGATCTCATCCTGCCATTCAGGCGCCGGCGTCTCCGACGCAAAAGCGGCTGCCATGGCTACGGCCCGGGTTGCAGTCGCGCAGCGCGGGAGCATCTCCCATGTCCTGACGCTGGCCGGACAGTTTCAGCCCTATCAGGTCGTCGACGTGCACCCCAAGATCAGCGGCTACATGAAGCGCATCAACGTGGATATCGGCGACATTGTTCAGCAGGGGCAAACTCTGGCCGTGCTTGAGGTGCCTGAGTTGAGGGCGCAATTGCAGCAAACGGTCTTCGAGGTGGAACAAAGCAAGCAGGAAATCAATCGCGCGCAGCGCGAAATCGATCGCGCCGAAGCGACGCACGCGGCGCTGCACGCCGAATCGGAGCGGCTGAATGAAGCTGCCGCAGGCCATCCCGGCCTGATTGCGCAGCAGGAACTCGACAACGCGCAGGCGGCTGACCTTTCCTCAGCGGCGCAGGTGGATTCGGCCAAAGCGGCCATGGCGGCAGCTCAGCAACATGCGAATGCGGCTCACGCAGACAACGAGCGGGTGCAGGCGCTGCACGACTACACCAATGTCACGGCGCCGATTTCCGGTGTCGTCATCTGGCGCTACGCCGATACCGGAGCCCTCATCCAGGGCGGCACCAACTCCAACAGCCAGGACTTGCCGATCGTCCGGCTATCGCAGAGCTCCCTGCTGCGGCTGCGCATTCCCGTGCCGGAGAACGATGTGCAGTATGTGCGCGACGGCGACGAGCTGGTGGTGCGCGTCGATGCCGTGAATCGCTCGTTTACCGGGAAAATCGTCCGGTATACGCGCGACGTGGACTTCGAGACCCGCACCATGGAGACCGAGGTCGACGTCGAGAATCGCGATCTGTCCATTGAGCCCGGCATGTACGCAAACACCATGCTGCGTCTCGCTCACGTAAACAACGTTGTCACCATCCCCGTCGATGCCCTGGTTCTTAAGGATCAACAGAACATCGTCTATGCGCTCGACAGCTCAGATCGTGTGCAGGTGAGGCCGGTCCAAGTGGGACTGGAGGGCTCCAAGCTCGCGGAAATCCGAAGCGGCTTGAGTCCCGGCGACCGCGTCATCGTGGGGGGCCAGGAAAAGTACCGGGAAGGCGAAGAGGTGCATCCGCTGCTCACCCCCGAACCCGCTTCTGAAACGGTGCAGGAAACCGGCGGCATGATCGACATGAAGGGCGACACCAACGGAGGAGGCCGATAATGCCGAAGTTTGCGCTTCGCAATCCTTTCTTCATCCTCATGATTTGCCTGGTGATTGCGCTCATCGGGACCGTCACCATGGTTCGCATGCCGGTCGACTTGTTCCCGGACATCGATATGCCGGTGGTGGTGGTGGCTACGTTTTACAATGGCATGCCGCCGGAGCAGATCGAGGCCGACATCACCAACACGTTCGAACGCTTCTTTACCCTGGCGGCGAACGTCGATCACAGCGAATCGCGCTCGCTCACCGGCGTCAGTCTCATCAAAATCTATTTCAAGCCGGGCACCGACGCCAACGCGGCGCTGAGCAACGTGGCCAATCTCGCCATGGCCGATTTACGCCGCCTTCCGCCAGGCACCTTGCCGCCCGTAGTGCTGGGCATGACCGCTTCGACGCAGCCTGTTTGCCTGGTGACGCTGGAGGGTGAAGGGCTGAACGAGACGAGCTTGAAGGACCTGGCACAGTTCCAGGTCCGCAACCAAATCTCCAATGTCGAGGGCGCATCGGTTCCCCAGCCGTATGGCGGAACCTACCGCCAGATTCAGGTATATGTCGATCCTTTGAAGCTTGAGGCTCGCAATCTCAGTCTCAACGACGTGGTGGAGTCGGTGAACAGCTCCAACCTGATTCTACCGGCCGGGGATGTCCGCATCGGTACGAAGGATTTCAATATCTATGCCAACAGCCAGTTCCCCGATGCGAAATCGATGAACCAGATGCCGCTCAAGTCGGTAGGCAACTCGTCGGTGCTGGTGGCCGACGTGGGCCACGCCGAAGATTCGGGCGCGCTGCAGTACAACATTGTGCGCATCAACGGCCAGCGTTCCGTCTACGTCCCCATCTTCAAGCAGGGCGGCAACAGCAACACCATCACCATTGTGAACGGCATCAAGGCGGCCATCACGCACCTGGTCGATATTCCCGCCCAACTCAAAACCGCAGTGGTATTCGACCAGTCGGTCTTCGTCAAGCTCGCCATCGCGAATGTCTCGCGCGAGGCCCTCATCGGCCTGGTGCTGGCCGCGATCATGGTGCTCATCTTCCTGGGGAGCCCGCGAGCGACTTTGGCCGTGCTCTTGCCGGTTCCGCTCTCGGCGCTGGTCTGCCTGTTGTTCACCAACGCCTTGGGCGGCTCCATCAACACCATGCTTTTGGGCGGGCTGGCGCTGGTGTTCTCGAGGCTGATCGACAACGGCGTGATCGTGCTGGAAAACATCTTCCGCCACATGGAAATGGGAAAGTCTCCGCAAGTTGCCGCGGACCAAGGCGGCACCGAGGTCTCAATGGCGGTGCTGGCCGCGACCTTTACCACCGCCATCGTCTTCTTTCCGGTAACCTCGTTCACGGGCGTTAGCAAGTACATCTTCACGCCACTGGCCCTGGGCGTCGCGTTCTCGATCTTCGCGTCGTACTTCATCGCCATGACGGTCGTGCCGCTGTTCTGCTCCCTGTTCGTGCGCCTGGATCCGAAAGGCATGACGCACGAGGCCAACCTCGATGCCATCGAAGGCAGCAAACCTTCGTTCTTCACGCGATTTTTGATTTACTTCAACACTCGCTTCCAGCGCCTGCTCGACGGCTACGAACAACTCGCATTGCGCGCCATGCGGCGGCCCGGCCTGACCACCGCAGCCATCTTCGCGGGCATGATCCTGGTGCTCGCCGCTACGTATCCCTTTCTGGGCCGCGCCTATTTTCCCCGCACCGACCCCGGGCAGTTCATCATCGACGTTCGCATGCCGAGCGGCACGCGTCTGGAAGTAAGCAACCAGTACATCGCAAAGGTCGAGCAGGTGATTCGCAGCATCGTGAAACCGAAGGACCTGCAGATGATCGTTTCCAACATCGGCGTCTATCCCGACCTCTCGGCGATCTACACCACGAACGCTTCAATGGATACCGCCTTTGTGCAGACCAGCTTGAAAGAAGACCATGGCATAGGCAGCTACGAATACATGCGGCGCGTACAGGCCGAACTTTCGCGCGAGATGCCCGAGCTTTCCACCTACTTCCAGGCCGGCGGCCTGATTGACGGGGTCATCAACCAGGGACTGCCGGCGCCGATTGACATCCAAATTGGCTCCAACGACATGGAGGGCGCTTACAAGTTGGCCCAGGATCTCGGCGCAAAGATCGAGGCCATGCCTAACGTGGCCAGCGTTTACATTCCGCAAAGCGTCAACTACCCGGGCCTCCAACTGAACATCGACCGCGAGCGCGCCAGCCTCATCGGTCTCTCTGCCAAAGACGTGGTCGACGACGTGATCACGGCCATGACTTCCGACGGCATGGTCGCCCCCAGTTACTGGATCGATCCCAAGACGGGCAACAACTACATGGTGACGGTGCAGTATGCAAATCGTTGGATCGACAACATGTCCATGGAGGATTTCCGCAATATCCCGCTGCGCGGCGTGCGCCCCGCGGGTTACAGTCCAGGCGAAGAAGGCGAACAGGCCGATCCGGTTTCGGATGAAATGTTCAAAGGCGACCATCGGTCGGGCTACGTGCCCCTGGGCGAAGTGGCCGACCTGCGGCAAATCAACACGCCCACCGAAGTGGATCATATGCAGATTCGCCGCGTGATCGACGTCTATGTTTCTACGCGGACTGAGGCCCTGCAGAGCGTTGGCGCGCGCATCCGCCGCCTGCTCGATGCCACGCCGCATGATCGCAACACGGTGCTTCACCTCCGTGGCGCGGTCGTGAACATGAACGAGGCATTCAGCAGCTTCGGCATCGGGCTGATTGTCGCGATCGCGCTGGTATACCTTATCCTGATGGCGCAATTCGCCTCATTCATCGACCCCTTCATCATTCTTATGGCGATCCCGCCGGGATTGGTGGGCGTGGTACTCATCCTGCTGATGACCGGCAGCACGCTCAACATCATGTCGCTGATGGGAGTGATTATGATGGCCGGCATTGTGGTCTCGAACAGCATTCTGATCGTGGAGTTCGCGACCATTCTGCACAAGCAGGGGAAACCGCTGCTGGAAGCAACGGTGGAATCGTGCCGCGTGCGTCTGCGCCCCATCCTGATGACGTCGCTGGCCACGCTGCTGGGCATGATCCCTATGGCGCTGGGCCTCGAAGCCGGCAGCGAACAGTACGCGCCGCTGGCGCGCGCCATTATCGGAGGACTGGCAGTTTCCGTCGTGGTCACGGTGTTCCTGGTACCCGCGGTGTACCTGGTGATTCACGGCCGGCGCGAAAAGAACACGCCGGCGGCAGAGGGCAGAGCATGAAAACAAACCGCCCTTTCAAGCTCCTCTCCGCAGCCCTCGCGATCGGGGTATTTTCACTACCGGGCGGGACGATCCGCGCGCAGGAGCCGGCCCTTCCAGATGCACCCAAGCCCGAGCTCATGGCGCAGGCCGGGCCGAATCCTGCGCCTCCCAGCGAGCCACCCGCCAGCGTTGCAGGTCCGAAGCTGACCCTGGCCGATGCGGAAGGCATGGCCATCGAGCGCAACCCCAACGTAAGCATCGCCCGCCTGTTGCAACTCGCACAAGTGCAGGTGACGCGGGAGGTGCGTTCGGCCGAAATGCCCACCGCGTTCAGCGACCTGACCGCGGTGGGCGCGCATGAAAACAGCCGCATCACTGCAGGCGCCCTCAACAATCCGACCATCTATGATCGCGCAGCCGGCGGGCTGACCGTGGAGCAGTTGATTACCGATTTCGGGCGCACGCACAACCTGGTCAAGAGCGCCCAATCGAACACCAGGGCGCAACTGGAATCCGAACGGGCCAGCGAACTGGACATCAAGCTCGCTGTCGACCAGGCGTTCTACCAGGCGCTGACCGCCCAGTCGTTGCTAAAAGTCGCACAGCAGACGGTAAGAACGCGCCAGGCCACGGACCAGCAGATTGGTGCTCTTACACAGTCCAAACTTCGGTCGACTCTTGATCTCAGCCTTGCCGATGTGCAAGTGTCGCAGGCCAGGCTCCTGGTGATCGATGCACAGAATGCGCTCGCGAGCGATATGGCGGCGCTGAATGCGATTCTCGGCTCCGACGCCGACACCCCATACGAATTGGTCGATGAGACCCCCGCTAACCCGCAACCTGCCCCGGCGACGAGCGAAGACCTGGTCCAACTCGCATTCCAGGCGCGTCCCGATTTGCTGGCGCTTCAAGACCGCTCGCTGGCGGCAAAGCAGTTCAGTTCCGCCGAGCACGACCTGATGCGCCCCACCATCTCCGCCCTGGCCGCAGCCGGTGGAACGCCGGTGCGCGCCGATCAGATTCTGTCCTCATGGTACGGCGCCGCAGGAGCCAACATCAACATTCCGGTGTTCAACGGCTTCGAGTACACGGCGCGTGCCAAAGAGGCTGATCTGCGTGCCAGTGCCGCCCAGGAACAGGTGCGAAACCTGCGCGACAACATTGCGCGGGATGTGCGCACCGCCGTCCTCAATGCCCAAAACGCCTTTAAGCGCATCGCGGTCACGCAGGAATTGCTGAACGAAGCAAACACCGCGCTGGAACTGGCGCAAGCGCGCTACAAGGTCGGGCTCAGCGGCATCGTTGACCTTACCGAGTCGCAACTTGCGCAAACCCAGGCGGAGATCGACGTTACCAACGCTCGTTTTGCTTACCAAACCGCACTGGCGGTTGTCAGGTACGAAATCGGACAGTGAGCGGAACCTCGGAGCACCGCTTCGTGAAGCCAACGGTGCTGTTCGGGGCGCATGAGACGGCTCGCGGAGTCAGCGCCGCCGCCGCAGTTTCCTGTCCGGCCAGTGGGGCTTCTTGCCGGCGGATGCAAGGCCGGCAGGAGGCCGTGGGAATGATGGCTGAGATTGCGGATGCCAACCTCGGCCGCCAAGGGAGGATCGCGTTTCACAGGTTTGGAGCCCGCGCTGCTCTAGCATTTTCGGAGATGCTGCAGACCGCGGTCACAAAGCCGCGTCGGCGCGACCAACCCGGGCGGGCAAGAATCGATCTCTGTTTCTTGGCGTGGGACGTTAGGGAACAACGAGCCTCTGCAAACCTTTAAAGGACTGCGCCATTTCCGGATATGCCGACCAGAAGCGCTTGACAACTCCGCGAAGGCGGTCCTAGAATCCCTACCACCTGGAGCGAGCGCTCGCTTTGATTGATGGCGGCAAAGTGGGCGCGCGCTCACACCGGAACCGGACCGATGCCCAGACTGCTCGACGATACCGTCGCCAAAAACCGCGGCAAAATCGAAGTGGCCGCGCAAAAGCTCTTCACGCGGCAGGGATTCAACGGCACCACGGTACGCGAAATCGCGCAAAAGGCCGGCGTGTCCATGGGCAAGCTCTACCTCTACTACCCCACCAAGGAAGACATCTTCATCGCCCTGGTGGAGCACCTGGAGCAGAAGATGGAAGCCCGGCGCCAGAAAGAGATTTATCCGTACATGCAGTCGGTGGATCCTGAATCGCTCGAGAAACTGGGTATGAGCGTGGGGCGAGTCGTCTCAAAGAATCTGGACTACTGGCGGCTCATGTATGTCGATGTGGTTGAGTTTCGTCACAAGCACTTCATTCGCAGTTACAGCGAGATCGCCCGCAGCCTGCGCAGTTATTCAAGATCCCTGTTTCAAAAAGCCCCCCATCCGTTCCCCGGGGGGGTCGACCCGGCGTTTGCATACGTCGGACTGTATCTGCAGTTTATTACCTATTTTTTGATCGAAGAGCTCTTCGGCGCCAAGCGGCATCTGGGTGTCGGTCACCAGGAAGCGGTGAGGCAATTTGTTCGCCTTTATACGCGCAATGCAAAGGGCCGCTAGGGCCTGTACCCACTATGGGGAACAGGCCCTAAGTCAGAATTGCGAGATTCAAGGAGGAACCATGCGAAAGCTTCGACTCGCTGCCCGGGTGGCGGCGGCGGCCGCGTTTTTCATGGCCACTGCAGCGGCTCGCGCACAGACGGCGCCCACCGGGCAAATCGCGGGCGTAGTCACGGATACGGTCGGAGCCGCGAGTGTGGGGGCGAACCCGACGCTGACCAGCGACGCGGGCGCCGCGCGCACGGCTGCAACCGGCACGAACGGACGCTACGTGGTCGCGCTGCTCGATCCCGGTGCCTATCAATTCCAGGCCGTCATCAAGGACATTCCGGTGGTCGAAGGCCAGCGCGTCGAGTTTCGCGCCGGGTTTTTCAACCTGTGCAACAACGTGAATTTCGCCGATCCCGTCAACATCATTGATCCATCCCCTGACTTGGGGCCGATCGTCTCCACGACGACGGGGCCAAGAGTCATTCAATTGGCATGCAGCTACGCGTTTTAGAGAGAGCGATGAAAGAGACAGGTCTAAAAGAGAAGGTTGTGCTTGTAACCGGGGCCGCGGCCGGCATTGGCCGGGCAACGGCGCGGCGATTCGCAAGTGAAGGCTGCCGCGTGGCAGCCTGGGATGTGAACGAGACGGCCCGCGACGGACTCCTCGAAGAGTTGAACACGGCTGGCGGCGAGGCGCTCTTCCGAAAGGTCAACGTCTGCGATAGCGCCGACGTTGCGTCGGCAACGGAGGAAGTCGCCGCGCGCTGGGGCTCGATCGACGTGCTCGTGAACAACGCAGGCATCACGCGCGATGCTCAGCTCATCAAGTGGAAGGACGGCGCGCCTGCGGGCTCGATGGGCGACGATGCGTTCGACTTGGTGATCTCGGTCAACCTCAGAGGTGTGTTTGTCTGCGCACGAGCCGTTGTGCCGCACATGATCCGCAAGGGTTCGGGCGTCATCCTAAACGCTTCGTCGGTGGTGGGGCTCTATGGCAACTTCGGCCAGACGAATTATGCGGCCTCCAAGGCGGGGGTCATCGCCTTTGCCCGAACCTGGTCGCGGGAGCTGGCCCGGTACCACATCCGCGTCAATGCCGTGGCTCCGGGGTTTATTGCCACGGAGATGGTGGAGAAGATGCCCGCCAAGGTGGTTGAAACCATGGTTGCGCACACGCCGTTGGGGCGCATGGGTCATCCGGAGGATGTGGCTGAGGCGTATGCGTGGCTGGCTTCAGATCGGGCATCGTTCGTTACCGGCGCA
>Ga0335078_10016080_pt1 | contig 11104 bp, 11 predicted proteins | sample Lox_Sample_32_FD_206711 | JGI IMG/M metagenome (GOLD analysis project Ga0335078, IMG submission 206711) | Soil microbial communities from Loxahatchee National Wildlife Refuge, Florida, United States - Lox_Sample_3.2 | ecosystem: Environmental > Terrestrial > Soil > Wetlands | place: USA...
ACCACCTACCTTCGTAGTGGTCGGCTGTGCCGGGAGCCTGCCTAGCTCGAGCTGGACCCAGAGCCCGACGATGGTCAGGAGCGCGGCCACCAGGGTGGCGAGGGTGGAACCGGACCCGTAGCGGGTCAGGATGTCGAAGAGCAGGAGCCCTCCAATCAACGCCGTGGCGACGCTGAGGATCTTGCTCGAGAGCAGGGCGCCGACCGCAAAGAGGGCCACGCCGGCGATGATGGCGGCTGTCGGACCCAGCGCCAAGTCCAGAGCGATGACGTAGCCTGCGTATCCCACCGCCAGACCGACGCCGAGCGGGAGAAGGACTACGCCGATGAGGCCGCCCATGACGAAGCCGAGCAGCAACCCTACTGTCTGCCATTGCGGAGCCAGGTACTGGATAGCGACGCTTCCGCCGAAGGCCGCCCCGATGATGCCAACAGCCAGGAAGGCTACCACCTTGGCCAAGGTCTTCCCTGCGAAGATCAGCAACAGAGAGACCCCCAGCAGGGCGAGGAGCAGCACCGGCCCTGGCACGCCCGAGAGTACCGGCGTCAGCGAATGTGGGAATGGAATCATGGCCTTCTAATCACCGCTTCGACTTTGCACCTCGACCTTGCAATCGGCGTTACGAACTTAATTGTGCGGATTTGAACAGAAAAATGGGGACTATAGTCGGATTATTTGCAAGGATTACATACCGGCGGTAAAGCCGACTAGGACGAAGAATACGAGAAATCCTTTCTGACATTGGCTAGGAACTCTATGCCGTAATGACATTGGCCTTCCCTAGAGAGTTAGGGAAGATGCTGAGAGGAATCGTCATCCCGACCACCCAGTTTGGCTGGTCGACGACTTCGTGGATCCTCAGGTCGGCAGCCACGCTGCAGAGGACGTACGCCTCCTCCCTGGATAGTCCATAGGTCTTAACCAGGTGGCTGACCATGCCGCGGGCGGACTCCTTCGCCTCAGTCATCAGGTCGTCCCCTATCCCGGTGGTAACGTACCACCCCATCTTGGAGGACCCCTCCCCCTTGGTGAAGTACTCGGGGAAGCGGAGTCTTGCCCCCTTCTCCAGGCCGAAGCGGATGCTCACGGAGCCGGCGCACTCGATCGCGCAGAGGCAGATCTCCCCATCCCCCATGGCAGCGTGTATGTCCCCGGTCGAGAAGAGCGCACCATCCACCTGCACAGGAATCTTGACCCGGCTCCCGGCTGTGGTGTGCCTGATGTCCATGTTCCCGCCGTGTCTCCCTGGGGGCATGACGTCGAAGGAGCCGGCCTTGGCGGGCGCCACGCCGAGGACACCGCAGAAGGGACGGATGGGAATCTTGATTCCGTTCTCGAAGTGGGCAAACCTCTTGTCCTTCAGATCCCATTTGTAGAGGAACGGGTCCTTGAATTCGTCCAGCAGCCCGAGGCCCGGAACGATTGCCGTCCAGCCGAAGTCGTCCACCTTCACATCGAGGATGTCGAGGATGAGTGTGTCTCCCGGCTCGGCTCCCCTAACGTGCACGGGGCCTGCCAAAGGATAGAGTTTTTCGTTGTCCAGGCTGTTCAGGTCGGAAGACTTGGATTTCGCCGTTAGCTGCCAGCTGAGGACGTCGTTGACATCAAAGCGGACTGTGTCACCTGGGTTGATGGTGGTGACCGGCCTGTGTTCCTTGTTCCACTTGTAGTGGAACTGCTTTCTCGTGACGTGGTGGACTGCCAACCCGGTACGCAGTGTTCGCGCGGGGTGGTCTTAAGGAGAACTCTGCGACTGTCTCTAAAAGCTAAATACGATAAATCAAGGTCGCGAGTTCGGTGCCGCGGTAGCTCAGCCTGCTTCGTCTTCGAAGGCTAGGGAGAGCATCCGGCTGATCGACTTGAGAAAGTCGGGCCAAAGACCGGAGTGTCGTCGGCTCAAATCCGACCCGCGGCACGGATATGTTATCTCAAATCCACCGGGCGCTATTGGGGCCCTGCTCAAATATCAACTGTGGCATTCGACATGAATCCCAACCCCCTTAGAGCTCATTACTAAAGCGACAGTTTTATCAAGTGCTAGGTTTAATATATGTTGTTGGATGCGTTTTCTGCTCTCGCCGAACCAAGGAGGCGCAAGATCATAGAGATACTTGCGAGCGATGGGGAGCTATCGGCTACGCAGATATACACTAGATTCGATATAACACCACAGGCAGTATCACAACATCTGAAGGTTCTTCTTGACGCAGGTCTTCTCGAAATGGAAAGACGGTCACAACAACACATCTATCAGATCAATCCTGAATCGATAGGAGAATTAGAACATTGGCTGGCGCACACCAAAAAACTTTGGAGCCACAGGCTGGACAATCTTGACAAATTGTTAGAGGCGGAAAAAGAGAGAGGACGCTAAAACGAAACTGGTGACATCATGGCAACAGCAAAAGCAACAACGTCAGAAAGGAAGAGAAATAGATTAGGATTTCATGAAATTGGAAGGGCCTATGGAATACCAATATACAGGTTAGATGAAAAAGCGAGTGCTTCGCAGTCGGCGAAGCGCCTGGTAGAGCCTAAACTAGCGCTGCCTACTTACCAGTTTATGCTTTCTGCTTTCGGCTCGGAAAGTTCACTCAAGGACAAATTCAATGACAGTGGAAAAAGCGATTACTCTTTTTGGATTGCGGGCATCGGTAAAGACACAAACCATCTAATAGACGAATCCCAAGAGTCAGAAATTACACCTGCTCAGGAAGCAGAGGCCATGAAGCTTGCTGAGTCAGGCATGAACTACAGGGATATTGCTAAGAAGTTAGGCGTTACTGCTTTGAGCGTATATTACGCACTGAAGAAAAAAGGGAAGACCAAAGCAAAAAAGTCAATAAAACCAAGAAGCTCGGCTCTTTGCACTTTTGATAAGAAAGGGAATCTTAACGTAGGTAAAGGAGCCTCCCTGGAAAGTACAGTTCGTGTTTCCAGAGGCTCGGATGACATGCCTCTTCTATTCTTCGTGCTTCGTGACAGCTACTCCAGGATTGGCGGTGCGCGTTTCGTCATCGCTGCATGCAATGGCAGACAGTTTACTCCTGATACTGCTGCTAGGGTGGTAGTAGGAGTTTCAAAAGAAGCGTAAGCCTGGGGCATCATGGCCAACGAACCAAGAAAGGAACTGACAATAGCGCGGTAGGCGAGGGTCGAAGGCAGCGTCTACGCGCCGTAAGAACTTGCGCCAGAGAAGCCTCCGACGCCCCGGCTACGCCTTCGTCACTTTCGAGAACCACCCCTCGCCCCCCTTTTCATGAAAGGCCGTTTCGATCTTTGCAGGTCGGACGTAGTTGACGCGCCATCCATCTGAGAAGCTTTTCAATATCTCGCGCTTGAAGACCCTTCTCGGCCCTCCCCATCCGACGGGCTCCTTGTTGGAGAAGCAGAGCATGTAGTATCGCCCCCCGGGCCTGAGGACGGCCCTGAGGCTGTCGACATAGGCCTCCCTGTCTCTGTCGGAGAACACGTGGAAGAGCGCCGAATCGACTGCGGCATCAAACTGTCGGTTCAGGCTTTCGAGATGCAAGGCGTCGGCCACGATGAACTTGGCGTTCGAACCCCTCTGCGATGCCTTGGCCCTGGCCTTTTCTATGGCGAGCGGAGCCGAGTCGACTCCCAGTGCCCTGTACCCCATCGAGGCGAAGAGGATGGCGTGCTCGCCGGTGCCGCATCCGACGTCGACTATGTCTTCGCCAAGGTTCTCGCTGGCGGCCAGCTGGGCGAAGGCGGGCTGGGGCCGGCCGATATCCCAAGGAGGGACCCCCCGATAGGATTCGTTGAACGAGCTCAAACCGGAGGGTTTTCCAGGGGCCTCTGGTAAAGTTTCTTCCCGGACCGGTGATTCGGGCGGTTCCTGAAGCACAGCGGCTTGCTCACAGACTCAAGTAGGGAAGCAATTATGGCAGGCGCCATAGGCGGGAACTCACGTGCCGACTCCAATGGAGGATTAGCGGAAAGTGGCAGGCGTGCTGATAGAGGCAGCAGGCTTGACGAAAAGGTACGGCAGCTTCGACGCCCTCAACGGACTAGATCTCAGCGTGGCGTCCGGCGAAATCTATGGGTTGCTGGGGCCCAACGGTGCAGGAAAGACTACCACCCTCAAGATTACAGCAGGCCTGATTGAGCCTTCCAGTGGCTCGGTCACCGTTTCCGGGTTCGACGCCACGAAAGACCCCATCCATGCTAAAGCGCAGATTGGCTACGTCGCAGAGACCCCGATACTTTACGAATCGCTGACTCCCAGAGAGCTCCTGGAGTTCGAGGCTTCGGTCAGGGGGCTCGTCAAGGATTCCGTGAACCGCCGAGTGCGCCAGCTCGCCGAGGCCTTCGAAGTCGAGTCGGTCTTCGACTCCCCCATCGCGACCCTTTCCATGGGGACGAAACAGAAGGTTGCCATAATCGCCGCGCTCATACACCAGCCCCCTGTCCTCCTCCTGGACGAACCGCTGAACAGCCTGGACGCCAAGAGCAACAGGATCCTGAAGGAGCTGCTTTCGCTGCATGTGCAGAGAGGGGGGGCCGTCCTGTTCTCCACCCACATCATGGAGATCGCACAGAGGCTCTGTTCAAGGATCGGGATTATCTTTGGAGGGAGGATCGTCGCCGAAGGGGACCTGGACCAGCTCAGAGCCCGTGCCGGGGAGAAGGGGGCGACTCTGGAGGAGGTCTTCATGAAACTCACCAACGAGGCGTCCGAGGTCGAGAACACGGTGAGGACGCTCAGGGAATCGTTCTTCGACGATGAAGGCCGCTGACGCCTGGCGCCTGAGCGCCGTCCCCTATTCGGAAATGGCGTTCAGGTCCATACTCCAGAACAGCAGCAACATGTGGTGGGGGTCCTTCGGGAGAGGCTCTTCGGACGCTTCGGAGAGGCAGGACCTGGTCACCAGGGCGCTGCGGATTGCAAGGTTCGACAAGCTAGTCGTGGCAGCCTTCGTGACCGTCGCGGCCGGCGCTCCCTTCCTCCCGCAGATACTCGGGGCGTCGTACGGGGTGTCGGCGTCTGTGACGCTGAGTTTGGCAGCTTCTTTCGCGCTCATCCTGCTCTATGGCGTCCAGACCTTGTCCTCCTTTGTGACTAGCGGGCCGTCCCCCGTCCTTTCGACTCTGCCTCTGTTGAGGAACGACGTCTCCCTGGTCAACCTTCTTTCTTTTGCGAGGACGAGCGACTACCTCGTCGCCGGGTCGGTCGCCTGTCAGGTCATCTTCGTGTCCTATCTGACCGGCTCCGCCTTGGCCGGGGTCCTTATGCTCGTGGCCGGAGTCGTGAACTCGGCACTGGCGGTCGGCGTTTCGCTCTGGCTGTCAAATGTCTTCTACAGGAGCATCCTCGGTTCCAAGAAGGGGAAGCGGGGGGGCGCGCTGCGCTTCGTGTTGCTCCTGGCGTGGGGGGTCGTGGTGATCGGTATCGGGGTCCTGTTCGCAGCGGCGGGGGACCTGATTCCGTTGGTACAGGGTGTTCTGGCCAGCCCGAACACGCTGACCGGATCGATCCTTTCGCTGGTCTACCCGTTCTCTCTTGGAATAAGCGTTGGGTCAATCGCCAACGGATTCCCGTCTTTGGTCGGGAAAGTGGCTCTAGTGGCGACCATTTGTTATCTTCTGGTCGCTTTTGCGGTGTCCAGGTGGAGCATGAATTCCGTCGCCAGCTTCTCAGAAGGCGCGTTCAGCGGACCGGGAGCCGGGCGGGTCCGCGACACCTCGGTGTCACTGCGGAGCCCGGTGGCCGCATACGCCATGAAGGACCTGAGGGCCTCGTCGGCCAACCTGCCGTCGGCGTTCCTGTTCGCACTCCCTACCTTCGAGACGTTCATCATCCTCCTAATCAGAGCGTACCTCCCCACTCTGGGGGCCTCGACACTCCTCGTTGCCATGACTCTGGGAGGGATGGTATCTCTGATACTCCCCCTTGTTCTCGTCAGCTCCGAGGGGAACGGGTTCGACTTCGCCAAGACGATGCCGATGCGGATGGGGACAGTCGTCTTCTCCAAGGCACTCATCGCTACGGCCGTGTTCCTCCCCGCGGTGGCGGTCGCCCTGCTCGAAAGCCTTCTGAAGCCGTTTGGCTCGCCTTTTTCGGTACTGATTCTCGCTGCATCCGTACTGGCCGTGGCTGCTGCGAGCCTGCTCGAAGTCAGGCTGTTCCTGGGGTTCGCTCCTAGCGGGAGAGCGACCTTTGCACTGCAGGAGTTCGCAAGGATGGCGGCAGGGGCGGGAGTGGTCCTTCTCCCGGCGTTGGTCTACGTGGCCGCATACATCCCCACGGTCAACCACCCCCTTGCAGCGGGAGCGATGGTTGGAGTCGCCTTGGTCGAACTGATCGGGGTCGTCGGGCTCGTGCGCCGATCCTGACCTCTCTCGGCAACCAGAAGCAGGACTGCAATAGTATTAGGGAGAAGCCGTAAGTAAACAAAACCGGTCGCAAATGACTGACCCGGCGGCTGTAGTTGCATCGCGTTCTAGTCGTTCTGGCGCTCTTTGTGCTGGTGGGCTCTGCTACAGTCGCGTTCGTCGATGTGCCTCCGACAACCCGGGCGGCTTCGGGGCCTCTGTTATACGATGACTTCACGCATGACACCAGTCTCAACGCGAGCCTGTGGGTAATCAACGGACCTGTCGGGTCGGTCATGGGGCCGGATGATGCGGGGTTCAACCAGGTCACTCTGGTGCCATCGTTCTCTTCAACGGGGATGGAGATCGCACAGGTGAACAAGAGCCAAGAGGAAGGGACCATAGAGAGCATCGCATCGTTCACGCCACCCTTTACTGCGGTCGCGGTCGTAGAGGGAACCGTCTCGAATGGGCACACCTTTGGCTTCGCCATAGCTTCGGGAGATGCCAGTTCTGGCGTTCTGGTGTACGGCAACCTGAACCCTACCAACTGCAGTCATCTGGGCGACTGCAGCGATCCATCGGTCTGCGGCACCCCAGCTAATTCCGCCATCCCGGCGAACCAGTGCTATTATGGGATCGACGTCAAGGTCGCGAAGAACGCAACTTCGTGGCCCCATGTGGCAGCGTTGTATCTGACGCCGAGTGTGAATGTTTTCTACACGCTGCAGATTTCGGTCGATGCTTCGGGGAGCGCCCAGTACAGCGTCAGCCAAGGAGGACAGCTCCTCGGCCAGTCGACCGCCCAGGTCGGGACCGGGCCCTTCTACGTCGTAATGGAACAGGCGGAAGGAGCCCCTGTTGCCACTCCTGGTCCGAACCAAGCGTACTGGTCGTCTGTTTCTGTTGGTCCGCTCGTCGTGACCACTTCGACCACGACTACCTCGCCTAGCACGACGGCGGTATCCCCAGCCCCGACTTCCAGCATCCCTTCGGACGTCTGGATCATCCTGATACTCCTAGTGGTGCTTCTGCTCCTGATACTCCTCCTGTGGCTTCGCCGACGCAACCTGACGGTCGCGGTGCAAGACTTGCAGACACTATCGCCGATACCTGAAGCGGGGGTCTTCGCCGACGGTCCTGAGAAATTGTCAGGCTACTCTGGAGGAGGCGGTAAAATCACCTTCAAGAGCGTCAAGAAAGGGGATTACCTGATCAAGGCCAGCGCCGCGGGATACACCCCTTCAATTCCTGTGAAGCTCACGGTAAAGAAGACGACCAAGTGCGTCGTGAAGCTCGACCGGACCACACCGGTTACCCAAGAGGGCGCAGGGGGCACTGCACCTGGTCCTCAGCCACCGCAGGCTCCAACCGAGGTTGCCCAGCCCGTTCAGGCGGCGGCCCCGGCGACGACTCCGCCCAAATCCGTGCCTTCCCCGTCAGTCCAGCAGGAGCCAGAACTGGAGGGGTGGGGCGGAGGGAGAATAAGCGAAATCATCAAGACGTTCCAGGCGAAAGGGGCCGTAAGCCCTGAAACAGCCCTGACCGCCCAGGAACTTGGCCTGTCCAGGCTGTTCGTAAGGATAATGAAAAGGAGGCAGGGGCGGACGAGGGTGTTCATTGAGATCAACGGAAGATACTATCTCGACCAGAAAGCTTTGGAAGAAATGAAGTAAACGCACTAGAGATTAAGCAACTCTTCGGCGTTCTTGTGCGCGATCCTCTCCCTGTCCTCTGGGCTGACTGGGAGGCGGTCGAGGAAAGCCCTCCCCTCTGCCATCGAAGCGTACGGATGGTCCGTTGAGAACATTATCCTGTCGACGCCGACCTCCATGAACAGGTTGAGGAAAGGGGGGAGGAAGTTGAATCCGCTGAAGGTGTAGTGAACGTTCTCCCGGAGGTACGAGCTGAACGGACGCTTGAGTCTCGTCATTCCCATCGGCAGGTTATGGTCGAGCCTCTGAAGCATGAAGGGGAGACCTTCTCCCAGGTGGCCGATTATCAGCTGCAGCTTCGGGTAATGATCAAAGGCTCCGCTTGAGATTATGCGTATTACGTGGACTGCGGTCTCGATGTGCCACCCCCAGGCCGCGATGCTCAGCTGCCTTGTCACCTCGGGCGGAAAATTCCCGACGAAGGAGGCTTGAACGACCTGCTCCGGCGGCCTCGTCGGGTGGAGATAGATGGGGACTCCTAGCTCCTGGGCTCGGTCGAATATCGGCCAGAAGAATTCGTCGTCCAAGTAGCGGCCTCGGCAATGACCGTTGATGAGAGCCCCCTTGAAGTGGTAGTCGCGGACGGTGCGTTCGAGTTCGTCTGCCGCTGCGTCAGGCACCGCCGTAGGTATGGCGGCGAATCCCGCCAGGCGGGTGGGGTTTCGTTCGATCGCCTTTGCAAGGAAGTCGTTCGAGTTTCGGGCCAGATCTACCGCTTCCTCCCCTTGGAGTTGCTACGTCCCCGGGGAATTGAGCGAGAGCAGCTGGACGTCAATCCCCGCCGCATCCATGTCCGCTATCCTCTTTTCGCCAACGTCTATCAACTGTCCCTCGAGGTTCGCGAAGCGGGCTGACAGCTGTGGGTTCAACCTTGCAGCTTCTGACAGTGCCCGGAGATCCCGCCCGGGTCCGTCCATGAAAGCGCGAGTGGCGTAGTGCTCCTCGAGAGTTATCGTCCTCAGTGGATCGCTCAAGACATCAAACCGGAATGCATGGGCAAGGGTACCCTTCTCGCACATAATACTTTCGAAGCAGATACGCTTCCGAGGAACACCGAGGCGCGCGGACGGAGGCTAATCCACGAACTGTGATTAGAGCAGGGGGACGAGCAACACCGCGACCAGGCCGGTGAGGAACACCCCATCGAAGGTCCCCGCGCCTCCGATGCTCATCATCGAAGCGCCGAGGCTGGCGGTACCGCGGAGGTTCGTCAAATCGGCTCCGACGAGGGCTCCCAGAGTCCCTGAAATGTACGCTACGATGGCCGGGGACCCGGGGACCAATAGGTAGGCTATGATGGCTGCGCACAAAGGTGGGAGGAGGGCAGGGGTGACTATCCCCACCCCCTTCACCTTTCTCGCCATCAGGTGGACGAGGAACGCGGTCACTATCACACCCGCGCACGCCCCAAGCAGGAGGCCGGCGTGCGTTGCAAGGAGGTAGGCGGACACGATCACTGGAATCACAGCTCCGCCGACGTTCACCGCGAGCGTGGTGGAGACCTGCTGGTATCTGACCCTGGGCATCCTGAAGTAAAGGCCGAAGATCCTCGTCTCCTGGACCTCCACCAGAGGCTGCGTGCTCTTCATCTGGGCCACCGGGATGTTGATCAGGCTCCCCGCGAGGGTTCCCATGAGAATCAGGGTGAATTCGAGCGGAGTGAACCCGATCCTCTCGAAGGCGAGCTCCCCGACCGTAATCAGTAGTAAGATCAGGATGAACACCATGATGAGTACGAGGAATGCCGTCAGAACGCCCCCGTGGTACCGGTGGACTACGAGGCTGCGACTCAAGCGCTTCCGCCGACAATGGCATCGTGGCGTGACTGTCGGGGGGACAAGCCTCTACTTGCGTGAGCCCTTCTTCGAGGTCGTGCGGGCCGGGCGCCTTCTCGTCGCAGGCATTGACGCCTCCCACAGGGCAACGACGTTGCCCTCTGGATCCGAACCGATGTAGCTCCACCCCATCCCTGGCACCTCCTGCTTGCCTACCATTTCGCGCCCCCCGGCTTTCGAGAACCTCGTTATCGCTTCGTCGATGTCAGTTACCGCGATGAAATTTCTTGGCCCTTCCCGAGCCATCTTCTTGTACATCCCTCCCCCCACGCTCTTTCCCCGCGGGCCCGTCGTGATCATCCAGTATTCCATCTCTGGCATGGGGGCCTTCTCGAACTTCCAGCCGAAGACCTCCGAGTAGAACCTGCTCAACGACCCGACGTCGTCAGCGGGTATCTCGAAGTGCACTATGGTGGGGACAACCTTTGCCATACGCCTCGGGTGATTCTCGCTGCTTATATGCGAGACGGGAGAAATTCGTTGCTTCTCCGGCCGGTGCCCGACACCCCCTAGGCCAGATTCAGTGCAAAAGCCCGGGTGACGTTTACCTGCGTCAGTACCTCAAGAGGCTCCGAAATCGAGGAACCGCAATTCCGGTCCACCCCTCTATGCAGATGACGTGGCTCTCCTGGGAGGAGGGTTGCCTAGGTCACCGTGAAATAGAGAAACACAATCGCACCCCACTCGTCGGCCGCGACAATCGTGTAGTTGCCCGGAGATAGGGACTGGCCGGCTGGCGAATAGCTCATGCTGACGACGACGCTCCCTGCGAGCGGTGAAGGTGTGGCTCCAGAGCTCGGAAGCACCACCGCGAGGTCGCTCGAGGGCTGGAACTCGTACCCGGTGACCAGCCTGATGTACTGAGGGCAGGCAGTGGGTGGGAATATGTCAACCTGCTCTCCCTGGGAGAGGTTCTGCGCTATAATGTGCCCGGAGTAGACCGCGATTCCGAAGGGCTGGACGTAGATGTTCTCGCAGGAGCCCAGCGCGACGTCAGTGGGCCAGTCGTGGGCTGCTGAAACGTTGTTGGGTGCCGAGAGAGTGTTGAATTCGCTCAAGTTCACCTGGACCCCCTCATCGGGGAGGACCTTCGTCGCGTTGACGGAGACCATCAGCTCGAGCCCCTGGGTCGAAGCGACCGAGAGGTTCTCGCCATAGGGAGGTAACGAGCTCTGAGTGGTGGAGGCAGAGGTGTAGGTCGTTCCTGGTTGTCCGACG
>Ga0335078_10016082_pt1 | contig 11104 bp, 14 predicted proteins | sample Lox_Sample_32_FD_206711 | JGI IMG/M metagenome (GOLD analysis project Ga0335078, IMG submission 206711) | Soil microbial communities from Loxahatchee National Wildlife Refuge, Florida, United States - Lox_Sample_3.2 | ecosystem: Environmental > Terrestrial > Soil > Wetlands | place: USA...
CTTACGATGTCGCCGCCGACGGCCGGTTCCTGCTCAACACCGTCAAGGAGGATGCGGCCGCCAACAGGTCTCCCATTACCATCGTGTTGAACTGGACCTCGGGGTTGAAGAAGTAGCCCCGTCAAATCCCGCACCAAGCACCCTCACCATGAGGTATTTCTTTGCTTTGCGTAATAGAATCCGCGTCACAGGAGGGCCCGCATGATTCCCCCAGCAGGCCTGCGACAATTCCGCGAATCTCTTCGAGGCCGGTCATTCTGTCCCAGCGAGTCCAGCTACGATGCTGCGCGTACTGTTCCCAACGCCATGATTGACCGGCATCCGGCTATAATCGCGCGCTGTGCCGGCGCTGCCGATGTGACAGCTTGCGTCCGTTTCGCACGCATCACGATCTTCTGGTGTCGGTGCGCGGCGGAGCCGCGATTGAGAAGCGCTTGAGCGACACGGAAGCCAAGCGGGCCAAGATCAAAGACCTGGTGGCGCAAGGCAAGTCACTCGACGAGATCAAAGCGGCTGTGGGCGATCCGCCGCCTGGGCAGGGCCGCGGCGGTCGCGGAGGCCCGGCGTTTGCCAGCTTCACCGAAGTGGTCTACAAGGAACTAACCGCCAAGAAAGGCGCGTGACGGCGGATGAACCGTCGTCACTGGGCCTTGGCGGCTGCCTCGGCCGCCGCCTTCTTCTCGTCGGCGCGAGCGCCCGCCAGGATGTCGCGCAGGGCATAGTTACCCTCGTGGCAGGCATATTCGTAAACCTGGAAACCGTCATCCCGTTTTAGCGGAAACGCGATCTTCCACGGCCGCACCCAGGTTTTGGGATCGTCGATGATGGCCTCGTAGTTGATGGTGTTGGCGTCGACGCGTGTGAAGCGTTCCGTAAGGCGCAGGGCGTCGCTATGCGGCATGCCGTTCCCGTTGAGCCCGATGCCATTGCGGTCACCCAACAGGTTGGTGGTTTCGACGACCAGCGTGCTTCCTTCCCAGTGGCCGCGCGGATCGCCCATGTACGAGCGAATCGCCGGGCCGGCGTGCGCTCTTCCATCGAGCGGGATGATGCGGGTTTCGTGGATCATCTCGTAGCGAATGATGACCAGCCCGCGCGCCTGCAGAATCTGGTTGCCGTTGTTATAAATGACGGGCAGGATGGAGCCCATCACGCCGCGCGAGATACACCGGTCGTAGTAGCTGCGGTCTTCCCAGGAATCGGCGGGACCGCGCAGCTTGCGGGCCGCGGCGCGGGCGTCGTTCTTTTGCTGTGCCTCGGGCGTGAGCGCCGGCATTCGGCCATTGGGCGGGTCGACGATCAGCGATGCCTGGCGATTGGGCTTCCCGTGCTCCAGCCAATAGCCCGGTGGGCCGATGCTCCGCGCCGCATCCGGCGCTCGAAATTCCTCGGCATCGGCGGCCGCCACCTGGTTCGCGCGCGATTCGCGCTGCCGGTACTCTTCGTCGGTGAGCACGCTGCGTTCGCCGAAGGTCTCCGGCCGCTGCAGGGGCGTATTGATCATTTCCGTGGCAGGCCAGAGACCTTGGAGATCCGGATCGCCCCAGGGGGTCTTGGGCGGCGTGTACGCCTTATTGGCGGACTGCGCTCGGCTCAAAGACGGCGCGGCCAAGGCCGCCGCGATCGCCAGCACGGGCAATGTGAACCAACGGTTCATGGACTCCCCTCCTAGTGATCGTGGGGCCAGGGCTTCCGGCCTGAACCCACTCTGCAGCTATCATACACGGCGGCTGCTCTCGGAAACGTGGCGCGGCTGCGCCATTCGGCTAGCCCCCAAAAATATTTGCTTGACCCTGACGTAACGTCAGGTGCGAGGATGATTTCGAACGGTCGTGAACAAATTATTCCGGGTACAGGAGTTCGCGCAACTGGCGGGCATCACGGTCCGCGCGTTACACCACTACGACCGGCTCGGGCTGTTGCGGCCCCGCCGTGCCACTTCCGGCTACCGGCTGTATGGCCGGCGGGATCTGGAGCGGCTGGAGCAGATCGTGGCGCTCAAGTTCGTCGGCATTCCCTTGAAGCAGATCCGGACTCTGCTCGATCGCAAGCCGCTCGCGCTCCGGGAGGCCTTACGCACGCAGCGGCGCATTCTGGAAGAGAAGCGGCGGCTTCTCGATCGCGCCATCCGCGTGATCGGCGAAGCCGAAAAACGGCCCGACGCCGCGGTCTTACAAAAAGTCATCGAAGTGATCGAGATGCAGAACAACACCGATTGGATGAAGAGGTATCACAGCGAGGAAAGCTGGGCCAAAGTCCAGCAACGGCGCGTGGAATGGTCTCCCGAATTACAAGAGCGGGTTTCGCGCGAGTGGACCGAACTCTTCCGCGACGTGGAAGCGGCCCTCAACGAAGACCCCGCGGGCCCGAAGGCCCAGGGGTTGGCAGCACGATGGACCCAGCTGATCGAAGAATTCACGCGCGGAGACCGCGACGTGACCGCCGGAGTGGCCAATCTGTGGGCCGATTCTGCCAACTGGCCGGCAGAGTTTCAGCGGCAGGCAGCGCCGTTCTCGGACGTGCGGGTGTGGAAGTTCATGCGCAAGGCGCTGGCAGCCAAAGCATAGCGGCCGGCAGCCGAGCCGGCCTCAGCTTCACGGTTCGTGCAGCCAGAACTTCTTCCGGGCTCGCAGGGCACTCTCCGCGCGCACGAATACGACATCCGTCTGAAAGAGCGCGTAATCGGTTTCCCGCCGAAACTGACCGCAAAAGTCGTAAGCCAGGAATCCGGATTCGGCCATAAATGCGATTACCTCGGCAAACAGCGGGGATCCTTGATTGAACGGCAGCAGAGAGGCCTCCAGAACGACCACTTCCGCGTGCTGGAGAGTCTCGGCGGCGCCTCGCAGAACCTCCAGTTCGAACCCCTGCACGTCGAGCTTCAGCAGGAAAGGCTCCGGGCAGGCGCGATCCCGGATCGCGTCGTCCAGCCGCACCATCGGCAGCGTGATCGGTTTGTGGCCAAAGGAGGTCAGATCGGGAAGAACGGACGAACCGGTTTTGCGGACATGGAAGGTGACCTCCTTGCGGCTTTCCGGTCCCAGCAACGCAATCAGAATCTCCGCATCCGACAATTCACCGGCAGTGCGCGCCAGGCTCTCTTTGTTTTCCGGGTTCCCATCGACCATCAAAAAATGGGCTTTGGGGAATACAGCGTGGACTGCCTGGCTCCACTCGCCGATGAACGCCCCAACGTCGATGACCGTTCGCGGTGCGAATCCGTTCGCTTTCAGATTCTCCATCAGACCACTCAGGTTCGGAAATCCGTAGCGAAATTGGACGGTATTACTGATGCCGGAAAGCAAGTGCGGCAGCAGGCGATGGCGCACGCGCTGCGGAATCGAAAACCAAACCAAGTGAAATAGTCTGCGGGCGAGGGAGTTCAATTCATCCAGTCTAGCTCGACAGGAGCGAAAGGCCGCGATGCGAGTGGGGTCTTCGTGGAGCCGGTCACGTTCCAGCGGGAGCCGCGGTTGGTGATGTTCGAGAACTGAGACGAATCTGGACCCCGACATCCAGGCCCTTGTACCACCGCTTGATCTCGCCTGGCGTGTACTTTTCACGAAAGCGCTCTACGAGCGTGCTCACCTCCGCCGGGTCCTTGAGGAGCCGTGCCCGAAACTCCTGGGTTCTGGTGCCTGCCTGAACGGTGATGCCGCGGTTCTTTTCGAGGTTTCGATACCACTGCGTCTCGGAGCCATAGACCGGAAGAAGCCAGAGGGTAAACTCGTCGGCCACGAACCAGACGGGAACGGTGATGGCGCGACCGGTGCGGCGGCCCGCAACGGTGATGGAGACCTGACGCCGCCTTTTGAGGGCATGGACGAAGTCAGCCTCGGCCATATGCGAATCCCGCAGGAATCGTACCACACCTTTATTTCGGCGACAGTGCTAACGGCCACCACGTGCCCCGGCGATTCGGCCCATAGCCGCCCCAAGAGCACCCGGCAGCCGAGGGCGGGAACGGAACAAATTCAATTCACGTCAGCGTTCGATTTTCGCGATATACTTGAGTTGCACCGAAGAGCCGTCTGAACCGCGTAGACCGGCTGGCTCCTCTTTTCTGCGGAAAGGGAGCGAAAATGGCCGGAAATTCCCACAGAGCTACCCCTGCATCATTGGAAGAACTCCAGCGCTTGGGCGACAAGCATATGGCAGAAGCGCATGAGGCGGTCGGCGTAGCGCGGCGGCTTGCTCAAGATACCGCGCGGATCCTTGCCGAGACACGGCGCCGGCATGCCCGGTTTCACTCCGGTGAAACCGTTTCGGCAATAGCCTTCGCGAATACTCCGGAGATCTAGCCTGCCGGCCCGGTAGGTATTGGTCATTGGCGTTCACGCTCGCGATCGAGCTGAGATTTTGGCCGCTCGCCTTCCTCGGGGACCTTTCCCTCCACCACGAAAACCGTTAGGAGTCGCAAGACCCGCATGTATTCCGCGAGCGCCACTTGCTCGGCATGCAGTGCTTTTTGGTACGCAAACCGGCCGTCCGGCGAGGGGGCGCTTCCGGCAGTAAAATCTCGCTGGATCTCCGCCAGATAAATCCTGGCGAACTCCAGTCGTAGTTTGGCGTCGGCGACTCGTTTGCGCCACTGCTCGTGCAGCGCGAAGTCAGGCTCTCCCATAGAGGCACTCCCACCGGCAGCGTCTTCTGTGGAAGACTTGCGTGTCTCGTCCCGGGGCAATTTGTGCTGGTGAGCGCAGGTTACGCTCAATCGCCACCTCATGTCAATGGTCCTTCCACTGGGTTCTCTCAAGTGCCCGGAAGGTGGTCAAAGGGTGCCTCACCCGCAGCTCTCGATGATCCGGCAGCACCCAGTCCGGCGAGCCCGGACTGCTTTGTAAGGGATTTCTTTCGGGGACTCTCATTCCTTTCGAACGGAACCTCACGAATGAAGTTCGCCATTGGTAAGAAATCTGCAATCGACGCGACGACCTTGCGTGACAGTGCAAAATCGGAAGAGCTAACCGTGCTTTGGACTCGCTTGGAGGAGACCAGGATGGCATTCCTCGATGCGCGAGACGCAGAGAAGGCGCTATTTGATAAGCGCTTTAGCGGGGTGTTGACTGAAGTACCTTCGTCGCACCAGGAGTGGGTCGCACATCTCCAAATCGTGCAGAACGCATTCACGAATTGGCAGGACGCCGTGAATGCCTACCTCGACGCGCTGCGAAGATAGGCGTACGCCAGCCGGCCCCGCCAGGCGAGCAGCCGTTTTTCATACATCCTGGATGTCAAACGGCGTACCGCTGTGTGGACGCACTCCTTTCCCACTGTGGCGATGGACGGCAACTTGCAACTATTTCGCGCACAGCCGCCCTCTCGGCGCTGAATCACAATTTGGGGGAGATAGATTTCGATGAGACATTGCATAATAGCCGCGTGCTGCGGATTGCTTATGGCTGGTCTGGTGGCCGCGCAGGAGAAACCTGGTTTTACTTTCAGCATTGGCGGCGGTTTCACGCAAACCACCGGCAATACCGGGCGCAATTTGAACGATGATGGCTGGAATGTTCGCGGCGGCGTGGGCTTGAACTTCACGCCGTATCTCGGGGCGATGCTGGACTTGGGCTATGACCACATTGGCATCAATAGCGCCACGCTGGCAAATATCGGTGTTCCGGGAGGCGACGTGCAGGTCTTCTCGGCGACGCTCGATCCGGTCGTCCACTTGAACCCGCACGGCCATGTGGACTTTTATGTCACCGGTGGCGGCGGCCTGTTCCACTGGTACCAGGAATTCACGCAACCTACGGTGGCGATCGTGCCCGGATATAACCCGTTCTTCGGTTTCTATTCGGCGGCCGTGCCGGCCACCCAGGTTTTATCTTCCTATTCCGTCAACCGCCCAGGATTCGACGTAGGCGCTGGCATCGCCTTTGGCACGCGGACGCACGGCAAATTTTTCGCCGAAGCCCGCTACGACCACATCTACCTGATGAATTCGCACGCCGACTACATTCCCGTAACTTTTGGCTTCCGGTGGTAGAGAACACGGCGGAGTTCGCGCAGTGGAACTCCGCCGTTTTTACTTGTTCCGATTTTGAAATTCTCGCGGCGCAAGGCGGCCTAATAGGCGCTTTTCGCCGCGTTTGCACGCTTGCGCGCTTCCTCTTTCCGCTCACGTGACCCAGACCGGGAGGTCTGAAAAAACTCGGGACTCGGGAATCGGTCGCCATGCCTGATTCGCACCTTTGAAACGCACCATGACGGTATGTCATCCGACCGTTTATGCGACCAAATTAGCGGGGACCTGTGGATGGTGAGCGCGGAAGGAATCGAACCTTCAACCTAGTGATTAAGAGTCACTTGCTCTGCCAATTGAGCTACGCGCCCGCTGTAAAGTTGGCTGGGATTGGCCGCGGCTTCCGCCGCGTCAACCGATTATAGCATCGTCTCCGGTGATTGCTTCGTCACGTTTTCCAGCGAAGCGGCCGCCAGTTGCGCGATGTCCAGCAACCTGGGCGGCGCGCCGGTCATCGTGCCCAACGCGTCGCGGAACATCGTCTGGCAGAACGGACAGGCGGTGCCGATGACCTCGGCGCCGGTGCGCACCAGTTGCTCGGCGCGCTCTACATTCACGCGTTTGCCCTTCTCCTCGCCGAGAAACATCTGGCCGCCGCCCGCACCGCAACAGAACGAACGCTCTCGCGAGCGCGGCGGGTCCACCACTGCGGCGAAGCGGCCGATCACCTCGCGCGGTTCCTGGTACACGCCGCGGTATCGGCCCAGGTAACACGGATCGTGGTAAGCCACCTTGACCGCCGAATCCGTATGCGCCGGCAAGCGATCCGCCAGGCGGGCCAGCAGTTCGCTGTGATGTTCGATGTCAAACGTGGCGCCGAACTCGCGCCAGTCGGTACCGATGGTGCGGACGCAGTGCGGGCAGATTGAAACCATCTTGGCCACCTTGGCGGCGCGCAATTTCTCGATGTTGGCTTCGGCCACCTGCGAGAACGCCAGGTCATTGCCCAGCCGCCGCGCCGGATCGCCCGTGCACTTCTCGCTGCGCAGCACGCCGAAGGTCACGCCCAGATGCCGCAGCACCCGCGTGAAGTCGAGAACAATTTCGCGGCCCTGCGGATCGTACGCGCCCATGCAGCCCAGCCAAAGACAATATTCTTGCGTGCCGTCATAGATCGGCAGTTCATTCTTCTCGATGAATTTCTGCCGTTCGCTCGCCGGGAAACCGAGAGAGTTACCGTTACGTTCCAGGTTCAGGAAGAATTTGGTGCCGTATTCGTCTTCCCACTTTCCCGTATTCACCGCGCCGCGCCGCAATCCGATGATGATCGGCAGATGCTGAATGCCCACCGGACACTGGAATTCGCAGCTGCCGCAGGTGGTGCATTGGAACGCCGCTTCCTCGGAGATGTGCGTGCCCAAGAGCGGCTTTTCCTGGCCGGGACCGAACTCTTTGAGGTAGCCCCGCAGGCCGAGGATGACCTCTTTCGGGTTGAGCACCTTTTGCGTGTTGTAGGCGGGACAATGCTCGGTGCAGCGGCCGCATTCCACGCAACTGAAGGCTTGGAGTGCGTCGATGCGCGTGACGTCCTTACCGGTGTCGAGGCCGAAATCTTCGTCGCCAGTCAGCGGAGGAATGCGGCTGAACCCGGCGCGGCGCAGGAAGACGGTTACCGGGCTGATCGCCAGGTGCAGATGTTTCGTGTGCGGGATCAGCGGCAGAAACGCCAGCAAAGTGAGCGTGTGCAGCCACCAGTTGATGCGCCCCTGACTGGTGCCTTCGCCAAACCACAGGCCGCCCAGATAGGTCACCATCAACAGCAGAATCAGGCCCGCGATCACACCGGACTCGGGCGACACTTTTCCGAGCCAAACGGGTCGAACCAGAAACCGGCGGAAGAACAAACCGCTGATGGCGATCGCCACCGCCACCGCCCACACTGCCACGAAACCAAAGTAAAAGCGGCCAAACCCTCCGCTGATGGACAGAAACCCGGCGCCAAACGCGGATGCCAGGTGATTGAGGGTGATCAGCGCGAACGCGCAAAAACCCCAGAATACAAACGCGTGCGCGAGGCCGGGCAGGGGCCGCTGGCGGATTACTTTTCCCTGCAGCAGCACTTCCCAGAAGAATTGCCGGACGCGCGGACCGATCGGCTTCCAATCGAAGTCGGGGGTGGCGCGCGAGCGCCGCAATACATCGATGACTTTTCGGAAACGCCACCAAAAGAGCGCGCCCGACGCCGCCATCAAAATCACCAGGATGGCGCGTTCCGTCGCCGTGGCGGAAACCATACGTTCCCATTATGGAGCATGTGGATGCGGGCAGGCTTCGCTAAAATAGGCCACTTGGAGGTTACTTGCGCATCGTTCTGTCCGGAGTCGCCGGTTTTATTGGTTCCCACTTCTGCGATCGTTTGCTCGACGAGGGACACACTGTTGTAGGTCTCGACAACTTCTTGACCGGAACGCGCCAGAATATCGAACACCTCGCTGGCGACGCGCGCTTTGGTTTCCTCGAGCAGGATATTACGCGGGAGTTTTCCATTGACGGGCCGGTGGACTGTGTCGTGAATATGGCCTCGCCGGCCAGCCCGAAGGACTATCTGGAGCACCCCATCGAGACGCTCGCGGTCGGCTCCCTGGGAACGCAACGAATGCTGGAGCTGGCCCGCGAAAAAAAGGCGCGCTTCCTGCTGACCTCCACATCCGAATGTTATGGCGACCCGCTGGTGCATCCGCAGGTGGAGACGTATTGGGGAAACGTGAACCCCGTGGGGCCGCGGTCGTGTTACGACGAGAGCAAACGCTATGCCGAAGCCGTCACCATGGCATATCACCGCAAGCACGGCGCCCGTACCAACATTGCGCGTATCTTTAACACTTACGGGCCGCGCATGAAACTGAATGATGGACGCGTGGTGCCGGCGTTCCTGGACCAGGCCTTGCGCGAGGAGCCGATGACCGTTTTCGGCAGTGGTCAGCAGACGCGCAGCTTCTGTTACGTGAGCGACCTGGTCGACGGCCTATATCGGCTGATGCTTTCCGACGAGCGGTACCCCGTGAATCTGGGCAATCCGCGCGAAATGACCATTCTGGAATTTGCCGAACAGATCCGGCAGATCACCGGAACGCGATCGCCGGTCGTGTTTCAGCCGCTTCCGGAAGATGACCCGCAGCAGCGCCAGCCGGACATCGGCAAAGCGCAACGGATTTTGGGATGGCGTCCGCTGGTGTCGTTGGAGGAAGGTCTGAAGCCGACCGTGGAGCACTTTCGAAAAGTGCAGGCGATGAGCGTATAGCGGGATCAGCGAATCGGGCTTCTGCTGTGGCCGTTTCCCCCGCGGCGCAGGCTATCGATAAAGGCCTGCAGCTTCTTTTCGGTCACCTTCTGAATTTCGCGCGGCTCAGTAATCTGCTGCTGGTTGCGATTGATCATCTTCATCCCGCGTCGTTCTTACGGTTCTCGCGCATGGGATGTACCGATGCAGCCGCGTTGTAAAATCAGTACAACCGCGGACGTGATGGAACCGGTAGACATAGCGGCCTTAAAAGCCGCTGGCCCGCAAGGGCCGTGTGGGTTCGAGTCCCACCGTCCGCACCAGCTTGCAGTAGGTCAGTTTTCTGGAAGGGGGCGCTCCTTGACGGTCATGCCTGATTGTCTCTCAGTGCCTCATTTTCTCTCAACACGCGCGCATTCCGGGCATGATAAACTAGCTCTTCGTCCCCTTACAGAATGCTGCTTGCCAGAGAGTTTGTCGTCTACCTTTCCAGACAGCTCGTCAAAAGGTTGAGCCCCGGCGTCCTCGAGACTACCCATCCGGATCTGGTAGCCGAAAAGATCGCCGAGGTGATCGCCGGCGAACTGGCCGTGGAAGACCGCCTGAACGACGAAGTGCGCGATCTGCTCAGCCAGTACAGCGAGTACATGCGCCGCGAGGGCGTGAGCTACCAGGACATGTTTCGCAAGATCAAGAACACGCTCATTTCGCAACGCAAGGTGATCCGCGCGTCGGGCCGCGATACCGGCGACCCCATGAAGCTCTCGCGCGACAAAGTCACCGACATCTCACACAAAGTGGTCGAAATGCTGCGCCGGGCCCGGGAGTTGCGGCTGAAGGACAAGGACACGAATAATGTCCGCCTGGAAATTGTACGCGCGATGACCGAGTTGCTGACCGCCGAGGACAAGGTCGATCGCATGGCGCGCGACAAAATCCGTTCCCAGAAGCGCGAAATTCCCGAAGGCACCGAAGAGTGGGACCTGTTGCACCGCCGTTACTACTCCGAGGAGCTGAAAAAGCTCGGCATCGATCTGGCGAAGTAGCTCCCCTACCTCTTATATCCAATCATCCTTAGAAATCCGCGCCGCTTCTCCACATCCTCCGCCGTCTCCACGCCTTTCGGCGCCGCGCCATCGATGACGCCCACCACGCCCCGGCCCTGCTCGCTTTCCGCCACCACCACCTGGACGGGGTTGGCCGTCGCACAAAAAATCGAGCAGACTTCCGGCACGTCTTTGATGCGCCCCAACACGTTGATGGGATATCCCTCACGCATCACCACGACAAACACGTGCCCGGCCGCCAGCGCCGAGGCGTTCCGTTGCGCCATCTGTTTCAGCGGCTCGTCGTTGCCGTCTACGCGCGTCAGGCAGGGCCCCGAAGCCTCGTTGAACGCGACCCCGAACTTCATCTGCGGCACCGTGTTCACGATCGCTTCATACACATCTTCCACGGTCTTAATGAAGTGCGTTTGCCCCAGAATCACGTTGCCGCCTTCGGGGATCTCGAGGGGCACCAGCTTCAATTCCATAAGCCACCCCAGCATAGCAGCGCGTGATATCCTTAGTCACATAAGAGGGCAGTAGGGCGCGTCCAAGCGGCACCCCCAAATGCTGAAACTCGAACCTCCTGCCGCCACGTCTCACGTGGCACAGCCTCTTAGTAGTGGACGCCCATGTTTGAGCTGCTCTTTAAATACCCGGCGAGCCTTTTTCATAAAGGAAAATTCGTACTGCTAACGCCCTGGCCGGTTTGGCTGCTGGTGGCCGGCATTCTGGTCGCCGCCGGACTGCTCTACTGGCACGTCCGCCGCAATCACGGCCTGCTTTCGGGCGCACGTCCGATCGCCATTTGGA
>Ga0335078_10016083_pt1 | contig 11103 bp, 10 predicted proteins | sample Lox_Sample_32_FD_206711 | JGI IMG/M metagenome (GOLD analysis project Ga0335078, IMG submission 206711) | Soil microbial communities from Loxahatchee National Wildlife Refuge, Florida, United States - Lox_Sample_3.2 | ecosystem: Environmental > Terrestrial > Soil > Wetlands | place: USA...
ACCATGCCGATCACTCAGATCGCCGCCCAGATGAACATGCTGCAGTCAGGCCTGGCGTCGGCCGAGCGCGTGTTCGAGCTCCTCGACGCTCCGGAGGAGGCGGCCGACCGCGGAACCGCCGCGCCCCATGAGATCATGGCACCGGCCCCCGCCGCCCCAGCGCCGGTCGCCGGGCGGGTCCGGCTCGAGCACGTGTCCTTCCGCTACGATCCGGACACCCCGCTGATCGAGGACTTCTCGCTGACCGCCGAGCCTGGCCAGACGATCGCGATCGTGGGCCCGACCGGCGCGGGCAAGACTACCGTGGTCAACCTGCTCATGCGGTTCTACGAGATCGACAGCGGGCGGATTCTCCTCGACGGCACCGATTATCGCGCGCTGACACGCGACCAGGTACGAGGCTGCTTCGGGATGGTGCTGCAGGACACCTGGCTGTTCGCCGGCTCCATCGCCGACAACATCGCCTACGGCAGCCAGAACGCGACCGACGAGGAAATCGTGGCCGCCGCCCGGGCAGCATACGTCGACCATTTCGTCCGCACCCTGCCCGACGGCTACCGTACCCTCCTCGACGAGGACGCCTCGAACATCTCATCGGGGCAGCGTCAGCTGCTGACGATCGCCCGCGCCTTCCTCGCCAACCCGGGCATCCTCATCCTCGACGAGGCGACCAGTAACGTGGACACCCGCACCGAGGTTCTCATCCAGGAGGCGATGGCGCGGCTGCGGCGCGGACGGACCAGTTTCGTGATCGCCCACCGGCTGTCTACCATCCGCAACGCCGACACCATCGTGGTCATGGACAACGGCCGCATCGTCGAACAGGGCGGCCACCACGATCTGCTGCGCCGTCACGGCCTTTACTACCAGCTGTACAACAGCCAGTTCACCGAGGTAATGACCAAGGCGAGCTAACCCCGCGGATCAGGCCGTCAATTCTGACCGTGATGCTGTCCGGGGGGCGTGCTCGCGCAGGGCGGCGAGCGTCGCCGTGCGGCCTGCGCGCATGAACTCCGGCCATTCGCGGGTGTCGAGGAACTGCTCGTAGAAGCCGGTCCCGGCGACCTTCTGGTAGGGCACCGGCTCGATGAGCAGGGTCCTGGCCTGGCGGCGGAGCCTGGCCAGGTGCTCGCGGGCCAGCTGCGCCTGCTGGCAGGTGCGCACCTGCGAGCCGGCCGAGACGACGCTGAGCGGACGGGCGTCCCAGCCGGTGATGTCCTCGCCGCCGAACTCGTGCGGATAGAACCCGTTGACCGCCACCGCGGTGCCGACCGCGGGCTCGATGTCGAGCACCGGCCGCACCGGGAAGATGTCAACGATCCCGCCGTCGCACCAGGCGAGTCCGTCCTGCACGACCGGCTGGACGAACAACGGGAGCGACACGGCCATCCGGATCGCGCGTGCCACCGGCATGTCCGGGTAGGTACGCGGACCCACGAAGTCCAGCCGGTTATGCTCGACGTTCCAGACAGGCGCGTAGGTCGGCGTCCGCAGCTGCGCCAGGGTGAGGTCGCCCAGGTGGGCGCGGTAGAACGCCTCGAGCTTCTCCCCGCGCAGGACGCCGCACCAGCCGCGCGCCAAGGTCGGGACGAGCGTGGCGATCTCCCGCCACCCGACATCGATATAGTCCGCGGGCCGCATCGAGGCAGTGAGCTCGGCGACCTCTTCGGGCGGCATCCCCGCGCCGAGCGGGAACCCGAACAGCGCCGAGCCCGAGCACACCGAGTAGACCGACACCTCGGTGCCGCTGTCTTGCAGCGCCTTCGCCACGCCGACGAGCGAGGCGAGGGCACCGCTGCCGCCAGTGACCACGACGCCGACGCGCCCGGTCAGCGGCGGCGGGGCAGCCCCCCGCAATGACCCGAAGACACGCCCGGCCGCTGGCCGCCCGTCGGACGGCAGCGGCAGGAGACCGCGCCGGACGATGTCGAGGAACGTCGTGTCCTCACGGATGGCCGCCATCACGTCCCGGGCACGGACGATGACGTTGAAGTACTGCCGGACGCGGAAGATATCCAGCGCGGCGTCCAGGGCGCTGTGGCTGCGACAATCGTCAGAAGGGGCCATGGCTATCGCCTCCGCCATCATCGTGGGCCACCACCTCGCCGTCCCGACAGAGGCCAAGGTCACCTCGCCGACGGTCTTCCGTGCTTCTTGCAGGCCTGCTTTTGGCCGGCGCAGCCGGACTCTTCAGGTCACTACGGGATGGCGGGGAGTGCCGGGATCAGCTCGTCAGGCTTGCCCCAGGCCGGGTTCGGCGCGGACGGCGCGATCACGGTCTTCGCGGCCGGGTTCAGGTCGCGATGGATGACCCGGGCGATGGCCTCGACGGTGGTAATCCCGTAGGACATGGTCGGGTTGTCCATGGACAGCACCACGATGCTGTACCAGCCCTTGGACCAGGTGAAGCCGCCGATGCTGTTGACGCGCCAGCCATGGGTGGCGCGCGGCAGCCATCCGTTCTTCACATGGACGGTGACGCTGCGCGGCGCGCCCGCGGGAACGCCCCACCGCTGGGAAGAGATGACCTGTGCCATCAGGCGCAGCGCATAGGCGCGCGAGTTCCCTGTCAGCACCGTGCCGGCGGTCAGCAGCAGCCGCAGCAGGAGCGTCTCGTCATGCGCGGTGACCTGAGTCAGGCCCCAGTAGCCGCCGGGTCCGAGGACTGTCTGTCTCATCCCGGCGAGGTTGAGGAAATGCTGCAAGTACGAGTGCCCGAGCTTGGCCCACAGCGCGGACGCGGCGCCGTTGTCCGATCTGGTGATCATGGCACGGAGCTGAGCCGCCTCAGTGCTGGTCAGGTACCTTTGCTGATCCAGCGCCTTGCGCAGCACCGCGGCGAGGATGGTCACCTTCACGATGCTGGCCGAGTCGAAGTGCGAGGATCCGCGCAGCGAGCAGGTAATGCCCGCGCCGGGGTCACTGACCCACACCGCTGCCGTGGAGGAGCGGCCCCGCCGAGCCGCCTGGATATCACGGGCCATCGCAGCGGCCACGGCCGGATGCGACTTCGAGGTGCAGACGACCGCGACGGCAGCCGAGCTCGCGGTGGCTGGCCCGGCGCTAGCCGGACTGGCCGCAACCGGACTGGCCGCAACCGGACTGGCCGCAACCGCGGCCGGAGCCAGGCCCGCAATGAACGATCCCAGCAGCACGACCACCGCCGTAACCAGCAGCCCGTGCCGCGACTTCCCGCTGAAATCCAGAGCACCCATCTCCCGATCCTCCCTTGATCCCAGCCCATGCCGGCCCCTGCACGTCACCAGGGGCGGCTGTCAGTACCTGTCGGGCCTATGGTCCCTATCTGTGACATCTCGCGCTCCGCTGGGCAGGGGGTGACGGGTCGTGAAGCGGGCGGCACGGCGGTGCACCCGGCGACGACGGGCGGGGACGGCCCGCTGGACCGTCGGTTCGCGGTAGGTGCGGTAGAACCAGTACTTGCCGAGCTCGATCAGCAGCAGGTAGGCCACCACCATCAGGGCCAGGGCCAGGAAGAACAGGCCGGGAAGAGGCCGGAAGCCCAGCATGCGGCCGAACGGGCTGGCGGGCAACGCGGCCCCGACCGTCACCACGGCCAGCGCGGCCAGCAGCAGCGGCATACTCGGGCGGCTGCGGAAGAACGGGATGCGCCGGGTCCGGATGGCGAATATCACCAGGGTCTGGGTGGCCAGGGACTCCACGAACCAGCCGGACCGGAACAGCGCCGGGCCCGCGTGGAATCCCCATAGCATGACGCCGAACGTGATGAAGTCGAATACCGAGCTGACCGGGCCGAAGAAAAGCATGAACCTGCGGATGAAGCCGACATCCCAGCGGGTGGGCTTGGCGACCTGCTCGGGATCGACGTCATCGGTGGGGATGGCCAGCTGGCTGGTGTCGTAGAGCAGGTTGTTGAGCAGGATCTGCGACGGCAGCATCGGCAGGAAGGTCAGGAACAGCGACGCCCCGGCGGCGCTGAACATGTTCCCGAAGTTGCTGGACGTGCCCATCAGTACGTACTTGATGGTGTTGGCGAAGATCCGGCGGCCGCCCATCACGCCGTCGGCCAGCACGTCCAGGTTCTTCTCCAGCAGCAGCACGTCGGCGGCGTCCTTGGCCACGTCGGTGGCGGAATCCACCGAGATGCCGACGTCGGCGGCGTGCAGCGCGACGGCGTCGTTGACGCCGTCGCCGAGGAAGGCCACGTCGGTTCCTGTGCGCCGTTGCGCCCGGATGACCTGGGCCTTGTGCTCGGGGCTTACCCGGGCGAAGACCGTGGTCGCGGCGATCAGGTCGCCGAGCCGGTCGCCCGCGCGGTCGATGTCGGCGCCGGTGGCCACCCGCCCGGGCGGCAGGCCGAGGTCGGCGCAGACCTTCGCCGCCACGGCTGGATTGTCCCCGGTGAGGATCTTGACCGTGATACCGAGGTCGGCCAGCCGCCGCAACGCCGCGGGGGCGTCCGGCTTGGGCGGGTCGAGGAAGACCAGAAGGCCGCGGAATCGCATATCGTGCTCGTCGGCCTGGGTCAGCGAGGACTGGCCGGTGGCCTCGCGGGTGGCCACCGCGATCACCCGGTTGCCGGCCGCGAACTCCGCCCCCAGCGCCGTACGGGCGGAGCCGGGCACGCCGGCGCACCGGTCGAGCAGTCCCTCCGGGGCGCCCTTGGTGATGACCATGCGGTGGCCCTGGTCGTCTTCGACCAGGACCGAGACCAGGCGCCGCTCGTGGTCGAACGGCAGGGTGGCGAGCCGCCGGTAGCGTGCCAGCGCCGTTCGCTGCCGGGTCGCCGCCGGGGAGTCCCACAGCGCGACGTCGAGGGGGTTCCCGCCGGCCGCCCGGCCGTTCTCGGTCACCGCCTCGTTGCACAGCAGGCCCAGCATTAGCGGCTCGTCGCCGGCCGTGCCGTCCGGGCCTGCCGATCGCATGAAGCGAAGGGCGCCCTCGGTCAGCGTGCCGGTCTTGTCGGTGAACAGAACGTCGACATTGCCCAGATCCTCGATGCAGACCAGGCGCTTGACCAGGACCTTCTGGCGGGCAAGCTGACGTGACCCGGCGGCCAGGCTGGTCGAGACCACGGCCGGGAGCAACTGCGGCGATATCCCCACCGCGATCGCCAGCGAGAACAGCAGCGCGTCGATCACCGGGCGGTGCAACGCCACGTTGATGACGAAGATCGCGCCGGTCAGCGCGCCGGCCACCTGGACCAGCAGCATCGAGAACTTGCGCAGCCCGGTCTGGAACTCGGTCTCGGGCTGCCGCTGTCCCAGCCCGAGCGCGATCCGGCCGAACTCCGCCTGGCCGCCGGTGGCGACCACGACGCCGGTACCCGAGCCGGCCCGCACCACGGTACCCATGAGGGCGCAGCTGCCGAGTTCGGCCAGGGGCGTCCCGGCGGGGACCGGTGCCGGCGTTTTCTCCGCCGGAAGGGATTCCCCGGTCAGCACGGATTCGTCGCACTCGAGCCCGGCCGTGGCGAGCAGCCGCACGTCGGCCGGCACCACCTGGCCGAGCTGGAGGTCGACCACGTCGCCGGGCGCCAGTTCGGTCACGTCCGTCGTGCGCGGATGCCCGTCCCGCCGCACCAGGCAGCGGTGGCGGATGCCGGAGTGCAGCGCCTCGGCCGCCTTTTCCGCCTTGTACTCGTTGGCGAAGCCCAGGCCCACCGAGGCCAGCAGGATGGTCCCGATGATCACGGCGTCGCTGGCCTGGCCGACGAAGGCCGACGCCAGGGCGGTCACCGCGAGCAAGACCAGCAGCGGAGAACGCAGCTGGCGAGCCAGCACCGGCAGGGCCCGAGCCCGGTGCGAGCGCACAGCGTTCGGGCCCGCCGTCTGCAGCCTCCGTTGCGCCTCGTCCTCCGGGAGTCCCCCGGGTCCGCTTCCCAGCCGGTCCAGAACGTCAGTGACCGAGAGCGCGGCGGCCGCGGCGGCGGTCAGCGGGGACGGGGAGGCCGGGCTTTCCTCGCGGCTGGGCACGACGACGGTCACGGACACCTCGCTGGAACACGGCTTTCCCCGGGCTTTCCCCCATGTTCAGGGCCTCGGGGTGCCCCGGGGCAGGGTCCAACGTCACGGCCCCGCCGGACCTTTTCCCCCGGGATGCCAGAAGGTCGGGGGAAAGCGAACCAGAGGGCCTAAGGTCAGGGACCTTTGGCAGCTGAGTGTGTGATCTAGGTCTCTGCCGCGCCTCTCCCCGCCCGGGCAGGCTAGGGACATGAACGCGGCCGCACCTGATCATCAGGACGGCCGGGCCCTCAAGTCCAGACACTTCTAGACCAGACACATCTAGAGCAGAGGTGCGCCATGTGTTCACACCGACCCCCGTGCCCGCCGGCCGACCACCGTGACCGCGACGCCGCCCGCACCGTTGCCTTTCACCCCGAGCAGGGATGGAGCCTGCTGTGCAACGGGGTGATCGTGTTCGACGACATGGGCGAGATCCTTCCCGGCGGCCGGATGAATTCTCCGCACTGCCCTGCCCCCGTCCGGCTGCCCGTCGCGGCGTGACTCGCGAGAACCGGAGAGGAACCACCATGCACCCCATGTTCGTGACCTTGTTCATCGAGACCGACGCCGACGATTCGCTGGCCGAGGAACAGGACAGGAAGCGCCGCGCGCACGCGGCCAGGCGCGGCAGGTCAGCCCGGGTCATGAGGGTCGCCGCCGCCAGCCCAGACCGCCCGCGCCGCCGCTGACGAGGCCGGCGTCAGGTGAAGATGATCTGGCCGCCGGCCGCCATGGCGTAGAACTCGCCCACGGTGATGATGCCCTGGACCTGCTCGATCAGGTCGTCCTTACTGATGCCGAACAGATCGCACGAGGCCTGGCAGCCGTACAGCCCGGCACCGCTGTCGGAGATCATCTCGATGAACTCGGGGATCGGCGGGATGTCGAGCTTTTCCATCTTGTGCCCGAGGTAGCTGGTCATCAGCCCGGGCATCCCGGGCAGGGCGCCGACGATGGTGGCCAGGTGCAGGCCGGGGTTGCCGACGGTGGCGACCTTGATGTGCTCGTGGCGCTTCTTCGTGATGGCGTCCAAGCCGAAGAAGGTGAAGAACAGGTCGGCCTCGATGCCCTCGGCCCGGGCCCCGTTGGCCATGATCAGAGCCGGGTAGATCCCCTCCAGGGAGCCCTTCGACACGATGATCGAGACCTTCTCGATGGCCCTGCCCTCGATAGCGCTGTCCATGATCATGTCCTTTCAGATGCAGCCGCGCGGCTTGGGGATGCCGGCGATCTTGGCGGCGACCTTGGCGGGGCCCTTGGGGAACAGCTGGTAGAGCTCCTTGACCGTCACGCCGGAGGTCTTGCCGAGGACGCGCACGGTGGGCCCGGTGCCCTTGGCCTGGTACTGGGTGCGCATGAACCTGATGACCTGCCAGTGCCGGGGTGTCAGCTCGGCGATGCCCTCGGACCTGGCGATCTGGGGGGCCATCTCCTCGGTCCACTGGGCCGGGTCGGTGAGGAATCCCTCGTCGTTGACCAGCACGTCGTGGCCGGCGTAGGTGGCGGTGGGCATGACTGGTACCTCCTTGATCGGAATCAGCCGCGGCTCTTGCCGCGCACTGGCATGGCCGGGCCGATGCCGGGAATGTCGCGGCCGGGGAGCAGGCCGTGCCAGTACAGGGGCTGGAAGGCCAGCTTGCCGAGGTGGTTCAGGCGGGACGGCCGCAACAGCGGGAGGCCGAACGGGCCGGGGTAATGCCCGCCCAGCGGCTCGGTGTCGTAGTTGAAGTCGATCAGCAGCGCCCGGCCTCCGCCGGTCTCGATGAAGCAGTTGGTGTGCCCGTCGAAGGAAGCGGCCAGCGGCTCCCCGTCCAGGAACCGGCGCACGTTGCCGGCCAGCACCTCGCCTTCGAAGTGCGCGACCGACCCGGCCTTGGAGGCGGGCACGTCGGTGGCGTCGCCGAGGGCGAACACGTTCGGCTTGACCTTGGCCTGCAGGGTGTGCGGGTCGACCGGGATGAAATCGAGCTCGTCGCCGAGGCCGGGCGAGCGGCCGACGTAGCCGGCGCCGCCGTGCAGCGGGACGATCACGGCCAGGTCGAAGGGCACCTCGCGGTCGTCGTAGGAGACCAGGCGGCCGCCCCGGCCCGGCTCCCCGGCGGCCTGCACGGTCCCGGTGCTGAACTCGGTCACCAGCTCGATGCCCTTGGCGGCCAGCAGGCCGCCGAGCTCCCGGCTGGCGGTCGGCTTGGTGAACGCGCCGTCCAGCGGCGTGACGTAGGTGATCTCGACCCGGTGCCTGATGCCGCGGCGGCGGAAATAATGGTCGGCCAGGAAGCAGAATTCCAGCGGCGCCACCGGGCACTTGATCGGCAGGTCGACGAAGGAGACGACCAGCCGGCCGAAGTCGAACCTGTCCAGCGCCTGGCGCAGGGCCTCGGCGCCCGCGGGGGTGTAGAAGGTGAAGACGTCCCGCTGCCACCCGGGCCCGGTCAGCCCGTCAGTCTCGTCCGGCAGCAGCCGCGCGCCGGTGGCCACGACCAGGACGTCGTAATCCAGCGTGTTCCCGTTCCCCAGGTACACCCGGTCGTTCTCGACGTCGACGCGGTCGATCGCGGCCTGGCAGTAGGTGATGCCGTCGTGCAGCTGCCGCCCGCGCGGGCGGGTGATCCGGTGCACGTCGGCCAGGCCGAACGGGACGAACAGCAGCCCCGGCTGGTACACGTGGGCGTCGTCGCGATCCACGACGGTGATGTCGGCGGCTTCCGGCCGGTACGCCCGCCGCAGCCGGTTCGCGAGCAGCGTCCCGCCGGTGCCGCCACCGAGAATGACGATCCGTTTCATGCCCTCAACCTCGGCCAGAAGCACCGCCATGGTCAGGGTCGTTGGTCCCGGGAACCGGTGACGATCTTCCCGGATCGCTGCCAGCGCCAGGCCAGCAGGATCTCGGCGGCGCCGATGCCCGCGATGACCGGCTGCAGGAAGAAGTACCGCCGCAGGACCAGCAACTCCACCGCGATCCACGCGATCAGCAGCAGCCCGGCCAGGAACCCGGCGGCCAGCCCGGGCCGCACCCCGGCCGCGATCAGCACGGCGGCGGCGAGCTGCGGGACGGCCACGCCGATCAGCAGCGCGACGCCGGGCAGCACCCACCCGGTGAGCGGCGTGCCGGCCAGCCAGCCGTCGGGCATGCCGAACCCGTCCCGGATGAGCCCGGCCGCGCCGTACACCGCGGCCGCCCCGGTCAGGCCGTCCAGGATGGCCAGGACCCTCCGATACCAGCCGCGCCGGGCCGGGGCCGGCGGCCGGGGCGCCGCGGTGACGCCGGGCACGCCGCCGGACAGGCCGTGCAGCAGCAGGCCGGCCGGGATCAGGCCGATCACGGCCAGCGCCGCGAACGCCGGGACGAGCGTGCCGGAGGCCACCGGCGACGCCGGGGCGGCCGCGTGCCCGTACCATTGGTCCGCGGCGATGCTGGTGCTCTCCAGCACCCACATGACCAGGCCCGCGCCGGCCAGCAGGTAGCCCCAGGGCTGGCGCCGCCATAGCCAGGCGGCGGCCACCGCCAGCAGCGGCAGCCACAGCGCGAGATCCTGGACGTAGACCACGTTGACGGTCAGCCCGGTGCCGCGCAGGTAGGCCGGCGGCCCGGCATGCGCCACCGCCGGGACCATCCTGGCCAGCCAGGCGGCCGCGTTCAGGGCCACCGTCACCCACATGTAGACGGCGATCCCCCTTACTGGCGTCCGCGGTGAGAACAGCGCCCCGAGCGCGGCCACGTCCGCCTGCCGCAGTACCGCGCCGATCGACCAGGCCGCCAGCGCCAGCATCGCCAGGTACAGCGGGAACAGCCGGTTCGCCGGGGTGGCGAAGACGAACATCAGCGAGTTGTACAGCAGGAACCCGGCCGCCCCCAGCCAGGTGATCACCGCAGCGGCCGACCCGCGCGCGGCCAGCAGCATCGAGCAGGCCAGCGCGGGCACCCCGGCCAGCAGCACCACCAGCGCGGTCCCGCGCGCCGACCCGTTCATCACCGCGGTGCCGCGCAGCACCGCCGGGACGGTGAACGTCAGCAGCGAACTCGCGGCCGCGGTTATCCCGAGGGCGGCCGACAGCCAGTACGCCGCGCCGCCGGGCCTGATTACCCGGCTCGGGCCGGAGCTGCCCGTCTCCTGGGCCGGGCCAGCTACCTTGATCGCCATCGCTCCCACCCGCTTACACCGGCCGACACCTCGACACGTTCAGGCTGAATCCGGCCCCGGACGGTCAGGTAGGGCAGATGGTCCCGGTCATCCGGTCCGATGGGCCCCCGGTGGCCTTGGGCACGCTGGGCGGTGACGTTCGGCTCTGGCCGCCGCGCTGCCCGCTACTTAGCGTGACGTCAGGAGGTGGCAGAGCTGTTTGCTCCTGCGTGAACCCTGCGACATCCGCTGATGGGAGATGAGTGAGATGGCCGATCGGCAAACCGCCGCGGTGCAGCGGAAGATCCCCGCGCCCGCCATCGTGACCCCGCTGACCAAGGTGAACCTGGCCCTTCCGTTCTCCAAGATCACGGTGGAGGAGCCGGACGGGGCCACCGCCGAGCTCGCCTCCATCGTGGCGGCCCTGGCCGCCGTCATGGAGCGGACCTCGGACGACCCGTTCCTGCCCGAGCTGTGCAAGCGCGCCCAGGCCCTCGCGGGCCGGCTGCACTGAGACTGCACTGAAACTGCACTGAGACTGCACTGAGACGCCGGAGGTGCGACGTGGCCTTCATCGAGGGCGAGATCACCATCGCCCGCCCCGCCGAGGCGGTGTTCGACTTCGCGGCCGACCAGCGGAACGAGCCGCGGTACAACCCGCGGATGGTCCGTGCGGACAAGCTCACCGGCGGCCCGGTCGGGAAGGGGACGGTGTTCCGCTCGGCCGTGCAGGCCATCGGGCCGCCGGCCGAGATGCGCTCCCAGCTGACCGGCTACCGCCGGCCCGCCTGGCTGGCCTCCCGCACCACGATGGCGCAGGCGGACATCGCCGGTACGCTGACCTTCGACCCGGTGCCCGGCGGAACCAGGATGCGCTGGGCGTGGGTCGTCCGGCCGAAGGGTGCCAGCCGGCTGCTGACCCCGCTGATCAGCCGGATCGGACGGCGTCAGGAGCGGGCGATCTGGGCCGGCATGAAGCGGTACCTGGAAGCCCAGCC
>Ga0335078_10016084_pt1 | contig 11103 bp, 6 predicted proteins | sample Lox_Sample_32_FD_206711 | JGI IMG/M metagenome (GOLD analysis project Ga0335078, IMG submission 206711) | Soil microbial communities from Loxahatchee National Wildlife Refuge, Florida, United States - Lox_Sample_3.2 | ecosystem: Environmental > Terrestrial > Soil > Wetlands | place: USA: Florida...
GGCGAAGGAGACGTAGCGGCAGGTGGGGTCGGCGGCGGCTTGTCCTGAGCGCTCGCTGTTTGCATCGATGCCGTCAGCATTCCCGCTATCGCCGCGGCGACGAAAGCGAATTTGGTCAAACAATATGTCATCTGTGTCCTCCTACCGACCATCTGCTCTCTAAGTCAGCGTGTAGTCAGCCTGCGACCTAGTAAATAGCATACGGCCACTCATGTCTGGAACGGGTCAATCACGTCGCTTTAAGCATCTGCGCGGGGCTTCCGCTTGCTCCCCAAAAGCGGACGTCGGCTCGTCAAAAGTGGACACGGGAAGAATCTGGGAAACAAATTGCCTTCCCTCTAAAAATAGCAAGAAACGAAATAGTTTATGGGCTCACAACCCCCGACCTTGGTAAGGGAGAGGTCGTCAGTTCCTGACGCACCGGAACTTTTGCGCCGGTCTCCGCCAAGCTCTCCGATCAATACGTCTTGAGATATTCCAGCAGCGCCATGCGGTCGGAGTCGGAGAGGTCCGTACCAAAGAGGTGCCCGCCATTTCCATCGCCCGGGTGGGCGGAGTCGACGACGCAGTCGACCTGGCTGCACGGCGTGCCGACAAGGATGCCGAGTTTAACCGGGTCGTACTCGCGCGAGCCAAGCGCAAAGCTTTTTGGGCGCTGCGCCGGAGGGCTGAGCAAGTCGTACAATGTTGGAACGGAGCCGTTGTGCAGATAGGGCGCCGCGGCCCAAATCCCGTGCAACGGCCGCGGCGCATACGGACCGTAAGGTGCCTGGGTATCGAGCAGCGTGTCGCGCCAGTGGTCCTCGCCGCGACGGGCGAAATCCTCCCACGCCTGCTGCTCGGCCGTACCGATCCCGGCCGCCGCGTAGGCCTTCCGTTTGATGGTGTCGACCGCGAGTTGCACCGTGGCGGCGAAAGAATACAACGTCGCGCCGGCTTTGACGCCCTGGCAGTCCTTCAGCAGTTGTAACTGCTCAGCGGTGTAGCTTTTAGGCGGGATGTTAAGCGCCCCGACCTCAAGCATCGGGCAGGACACCCTGACCGCCACCGTCGGGTCGGTCCCGACCGCTTCCGGCGGCATGCCGCGCAGCTTGATAAGACCAGTCGGGGTGCGCTGATCGGGTCCGTATTCGTGGCATCCGGCGCACCGGCTCTGGAATATGCGTTCGCCAGCCGCCGCCAAGTCGGGCTTGATCTCGCCGAAGATCGCCGTCGGCCATTTCGGCGGGTCGATGTAATAGGCGAGCCACTCGAGCTCGTGCATGTTCTTGATCGGGATGGAGCTCTCGAAAATGGAAGCCGCCTCGGGATCGAGGACGACGGGGGCGCCCGCGCCCAGCGTCTCGGTGATATCGCGCTCCATCACTGTGTTGGTGTTGACGGTCCATTCGATCCACTCAAAATCCTTAAAGCCCGAGACCTGCGGGAAAGGTTTTGTTTGCTCGTCCGAGTAGTCGACCGGCTCCGGCGGCGAAGCTTTAAGCGACCACAGCGGCGGAAACTTCACCGCCGCGTTGAGCTTGACCATGTCGCTGGTGTCGACCTGGAAACCTCCCGGCGCATCCGTCTTGCGCAGACGCGTGAAGATGAAGTTGCGCGCGCCGTCGAACGCGTCGAGCCGACCGAACCCGGAGGTCGGATGCTGCGGATCGCGGTTGGCTTTGGCGATCTTAATAACGGAGAGCAGTTCGCTGCGCGCTGCGAAGCGGTCGCGGTGCAGCAGAACATTCGCGGCGGCGTACACGACACTCGCCGGGCGAACGAACGGCGCGGCAATTCCGTAGCGTTGGTAATCCTGTCGTCCCAGGCGCTTGAGCGCCCGCCATAGCTTGCCCTTATCATTGAGCGGGGCCATGAGCGCATCGATGGCGTCCGAGTAGAACAGCTGCATATTGAAAAGATTGGGTGCGCCATCGACCCGTATGGCTTTGCCGTTGTGATGCAGCTCGCTCACGTGGCACGCCGCGCAGTTAATGCCGACGAAGTCCATGCCGAATGTGAAGGGATTCGACGCCACGGTCAGACCTATAGGCAAACCGTCGTGGCGCGCGGCGTCGGGCAACAACCCGTAGCGCGCAAGGTTCTCGACGAATGGTTTGGAGGAACCGGAATCGGAAACGTCGACCGCAGTCAGCAGCGCCCAGGGTATGATCTCCGAGCCTTGCGAGAGATGGTAGAAATTTTCCTTCTGCTTTGCGGTCAGCCCGTTGTTGTAATCCGCGATAATCGACGGATCGGGACGGTCGAATTTGACTTCCATGGCATCGTCGAGCACGCCGCTGATGACCGGTATGGCGTAAAGAATCGCCGCGAGGAGGTATAAGCCGGCAAGACCCGCGAGCACGTAGAGCACGATGCGAACCAGCTTCATGGCGGTCTCCTCCTGGCGATGCGGGGCGCGGCGCGGATTACTGAAAGAGAAATACTTTGAGCGCGTTGAACAGCGCTTTCGGATCGTATTGGCCCTGATAAACGGGTGGCGGCGCGGGGCCGTCCCTGAGCAGAGTGTTGATCGCTTCCCACGCGGTGCGCGTGGAATATTCGATGGTGAAGGCCACGTCGAGCGGAACTTCGACGTACTGGCCGATGACGCCGAGATTGGTCGACCCGTTCGGCACCGGAGGCGGCCTGTCGGTGCGCTTCCGCGGCATCCAGATGTTGTTCACGTAGGGCAAGTCGCAGGGGATGCAGATGGATGACCCCATGATCGCATCCAATTGCTTATCGAAGCGCAATTGCCGCAGCAGTTCTTGCAGGATTTCCGCGCCGGTGCATTCGGACATTTGCTTCGTCACATATTGGCCGGTGCGCTCCGGATGCAAACCGTAGCCCCACAACAGGTTGGTGCCGTCCGGTTGACCGATGACTTCCGGATGGTGCAAGACCGAGAACGACAGCACCCAATTGGAATCTTTTAATGTCACCAGCCCGCCACTTCCCGGCTCGCTCTCGGTCATCGTCGACAATTGTTGGATGAACTCATCACTCCTTGTGGTGATGGTGAAGGTAATCCAGCGCGAGTCTTTGATCCGGGCCTCACCGAAGAAAACGTCGGGATTACCGAAGTCGGTGCGCCCCTGCGCGAGCCGCTTCCACAGCGCCCAGGACCGGCCGCTGTTCCGTGGTTGCGGCGGCGCAGTCATCGATCCCACCGAAAGGTCGGCGGCTTCCGATCCGGTCGTCACCAGGACGAGATCCTCCGGCGCGACCGCAACCGAGGTCGTGGCACCGTCGCGTTCGTAGTCGATCCGGTCGACAGTGATACGGTCGGACAATGGCGCAAGCCCGATGTCGCGGACGAAGGCTTTTGTCAGCAAGTTCACGTGCTGCGCATCAAGCCAGGCGACCAACGGCACAATAAACGCCTCGTATTGGTCGAGCGGTGTACGCAGCACGTTGGTCATGTCCGAGAGGTCGGGAAACAAGGCGAGAGTGCGGTTGATGTAGCGCCGGAATTCCGTTGCGCTGTGCTGTGGGAGCGACCCCATGATGGTCGACCACAGCCACCAAAATTCGCTGTCGAAGAATTCCGCGGAAAAGAACTCGTCGATGCGCCGCCCGTCGAGCTTCGCTTCAGGCGTCAACGAGAGCCGCGCGAGGTCGAAGCCGTCGCGCAGGCCTAAACCGAAATGCGGGCCGTGAATTTTTTGGCCGTTGCGATCGATAATATGCGCCCGGTCGCGAAACGGGTGCTCGGTATTGAAGGTGAAGAACTCGTCTTTGACCGATTTTTTTGGATTGGTCGCAGAGGGGATGTGCGCAAGCACGTCGAAGGTACAGCGGAATTCGGAGTCAAAGACGGAGCCGCATGGCAGAATGTAGCCGGTCTCCGCGCTGCCTCCCATCGAGAACGAGCCACCCATCCGCTCGTTCGCTTCATAGACCGTGATATCCGCGCCGGACGCCCCCGCGTTGCGGATGAGAAGCACGGCCGCGGCCAGTCCGCCAAATCCGCCACCGACAATATGCGCTTTCATCGGTCCCCTTCCTGGACTCCCTACGGGGAGTCCTGCCGAACCGAGCCCGCTTGAGCAAGCATGCAAGCGGCCGGCGAGCTTAGCAGAAAGTCACAACCGTTGCAGGCGGCGCTTAACCGTCAACCTTGGCGTTCCCGACTGCGGCGCCACGCGATGACCCGCCCTCCGACACTCTCAAAACTGTGATCGGATGAGCCGAGCAGCTGTCGCGCCTGTTCGATCTCTGGAAATTCCGGCGTCGGTGTTAGGCCCTCGAGCGCCGGCGCGATTACTGCATACGCATCTGTGGCGCGGCCGGCCGACTGGTAAAGCTTGGCCAGCGACAGCGCCGCGCGCAGCTCGAGGCTTCTCGCGTTCTGCTGCTGTGCGACGGCGACGGCATTGAGGAACGCTTCCTCGGCGGACGCGGTATCCGCCGGATCGCGTTTCAAGAAAATCTCGCCGCGGATACGGTGCAGGAAGGCGTCGGTCCAGTGTTCGCCTGTTTGGTTCGCGAGATCCAACGCCGCGTCAATCCGCGCCAAGCTGGCCTCGGCGTTTTCTACGTCGGCTTCGATCTCGGCAAGCAGCCCTTGATAGAAGGGCAGATAGAACCTGTTTCCTTCACTCGCGAATGCGGCAATTGCCTGCCGAAATTCCGCGACGCCCTCGTTGGGTTTGCCGAGGCGGGCGCGCGCCCAAGTCGAGCACATGGTCGCCACCGCCGTATATGCTGAGAGGCCGTGTTGCTGCGTGAGTTCGAGCAATGGGCCGGCGATTTGCAAGACCGCTTCGGCGTCGCCGCGCAATATCTGCAAATTGGCTCTGAAGTATTCAACGTTCGTCAGCGTGGGCACGTGCGCAATCGCGCGCGCGCCGGCGGTTGCTTCGTTCGCCAGTTCCGCGGCCTCATCAACCCGACCAAGCAGCCAATACGCTTTCGCAAGATGTGCCTTTGCGATGATTTCCGTATCGACGTCAAAGCGCAGCTTGACGTCTCGATCGCGTTCGGGATCGGAGATGCGTAATGCGTCTTCAAGGCATGCGCGCGCGCCCAAAAGATCGCCGAGATACAGAAGAGTAAGGCCTTGATAACGGCGGGCGAGCGCCGTCTCTGTTGATCGTCCCGCATTTTCGGCGTCATGTAGAAATGCGATGGCAATCTCCAATGCCGAATTTAGTTCAGCGCGGACCAAATGGCCGGTCCATTGTCCATAATAATTTGCAAGTCGCTCGGAAGGATCGGCGGCACTTCCGGCAAGTTCGCGGGCGCGGCCAAAAGCAGCTTTGGTTTCCTCGGAGGCATAGCCCTTGGACCACATAAGTGCGCGGCCGTAGCTAGTCTGTAGTTTCAGCCGTTCCGCGGTCGATGGCGCAGCATCGCTTTCTCCGTCCGCCATCTCGATGGCCTTGCCGAGGTGCGCAGTCGCTTCCTGGAAGGCGGAACGGCGCAACGCTTGGTCGCCGGCTTTACCCCACCATTCGATGGCGGCGTCGGGCAGGGCGGCCCGGGTGAAGTGATGCGCCAGGACTTCCGGTTCGGTTGCGGCGGTGTGGGCAAAGCGGTCGCGCAAGGTTTCGGCGACACGCCGGTGCAGCACCTGACGGCGGCTCTTGAGCAAGTTTTCGTAAGCCGCATCCTGGATGAGCGCGTGCTTGAAGCGGTAGTCGCTGTCGGGCGGCAGGCCCTGAACCAGCACGATGTCGGCGTCGGCAAGCGTTTCGAGCGCCGCTTGCAGTGACGCATCCTCCACGCCGGCGACATCGCGCAGCAGCTTGTAGGAAAAGCCGCGGCCGATCACCGCGCCGACTTGCGCGACCTCGCGCGCGTTGCCGAGCCGATCGAGCCGCGCCATCAGCAATTGCTGCAGGGTGGGCGGAATTGCCTGAGCGCCTTGCTCGCCGTGTTCAAGGAGCAGGCGCGTGACTTCCTCCACAAACAGCGGCACACCGCCGGTCCGGGCGGCGACGTCATCCACTACGTCGCCCGGCAGCGAATGGCGCGCGGCGAGCTCCGCCACCATGTCGCGCACTTGGGAGCGGTCGAGCGGTGCGAGCGAGATGCTGCCGTGATGCGAGCGCATGCTCCAGGGCGGCCGGAATTCCGGCCGCGTCGTCGCAAGAATTAAGAGTGGCGCCAGCGCGCCCTGCTCGGTAAGGCTGCGCAATACATCAAGCGTTGTCGGATCGGCCCAATGCAAGTCTTCAAATGCCAGCACCACCGGCTGCGCCCTGGCGCCCGCCATCACCCAATTGGTCACAGCCGCGAGTTGCCGGCGGCGTAACTCCTCCGCCGCAAAAATCGGACCACGCTCATTCGGCAGCGGAATGTTGACGAGCGGAGCCACCAAGGGCGCGATTTCCTTCGGGTCGAGATTGACCTGCGCTAATGAGCTTTCGAGTTCCGCAAGCCGCCGCTCCGCCGGCACATCGACGCCACCGAAGCGCGCACGGCCCCATTCGGCGATGGGATGCAGCGGCGTGTTTTGCAGAAGCTGCGAGCAGCTCCACTCGACCCAGGTGTGTGGCGTGTCGGAAAGCTGTGTGTGGAATTCTTCGATCAGTCGCGATTTGCCCAACCCCGGCTCGCCGACGATGAGAATGAGCTGACCATTGCCCACTCGCGCACGCTGCCAGCGCCGTTGCAATGTGGCCATCTCGTCCTCGCGGCCGACGAGCGGTGTGAGCCGGCGCTGGCCCGAAGGGCGTCCGCCGCCGCTCGCGCGTATCAGCCGGAATAGCACCGTCGCCTCGGGCACGCCCTTGAGCGCCCGCGCGCCGAGGTCTTCGGCGATGAACAAACCGGCAATCTGCCGCTGCACGCGCGATGTGATGAGTACGGCGCCGGGCTCGGCCTGCGCCTGCACGCGCGCAGCGATGTTGGCGACATCGCCGTAAATTTCGCCTGCGGAATCGATAACCGCCGGCCCGGTGTCGAGGCCGATGCGGGCTTTCAGCTCTGGCTTGCCACCGCTGGTGTTTTTACGATTTAGATCGGCAAGTGCGCGGTGGATCGAAAGCGCCGCTCGCGCCGCGCGTTCGGCGTCGTTCTCATGCGCAACCGGATAACCGAACAGCGCGAGAAGGCCGTCACCCAGTTTCTTGGCCACATGCCCGCCCAACTCGTTTACCGCCGCAGAGGCGGCATCGAGATAAGCGCCGACGAGGTCGCGCCATTCCTCTGCATCGAGTTGCGCCGAAATCGCAGTCGAGCCGACCAGATCGCAGAACATCACCGTGAGATAGCGTCGCTCGCCGTCCGTCTCGGTGGCGGACGTGGATTGTGCCTCGGCTGGCGCAGGCGGGCCCTTTTCTCCCGTAACGGCATTATTCTCCTTTTTAGTGGCAGGTGGTGGTCCGGCCAATTCCCCGATGGCGCGCAAGATTTTGCGGCGATCGCCGAGCACGACGCCGAGCTCTTTCAGGTCCTGATCGGTCAAATCGGGAAGGACGGAAAAATCAATCCGGTTTTCGGCGAAGCGCTGCGCGTATTCAGACATGCCGAGCTTTGCGAGCCACTCAGCAACCTCACGCACTGTGCAATCCTTTCCGCGGGTGCGCCCCTGGAATCGCTCAAAGGCGGAGCGAAAGCACTAAAAGCGGAAGCCGGTCCGCGGCCAAAAATCCGGGGGCAGTTTACTCAGTGGCCGCGCAAACGGCCAGTCGCAATCCGGTCGCATCGGCGACCTGGAAGAGGAATCGTCGTTATCCTGAACTCTTTCTTAAGCTTACTGGCGCGATGCAGACCTCATCGGCGCCGGATCACACCGCCATGCGATCCTTGGCCGCCGCGAGCCGTCCTTCCGCTTTGACGTGAGCCGCCGCCGCCGCCAAGCCGAACCTCGGCATGTTCACGTACACGCACTCGCTCTTCCCCGGTTCGATGAGATACGTCTCATGCCAAATGCCGACCGAACCGTTGGTCCCAATGGAGCGGGTGAAGGCGGCCCAGGCGGGAAAATGTTGGCCGGCGCGATCGTGGGCGTAAGCGAGTAGCTTGTCGAAGCTCTCCCAATATTCCTGCACGAGAACGACCCGGCCGGAGAGATAAGAACGATAGAACAAGAGCCCGCTTTCCGGCTTTTTGCTCAGCTCCGCCAGCATGCGCGGCATGGCACGCGCCACCGGAAACCATTTTCCTACCGCTAGCAAATTGTTGAAACGCATGCCGATGAGAAAAAGGACAATCGGCTTTTCCACGCGCGCGGTATAGCGGGCGGCAAAGATGTCTTCCATTTCACACCCTCAGATTACGATCCAACCATTGCGCATCAGCATTGTGATCGCGCCGTGGATCACCACGGAATGACCTTGCGGCCGCGAATGAATTTGCCGGTGAGTTTTTGCGGGGCGTCGAGCGCGAGCCAAACCGCACTATCGGCGCCCTCGGCGACTTCAAGCGCCGCATGCGGTCCGCCCATATCGGTCTTGACCCAGCCCGGGCAGACGGAATTGACGGCAACGGTGCCGCGGAGCTCGGCGGCAAGCGTGGCGGTGACGGCGTTGAGCGCGGTCTTGGACATGCGATAGGCGGCGTGGCCGCCGCTATTGTCGGACAGCTCGCCCATTCCGCTCGACATGTTGACAATGCGGCCGCCCTTGCTGTGCTTGAGCAGCGGCGCCAGCTCCTGCGCGACGTGCAACGGCCCGAGCGCGTTGGTTTCGAGCGTTGCGCGGACCGTCGCCAAATCGACTTTCAGCGCGTCGTCTTCGCCCTTGGCAATGATGCCGGCATTGTTGATCAGCACGTCGAGGTAGCCGTAGCGGTCCTTGAGGAAGTCGCGGAGCGCGGCAATGCTTTTGCCGTCGGTCACATCGAGAGCGCAAAACTCCGCCTTAAGCCTTTCCTTCGCGAGTTTCTCGATCGCCACGGCGCCCGCGTCCGGCTTGCGTGCCGTGAGCACCACGCGCACGCCGCGAGCGGCAAGTTGCCGGCATATTTCAAGACCGATGCCGCGATTAGCGCCGGTGAGGACGACGATAGGAGCGCCAGCGGAGGACGCCACGCCAGTTTATCCGCGCTGCAATAGCTTGAAGGCATGGAACCAATCGTTGCGAAGGAAGCCGGGAATGCACCACAGTATGCACAGCGGCTCGATTGCGCGTGCGGCTTCCGCTTTGCCCATGTCGGCGACCTCCCAGCCGAATTGCTCGCAAATGCCGTGCACGGTTGCTTTGGCCTTGTCGTCATTGCCGCAAGTGAACATGGTCGGCTTGCCGCCGGAAAATTGCGGATTGACCATTGCCGCGTTGCCGACGGAATTAAACGCCTTGACGAAATGCGCCTCCGGCACGGCGCTTTGCAGCCGCTCCATCAGTGATTGATCAAGGCTGGTGAAGAACTTGAGTACGCCATTGGCGGGCGGTGCGTCGGCGATCGGATTGGTGGCATCGATAATCGGCTTTCCCGCCAGATTGGCGGGGCCGGCGGCACTGAGCGCGTCGAGCGCCACGGTACCTTTGACGGCAAGCACCACGAGTTCGCCGAACTTCGCAGCGTCCGCAAAGCTGCCGGTTTGGGCGCCGCGATGTTGAGCGACAAACTCCTTGAGCTTGCCCGCATCGCGCGTGCCGAGCACGACTTGGTGGCCGTGTTTGATGAAACCGGCCGCCAGCGCTTTCGCCACGTCGCCTGATCCCAGAACTCCGACCTTCATGATCGCCCCCCCGCACCGTTTGCTTGGAAACCGCGGGGAATCAGGTGGGTGCATGCAGCGGAAGATTCAAGGAAGGGGCGTTAAGGTTCTCCGCGGCCCGCCGACCTCGCCACCTGCTGGCCGGACCGGCCCGTTGGACTTTGCGGAAATCGCGGGCCTTTGATCTAAAGCAAGGCGTCGCGACAATTTTGCCCCAAGGTGCACCTCGACAATCAGGCTGGAACCACTCTAAAAAGAGCGCCGGTAGCAAGAACAGGCCACCGTTCCGAACGGGGTTTTATGGATTACCAAAAGTATTTTACCGACGCGCTCGGTCGGTTGCACGACGAGCGGCGCTATCGGGTGTTCGCCGATCTTGAGCGCATTGCGGGACGCTTTCCGCATTCGATCTGGCATTCGCCACAGGGCGCGAAGGAAGTCGTGATCTGGTGCTCCAACGATTACCTCGGCATGGGACAGCATCCGAAAGTGATCGGTGCCATGGTCGAGGCCGCCGCGCGCATGGGCACCGGCGCCGGCGGCACCCGCAATATCGCCGGCACCACGCACCCCATTGTCGGGCTCGAGCACGAACTTGCCGATCTGCACGGCAAGGAGGCAGCGCTGGTCTTCAGTTCGGGCTACGTGTCCAACCAGACCGGCATTTCCACCATCGCCAAGCTGATGCCGAACTGCCTGATCCTGTCGGATGCGCTCAACCACAATTCGATGATCGAGGGCGTGCGGCAGGCGCGCAGCGAGAAGATCATTTTCCGCCACAACGACATGGCGCATTTGGAGACGCTGTTGGCGGCGGCCGATTTGGATCGGCCGAAGCTCATTGTGTTCGAGAGCCTTTATTCCATGGACGGCGATGTCGCGCCGTTACGGCGCATTTGCGATCTCGCCGAGCGCTACGGCGCCATGACCTATGTCGACGAAGTCCATGCGGTGGGTATGTACGGCCGATGCGGCGGCGGTATTTCCGAACGCGACGGTGTCGCCGGCCGCATCGACGTCATCGAAGGAACTCTCGCCAAGGCTTATGGCTGTCTCGGCGGCTATATCGCGGGCTCCCGAGCGCTGATCGACGCGGTGCGCTCCTATGCGCCTGGCTTTATTTTCACCACCGCGCTGCCGCCTGCGGTCTGCGCGGCCGCGACTGCCGCGATCCGGCATTTGAAGACATCGCAATGGGAACGCGACCGTCACCAGGACCGCGCCGCCCGGACCAAGGCGGTGCTCGCGGCGGCGGCGCTGCCGGTGATGTCTAGTCCCACGCATATTGTGCCGATTTTTGTCGGCGATCCCGAGCGCTGCAAGGCGGCGAGCGATCTGCTTCTGTCCGAGCACGGCATTTACATCCAGCCGATCAATTATCCGACGGTGCCGAAGGGTTTAGAGCGCCTGCGCATCACGCCGAGCCCCTATCACGACGACGGTCTGATTGACGATCTTGCCGAAGCGCTGGTCGACGTCTGGCAGAAGCTCGACTTGCCGTTTAAGGAACG
>Ga0335078_10016086_pt1 | contig 11103 bp, 12 predicted proteins | sample Lox_Sample_32_FD_206711 | JGI IMG/M metagenome (GOLD analysis project Ga0335078, IMG submission 206711) | Soil microbial communities from Loxahatchee National Wildlife Refuge, Florida, United States - Lox_Sample_3.2 | ecosystem: Environmental > Terrestrial > Soil > Wetlands | place: USA...
GCGTGCCTGTCGATGATCCTCGCCTCGCTCGTGCGCACGCGGGAGCGCTTCATGGGAATCGGGCAGATGGTGATGATGCCGCTCTTCTTCGCGTCGAGCGCGCTCTACCCGCTCTCGATCATGCCGAAGTGGCTGCGCATCCTCGCGCACGGGAATCCGCTCACGTACGAGGTGCACGGCATGCGCCAGCTGCTGCTCGGCGTCAACGCAGGCGGCACGCTGTGGGTCGACTTCGTATTCGTGGCCGTCTTCCTCGCGGTCGCGGCCGCGATCGCCGCGAAGACGTACCCGCGCGCGATCCTGTGACTAGAGCCCGAAGGCGAACCCGAGCCAGAGGATCCCGAGCAGCGTCGCCGCGCTCGTGACGAACCCGACGGTGGCGATACGCGGACGCCCGAGTCGGTATGCGCGCGGGAGCGCGCTGCGGGCGATGAGGACGAGCATGCCGAGGACGAACGGCAGCAGGAGCGCGTTGACGATCTCGACGTCGACCGAGAGCCGAACGAGCGACCGGCTCGAGAGCACGGCGCCGGCGCCCGCGACGACCGCGGCGACGTAGATCGCGTAGAAGAGCGGCGCGCTCCGGACGCCGGCGTTCAGGCTGCCGGGCTTGCCGGCGACCTCCGTCACCGCCCACGCTGCGGCGCAGGACACGACGATGCCGGCGACGAACGCCGCGCCGAGCATGCCGAGGGCGAGGACGAGCTTCGCCGCCGTCGCGCCGAGGAGCGGCGCGAGCGCGGTCGAGATCTCCCCGACGCTGCGAAGCGAGTGCCCGCCGCTCCGCCCGTGCAGCGACGCCGCAGTGGCCACGAGCACGGCGCCCATGACGATCTGCGTGAGCAGCGCGCCGACGGCGGTGTCGATGCGCGCGATGCGCAGGTGTCGTTCCGTCAGGCCTTTGTCGACGACCGCACCCTGCTGATAGAAGAGCATCCACGGCATGACGACCGCGCCGACGTTGGCGGCAACGAGGCCGAGGTACGAGCTGTTGCCGAGCGGCTGGTGCGAGGCCGCCCCCGACACGAGCGCATGCGTGCTCGGATGCGCGAAGATCGCCGCACCGACGAACGTCAGCTCGAGCAGGCCGAGCGTGATCCCCACCACCTCGACGCGGCGGTAGCCGCCGGAGAGGACGAGGAGGACGAGGAGCGTGGCCGCAGCCGGAACCGTGATCGCGCGCGAGATGCCGAAGAGCTCGCCCGCGCCGGCGATGCCCGCGAACTCGGTGACGAGCGCACCGACGACGCTGAGGAGAAGGCCCGCGACCGAGAAGTACGCCCAGCCGGTGCCGAAGCGCTCCCGGATGAGGGCTGCGTGCCCCTTCCCGGTGGTCAGGCCGAGGCGAACGGTCAGCTCCATCACGAGATAGAGCACGGGCACGAGCAGCACCTGGAGCGCGAGCAGCCGGAATCCCCACCGCGCGCCCGACTGCGAGGCGGTGATGACGCTGCCGGCGTCCGTGTCGGCCAGCATGACCATGAGCCCCGGGCCGATCACCCAGAGCGCGCGACGGAGCCAGGCGTTCCCACCACCCATGCCCCCATCGTCTGCAGGGCGCGGGAGCGCGGCATCGGGCCGCGCTCCCAGGATCCTTGCGGGTTTCTACGCGGCGGCTCGGGTCATCGCGCGACCGGGAGCTCGACCAGCCGGGTGCCCGTCACGCCGGTGAGCACGTTGTCTCCGGGCTTCCGCGCGCGAACCGAGAGTGCGATCGCACCGCCGGGCGGGTGAAGCCCGACGGCGGTCGCCGTGAGGGTCATCGTCACCGTGCCGTCGGGGCGGGTCGTCGCCTCCGCAAGCGGCTTGAGTGCACCGAACGGGAGCGCGACCACCTGGACGAGCGCGCCGCGGACCGGATAGCCGGAGGAATCGAGGACCCGGAAGGTCGCGGTGACGCTCCGCGCGGCGCCGAGCTTCGCGGGAGAGAACGCGGGCGCCTGCACGACGAGCCGGTCGGGCAGCGTGACGTGGTCGACGAGAACGGAGATCAGGCCGCCGCCGAGCGGCTGCGTGTCCGCCGCGGTCGGGCCGGTCACGAACACCGTCGGCGCGGAGTTCGCCCAAGCGGGGCCGAGCGAGTTCTGCGCCTTGACCTGCACGAGGAAGTCGTGACCGACGTCGGCCGGCGTGATCGTGTACGTCGAGCCGGTCGCACCCGGGATCGGTGTGAACGAGGTGCCGTCCCCCCGCTGCCACGTATAGAAGAACGACATCGGCGTCGTGCCCGTCCAGGTGCCCTGGCTGACCGACAGCGTCTGGCCCGGCTGAAGGCCGGTGATCTGCGGCGGCGTGACGTAGGCCGGGGGCGCCGATGCGCCCTCCGACGCGAGGCCGGACTGGACGCCGAAACCGGCGAGGCCGCCGACCACGACCGCGCCCAGCAGGATCCAGAGCGTTGCGGGGATGCGCATGGTTGCTCCTTTCCCGGTGTTGCCCCCGATCGCGACTCTATCCCCGTGAGGCTTCTGGAGCCTTCCACAGGCTCCTCGGCTGTCCGGATCCGAGATTGGCCCATAACCACCAACCTCGGCTCATATAGCTCGGTCTCGGATCCATCAGTGTTCGGAACTTGTGCACCGAACCCCCCATTGGGGGGATGCCCGCCCCACGGGACCCGGGGTTCAATGGGCGCGCCCAACGACAGCCGGCCGCCGGGTGAGCGGCCGTCCCCGTGCCGAAGGGAGCCCCCAACTGCGGACACTGCGACTCCTCCTCCCGTTGCTCGTTTTGACGCTCGCGCTTGCGGTCGCGCTCGTCTGGCCTCTCCAGAGCCGTGCCGGCGAGCTCGGCAAGACGGCGAAGAAGCCGGGGCCGGCGCCGCGCACCGAGGGCGAGTCGAACCTCCTCGTCTTCCGCACGCCCCAGGCGGTCGCACGCCGCTTCCGGGCGAAGGCGAAGCGCGAGTCGCTCCCTCTCGGCGTGCGCGTCGTCGACTTTGCGAAGCGCTTCGTCGGCACCCCGTACTCGTGGGGCGGCAGCTCGCCTCGAACCGGCTTCGACTGCTCCGGCTTCGTGCGCTTCGTCTATGCGCACTTCGGGGTCTCGCTCGCCCACTCGAGCTTCTCCGACTTCGTGCGCGGCCGCCACGTCGGCCGCTGGGCGATGAAGCCCGGCGACCTCGTCTTCTTCGACGGCGAGGGCCACGTCGGCATCTACGTCGGACACGGGCGGTTCATCCACGCGCCGCACACCGGCACCGTCGTCCGGATCGAGACGATGGCGGGCTGGTACTCGAGCCGCTTCGACGGCGCACGCCGTATCGTGACCGGCGCGTAGCTCCGGCTACCCTGGGCCTGTGGGTCGGTTCCTCCTCGGGCTCGCGCTCGCGACCGCCGCGATCGCGGCGCCCGGCACGGCGGCCGCCCAGACCGGCTCGTGCGGGAGCGTCGCAGGGCTCGTCTGCACCGACGTCTCCGTGCCGCTCGACCGCAGTGGCGCCGTCCCCGGGACGATCTCGCTGCACGTCGAGTCGTATACGCCGCCCGGCGGAGCGCCGCGCGGCGCGATCTTCCTCATCGCCGGCGGCCCCGGACAGGGCTCGGCGCAGACGTTCGACCTCACCGAGCCGACGAGCCGCGAGCTCTTCAGCTTCCTCTTCCCCGGCTACACGCTCGTCACGTACGACGACCGGGGAACCGGGCAGTCGGGCCTGATCGACTGCCCGGCATTGCAGGCAGCGGTCACCCCGACCGGCGAGGACAAGCTCGCGGCCGCTTGCGCCGCGAGCCTCGGGCCGGACGCGTCCCTGTACGGTACCGCCGACCACATCGAGGACCTCGACGCGGTGCGCGCCGCGCTCGGCTTCGACCAGGTCGCACTCTTCGGCGTCTCGTACGGGACGAAGCTCGCGCTCTCGTACGCATCCGCGCATCCGGACAACGTGAACCTGCTCGTGCTCGACTCCGTGCTGCCCCCGAGCCTCCCCGACCCCTTCAGCGCGAACGTCCTGCGCGCGATGCCCGCCGCCCTCGCCACATGGTGCAGCGGGGTGTGCGGCGCCGCGACGCCGAACTACGCCGCCGACGTGACCGCGGTCGCGAACCGGCTCGCGGCGAAACCGGTCGTCGGCCCGGTCTTGGAGCCGAACGGGAAGAGCGCGAGCGACCGGCTCGACGGCGTCGGCGTCCTCTCCATGGTGATCGACTCGGATCTCAACCCCGCCCTCGCCGCCGAGCTCCCGGCCGCGATGCATGCCGCCCGCGCAGGGAACGTCAAGCCGCTCCTTCGCCTGCACGTGCTCGACGAGAAGGCGTCGGCGACGACGGCCGTCGATCTCAGCGCGGGCTTGTTCGCGGCGACCGTCTGCCGAGACGGCCCGTTCCCGTGGCCCTCCGACGCCGCACCCGCCGTCCGCGCCGGGTTGCTGAGCCAGGCACTGGCGGCGCTCCCGCGAGGGTCGTTCGGCCCGTTCGGCACCTACGCGGCCGAGCTCGGCAACGCCGACCTCTGCGTCGACTGGCCGGCGCCCTCGGGAGGGGCGTCGCTCGGGGACTCTCCGTATCCGAACGTCCCGATGATCGCGTTGAGCGGCGGCTTCGACCTCCGTACGCCGACCGCGAACGCGCAGTCGATCGTCGCGCAGTTCCCGCAAGGGCACCTGCTCGTCGTCCCCGGCATCGGGCACAGCGTTCTCACCGCCGACACGTCGTTCTGCGCAGACAATGCGGTGCGGAACTGGATCCTCGACCCGTCGAGGCAGCCCCCGACGAGCTGCCCACGGCCGAGCTTCATCATCCCGCCGCTCGCGGCCTACCCTGCTGCCACCACGCCCCGCCGCCTCGGGCCGGCGGCGACGTTCACGCTCGCGTCGAAGACACTGCGGGAGGCGGAGGCGAGCTGGCTCCTGCTCGACGGCGCGCCGCCGATGCACGAAGTCGCGGGCCTGTACAGCGGACGCATCGTGCCGGTGGGGACGAAGGGGTTCAAGCTCGTGTCGTACTCGATCGCGCCGGGCGTAACGCTGAGCGGGTCGGCGACGATCACCGGCGACGTGCTGCCGTTCCAGTTCGATGGTGCCCTGACAGTTCGAGGCGCGTCGGCGGCCGCCGGTGTCCTCGGGCTCGTACGCAACAGCCTGAAAGGCACGCTCGGTGGCAAGCGCGTCGGCTAGCGAACCTTTGCGGAGAACGACTTGGTGGCAGTCGCACCGCGCAGCGACACGGTCACCGTGCCGGTGACTCGCCTGCCGCGGGCAGTCTTCGGGATCCTCCAGACGCACGTGGCCACACCGTTCGTCACGAGATGCGACGTCGCGGCAATGCGCTTCCCGCCGACCGACGCACGACAGGCAACCGATCCGCCCACGATCGGCGAGCCGGTGTCGTTCTCGGTCGCCGCGAGCGATGCAGCGACCGCTCCGCCTGCCTTCGGCGCGGCGGGCGACGGCTGGAAGTTCGTAACCGCGAGCCGCAACGTCGTGCGGACGGCGTAGTCGAACGTCCCATGCCCGAGGTCGGGCGCGAAATCGATCGCGGCGTTGCCGTAGTTCGGCTCGCCGTTCGCGTCGACGCTGACCCCCGACGCGGCCGCGGCGACGAAGCCGAACGCCTTCGTTCCGCCGAGATCGGACGCTTTCACCCTGATGGTCGCACCGGTCGCACCGTACGAGTAGACGAGTGACGACTGCGACGGCGCCGAGCTGTAGCCGGAGCCGTTCCACTTGTAGAGCGAGACCGAGCCCTGCACGAGGATGATCGCGTACTCGGCTCCGTACACATTCGGATCGCCCGTCGATGCGTTCGCGTCGGAGTCGATGTAGAGGTCGACCTCCATGTCCGAGGCGAGCGACGGTCGGTTCGCGATGTTCACCTGGAACGTCACGAGACCCGCGTCGTCGTTGGAGACGACGACGCTCGTGATGTCGGGCGCAGCAGCATTCTCGCCCGTCGAATCGAGGAACGTCTTCGAGTTGCCGGCTGCCGCGGACGGAGCGGTCGTGAGGAGCACGATGAACGCCAGCGTCGCGAGCGACCCCCTCATCCGACCCACTCTAGTGCGGTCCGGATCGAACGGCTCCGCGGAAACTTCGGATGTGCCCGCGGGGACGGGACAGCAGACTCGTGCGTACCGTGACCGTCCTCCTTCCGGAGCTGTCGTCCGTGCGCCTGCGCGAGACCGAGTCCGAGCTCGTCGTCGAGGTCGAGCTGCCGGCGGAGGTCGAGCTCCCCCACCTCGCAGCACGCCTCCACGAGGGCGTGCTCACGATCACGGTTCCGCGAACGCAGGCGGAGCAGGAGCGCTAGCGAACCCGGCGCGCGCGGTATGCGCGCGTCTTCGTCCTGTTGCCGCACACCGCCATCTGACACCAGCGGGCCGAACGGTTGCGAGACCGGTCGTAGAAAAGCCAGCCGCAGACGTCGCGGCTGCACGCCTTGAGCCGCGGCCACGTCCCGTCGGCGATCGCCGTGTACACGATCCCGACGAGGGTGGCGAGGGCGCCGTCCACGCCGGTCGCCGGCGACTCGAGCGCTGCATCTTCGGCGCCGACCGTCGCGACGAGCTCGGCCTCGAGGACGACGTCGGTCTCGACTCCGTTGTTCGCGAGCGCGAGTGCGCGGACTGCCTCGCGCAGCTCGTGCGCAGCACGCAGGTCGGCCGCGGTCACGCGGGCGCTCGGTGCGAGCAGACCGAGATCGAGCAGGAGCGTTCGGAGCTTCGCCGGGCTGTGCAGCACCTCGCGTCCGTGCTCGTAGTCGACGGTGTTGACGAATCGCTGCAGGAGCGCGAGACGGCCGGGAGCGGGCGGCCGTTCGCCCGGAAACGGGATCCTGTCGACCGGCTCCAAGTACGCGACACTACCAACCGTCGGACGGCGGTGTCCGGTCAGTGCAGCTTCGACGCCATCGCCGTGAGCAGCTTCCACGCGATCGCGGAGTTGCTCTCGACGAGCGGCTTGAAGTCCCATGCGGTCATGCCGTAGCAGACCATGTCGGTGCGCGCCCTGATGGAAGCTGTGCGATCAGATCCGGTGAGGAGCGCGATCTCGCCGAAGTAGTCGCCCGGGCCGATGGTGCCACGCGGCTCGCCGTCGACGGTGACGTCGGCCTCACCCTCGTCGATGACGAAGAATCCCGCGCCACCGGCGCCCTGCTCGAGCACGGTCTCGCCGGCGGCGACGCGGCGCTCCTTCATCGACGCGGCGATCTTGCCGAGCTCGCGATCGTCGAGCCCCGCAAAGAGCGGGACCTTCTTCAGCGTGTCCTTCGAGGCGCCGGCCACGAGCGTGTTATACACGGCGGCCCAGAGCTGCCGCGATCGGTGAGGATAGGAGTGTGAAGCTCACGGTGATCGGCTGCTCGCCGGCCTGGCCGAACACGGGCGGCGCCCAGTCGGGCTATCTCGTCGAAGGCCCCGGAAGCCTTCTTCTCGACTGCGGCCCGGGCGTGCTCGCGCGTCTCCGCAACGGGAACGGCTGGCCGCGGGTCGATGCGATCGTCATCACGCACTTCCATCTCGACCACTGGGGCGACCTCGTGCCCTGGGCCTTCGGCGTCGCCTTCGGCCCCGGCGCCGCCGCCTCGCCTCCCGAGCTCTGGCTTCCGCCGGGCGGCTCCGGGCGCCTGCGTGCGCTCGGCGGGCAGCTCGGCTTCGGTGGGCAGCTCGAGGATGCTTTCGCCCTGCGCGAGTACACCGGTGGAACCGCGTTCGCCGCCGCCGGCTTCGATGTCACGCCGACGCAGCTCCTGCATTACGACGAGCTCACGTTCGGACTGCGCGTCACCGACGGCGCGCGGACGCTCGCGTACTCGGGCGACACCGGGCCGACGCCGCGGCTCGCCGAGCTCGCGCACGGCGCGGACCTGTTCCTCTGCGAAGCGACGCTCAGCGATCCCGAGCCGGCCGAGCGCGGGCACCTCACCGCGCGCGAGGCGACGAGCGCGTTCCACGCCTCCGGGGCACACCGCCTGCTCGTCATCCATCGGCCCGAGGAGCTTCCGCTCGACGACGGCCTCGAGCTCGCCTACGACGGGCTCACCACGGACGTCTAGCAGCGCAAGGGGGACAGTCCCTGTAACGGGCCTGTTGCACTCTCGCGCGGTCTTGGTGACACGGAGATCCGCGCGCGAGGTCGACACGTGTCACGGGGGTGCAACGCAGCTCGGACGCTCTCGTTACAGGGACTGTCCCCGGTACTAGGCTCACTCAGGCACGCGGAAGGCGCGCTCGCCGAGGAGCCGGTAGCCGTCGACCGAGGGGTGGTCGCCGTCGTCGCTCCACTCCTCGAGCGGCGCGAGCGTGTCGTGGAAGGGGAGGTGCGCCACACCGTCGATTGCGTGCACGAGCTCGTTCAGACGGGCGATCTCCTTCGCGGCGCTCCCGTCGCCGGCCGGCCACGGCAGCACGTCCGCGAGCGCAACCGAGAGCCCGAGCAGGCGACCGCGCTCGACGATCGCAGCGAGGCTCTCCGCGGCATCCTCGACGGGACGGTGCTGCGCGACGTCGTTTATCCCGCCCTGCACGACGAGGACGTCCGCGCCGTCGACGACGTCGTCGAGGAAGTCAGCGATCTCGTCGGTGCGCTTTCCGTACACCGCGCGCGTGCGGAAGACGAGCGCGGGATCCCGCTTCGCGGCCCACCACTGCCACTGGCTACGCTCGTCAGGCACGCCGATGCGCGTGCGAACGGTGGGATCGGGATCCCACAGCGGCGAGCCGGCGCTGATCGAGTCGCCGACGACGGCAACGATCACGCGCGTGGGACGAGCTCGACGTGCAGATCGCAGTCGAGCGCTTCCGCGATGCGCAGGAGCGTGTCGATCCTCGGCGGCCGTCCGCCGCGCTCGAGCCGGGCGATCGCGGACTGCGTCGTCCCGACGCGCAGCGCGAGCTCGCGCTGCGACATGTTCATCGCGATGCGCCGCTCGGCCACCTTGTCCGCGATCGCAGCGAAGAGCCAGCCCCGGTCGCCGGTGGCGATACGCTCGTGAAGCCGCTCGAGCGGTCGCTTCACGTCGTTGCGGGCTCTCGCTCCCAGCCTACGGCTCCTCGTTACACGCGAGACGAGACCGACGGACACGCACCTGCTCCATACCCCTGACTATAGCGGAGTTGCTATATCGCCCACACGCACGCGCCCGGGCACGAGGACCGTGCCCTTGACACCGAACGGCAGTGGCTCGCTCCGCCCTTCGCGCCGGTAGCCGGCGAGCGTGACGAGCGTCGGCAGGTCGACGACGCCGGTGTCGGGATCGCGCGAGGTGACGACGCAGCGGCCGACGTCGCCGCGCACCGCGATCTCCGCGTCGCCCATCCGCACGCGGCCGTCGATCCACTCGTCCTCCTCGTGCGGGCCGACCCCGTCGATCTCGAACAGCATGCGGAAGCGGCGACCGTCGACGGGACGGTCGACGCCCATCTCGTCGCGCAGCCGGTCGAGCGAGCCCGTCGAGACGAGCGAGACGGTGCCCTCGTCGGCGAGCCGGTCGACGCCGCCATCCTCCGCCCAGAGGAGCTCGAGCGGCCGGCCGACGAACGCCGCGATCGCATCCTCCCATGGGCCGACGACGCGGCGCGATGCCCGCAGCTCGCCGTACATGATCGCGTCGTCGACAGCGTCGCCAAGCTCGGCGACGCCCTCGACACGCGCGCCGCCGGGGAACGTCAGCGCCAGCCGTCGCGACGTCTCGTCCCACTCCGGTCGAACCTGGTGCAGCCGCCCGTCGCGCTTGCCGTTGAAGAGACGCCCTTCCGTATCGCGCAGCCAGAAGCGGCGGTCGCCGGCGACGCCGCGCGGCCCGACGTCGACCTCATTCGGATGAACGAGGCCGAGCGCCTTCACCGGCGCGATCGAGATGCGCACGATCCAGGCATCCACTCGGCGAGCGTACCGGTCACGCCGGTCCCTCGACCTCGACCTCGCTGCGGCCGCGCGCGCCCTCGAGATCGAAGATCCAGAAGTCGCGTCGGTCACGTCGACGGCGACGTTGTAGACGGTAATCTGGCCGATGCGGCCCTCGAACGAGCCGGCCTGCGCGTGTCGTGGAGCACGAGATCGGCGGCGCACTCCGCGATTACGCTCCTCGAAGGGCTCGGTGTCGTCGAGAGCTAGGACGCCGGCGTCTCTGCCGCAGTCCACGCAAGCTCTTCGAGTGCCGCGCCGTCGACGGAGATCAGCCCCGGACGGACGCCGCTCATAGTGCCGTCCCACGCCCTCGAATAGAAGCCGTTCGCGCCGGCCGCGTTCTGCTCGATACGCAATGCGTTCGCGTATGCGACCGCGTAGAGCCTCGGGTCGCGCGTCTGCTGGTAGACGTCCATGAGGTAGCGGACATACGTCGCGTCGAACTGCGGCTGCTGGCGGAGGTTGCCGCCGTACGCGGCGAGCATCGCCCGCGTGAACGGGGCGACGCGGTCGCAGTACAGCTGCTTCAAGCCGCACAGCCGCACGAACGCGGACAACATCGGCGACTCGAGGTAGCTGATCGTTACCCCGTCCGCAGGATGGTTCACGTAGAGCCCCGACACGTCGCGTAGATGTGCGTCCGCCCATCCGATGAGCGTCTGCGCATCGGCGAGATAGCCGGCGCCGGCATGGAGCTGGTAGAGCTCGACCGCGAGCAAGGCGGCGGTGTTCACCGACTCAGCGGACTTCACCGTCTTCTGCGTGTTCCACCAGATGCCCCCGCCGACGGGGTCGGAGCCCGCCTGGAACAGGTACCGGAAGGCGATCTCGGCGTCCTTCAGGAAGCGCTGCTGATGCGTGGCCCGGTACGCGTCGAGGAACGAGAGGCCGAGCCAGCCGTTGTCGTCGAACCACTGCTGGCCCTGCTCGCCGTGATGGCCGTAGCCGGTCGAGAAGCCGCCGATGCCGTCGGCGAGCGACGGGTTGTAGTACCCCTCCTCGGTCTTCGCCGCGAACCACACGAGCTGGTTCCGGTGACGCACGCTCGGCGCCGCCTGCTCGAGCGCGACGTACGCCTCGAACAGCTGCTCGGTGTCCCAGATGCTCGACCAGCCCGGGACGCCGTGGACGTCCTGATACCAGCCCCGCCATGCCCATCGCTGGTTCACGGCGGCGAGGCCCTGCTCCACCTCGCTGATCATGCGCGCGCGGGCAGAGGCACCGGTGCCGGCATGCGCGGACGCCGCGCACAGAAGCGC
>Ga0335078_10016087_pt1 | contig 11103 bp, 10 predicted proteins | sample Lox_Sample_32_FD_206711 | JGI IMG/M metagenome (GOLD analysis project Ga0335078, IMG submission 206711) | Soil microbial communities from Loxahatchee National Wildlife Refuge, Florida, United States - Lox_Sample_3.2 | ecosystem: Environmental > Terrestrial > Soil > Wetlands | place: USA...
GGCGGCGCGGGCCGAGGATATCCCGCGCATGGAAGCGCTGTACGAGCGTGGCCGGCAGAACGGTCTGGCGGGCTTGCGCAAACTGGGGATCCCGGAAATGCGGGAGATCGAGCCGCACGTGGGTGGCGTGGCAGCGATTCATGTGCCAGAGGAAGGCATCGCCGATTATCCCGCGGTCTGTAAGACGATGGTCCGATGCCTGGCCGCTGCGGGCGTCAAAGTGGTCACCGGGGCGCGAGTCAGCGGGTTGCGAAAAATGGGGCCGCAGTGGATCGCGCAAACAACGGCCGGCGATTTCGAGTCCGACTTTATCGTCAATTGCGCGGGCCTGCAGTGCGATCGCGTGTGTGAACTGGCGGGCGCAAGGCCGGAGCTGCAGATCGTCCCGTTTCGCGGCGAATACTACACCATCAAGCCCGAGCGTCAATATCTGGTGCGCAACCTGATATATCCGGTGCCCGATCCGCGCTTTCCGTTCCTGGGCGTGCACTTCACGCGGATGATGCGCGGCGGCATCGAAGCCGGTCCCAACGCCGTGCTGGCAACTGCGCGGGAAGGCTACAGTAAGAGCGACTTTTCAGCGCGCGATTTCATCGGCACTCTTGCCTATCCCGGATTCTGGCGCTTTTTTCAGAAATACCCGCGCGTCTGCTGGGATGAGTTGCGGCGCTCGTTCAGCAAAGAATTGTTCTCGAAGTCGCTCCAGACCCTGGTGCCCGAGATCACCCCTGGCGACCTCGGACCTGGAGGAGCAGGCGTTCGCGCGCAGGCTATCGCTCCCGATGGCGCGATGGTGCAGGATTTTCGATTCGTCCACGGCGATCGCGCATTGCACGTTTTGAACGCCCCCAGCCCCGGGGCCACCGCGTCGCTCGCCATCGGTGAGGAGATCGCAAGCCGGGTGCAGTCGGCCATCTGACTCAAAACAAAAGCTTTGGCGCATGTTATTCTAGCTTAGGCGTGTTCAGCCGCCATTACAGACGAGTGAAGGCCATTTTCGGCCTGATCGATTCCGCGCTGGTTTGCCTTGCTTTCCTCGCGGCGTACCAGACTCGCATCCTTCTCAACGCCAGGCACATTTTTTATTTCAAGTTTTATTTCGGAGCCCCCGTGGCGACGCTACTGCTGGGAGTTTCCGTGCTGAGCTGGCTCGCGATCGGCTACTGGTTCAACATTTACGAGAAGCTGGATTCGGCGCATCCCAGTGTGGTGCTGCGGGACACATTCCGGCAATGCGTGCTGGGCGCAGCTTGCCTGGTGCTGGGCGAGTATTTGTTCCGGCTGGACCTCAGCCGCTTCTTCGTCGCCATGGTCGCCGTTTATGCTTGGATCCTTCTGTGCCTGTTCCGGATCAATGCGGCGCGAGTGGTGGGGGCGGTGCGCAAGCAGTTCGGAACGGCGCATTACGTGATGGTGGTCGGTTCCGGCGCCAAAGCGCACCAGCTCGGTGAGGCGCTGGAGGAATCCGAAGATTATGGGATCCGTTTGATGGGCTTTCTGGACACGGAGCCAGGGCGGGTTCAGTTGAAACATAGCTACCAGCGCTATCCGCTCGCGCAGCTTGCGGAATTGTTGCGGCAGCATGTGATCGACGAAATCATCTTCGCCGTAGACAGCAGCAAGCTGGGCGAAATGGAAGACGTTTTTCTGCGCTGCGATGAAGAGGGCGTGCGGACACGCGTGGTGGTCGATTTTTTTCCGCATGTGCACAGCCAGGTATATCTGGACCGGCTGGGGACCAAGCCGCTGCTGACATTTTCCGCGGCGCCGCACGATGAAATCCGCCTGTTGCTCAAGCGCGCGACCGACATTGTGATCGCCGCGGCTGCGCTGGTGCTCTTGCTGCCGTTCATGCTGGTGATCGCGCTGCTGATCCGGCTCACGTCGCCGGGACCGGCGATCTTTCGCCAGGTCCGCTGCGGGCTGAATGGCCGCCGCTTCACGTTTTACAAGTTCCGCTCCATGTGCGATAACGCCGAGGAGATGAAGGCGTCGTTGATGCACCTGAACCGGAAATCGACCGCCTTTAAGATTCCGAATGATCCGCGGCTCACCGCCGTCGGCCGGTTTTTGCGCAAATTTTCGATCGACGAATGGCCGCAGCTATGGAATGTGCTGAAAGGCGAGATGTCGCTGGTAGGCCCGCGGCCGGCGGTTCCAGAAGAAGTGGAGCTGTACCAAACCTGGCAGCGCCGGCGGCTGCGGATGCGTCCGGGACTGACCTGCTTGTGGGCCGTTTCCGGGCGCGATCATCTGGACTTCGACACCTGGATGAAGATGGACATGCAGTACATCGACAACTGGTCGCTCGAGCTGGATGTCAAGATTCTGCTGCGTACCATCCCGCGCGTGCTGACGGGCTGGGGCGCAAATTAGCCGCGCTTGCCCACGGGCCGACGATTGCTTCCTATCCCCGGCGAGGAGGATAACCCCCATGAATTTGATTCCCTACGTTGCGATCTGGGCCGTCATCGGAATCGCGGTCCTTGCCCTTGCGCTGTACCGGAAGATTCTGACATTTCACGGCGACGATGAGTTTGTGCATTTGGCGGAAGGCGAGCAAAGTCTGATCCCTCAACAGGTTGCACTAACCCACAAGCTTGAGGTGATCGACCGCTGGGGCAAAGGCCTCACCATTTTCACCGCGGCTGCCGGTGTGGCGATCCTGGCAGTGGTCCTGTTCGAGGCCTGGCAGGCCAGTCTACTGATCAAGTAGTACCGCCGACATGAGCGAGAAGGCTCACGCAAAGTGGGCCAACTCGCTCAAGTGCTTGCGGAGTTGCAGCCCTACTTTTTGGCGACGTGGCCGCGGCCGTCGCGCATTTCGTTGCCTTTGAAGTGGGCCATGTGATCCACCGGATGCGCAGCGTCGGCGTGTTCGCCCGCGTGAGGCATGGCGCCGTGATAGCCGTGGTGCACGTCGAAATGATTATTCACGTGGCCGCGGAAATGTTCGTCGCCATGGAACCAGGGGCCTACGCCGATGAACACTCCGTTTGAGAACCACTCGGGGCCGTAATAGCCGTAGGGAGCGCAGGCATAGGGAGCGTAGTCATAGTAGCCGTAGGGGCAAACGGGCGCGGGGCCGATGTTGACCGCTACCTGCGCACTCGCCTTAGGGGCATCCACCGTCAGCAAAGCTCCTGCCATGCAGATTCCAGCGATCGCCGTAAGAGAAATATTTCTGAAACCATTCATGATTGTTCCCTCTAAACGTTAGATCCGGGGCGTGACACCCTGTTTCCCCCGCGCGGCGTTAATTTGCCTTCACGCCCGCGAAAAGCGCGATGCTATCTTGAGGTAACCGGCATCGTATTACCATGGCGGCAAACGAATCTGTCGAAGGAATGTTCCCGGCGCTCGATGAGGCGCAGATCGCGCGCCTGCTTCCGTACGGCATCGAGGGGCAGGTGGCGGCGGGCGACATCGTTTACGATCAAGGCGATACGACGCACGGGGTTTTCGTCGTCCTGGAAGGCGGATTCGACGTCCTCAACATCGTAAACGGCCGCGAGGAAGTGATCGCGTCCTATGGCGCGGGCAAATTTACCGGCGAAGTGAACCAGCTCTCGGGCCGGCGCAGCCTGGTGCGCTGCCGGGCGCGCCAAGCGAGCCGCCTGCTCGAGATCAGCCGCGCGAATCTGCAGAGGCTGATGCAGAACGATGCTGCGCTGGGCGAGATCTTTCTGCGCGCTTTCATTCTGCGGCGCGTGTACCTGATCAATAACTCCTTCGGCGACGCGGTGCTGATCGGATCCAGCAACTCCGCCGACACCTTGCGCCTGCGCGAGTTTTTCTCGCGCAACAGCCACCCGTTCACGTTTATCGACGTGGAGCGCGATTCCGATGTGCAGAGCATGCTCGATCATTTCGAGGTCCGGATGAGCGACATCCCGGTGGTGATCTGCCGGGGCGACGTGGTGCTGCGCAATCCCACCAACGCCGAGACTGCGGCATGTTTCGGGCTCAACGAGGGGATCGACGAGGAAGCCATTTATGATCTCATCGTCGTCGGCGCAGGACCCAGCGGGCTGGCCGCGGCGGTGTATGGGGCATCGGAAGGCTTGAATGTATTGGTGGTCGAAAGCAACGCGCCGGGCGGCCAGGCGGGGTCGAGCTCGCGCATCGAAAACTATTTGGGATTTCCGATGGGAATTTCGGGCCAGGAGCTGGCCGGGCGCGCCTTCGTGCAGGCTGAGAAATTCGGAGCGCACATCGCCATCGCGCGGTCCGCGGCAGCTTTGAAATGCGAAAGTGCTCCTTACGTGCTCCAGCTCTCGGATGGCGGTACGGTCCGCTGCCGAAGCCTGATCGTTGCGACGGGAGCTCAATATCGCAGACTCGATCTTCCGAATCTGGCGCAGTTTGAAGGTGCGGGAGTCTACTACGGAGCCACGCCGGTGGAGGCGCAGGTTTGTGCCGATCAGGAAGTCGCGATCGTAGGCGGCGGAAACTCCGCCGGCCAGGCGGCGGTGTTTTTATCGGGCATCGCCAAGCACGTGTATTTGCTCGTGCGCGGGCCGGGCCTGTCGGATACCATGTCGCGCTACCTGATTGCGCGCATTGAGGCATCTCCCAATATCACCCTCAAGGCCTTTACCGAAATCGAAGCGCTGGAAGGCAACGGCCACCTGGAGCGCGCGCATTGGCGGAACAATAGTACCGGGGAGCGCTTCACGTGCAGCACCCATCATCTGTTCCTGATGACGGGGGCTTGTCCCAATACTAAGTGGCTGAACGGGTGCGTGGCGTTGGATTCCAAGGAGTTCATCAAGACCGGAGCGGACGCCAGTGTGGATTGGCCGCTGCGGCGCCCGCCTTATCTGCTCGAGACCAGCCTGCCGGGCGTGTTCGCCGTGGGCGACGTTCGCGCGGGCAGCATGAAGCGGGTGGCGGCGGCGGTGGGTGAAGGATCGATGGCGGTGCAGTTCGTGCACAAAGTTTTGGCCGAGTGATATCGTTCTGCGGCCGGTATCGTCCGGGCCGTGCCATCATCTAAGGACCATGCCTAAAATCGTTCGTTTCCACGCGCTCGGCGGTCCCGAGAATTTGAAGATCGAGGAGCTGCCATCGCGCACGCCCGGCGAAGGCGAGGTGAAGCTGCGCGTTCAGGCAATCGGACTAAACCGCGCCGAGTTGGGGTTCATGCAGGGCTGGTACCCCTTGGACAAGCCCGAACTGCCGTCACGAATCGGCTATGAAGCTTCAGGCACAGTTGAATCTGTAGGAGCAGGCGTCGACTCAAGCTGGGTGGGCAAGAAGATCGCCACGATTCCGGGCTTTCCGATGAGCAAGAACGGCGTCTTAGGCGAAGAGGCGATTGTCCCGGCCAGTTCGCTCGCAGAATATCCCGCCAGGCTCTCGCCCGCCGAAGGTGCAGCCATCTGGATGCAATATCTGACGGCTTACGGCGCGCTGGTGACGTACGGCGGACTCAAAAAAGGCGACTTCGTTGTGATTCCGGCGGCGTCCAGCAGCGTGGGCTTGGCCGCCATCCAGATCGTCAATATCGAGGGCGCCGTTTCACTCGCCGCGACGCGCAAATCGGACAAGCGCGCGGAACTGCTAGCGCTCGGGGCGAAGCACGTGATCGTCACCGAGGAAGAGGACATTGTCCAGCGCGTCAACGAGATCACCGGCGGTGAGGGCGCGCGGCTGATCTTCGACCCGGTCGGAGGTCCGTGGGTCGAAAAGCTCGCCGAGGCGGCCGCATACCACGGCATCATCTTCATCTACGGCGGCCTTTCCATGCAGCCCACGCCTTTCCCGATGACGGCGTTCCGCAAAGGACTCAGTCTGCGCGCCTATACGCTCACAGAAATCCGGCGCGAACCGGAGCTGCTGAAGGCCGCCAAAAAGTACGTCTACGACCGTCTGGCCGACGGGCGGTTTCATCCCCAGATCGCCAAGATTTTTCCGCTCGCACAATCCGTGGAGGCGTTCCAGTACCTAGCCTCGAATCAGCAGGTCGGCAAAGTGGTCATCACAGCGTGACGACCGGTCTCATTGCAGCGGCGGCGTGGCTTTGATCGGCGGCAGCGCGGGCGGGATCTCTTGGACGTATCCCATTTGAATGGCGCGGCGCTTCCAGGTGGACAGGATCTGTTGTACCCGCTGGCGCAGGAGGCCGTGCCGCTCGGCGATTCGTCGGCAGCTCCATCCGAACAGGAAATACAGTTGCACCGCTTTGCGCTGGATATCGGGCCGGTCGTGCTTTTCGAAGATGGGAACTTGCGAAGGGAAGCTGACCCGGTTCTCGCGAACTTTGTGTCTCAACTCGCTCAGGCTGAATTCCTCGATCTTCCGGGGACTATCTGCACGCCGGCGGCGATGAGTGGAATGCTTACGGATGAGCCGCGTGTTCTTCGGGAGAGTTCGGAGGGAAGCCGCTCGATCCGCCATAGTGTTAGGCTGACTCCACCGGATTGTTGAAGCGATAGCCGACCCACGGTTCGGTTACCAAATACGAGGGTTGTGCGGGGTCGTCTTCGATTTTCTTGCGAAGCATCCGCATGTAAGAGCGCAGGTATTCCAGTTCACCGCCATATTCGGGGCCCCAAACCGCCCCCAGGAGTTTCGCGTGGGTCATGAGCGCGCCCTGATTTTTCATGAGCAAAGAGAGCAGATCGAATTCCTTCGGAGAAAGGTGGATCTCTGCGGAGCGTTTCCACAACTTCCGCTTGCGAAGGTCCACGCATAAGTCGCCGGCTTCCATCTGCATGGGCTCGCCCAGGCTGTGTCTGCGCGTGCGGCGCAGGACCGCGCCGATTCGCGCCACCAGTTCGCGCAAGCGGAAAGGTTTGGTGACGTAGTCGTCAGCGCCTGCTTCGAGGGCTTGTACTTTGTCGTCCTCCGTATCCCGGACCGTGACCATCATGATGCCGGTGTGTGGGGCAATGCTGCGGATTTTCCGGCAAGCCTCCAGGCCGTCCAGCCCGGGCAAGTTGATGTCCATCAGAACCAGATCGAAGGAGCGCCGCTGGACCAGCCCCACGGCGTCGCGGCCGGTTCCCACTTCTTCAATGGCGTAGCCTTCGGCGGACAGCGAGGCACACATGACCTTACGAAGCGAAGGCTCGTCGTCTACCACCAGGATGCTAGGGAGCGCTGCGGAGGTCATAGCTCTCACTTTCTGAGATTGGAAATGTCACGCAAAGGGCGACATTGCCCAGAGCACGACGCTCCGTAGCATCAGCTCATTCTGGAGTATGGCCGAAGAGCCATAAAACACGCATAAGCACGGCATGATGATTTCATGAAGAAATCAGTTTTTTGGGGTGGAAATCGTTCTGCGGGTAAGTGGGGTATAAGAATACGGGCGCACGATCGCCCGTCCCCAAGTATTGCCGGCGGCTAGAGACGGTGCTGCCTAGGAATGTCGCGCCCGCGTTCGAGAGGCTTTCCGCGCAGCGCGCCTGCGTCCGGCGGCGCCTTTAGTCCGTGCTGCTTTGCGTGCGGCTTGGCTTCGATTGGCCCTCCCGCGACTGCGAGCGCCGGCCCGGGCCTGACGGGAGAGCGACGCATGCGAGGCGGCGGAGCGGCCCTCGCGCTTCAGCGCCCGGCTGGTAGCCCGGGAACGCTTCCGGGAAGGGGCGTGCTTGTGTGAGCTCGCTCTCTTGCCGCGGTCGCGAGCTGCTTGCTTCCGAGTCCGCGCGGATGTCTTGCCGGCCTTAGGCGGCGCCAGCTTCACTCCAGCGCGCCGCGCCTTCGACAGACCGATGGCGATGGCTTGTTTTGAATTGCGAGCGCCGTGTTTTCCTTCGCGGACATGATCCATCTCTTCTTTTACGAACTCTCCCGCTTGTGTGGAGGGCGATTTTCCCTCGCGTTTGTCTTTTGCGGCGCGTTTCAGTGTTTCTTTTTCGGGCATGGGATCTCCTCGTGGATGATCGTTCTAATCACAACAACTCGCGGACTTTGTCAGCGGCGATTGTCTCCAGAATCTTGCGCCGGTCGGGTGTGCCGCGCGCGATGGATTCGGCGAAATGCCGGGCCTGTTTTTGGGTGACCTTGGGAGGCATGGGCGGCTCGTTCGGATCGACGACGGCCTCGATGATGACTGGACCGGAAGTTCGCAGAGCGCGATCCAGGATATCGCCGCATTCCAGCGGATCCTCGATCGTGAAACCCGACCCGCCGCAAGCGCGCGCGAAATCGGCGAAACGAATGGGTGTCAGGTCGCACTCATATTCCGGATTTCCCAGGAACACCATCTGCTCCCATTTGATTTGGCCGAGCAGGTTGTTCTTCACGATCACGATTTTGACCGGCAACTGATAGCGCACCGCGGTGACGAACTCAGCCATGAGCATGCTGAAGCCGCCGTCGCCCACGAATCCGACGCACAGCCTGTCGGGAAACGCGATCTGCGAAGCAATGGTGTACGGCAGCCCGCAGGCCATGGTGGCGAGGTTTCCCGAGACCGTATGCATTTGCCCGCGCTTAGCGGGAATGTGACGCGCCCACCAGGTAGCGATGGTGCCGGAGTCGCAATTCACGATGGCATTTTCGGGCAGCCGCTTGCCGAGCTCGGCGGCCAGCCGTTGCGGCTTCATCGGCTTAGCGGATGCGGCCGCCTGCTCGTCCATGCGCTTCTTCCAATCCTTCATTCCAGCCTGCGCCTGCCGCAGGAAACTTCCGCGGCCGTTGGACTTCAGAAACGGAAGCAGCTTTTCGAGCGTGCGCCGGCTGTCGCCGACCAATCCGATCTCCACCGGGTATCGCAGGCCGATGCGCAGCGGATCCAGATCGATCTGCACCGCGCGCGCCTGGCCGGGCTTGGGCAGAAATTCGATATAGGGAAAACTGCTCCCGACGATCAGGAGCGTGTCGCAATCCTCCATCACTTCCTGCGACGGAAGAGTTCCCAAAAGACCTATGCCGCCGGTTGTGTAAGGGCTTTCGTCCGACACCGCCGCTTTTCCCAGCAGCGCTTTCACGATAGGCGCGGCAAGCTTGGCTGCGATCTGCTCCAGTTGGTCGGACGCGCGCAAGGCACCGCGTCCGGCCAGAATCGCGATGCGTTTTCCGGAGTTGAGAATCTGGGCTGCCTTGCGCAAATCCTCTTCGGCGGGCAGCCGCGCGCTTTCGGAGGCGACGTTGGAGATGTGCCGCGGCAGGTTCCGGTCGCTGCGGCCGTTTCCTTTGGCCTTAACTTCCAGTTCCTGAAAATCGACCGGAATGCAGATGTGGGAAACACCCCGATAGACCAGCGCGGCCCGGCAGGCCAGCTCCGCAATATTTTCCATGTGAGCGGGGCCCATGCAGCGGGTGTTGTATACGCATACGTTCTCGTACAGCTTGTCGAGTTCCACGTCCTGCTGGGTGCGCGTGTCGGTGAGGTCACTGAACTGCATGCCCGTGATGGCAAGCACCGGCTGGCCGTCCATTTTGGCATCGTAGAGTCCGTTCAGCAGATGAATGCCTCCCGGGCCGGAGGTGGCGAGACAACAACCCAGCTTGCCGGTGTGTTTGGCATAGGCGCAGGCCATGAAGGACGCCGCCTCTTCGTGACGCACCTGGATAAACCGAATCTTATCCCTGTGCTTGCGCAGCGCCTCCATCACGCCGTTGATGCCATCGCCCGGCAGGCCGAAGATAGTGTCCACCCCCCAGGCGTGAATCGTTTCGATCAGAACGTCGGATGCGTTCATCGGATGATGTGCTCCTATGAAACCTGCTCCATCTTGTAGACCGCGTCCCGTCGCCGATGTTTCACTGGCTCTTCGGGTCTTCGGCCATCGGAGTGCTGTTGATGTGGCGATGGGCGGTTTTAGGAGCTGACATGGAACGATCCGCATCCCAGTACATTCCTGAGCACCTGACACCGCGTACGCTGCGGCAAGCAGTTCAATCCTGCCGCGGCTGCGATCTCTACGCCCACGCCACGCAGGCGGTGTTGGGAGAGGGGCCGGTGTCGGCGGACATTCTCTTCGTTGGCGAGCAGCCCGGAGACGAGGAGGATCGTCAAGGCCATCCCTTTGTCGGACCGTCCGGCAAACTGCTCGACCGCGCGCTCGTTGAGGCCGGCATCGACAGGTCCACCGTGTACGTGACCAATGCCGTAAAACACTTCAAGTTCGAACAGCGCGGCAAACGGCGCTTGCACAAGAAGCCCAACGGATTGGAAATCCGGGCGTGCCGGCCGTGGCTGGAAGCGGAGATCAATCTGATCCAGCCGCGGATCCTGGTTTGTCTGGGAGCCACCGCAGCGCAGTCGATTTTCGGCAGCGCATACCGGCTGACTCGCGAGCGCGGCGTCTTCGTTGCGAATTCCTGGGCGCCGCATGCCACTTCCACGGTTCATCCGTCGGCCATCCTGCGCGCGCCGGATGACGACCAGCGGCACATCGAATATGCAAGGTTCATAGCCGATCTGAAAAAAGTGCAGCGCCTGTGGAAGACCCTGCACAAATCGTGAGCCTGGAGCCGCCGGGACCATTGAGAAGAACTACCAGGTCCCGAAAGCGGCTAACAGTAATAGAGCCGGGAGCTAGAAACGTCTGGCGACGCTCAACGGTCTAAGAATCTCATCCCCGTCGATCGAAACCTGTTGATTACATCCGCGAGATTTATATATGGCTAGCAATCCATCGCTTACGCGTGATCTGGGAGGCACAGGCATCAGGCCGGCCCGCGTGAGAGAGCCTCGCTCGTCAGTCCAAATCCTGGTCCAGAACATGAAGCGGCAAATCGCTCCCGGAGTGGGAAAGCTAGTTTGCCCCCGTTGCCACTGGACATGTTCCTGCCGTTCCAGGCGCCGGAGCGGGCTCGACCTTCTGTTAGCCCTCGCCTTTCTGCATCCGTTTCGTTGCCGGTCGTGCGGACGGCGCTTTTATCGCCTCACCTGTAACCTTCCCGCGTAACCGGTTCGAATCGCCGCCGTCAAATCCGGTGAGGCAGCGTCCGGCTTCCCGCTCACATGGCTGAACAACGATCTGTTAGCGAACCTACTGAGAAAGTGGATGGGCAACGGGGCGCCCAACCGGCGGCGCCGCAAACTCAGCCTGAGGCGCCACAAACTGAAACCAAGCCGCAGCCTCCGAAGCCGAAGCAAAAGCCTCTCTTCCAGCGGTCGCGCCGATATCTGAAGAGACAGCCGGG
>Ga0335078_10016088_pt1 | contig 11102 bp, 14 predicted proteins | sample Lox_Sample_32_FD_206711 | JGI IMG/M metagenome (GOLD analysis project Ga0335078, IMG submission 206711) | Soil microbial communities from Loxahatchee National Wildlife Refuge, Florida, United States - Lox_Sample_3.2 | ecosystem: Environmental > Terrestrial > Soil > Wetlands | place: USA...
GGCGTGGCCGCTTGGTGCTGTGGCTGTTGCCATCCTCTCTATCGTTGCTGCGGTGTTACTATTTCTCTCGTAGCGGGTATCGCCGGGAAGTACGGAGTTCCTGGTCCGCGGAAAACCTGGGCTCCATGGTGCGTTTTTTCTGGTGACGCGCGAGCCCATGCAGTCGGCGCCAAGTTTTCTCCATCATCTTTGGTGAGAAATCCGATCCGACGACTGCGTTCAAGAGAATCCACAAGCCGCGAGAAGACGCGGTTGTGTGAGCCCGCAACTCCACGGGGGATTTTTTCGCTCGATCAGCACTCAAAGGGATAATAGAACTCCTATTCAGAGCGCGCGGTTTGCTCTCTCAAGTAGGTTCGACGACCGTGCTTCTTCTATCTGCGGACACGATACGTCCATCACTTAATTTCGTTACGAGTTGATTGCTGATTTCCCTATATCCGCTTGTATGAAGTTACTGTTTGAAAAATTCGGCAGACACCAGCCAGTCGAGCGCACGCGTTGCGGCCTTCTGCGTCGTCTCTTTGATCCTGAATTGGCACGACGGCACGACATCGAGCGCCAAATTGATGACATGATCGGCGCTTCCGACGGTCATTTATCCGACGAGCTCGAGCGTCGGATATCCCACACCCTTATTCGTTCGGCTTGGTCGCCAGAATGAGCTGCATGCGCAGCCGGTGCCAGCCGACACACGTGTGAGTTTGATTAACGGCATGTTGCCGATCCCCTAACGACGCTTCGAAGCTCGATCGGCGTGCAGTCTAAGACTGCTCCCGCTGCGAGTCTGTGTTGCTTCCGCGTTCGACATAAACACTTGCCCCGAACAGCAGAAACGCAACGACGAACAGCGCGCAAGATGCATACGGGATTTGGTCGAGACCGAACCCCTGCGCCAAAATCAGTCCACCGATCGTCGATCCAACTGCGATGCCGACATAGATGCAGGAATTATTAAGGGCAAGCACAACGTCAGTGTGTTCCGGTGACAATCGGATTATCCGGCGCTGCTGCCCGATGATGAGCAGCCAAAGATTGAAGTGCAGCATAAAGGTCGTAATACACAGTGTCGCCAGGATCGCCAGCGACAGCGCGAATAAGGCGGTATTGAGCGTACCGATTATCAGAAACAGCGTCAGCAATAGTACCGGGCCGAAGCGATCGATGACGCGGCCGCCAATTTGCGTCCCGAGTAATCCGCCAACGCCGAATAGAAAATAGCACGCCACAATGGCGTTTGTGGGAAACAGGTGTACCCGCAACATGGCGCCCATATAAGTATAGGTTGAAATGGTCCCGGCGGTGAACAAAAGGGTCGGCAGCAAGGCAAGCAGCGTACGCCCATGGACGAGTGGCGTGAATCGCGCGCCGAGGCTGAGCTTGGAGGCGCCTGGCTTTAATCCTCGCGGCGGACGCAGAAATATGGCGACAAACGCGACGAGCGAGAGGCCACAAATCATCCAGAACGTTGCGTGCCAACCGAAATGGCTACCCACCAACATGCCGAAGGGAACGCCAGCGACAAACGACACGGTAATACCAAGCGCGACCGCAGCCATGGCCGATGCCTTGCGTTCCGGCGCCGCGATCGAAGCGGCCAGCGCATAGCCGGTCGGCGTGTAAAGCCCAGCCGCAAAGCCAGTCAGAATTCGAGCTTCCAACAGCATGTCATAGCTTGGTGCAAGCGCGCACAGCGCATTGGCGACGGCGAAGGCGGCGAGCGCCATAAGGACAACGCGATCCTTACGCAGTCGCGCCGTAAGCGCGGCAAGGAACGGCGCCGACACGCCATAAGCGAGCGAGTAAACGCTGACGACGTTCCCGGCGCGGTCGAGGTCGATCGTAAGATCATGGGCGAGCTGATTGAGAATGCCCGAAATGACGAACGAATCGGTGCCGACGGCAAAGGTGCCTAGTGCCAGTAGCCAGATACGCGAATCGAAACTGCGATGGACTGCGGGCGCCGTGGCTGATTCGACTATGCTATTCGTCGTCACCGACTGGTTCTCACACCGTTTCTGCGATAGCGCCGCTGACTATTGCGTCGGCGCGCGAGCCCGACCCCCGCTTGTCAAAATAATGGCGGTAGTCGGCGCGGCAATGTTTCTTCAGTTTGGCTTCTTGATCGCCGTTCTCGCGCCCGCCTTTGCTCTGAGCCAAAGGTCAAAGCTTCCAGCGTCTCAAAATTCAATGACAGCAGTGCCATGCAGGCGTGGGCGAACCGACAAAGTGAACCAAGACCGTGTGCAGGCGCGTGCGCGGCTTGGTTGGTACTATCGGGCTCCGTATGCAGGTCGGTTGGCGACATAATGTGACCTTGCTTCCGTGCGCGCCGCACACATTGCAGCGCCGGCAGCCCACCGACAAACGATAAATCCTGTGGCAGGAATGAAAGCCCCTCACGGAGTGGTTAGGATGTTGACAATTAAAAATGATTCAATAATGAATGAAAATTATTCATTCCATGGAATGCGGTATTCATAAACTCGTCAGCTGCAATGCAGCATTCCTCTGCAAATCGCCTTGGCCCACTAACAACTTCGTTTATAACGCTGCGCTGCACTGGAAATGGGTAAGGGGCATGGCATTTCGACTTCCACCACTGAGTTCGCTGCGGGTATTCGAGGCCGCGGCCCGTCACAACAGCTTCCGCAAGGCCGCTGACGAACTAAACCTGACAGCAAGCGCCGTCAGTCACGGTATTCAGACCCTTGAGAACTGGCTGGGCGTGGAACTCTTCAGTCGCGAGGCCCGGGGATTGCGGCTGACCGGCGCCGGCGAGATCTATGCGCCGTTAGTCAATCAAGCGCTCAGCGTGCTCGCCAAGGCCACTGAGCAGCTCCCCGGCCGTAAAGCTACCGGAATGCTGTCGGTGAGCGGCGCGCCTACATTTACCTACAAAATACTTTTGCCGCGCCTCGAAAAATTCTCAACACAACATCCCGATATTCGTGTGACCATCGATACGTCGCACCGGCTGGTCGATCTTACGCTTGACGATTTCGACATCGCGATCCGCTATTCTTCGACCAAAAAGCCGGCGCCGAACTGGACGCTCTTGAGTGTGGAGACGTTGTTTCCAGTCTGTAGCCCCGGCCTGCAGAACCGGTACGGCGGGCCGGCGGATGTAAATCTGTTGTTGCGTGCGCCGCTGATCCACGTAACGAGCGTCTCAGCAGACTGGGCCCATTGGTTCCGGGCTACCGAGATGGAACCGCCGCCATCGATTGAGGCGGGGTTACGCTTTGACAATATGCAGATGGCATTCGATGCCGCTGTACGCGGCTTGGGCGTCGTGTTGGGCCGACGGCCACTGATCGAAGAGGAAATCGCCAGTGGGCGCTTGGTCTCGCTTGGCGGTCAAACGATCCCAAGCGACAGCGGCTATTGGCTCGTCACTTCGCAAGCGGATTTTCAGAAGCCAGAAGTCAAGGCGTTTCGACAGTGGCTCTTGTCTGAGCTTGTTCCCGGCACAGCGCATCGCAGCGTGGGGCATCCAGGCCCGCGGGTCGTACAAACGGTCACCCGCTAGCGAAGCCGGGCTACAGCGCCTCGCAACGGCCCGCTATACGGCGTTGCCGCGAAATGATGTGAAGCGCCATCGTCGGGCATTACCAGCTCTGTCTGGACCGACGATCCCGATCCTTGTTTTCCGACATCGTCGCTTACCGTGCAATGCGTTCACTTCACGAGACATCCCCAAGCCCACTTCGCTTTACGGCGACATTCGGCGCTAGGTGACGAGGAGGAGAATGACGCCGCCGACCGTTGCGGTTACAGCCACCAGGAGCGGCACACCGACGCGTTCGCCTTTTAACACCGCAAAGCCGAGCAGCATCGTGACCAACGGATATGTAGCAACAATGGGTGAAACAAGCGTCACGGGGCCGCGGCCGAGCGCAGCATACATCGCCAGTACGGCAGAGCCGTTGCACACGCCAACTGCTGCAAACCACAGTGCTCCGCGACGGTCGAAACTCCGTTCGAATATGTGGCCACGCACGAGCGCGGCAAGGATGAGCACAGTCGAAGAGACCGTATAGCCGATAACGACCGCGGCAATCGGATTGTGCCAGCGCTCCAGCCCCAGTTTGATCACCGGTTGGACGAAGCCGCGAATCGCGGAGGCCCCTAGCGGCAAAGCAAGGAGCCAAGGCCGTCTTGCGGCGAAGGCTTGCCATTGCCCTCTGTACATCAGCACTACGCCGGCAACGATCGCGCCAATGCCGAACAACTGCAAGATGCGAAGATGTTCTCCGAGTAGTAGCAGCGCCAACAATACGGCAAAAACTGGCGCGACCCCACCAATCGCGCCGGCCATGTTCGGTCCCATTAAACGATTGGACTCGAAATTCAATAGTGTGACCGCTGCTGGGAAAAGCAATCCAACACAGGCGAATAAGCCTGCAGCGCTGACGTTTATTTCAGTGGGAGCGATCAGCAGAGGCGCCAGGCACCAGAATAACAGCGTCGAGGTTGGGATGCTAAAGGTGGCGCCGAGTCGAGGCGGCATCCATCGCAACGCGAATTGCGTTAGTACAAATCCCGTCCCGAAACAGAATGTCGAGAAAAGCGCTAAAGCAACAGCGAGTGGATAGTCTGCCAACCCTTCCCCTCATTTCCCTTCATGGCAGAGGCCGCTGTCAGCAAATTACGTAGTGGCCACTTGATAAGTCAAAATGCATTTATAGTCTTGTGTCGGACTCGGAGTTACACCTCCATCGATACGATCATTGCCTGATACTCAATCCAACGCATGCGCCACGCGCGCAACCCCTCCTCATGCTCGAATTCAACGATGGTTATTCGATCGCCGTCCTTGGCGACGAAGCTCTTATGGAAAACGTAACCCGGTGTTTTCTGAACGAGGTCGCCAATGCGGTCCACCGCGGTGGTATATTCGTCTCGCACTCCTGGCTTCGGGCGGGAGCGAATAAGGGTAACAAACACGGTGGTATACCTTGTCCGGCAGGTAATTGCCGTTTCTTTGCCGCGGCTACGGCAGGCGCCTTGGCAACTTGCAGCGAGCAAATCGCCTGCGCAAACGATATCGCCTCAGGTGCGATGAGCTGCATTCATCCCTACGATCTTCGGCGCAAATAGCATCGAGCTCGTTGTCTACCGGGATGGCGTCACCGTCCGGCTGATGTCAAGGCAGGTTACCGCAGCATGAATTACTTAGGCGCGGGCTGGGGCGTGAGGATTCGAATCTCCCGATGGGGGATTCATGCGGCCTGAAGAATGCCGATGTCCGGCATTCGTAGCGCGCCAACCTTGTGAACGACTGCCGTGCTTATCGCTTTATGACCTGGAGTTCTTCCCAGCAATGACTTCATTTCAAACAGCGATAAGCGTCGTTCATCACGAAATCGCACTTTGTGGAATTGCGCTGAACCACACTCAAGTCGAAGTGAAAAAGTCGCGCGTGCGCAGGTTCGCCATTGGCGCTTTATCTTGCTCATGTCGGCCACGACCATTGCGGACCATCATGCTGGGCCTGTATCGGACGATTCAGATCGATCAGGCGCTCGGTGCGATTCCGAGGATCGTCAGCGTGCAGGTTCATTCTCTGACAAGCACATCGTAATCCTTAATCGACCGCTGGCCGCTTCCGAATGGGCCATGGTGCGGGCCTTTGTTCAGCGCACGGACCGCGAGGATCTTCGTCTCCGCTTTGGGCGTCCTCTTAATTTTGATGACGAGCCCACACTTCGCCGCTCCTTCGGCATAAGCAACGGCGACAGTGAAATCGTCTGGGTCCTGGACGATCAAGGCACGATCGCCGGGATTAGCCACCGAGTCCCCTTGTCGCGATCCGAAGCCGACATCGCCCTCATTGTGCGATCCGACATGAAGCGTCGCGGTATTGGTGAGTTCCTTCTCAGAACGCTTGTGACACGCGCCGCGGCGCGCGGTCTTAAGACACTGACTGCCTTGGTAATGCGGGAAAACCGGCCCATGCTGCAGCTCGCGGCAAGGATCGGTTACGCGACCCGCGGGTTTGCCGCCTTGACGGTCGAATTAGTCTTCGACGTCGGTCAAGCGACGGAAGCCTATCGCGCAGACCATTAGATCTTTCGGCATCGAGCCGGTCGCGGACTAATACGGCGTCCATGCGGTGGCGAAAAGAGGGGGCGACCTCGTGGATCCAGATCTTATCGCCAGGATTAAGGACGATCCACAATTTAGCGAACTCACGCGAGACGGTCACGCTTTGCCTGGAGCGATAAGGTGTTTGGATGGGCATGGGCTACAGCTTTGTCCTGATGCCACGGTACCAAATACCAAAGCAAACATTGTTACCTTTCCGCTGCGACCGGCGCGTGACACGGATGAAGACAGTCACTGCGAAATTCCAGCGGCTTCGTGCGCGTAACGATAACAAAAGCAGTTGACGGAGTGGCTAGCGCTCACCATTCACGACGGCTCAATGCGGCTGCAGCGTTGATGAATGCAGCTCATCTAGCTCGAGCCGAAATCATTTGTCCGTGAGGCCTGAGGCCGACTAGTCTTTGCGACGCGCGTGAGCTGGTAGATTGATACGAGGAGCAATCGTGTTACGGGAACCACCGCATGAAATGAATCTGCCGATAATAGTCAAGACACCGGTGCTAACCCATTCCCGCATCTATGGCGTTGCCAATTCGATCTTGGTGACTGCGGTGGTGATGCTCTGTCTCGCGGCTGGCCTGCTGCCATCTTCTACTTTCATTTCACCCACTGGCAGTGCTTTAGCTCAACAGGTGACCCAGCGTGCGACGTTGGTGGGGACATGGAATCTGCTGCTGGTCGATAATATTCTCCCAGATGGAAGCAGAATTCATCTTTATGGGGCTGATCCACAAGGCATCCTCACCTTCGATTCCGAGGGCCGCTACGCCTTGCAGATCTACAGCGCCGCACGGGTCAAGTTCACATCTGGGGATAAAAGCAAAGGTACGCCGGAAGAAAACCGCGCCGCGCTGCTCGGCAGCAACTCTCATTACGGCACATATCTGGTCAACGCGGTCGATGACACAATTCTCTTCCGCATTCAGCATGCGTCGTTCCCCAATTGGGACGGGACAGATCAGCGGCGCGCTTTCACAATCTCAGGAGATGAATTGACCTACACCGTTCCGACGCCGACAAGCGGTGGGGCTGCGGTCGGGGAAGTGAAATGGAGGCGCGCCCAGTAAGGCAAGCAAATGCGCAGCGATGAGCGGTAAGCCCCGACGTTGTCGGAATACCAGGGTTAATTGGATTTCCGCCATACTCCAAGCTGCTCGATCTGAGCTGCCCACCAGGGGGCGTCACGTCATGGCTCTGCAACTACGACCCAATTGCGAATATTGTGACCGAGACCTTCCGGCCAACTCGCCATCAGCGTGGATTTGCACTTACGAGTGCACGTTCTGTGCGGATTGCGTCGAGCAGCGGCTTCATAATGTCTGCCCGAACTGCGGCGGAAGCTTCGCACCACGTCGAATTCGTCCAGCCATCGAATGGCGCCCTGGCCTTTCTCTCGAAAAACGCCCGGCCTCGGTCAAACGCGTTCATCTCTCCTACAGCCTGAAGACATCGCAGCCCATACCCTGCGCATCAAAGACATCCCGCCGGAGCAACGCTAATGGAAATGCAATTTCGTTCGCGCGGCACCAGGCAGCTGCCCAAACGAGCCAAACTCGTTATCATCCGAGCAAGACCTCCAACCGGCGACGATCGTCATTTTTACCGACGATCACGTATTGCTAATCAGTATTATTTTCGACTTTATGAGCGGGCCAGCCGACGGGCATACGCGGGGTTCCAGCTTGCCGTGAGATTTGCCCGCGACGGAAAATAGCCTATTCGCGCGGACGGGGTACGCGTTAAAGCGGTGCAAGCCCGATTTCGTTTTATCTGTGCGGGAAGGGCGAGTCAGTGAAGCGACGCGACTTTATTTGGAGCTGCTCGGCAATTTCGCTCGGCATATTCGCCGTTCCCACAGTCGCCCAAGAGGCCCCGATCGCCGCGATTTCTGACGATGAAAAAAGCAGCGGCGGAGGCATCGGCCTCTATGCGGAGAACATCCGGACCGGCGCAAAATTGTCCTGGAGGGCTAACGACCGCTTCGTCATGTGCAGCACATTCAAGGCGTCACTTGCTGCTTGCGTGCTCTCGCGAGTCGATCGGGGTCAAGACAATCTTGAGGGGCTGATCTCCTACAGTGCCGCCGACATACCAGACTGGTACGCCCCCGTTGCGCAGGAGAATTTGTCGAGGGGGCCCTTTCGGTGAGAGAGATGTGCCGGGCTGCAGTTGAGCAGAGTGACAATACCTGCGCCAGCCTTCTGATATCCCGTATCGGCGGGCCAGTTTGCGCGCCGGGCTGCCTAGAAATTGGGTAATAGGCGACAAGACTGGCAACAACGCCAAAGATGCGGCAGGTGACATTGCGGTGGTCTGGCCCAAGCCCAATGTTCCAGTTGTCATCTGCGTATACACCCGAGGCGGGCTGCCGTCATCAGAGCAGCTCGATGCTGACTTCGCAGGTATCGGCCGCTTCGTTGGTGCGCAGCCCTCGGCGTGATTACGACCAACGACACCGCGCCGAAAAGCAGCCGCCCGCCACTCAGGCCCTGCGTCTCTCGCTTCTCGGTTGGCCTGAACCAGCCCGACCGACAAGATCTGTCCGGAACAGCGCTGCCCGTCTTTACCCTTGTATTCCCAAACAGCAGCTCTTCCACGTCAGGCCAGTTTTGGTGTCAAAGACGTTACCGCCGACAACGCAAATCGAGTTTTCCAACCTATGGCTGAGGCGCCGTAGCAGGCAGCAACAGGTTCGCCCAAAGTAACGAGATTGCGGTTAATAACGGCACCACTTTCATGTATCCCGCCGTGTACCTGATCTCAGGATTGTCCTGCTTTCACTTACCTAAACCATTCCGGATATCGCACGATGAGAGTTACTCCCAGCGAGAAGAGGAGCGTACAAAGAAGCAGGACCTCTACTGCAAAACAATCGGTGTCGGTCAAATTCCCAGACAGCCGCCCGAACCAATCTGGATATCGTTCGGCAGCCGCGACCCCGGCGAGGGATAACAGCAGCAAAGCAACTGCAATCAGAAACGGCAGATAGTGCTCGTCTGTCACGGGATGCAGGTTCGGTTTGACGTTGCTGTGTGTTGCCTTGGTTCGGCGCGGCGTCCGAAAGCCGGTCACTTAAGACCGGCTGCCAGATCCGGAAGAGACAACGGTTTGAAGAAAAAACACCCGGCTTCGCCGGAGCGAAAACCGGGTGCAGGTGGGGAAAGGAAGCCGTTCGTCGCTACGCCGCGGCAGCAGCGGGGCGTGCAACAGGCTTTTCGACGATTGGCATGTTGATCAGCCCGGAGAAGATCCCAAGCCCGATCGAAAGCCACCATACCGGGTCGTAGGAGCCAAACCGGTCGAAGACAATTCCGCCGATCCATGCGCCGAGGAAGCCGCCGATCTGATGGCTCAAGAACGCAAAGCCCGCCAATGTCCCGAGCCAGCGGGTGCCAAACATAACGGCAATGATGCCGTTCGTGGGCGGCACGACCGACAGCCATACAAAGCCCATGACCACGCCGAAGGCGATACAGCTGAACGGTGTGATTGGGAAAGAGATGAAGGCGAAGATAGCTGCCGCACGCACAAAATAGTTGAACGAGAGCAGGAATCGCTTCGGCATATAGTCGCACAACCAGCCGTAAGTGAGCGACCCGACGATATTGAACAGTCCGATCACCGCCAGCGTCCAGCCGCCGACCGTCGCCGAAAGGCCACGGTCGATCAGATAAGACGGCAAATGCACGGTAATGAACGCAAGTTGGAACCCACAGGTGAAGAAGCCAATCACCAGCATCACGTAGGAGCGCTGGCTGAACGCTTCGGAGAGCGCCGACCACAGCGATTGGTCCGCAGCATCGCTGGTGGCCGCGGCTTTTTTCGGCGTAGCAAGTGCCAGCGATAGCGGCAGCACGGCGAGCATCGTCACGGAAAAGATCATGAGCGTCTGGTGCCAACCGATTTGGTCAATCAGCACGACCGAGAGCGGCGAGTATACGAATTGGCCGAACGAGGCCGCTGCGGTGCCAAATCCGTAAGCGAGCGAGCGCCATTCGGGCGGCAAGAGTTTGCCGAACGTCGCGACGATCATCATGAATGACGTGCCCGATAGACCGAAGCCGATTAGGGCACCGGCAGAGACGTCGAGAATCGGGCCGCTCGTGGCATGCGCCATGATTGCCAGGCCGGCGGCGAACATCAATGCCCCGCCGCAAAACACCCGAACCGTGCCAAATCGATCGGCAATTATCCCCGCGATCGGCTGGCCAATGCCCCACAGCAAGTTCTGTATCGCCAACGCAAAGGCGAATATGTCGCGGCCCCAGTGATTGTCACTCGACATCGGCGTCAGGAAGAAGCCAAGCGACGACCGCGGGCCAAAGGACATCAACGAAATCAGACAGCCAAAGCCGACGATGAGAAACGGTGTACGCCACGTACCGACCGCGACACTCACGGAACCCTTGGATGTCGATGAGATAGCCTGTTTGCTAGAGCTCGTCATAATCGCCTCCGTGGCGCAATGGACTTCGAAAAGGGCAATTAAAATAAGGCTTGCGTGAAAAGCTCCCAAACGAAAATTACTAACGTCATAAGTAATTTACTTCATGTCCGGACCGCTTGCGACGGAGTCCGTTTTCTTTAATTTTCGCAAGCGTTGGTGAGGGGTATTCAGCGATGGCGTGCTCTGGCGTTGACGCTATTTGCGTATTCCTAACTCAGTTGACGAGGGGGCAACAATGAACAGTAGCCGAGGACGGCACGGCCCATGGAGTTGGTGGTATCTGCTGTTTGTTGTCCAAATCATCCTCGTGCTCTGGCCGCCTCTCTACAACAGAGCCGAGCCCGCTTTGATGGGCATTCCGTTCTTTTATTGGTGTCAGCTGATGTTCGTCATCATCGGCGCGGTAATCAATGCGTTCGTGTACTTCGTGACCGAGAACTAACCGGGCGACGATCCTATCAAACTGGGTCGCGTCAGAAAATGCACTAAGGGGGGCCGCTTTGCAGGACGTGAATTGGATCGCTCTTGCCGTCTTTGTGATCTT
>Ga0335078_10016089_pt1 | contig 11102 bp, 9 predicted proteins | sample Lox_Sample_32_FD_206711 | JGI IMG/M metagenome (GOLD analysis project Ga0335078, IMG submission 206711) | Soil microbial communities from Loxahatchee National Wildlife Refuge, Florida, United States - Lox_Sample_3.2 | ecosystem: Environmental > Terrestrial > Soil > Wetlands | place: USA: Florida...
TAAGCGCATCGAGCATATTGCGCCGGAAACATTCGCGGCCTTCAGGTCATACCCGTGGCCGGGTAACATCCGGGAGCTTCAGAACCTGGTCGAACGCGCCGTGATCCTGTCGAACGACGGGGTGTTTCCGAACCCCCTCCCACCATCCTCGCAGCCCGAAACCGACAGGCCTTCTCCCGCGCAAACCACGTTGCGGGAATCCGAACGTACTCTGATTCTGAAAGCGCTAGCTGAGGCGGACTGGCTTGTAGGCGGAGCGAACGGCGCGGCGGCCAAATTGGGGCTTAAGCGCACCACCCTGCTTGCCAAAATGAGCAAATTCGGAATCTCCCGACCCGCGCGACGATACAGCGTGGCCGGCGAGGCCGATATCGATTGCTCAGAGCAGAATCTCACACAGGCCGGCCTTGCCCCGATCATGTAGTGGCGCAACGCTGACAACCGTCCTCTTAGTAAGGGTCTGACTTCGAGAGCGCGGCGAGGCTCCGATACAATAGGTGTGCAAGTCATTGATCCGACTTGCTCGACGTAGAGGCCGCCTTCAGGCGGGCAAGATCCGAATGCCGCCCCGTTCGCTACGCTCTGTCGAAAATCACCATCCAGCGTGCCTCGGCTTAGGTTGAGGCCTCGGGAGCAGTGGGAATTACTGGTGGCATGGCGACCTCGTACCCAAGCTTCCGAAGGCTGCGCAGCAATGCCTGAGCGCGTTTGCGTTTCAGATCGGGCTCCCTGCCTTGCTCGACGAAGGCTACCTTCTCATGTAGAACCTTCCAAACGACTCGACACAAGCGGTGGGCGATGGCCCAGACGGCTCCTTTGGAGCCCAGCCGGGGCAGCAGACGACGGAACACCGACTGAAAGTGGCTGCCCTTCTTTTTCACCGCCGCGTGGGCCGCCTGATTCAAGATGCGACGCATATACTTATTGCCCTTAGCCGAGCGGCTGCTGTGGTTCTCCTCGGCGCTTTCTTCCAGTCCGGGGCAAGTTCCTACCCAAGCGGCCAATTGGGGAGCCGAGGGGAAGGTGCTCGCTTCCACTCCGACCTCGGCAATCACTTGCTGGGCCGAATCAGCGGCGAAACCCGGCACCAGGGCCAAACGCAGCACGGCTTCCTGATGGGGTTTCAGGGCCTGGGCAATCAGCTGGTTCAGTTTCTCGATCTGTTCAACCAGCATTTGATACCGATCCAAGTAGAGGGTGAGCAGCTCGAGATGGATGGGCGGCGGCGCGACACACTCTTGGGTTCAAAACGCAGTTTCCGGACCAGACTCAGGGACGGCCTCAACTTATCCAGAGCGTAGGGGGCCTTCACCATTCCACGCCGGGGATATCATACGTCCGGCTCGGCACCGATTTTCATCTCCTTGGGTGGGCCGCAGGCCCATGATCCACGCAGGGCGCTCCTACCGGCACGATCTCCGGTTACATCGCCGATCCCCGCGGTCTCGCCGTGCCCGGCGCCCTGGTGGTGGTCGAGGGCGCGTCGACCGGCGCCACCCGCAGGGCATCCGCCAACCAGCAAGGCGTGTATAGCGTGCCGGCGCTCGTGCCGGGCCCTTACGGTTGAGGCCGACGGGTTTAAGACCGTCCACCAGAATGGTCTGATCATCGAAGCGGACCAGCAGGCGCGCCTTGATTTCGCGCTCACCATCGGCAGCAGGTCCGACAGCATCACGGTGCAGGGCAGCGCGCCGCTGCTCAACACGTCAGACGCATCGGTGAGCACTCTCATCGGCAAGCGCTTTGTGGAAAACATGCCCTTGAATGGGCGGAGCTTCAGCTCCCTCATCGATCTGGCGCTGGCCAATTATTACGAGCAGGGCCAGTTCAGTGTGAATGGCCAGCGGCCGGATGCCAATTACTACATGGTGGACGGGGTGAGCGCCAACCTGGGAAATGTTGGGAGTGGCGGCAACCTGGCCCAGAGCGGGGCCGGCCAGCTTCCCGTCACCAGCGCCTTTGGAGGCACCAGCAACCTGGTGTCGCTCGACGCATTGCAGGAGTTCCGGATTCAAACTTCCACCTTTGCACCGGAATATGGGCGTACCCCCGGCGCACAAATATCGGTGGTCACCGAGTCCGGCACGAACAGGTTTCACGGTACCGCGTTCGAGTACTTCCGCAATGACGTGCTGGACGCCACCGACTGGTTTGCCAACGCCAACGGCCTACGGAAGTCGGCACTGCGGCAGAACGATTTTGGCGGTGTGTTGGGCGGCCCGATCATGAAGGATAAGCTCTTCTTCTTCGGCTCCTACGAGGGCCTGCGGGTGCGCCAGCCTCTGGTTGCGGAGACTTACGTGCCCGCGCTGACCTCGATCCAGAGCGCGCCCGGAGCGGTGCAGCCGCTGCTCAATGCTTTCCCAAGACCCACCGGTCCGGAGACACTCGTGGCGTGCAATCCTTCGAGTGATCCAGTTGTCCGGCCTCGGGTCAGGAACCGAGCGGAACAGCGCCATTCGTGGCCAGCTACTCCGATCCCTCCACGCTCGATTCTTACAGCAACCGGATCGATTATCTGCTGTCACCGAGAGTGACTATTTTTGGAAGGTACAGTGATGCTCCGTCGAGCATCGCTGAGCGGGAAAGCGGCGGCGGCACCGATCTGACGGCATACAGCAGCCTTATCAATACTTCGCTAGTGTGCGGCCGGGCGAGTCGCCTTCGGAGCGTGGTTCGTCAGACTACGACATCCGGAATACGTTCGCCGGCGCTATTTCCGATGATCTGCCGGGACCACGCGGTGGAATCTGGAAATCGGTCCTGGGACACTGGTCGACGGATTCGATCATCTACGCTCGATCCGCTCCCCCGGTGAATGTGGTCACCGGCCAAGATCCCTTCAATACAGGTTTCTTGGCAGGAGCCTACCCTGCAAGCCCTTCACGGCGGCTGCAGTTCGGATTGAAGGTCATCTTCTAGCATTCGCCGTCGATGGCCAGTCAGATTTCGGTGTCCAAGGCACCCGCCAAGCTTTCGATTCTGCGCGACAGGGGAAGAAAAGTCTGTAGCGGTGTCGCGAGCGCTTCTTTGGGCAATTCCGGACAGCAGGTCAGGGTCGTCTGCTCCAGGCGCTCAAGCGAGTCTTGCAGATTCTCTCTCGCCTCTGATCTTTTGTCGTCCATCCGGTCTGCCATATCGTCCAGCGTCCTGGCTAACCGGTTGTCGAACTCCTGCTGTGCTAGGCGAACGGGTTCTGGTAATTCGAAACCGGGCAGTTGCAGACGGTACTTCAGCAATGCAATCCGGGTCACGAACAGCAGGCGCAGTTGCGGTTGCCAGCGCCGGACTCGGTCGCGCAGGGCGAGGTCCTGCTGCCAGGAAGGCCTAAATTCGAATAGCACGCTGTCGGCCAGAGCCCTCACCTTGTCGAAGGTTTCGTTGATCGTCTCGCGCAGTGAGTAAGTCCGTTCAATGGCAGCTTTCCTGTCGCTGGAACGCGGTTCCCGGGCAAGTTGGGCCAGCGAGCGCAGGATGGAAGTGAAAGTCCTTTTCATTTCGACCGCGGCGGGAGCGCCCCAAAGCCGGTCAAACACCAGCCACATCATAACGAGCCCGAGCAAAATACCGAGGACGCGATCTCGTGCCACCTCGAGAGAGGTCTGCATCGCGAACTCCTGCACGTTGACAAGGTAGAAAGCAAGAGCGACCTGCACCCCGAAGTATGAAAGGCGCGGGCTCGAAGTCATAAACCAGGAAGCGGCGCCTGTGACGAATATGAAAAGAACTGTGAATCCGGTAATCGAGTCGACCAACGGCAGAATGAAGATCTGCGAGCCCATCGCGAGAACAAGGCCGCCGAAGACCGCGCCGGCAAAACGCAGCAACTGTTTCTGGCGGGATGCCCCGATCGTGGAAAGCGCCGTCAACAGGCACGTCGTGACCGCCGTACTGATGCCCGGCCAGGCGAGGGAGTTGTAGAGGATGTAGCAGAGGCTGGCTGCCAGGCAGCCTTTCAGCGCGAACTTAAGGTGCTCAGAATTGGCGAGCGCATCCGGAAGAAAGAGCCTCGATGCGGGCTCGTCACGGGACGCCGGGGGTGCGTAGGCGCTCAGCGGTTGACTACCCTCAAAGACCTCAGCAATCAACCGCACGGTCCGCTCCATCTCGGGCAACAATGGAACCGCAGTCGCTACCTCGCTTTCACCATAGGAGTGAGCCAGCCTTGGAACCTTCCCGCCGAGAAGATCGGCGCGAATGCCGGCAATGTTCTCGGCCAGACGGCGAAACCGGAGCCGATCCTCGCCAGTAACTTTGAAATTGAGGGGGGCCAGGTTGGCGGCGATATCCACAAGGCCGCCGACCAGTGATACTGCCGCCCCCATCTGTTCACGGTAACGCGGCGCATAGCTCGATCGCCGCAGAAGGCGTCGCAGCCTCGAGGCCCCTCGCATGGCGAGGCCCGTGATCTTCTTCTCTGTTTGCTGGTCCAATGGGCGGTCCGCGATATAGCTGTCGAGCAACTCTTCGATACCAGCCAGGCGCTCGGTGATGGGCAGAACGATCTCGTCTCCGGTCCTGATCCGGACAAGCGCCAGTTCTACCCCCGCAGTAACCGCAACGGCGATCAATACTGCCAAACATAGCCAAAGCGTATCTTCCACATTGGTCTCGGCTGACACATGGCGGTCCCACAACGGAATTCCAGCGGAGATGGTGTTGACGAAGGCAACCGCCGCAAGGTAGTTCGTTAGCGCGCTGATCGCATAAAAGCCCAGGAATAAAGTGGCGAGCACCCAGAGGAAATGAAGCAGGGGAAGATTGATAAATAAGCGCATGCAGAAAAGGAGATAAGCCGCACCGATCCCGGTAACGGCGAATAGTGTTGCCGCGGATTGCAGGGTGGCTCGTGGGCTTTCACGGGAAACCAGAAGCGCGTAAACCGCGGCTTGCCAAGCATAGGGAATACGAAAAGTCATGCAGATGATCATGATCAAGGTCGCGGCCATGACCATGCGCGCGACTATCCCCGCCCGTCCCGGGTAAGGAGCGAGTTCCTCTTTAAGAAACTCCCGGAACCAGGCCCACGGACGGGTCGGTGCCGACACGGTTTGGGCAAAACTGGCCATGCTCAGCGACCGCGAATAATCACAGAGGCTGACTCGCTGACTCGAAACAACTCAGGCGGGGGATTTTCGACGCGGACACGGACCGGGTATCTGGATGCCAGATGGACCCAGTTTAGGGTTCGCTGCACATCGGGGAGGCCAGATTGCAAACGGCCAATGACGTCGGCGTCCGGGGTCACGCCAAAGCCGATGCTGTCCACTACGCCAGAGAAACGCACGTTGGGTTTCGACAGCACATAAACGTCAGCCCGCATCCCCGGCACGATGCGCTGGAGTTGGCCTTCCCGGAAGTTCGCAATGGCCCACCAGGTGCGCGCGTCAATCAGCGTGAATAGCTGCTGGCCCACGTGGGCGTAGGCGCCTTCCGAAATCGTGAGATCGGTCACACGCGCGTCGAAGGGCGCATAAACTAGGCAGTTATCGAGGTTGTAGCGGGCGTCTTTCAGCGCCGCCGCTTTCGCACCACGCTGATTGATCAGCGGCTCGAGCGTCGTAACGGCATGAGCGGATTGTTCGTGTTGAGCCTTGCTCTGTTCCAGCACCGCCTCGGAGTGTTCGTATTGCGCCTCGGCTGACTTCAATCCCGCCTGCGAAACGAGCAGTTGGGACCCTGCTTGGTTGAGCGCTTCTGACTGGGCGATTTCTGAGCTTCTTGCTCGATCCACCTGATCTACCGTGACAAACTGTTTCGCGAGCAGCGGCTCCAGGCGATGCAAATTGTCATTCGAGTACGTCCACTCCGCTTTGGCCCGATTCACGCCCTGCTCGGCATTGGCTACGTCGGCGCGCGCCTGGTCGACGGCGGCGGCCCATCGCATTACGTCGGCCTGCGCGCTATGGATATTGGCTTGTGAAACCGACACCGCGCTGACCAGGGCCGCAATCCGTCGCTGCTCGTCCGAGACCTGCCCCTCAAGAGCCGCCTGATCGGAAATGGCCCTTTCGAGCGCGTACTGATAGGGCCGTTCATCAATTTCGAACAGCAGATCACCTTTCTTGACGAACTGGTTGTCGCGCACGGTGAGCCGGAGGATCGGCCCCTCCACTTGCGGCGCGATGCCGATGAAGTTGGCGAAGATCTCGGCATCATCGGTCCGCGGGTAATGGTTCGTGTAGTGAAGCACGATGAGGCCCAGCGCGAGCGCGGCCAGCACGATCCCCAGACTGGGCCAGCGGCCAAGCTGCCTCTCCGGCCTCGGAGTGGTGTCCATACTCCTTATTCCCTCCTCAGTGGAAGAAAACGAGCCACAACGTAAACGTAAAAAATGCTGCCAGACCGGGGTAGACCAGAATGGGGAATGCGACCGCAATTCGCAGCCGCAGCAGCAGCCATCGCGCGAGAATGGTGAGCAGCAGCGCCACAGCCAGGCAGATGATCCACGCCGGAAAAAACGAGCCCAGAATGTCGAAGGAAGGCGCTCGTGCGCAACTCGCAAGCGGCAACGGAGTGAGCACCAACGCCGCCCGCGCCTGAAGACCTCTTCGCTTACCGGCGCTACTCATGGCTTCCTCGCGCCCGCCTGAATCGAATCCCCGGTCCGGAAGGCCAGATCGGCCAGCGCGCTCAGCACCTGGGTGCGCGCCAGGACGTCGGTTGAGCGGGCCTGGGCGAGGGTCCGCTGCGCTTGAGTGACGTCTAACTGGCTCCGCAGGCCGTAATTGTACGATTCAAGAGCCGCAGCGTACGATTGGCTGGCGGCTTCCAGGAGCGCGGTGGCAGCCTGGCGCTGACGAAAGGCCGTGTGCAGGTTGGAGTAAGCGGTCCAAACCTCGTCGGCAACCTGATCGCGAGCCAAGTTCGCTTGGGCTTCTGCCGCGCGGGCGTTGGCTTCCGCTCGCCTCAGGTTACTTCTTCGTGCGCCACCATCAAACACCGTCCAATTTAGATTTACACTCAATCCGCCTTCCAAAACCGCGGTGTGCACCCAAGGGAGTGCTTGCTGCATCCCGTACAGGGCCTGCCCGCCTGGCGTGGCCGTAACGCTCAGGGAAGGGTAAAACGCCGCGCGTGCCTCCTTGACTACCGCTTTTACCGATCGTATTTCGGCCACTTGCTGCATCAGATCGGGGCGCTGTTCGAGAGCGCGACTGATGGCCTGCTCAACGGCATCGCCGACCGACTCCGGGATGAGCAACTCTTTCAGCGGCTGCACGCGAATCGTTGCGGTCGGAGACGTTCCCAGCGCGGTTGCCAAATCCCCTCGTGCGGTCTCCTTGGCTCCCAGCGCCGCTTGCACCTCGTATTCCGCCTGCGCCGTGGCGCTCCGCGCTTCCAGAACATCTGGCAAAGTCGCCAGGCCTTGCTTCAAACGATCCTCGGCAGCTTGCTGAACGGTCTGCGCATTCGACAAGCTGGCGCCGGCAGCATCCTCTTGACCCGTCGCATTCAGCAGCCGGTAATAGGCTTCCTCAACCTGGTAAATAGTCCTGCGATGGGTGTCGTTAAACCCGAAGTCAGAGGCCAGGAGTTCTGCTCGCGACCGAGCGATCCGGCCAGACCGCGCGCCGAAGTCGAAGATGGTGTAATTCAGCTCCAAAATTCCCTCAAACGCCTGGACCGTCTGGCGATAAAAGGTGGTTCCGAACAGGACTTCGGAGCTGTTGGTCCGCGAGATTGCAAGGGCGGCTAGCGTGGGATACAACTCGCTCCGCGCGACGCCCAATTCGGCTGCCTGAGCACGGGCACGTTCCCATGCGAGACGCGTCTCAGGATTGTGCGCCTCGGCCAAATCGATCAGCTCCGACAATGAATAAGTCTTAGCCTGATCAATGCTGAACCTGTAGCTCCGGAAGAGCGACGCGTCGCGCTCGATTTCTTGTTCTCCCGGAGAGTGCCATGGATGCTGGGCGGAGGGGGGCGCACTTTGAGCAAAGGCGCCCTTCGCCTCGACTAGAAGCAGAACGAGAATAGCAAAGCGGGTTGAAGTCGCCATTGGCAGTAACATTCACCCACGAGAAACCAAGCCCTTCCCAGCAGAGAAACTGGCATTCAACGCGCCAGATCGCTCACGCCACGTGGCAAGGCTGACGATGGGTCAAGATTCGGTCATTCACAGCCCGCTGGGCGTTTGGTCAGATGGCCTTCTCTGATCCTCCCCACTTCGGTCTCGGCAGGCTCGTGGACATCCTCGTGGAATGGGTGTTGCACAACGCCGAGGATAAGCAATGGTTCCCGGTGGCGGCGCCATGTCGCTCGAATCAGATCACGGTTCATCTTTCCGATGAACTCGAGAGGTATCTGCTTGGGGCACACCGCTTCACACTTGCCATGATTCGTGCAACTGCCGAAGAGTTCGTTGGACATCGCGACCACCATGCTGAGAGTCCGCTGGTCACCCTGGGGAAGCGAGTTGAGGTGAGTGACTTTGCGGAGGTGAAAAGCATGGCGGCCGTATTTGGGCGGGCGGCGACGCAGGCCCCACAACCGATGCAGGCAGCGGCGCGCCCTTCATCGCACACTTCCTTAGCGTTCCGCGAGGCGACGCCCCGCGGTACGAGGTTGCCAAAACTGGATAGCGGTTCTCCAGATAGTAGTCTCGCTCGCTTTCCGGGATATCCCTGGCAGCGCGCGTTTCACCCTTTTTCTTCGGCACCCAGGCGGATTCAAGTTCTTCACGTTTTCCATGCCAACCTCAATTTCTCGCTGAAGCAAGTGGAGACCCAAACAATCGCGTGGCGCCAGGGCGTTCCAGGCTCAGGCTGGCGAGAATCCCGCGAGGAAAAGACCGGGCGCGGATTCCCGGCCATCTTCTTGGGATCGACGGTCCGGCCCAACCAACTGGATTATTTGCGGCCTCGCTCTCCAGATGGATTTTCGCCGGCGAGTCAAAACTACAGCCACGTACGCCATGGTGGCCAGTCGCACTTACCTCAAACAGTACCGGGCGTTACCTTCGTCATACAACCAATGCACACTGCGGCGGGTGGTCGCATTGGCACGCGATCTCCACGTCCTCGCTGCCTGCATCGCGACATGCGTCGCCGCAGTACTCTTGCCCTTCCGGTACCTCGCAAAGGCACGGAATATGCGCGCACGTTCTCACCCTTGGGTTCGCCATAATTCATCTCCTTCATGCCGAGTCATTGAGCCGGCTTTCGAATTTGGATAGCTTTTCCGGAACAAGCCGCCGAAGATTTCGAAGGCTGCGGCTCCGGGCTCCGCTTCTCACAGGTGGTTGATAAAGGAAGCATCTCTTTCCTAGCGGCTTCCGTGTCGTGCACAGCGGCCTCCTCACCTGGGGACCTATCAACGCGAGGAGGCGATCAACTCATGCCAAGGTCGCGGTACGGATCCCCGACCATTTTCTTGGGATCGACGATCCGGTCGAACTCCTCCGCGCTGACGAAGCCCAGTTTCAAGGCTGCGTCGCGCAGTGTGGTGTTGTTGTCCAAAGCATGATGGGCGATCGCGGAAGCCTTGTCGTAGCCGATCACGGGGCTCAGCGCGGTCACCAGCATCAGTGACTTGCCCACAGATTTCTCAATTTGACTCCGGTCGAGCACGATTCCCTCGATGCTATATTCGCGAAGCTTGACACACGCGTCACCGAGAATGCGCGCGGCGTGCAGCACGTTGTTGATGATGATCGGCCGCATGGCGTCTAATTCCAAGTTCCCCTGCGAGCCGACGAAAGCCACCGCGTTGTCTTCTCCAATGACTTGAATCGAGACCATCACCATGGCCTCTTCCTGAGTCGGGTTGACTTTGCCAGGCATGATGGAACTGCCCGGTTCGTTCGAGGGTAAGATGAGTTCATGCAGTCCCGCCCGGGGACCTGAGCCCAGCCAACGCAAGTCATTCCCGATTTTCATCAGGGCGACGGCCACTGCCCGTAGAGCCGCGCTCGCGGCCACCATGGCATCGAGCGAGCCCTGACCTGCGAATTTGTTGGGTGCCGTGACGAACGGGTGACCGGTGAGCCTGGCGATCTCGGCCGCAACCTTTTCGCCGAAGTCGGGCGGAGCGTTGATACCAGTCCCAACCGCTGTACCTCCTGCGGCGAGACGATACAGTCCTTGAAAGGATTGCTTGACCAACGCGAGCGCATCATCAAGCTGTGCCGCGTAGCCCGACCACTCCGGCCAACGCTGAGAGGCGTGGCGTCCTGAAGGTGGGTGCGCCAGGTCTCAACGACATCCACCCACTCCCGCGCCTTCGTCCTGATGGCGTCCGCCCGGGCAGCCACTGCGAGGGTGAGACGATTACTGAATTCGAGCACGGTGGCAATGTGCATGGCTGTGGGAAACGTATCGTTCGACGATTGGCCCATATTGACGTCGTCATTCGGATGGACCGGTTGCTTGCTGCCGAGCGTGCCGCCCACGAGTTGGATGGCGCGGTTGCTGATCACCTCGTTCACGTTCATGTTCGATTGGGTTCCTGACCCGGTCTGCCAGACATAGAGCGGAAACTCGCTATCGAGTTTGCCGGCGACAACCTCGTCCGCAACATGGGCCATCAGATCCTTCCAGCGTGGCCGGCGTCCGGAGGCGGCGTACAAAGACCGCTCGGTCCGAGCGCCCCAATAGCGCTCTGCGGCAACTTCGACGTCTCCTAGCGAATCGCTCTCTTTTCGCTTACCCGTTGCCCTGATCCCGATCGGCAAATCGAGAATTTGCGGCGCCGGCTCCGCCTCTTTCTGCTGTGCATACCCCTTCGTTGTCATCGTTTCCTCCTCAGCAGGGCTGATTACGCCACACAAGTCAGCCAAAGAGATTGGTTTTTGCCAGATCGATGATTTGGTCGCCGCGCCCGCTCAATACGGTACGGGGCATGTGGAGACCGAATCCCAAAGCTTGCTCGGCATCGATCGTCGGCGGCATTGAAAGTTCCTGCCGGTTGACGATGACTTCAACAAGCGCAGGGCCTGCATCAGCGAAGGCACGTTCGAGTGCCGGATGAAGCTCTTCCGGCTTCTCGACACGAATGCCCAGAATATCCGCCGCTTCAGCCAATCGAGCGACATCCACCAGATCTGTTCCGTAGACGGGAAGGGCGCCCGCCATCATCTCCAGCTCCACGAAGCTGAGAGC
>Ga0335078_10016091_pt1 | contig 11101 bp, 10 predicted proteins | sample Lox_Sample_32_FD_206711 | JGI IMG/M metagenome (GOLD analysis project Ga0335078, IMG submission 206711) | Soil microbial communities from Loxahatchee National Wildlife Refuge, Florida, United States - Lox_Sample_3.2 | ecosystem: Environmental > Terrestrial > Soil > Wetlands | place: USA...
GATGATGTGATACGGTTCTAAACACGATGTCTTTGAAGTCAAGGTGATATCAGACAAAATTGAAACTTGGAGAAATCAACGTGATATCGGACCTAATTGAAATTCCAGTGTAAAGACATGGTATTTATGCATATGAGAGTATCAGCGATTTCATTAGATGAGCTTACGTAACCCCCACCATCAAATGTACGCGCTATACGATCTGGGTTTTTTTTGCCATCTCCTTCTTTCAGGTGGCTGCAGGCTGCATTCAACACATTCCTGAGCATTTGGAGGGTGGTAGATCCCCTTGTAAAGGTGAGTCGCCAAAGGAATGGATGAAGAGACTCCAAGAGACCATCGGGCTTTACTTATGAATGTTTTATTTTGTCCAAGTTTAAACTATTAATACGCTGATGCCCAGACTTTTAGAAATAGACTTTTGACTAGATCCTAAGTAGACCATGGCAAATTTAGTCTCTTATGATGCTCTCTGGAATGGCATAGCGATCAATCATTAGCCAACATCAGTGTTTCACAGAGTAAATGCATAGTGCGTCATTGAAATTTATCGATGGTGGGGGTTACGTAAGCTCATCCAATGAAATCGCAACTGACAATAATTGAAATCCGATGTAAAACAGAGTGATTTATGAAAAACCGAGTAATTTATAGAGATTATCTCGTCTGGTTTGCACGTCGGACTTTTGAGCCTTGATTTCCACGTTCATAGCCCCTTCAAATTGGTTAGGGAGGTTCTGAAATGTTGAGTATCATCAGATACGCACATCTACGCATAGCTATGCAGGCATGTCTATGCATCTCAATGATCTCATCGTCTCAGACTGTCTCAGACATAAACTTAATTATCTCTTAAATGATTATATCATCATACTATACTATTAGAAAAGTCACGTCGTACTGGCAGCCACTATACTTAACTAAATAGGTAAAGCCATATTGGGGCCAAGGATTATTGAGCAGATCTCGCATGAAAATTGGCCCACTGTCATGGAGCCTGGCCATATGATTCATATTAGTGAGGGGGTTGACCATATGGTTGATCGGGTAGTGGGGGATATCCAGCTTGATTACCGGGAGCTTGTGCGTACGGAGGCTGGCTAGGCGGAGCTTGATTGAAGCCATGTTGAGGCTGTCCAGGGGCCTGTCCGTATGGTGTTTGACTGGCTTGACTGTACGCTTGTCCCTGAGGAACGGGATAAACTTGCGGCGGCTGTGGCTGTCCATACTGATGTTGAAGAGGAGCATTCTGTTGTCTTCCGCCGTATCCCTGTTCGTAGGGATTCCATGAAGATGGTGCATTCGCGTATCCAGGTTGCGATCCCTGGGGCTGATCATATCTCGTCTGTCCATGTTGTTGCGCATTCATATCTAGAGGAAACGATCCTGGTAATGCCCCAGTTGGAACAGCGTTCTCGGGTTCTTGATTTCCGCTGTAATTCCCCCTTTTCCCTGGCTTCTCCTGATCCTGTTTTTTTCCGGAAAAACTTGCCGCAACACCGCCGAGAGCACCGGAAAATTTCCCCGCGAGATCGCTCGGTCCATAGTTATTGGGGTTGTTAGCAAGTGGTGGTGAGGCAGCTGGAGGCTGAGATGCGGCAGCGCTGCCGCCACCAAAGAGGGATGAGAGGAGTTCTCCGGTGGAGGGCAAGTTCGATAAGTCGGCTTCTTGGGTGGAGTGTTGGGGGGTGGATTGATAGTTTGTCTGACTCCCTCCGCTGAGAAAGGAGGAGATTTTGCTGCCGTAGTCGGTTGTTCCTTGAGGAGGTTTCGAGTTGTTGGACGATTGATTTCCGCCTCCAAGGAATGATGAGATCTTTGTTCCGTAATCAATGCCGCCTGCTTGTTGAGGAGTCGATGCGTTGTGCGTAGACTGATTGGCGTTCTGGTTTCCACCTCCCAGGAACGACGAGATCATTCCACCGTAATCGGTGGTGCCTTGTTGACTCGTCGTTTGGTTATGCGTGGACTCATTGGTGTTCTGGTTTCCACCGCCAAGCAAAGACGAGATCATGCCGCCGAAATTAGGCGTCCCTTGTTGTGTAGTATTCAAAGTATTCTGTGACGACTGATTCGTCTTCTGTCCACCACTTAAAAGGGACGAAACCATCCCCCCGATACCACCGTTAGTCTTGTTGGGTTGTGGAGGAGGCTGATTATTCCCTCCGCCAAGGACAGAAGAGAGAATATTGCCGACTTTGTCCAGCGGACCGGGAGGAGGCGACTTTCCTCCAGACATTTTGGATTTGATCGCGTTCATGGCCATGTCACTCATAAACCCCCTGTCGGTAGTTTCAGAGTCACCCATGTCTCCTGAATTCTGGGTCGGGACAACGTTATCAGAATGAAAGGCAGGGTGTGGATGCTCCCCGGCGGGTCCGAGAGGTTGAGCGACGGTCGCCGGAAGTTCCCAGTGTGACTGGCCGGTGTGTGTCTCGATATAGTAGACTCGGTTTGACGCGGGGTCACTACCTGTTAGAAATGGTCTTTAAGAGGGCTCTACATTTGCGCAATCCATCCTTCTGGGAGAGTGGACATGTTGGCGAATGAGAAAGTGCGGGACAGGGATTTAGCCAGGGACTAGTGGGTTCCGTGGCTGTGCAATTAAAGCTTACCAATCACATAACCTCGTCCCAAGGTGCATATAGCCTGATCTGCTTTAACACCCACGGTCACACTCTCACCTGAATAGCCCAGTCTTTTCGGTCGCGGAATCTGTGGCATCGCATCGCCTTTTTGTCAGCCTGGTCAGCTATAATCGCACTGACGAGGTACATTGTTACTTAACTGTCGCTAAAAGAGGTCGCGTCTAAAATGCACGTAACGCTCTTTCACGTTATGTGGTCAGACTTCGGTACGCCATACAGGTTTTCTACAACGGAGAAAGTTAAATGAAAGCATACGTAATAGCCCCAAAACGCAAACAATGCTTTGCAAGCAAATAGACTTGAAGTTTTATCTAAATCTCTCTTTAGCCACAAGTTGGTATTAAGGTTCGTAGGTTTGGCGGTTACACAAATGAAGTATGTCTACAATGGAGAAAGTTAAAAAAAAGCATACGCAATAGCCTCAAAACGCAAACAATCTTTTGCCAGCAAATAGGCTTAAAGTTTTATCTAAATCTCTTGTTAGCCACAAGTTGGTATTAAAGTTCGCAGGTTTTAGCGCTTACATAACTGATCTAAATTTAGGGGGTACGGCGAGACTCGCGATGTTCACAGATAAATAGGGAAGCATCCGGACGCCTAGGTTGGGCTAATGGACTCATCCTCGGCTGAGTTAACTGACATCGACCTAATGCTGGGTGACGTTTTTGGTAATTACAACCTTGAAACGGCCTTTTGTGAGGAAGTGTCGGGTGAAGGAGAACAGCAGCAAATACCTCCTCTAATTGCGACACTTTCAAATATTATTCCTATCGATTTCGAGTTTCTGCTACGGGCTCCACTTGACGTCAACTATCGATCAAATTATCTATCGTCCAGAAATTCTGAACCTCCCGCTGCGACAGGGATAAATCCGTCCGTGCTCTCTTGCGAGGTACAATCGCGCTCCAATAGAACTAGTCGCCCTGTAACTACTCAAGAACCGTTTTCAGGCTGCGGTCAATCAATGGAGAATATCTCCACTTCAGAAGCCTCAGAAATATTGGTAGAATTGGACGATACTTGTGATGAACCTTCGACGGCATGCGATAAAGTCTACGCTCCAGAGCCAATTGCAAGGCCTTCTGAAAGCCAGAGAGAGAGTCCTCTCGTCGTTGGGATCGGAGAGTCGGACAAGGATTGCGTTAGAAAGTACTCCACATCGGCGTGCCATTCGTGAACTGACGTCTAGGAAGCGCTCTCCGCCAAGGCTGCGTCCGATCCGAGGTAACAACAAATTTGGCAGCAAGGGCCGCAAGCGATGCGATGCTTGTCGAACGCGGAGGATACGTGTATGAACATTGCTCGGCAGAAGCTAATGTTAGTGTTCCTACTATTCCGAAGATAAGAGATGTGATTGGTGTGAAAGTACTGATGCCAAAGCAGAGTGCGTCAAGCGCTACCCCCGCAAAGCCGCTCTAACAGAAAATTCGAAATTTTCGGGTGAACCTTACGATGCACTAGCTTTGTGTGTCCCCAGAACAATCGGAAATCCACTCATCAATAAGCTAGACACTCAGGAGATCGCCCTTCTCGAATTCGTTTGTTCCAACAGATTTCGGGCCTTGCAATGGTTGCCTTCTGTTTATGGGCTAGTCAGCAAGCTCGCCCCGCTAGCGCTTGCACCTAATAATAGCTCAACAGTACTTCCTCAAGCTCTGTTGGCTTATTCGGCCGCATTTTCACAAACTCAATCTGGTGTGCAGTCCATGATACAGCACTCCTGGTTCGCGAAGGCGTATAGGGTGCTTCATCTGAAAACCCGCGCAGAATGTACTCTCGAAATAGACGAAGGAGATTTGCTTTCAACACTCATGTTGATGGTTTATGTCCGCTTCTTCAACAACACAGACACTCAGAGGTTCGGCTATCTTCTGAATCTATTTCTTTCCCTGCTGAAAAAAGTTTCAGCAGCAAAGCGGACAAGTCGTGCAAGTCATATTATATTTGGCATTTGCGATACTATTGTCGATATTAGCCGGGCGGTGGCAAACTCGAACTTCATTGCACTTGCACACACACATGCCGCAGATCGCGCCCTGGGTCATTGTGACCTTGGAACTCGAAGGGAATTCTTGAGGGACATCTGTGGGGTTGAACAATCACACACACTCAAACTTGTTTTTTTATGTGTCATGAAGCATCTCACGACATTACGTCGATGCTTTCGTTTCCTCGTTGAAGAACAGATCGGCATTGAAATCCAATGCGAAGCGGGTGAAATCATAGCCGGCCTGTTATCCGCCGTTCGGCAGGATCTGGAGTCAGAGGAGCTCGCAAACAGTATAGATTGGATGCTTCGTCTCAAGTGGAGCGATTTGCCACCTGATGTTGAACCTTGTCAATTTCTCGCCACAGCGTTCTGCTACCGACTTATCAATCTTCTGCAGGTTTTGATGAGCTCTGAATCGATTCTAAATGCCCCAAGCTCACCGGCCGCCAGAGGCCGTGCTCTCGACATGGTCATGTTCATACATTGCCATCAGGTTGCAATTCATTACCCTTATGGATTTTCCAGTTATCACGATTTGGTTAAAGATCTGTTTGGGAGAGCGTTGTGGCTTGCCGGATTAGCGTTAACACCTACTAGCAGTGCAATAGGTAAAGCTCTGTTTGAGCTAGCTAATCGTGTTTTAGATGCTACGACTATCCAAACCCTGCTTATTCAAGAAGGAGGGTCTTACACAGCTGGTTTGTTAGCCAAATATTGGACGGATTCAAGTTACCAGAGGATATATGACATGTTAGTTTGGGGGGGCTCAGTTTATTACTCCGTACCTTGTCAGCATTATGTATGTCGATATACTCCGCCATTCGCTAGATGTGACGAAGCTCGGAATCCTTGCATGTGGTAAGTATATATGGGAATACACCTCGCGTTATACATGCCATTCAAATGTATATAATGGTTGCATAGGTAGCCATCGGAGGAAAAACAGTGATAAAACGGTTCTATTACAGGTTACGGTGCTCCCAGTCAAATTTGCCATATTTCAACGGTTCCGATTTATAATAGGTGTAGCTTTATTTGCAAGGCATTTTCGAGCTCCAGGCCTCCACGTCCCAAGTCAATTGATTTTGACGCAATCCGCGTCCAGCGTTCCATTCTTTCTGACTCGCGTCCCTAACTCCATTTCAGCGAGTATAAATTTCATGATTCTCGTAATCAGATTAAGGTTCGTCAGAGCGGATGGGTCTCTTGGCAATCCGAACCTTAGATATGTTGGATTCTAGCGTAGTGTAGGGCTAGATAGGCAGTCACATAGGCTCTGAGATAGCTCCTCCCGATAGCCCGTACATCACCATATAGATAGGACAATATATTCGTTATAATATACTCCTTTCGTTCGTTCGTGGAGACCTCCTAGACCTAAGAAATATCAACAAGATATCCGCTTCCACTAGAAGCCACCGACCCGTCACTAGTGGCACAGCTAGAAGTCACAAAAATGAGAATATAATCTTATTGGGCTCCTTCAAAAGCAACAATATCCGAATTGGAGATGCGCTGGAATCAACTTCGAACTTCAAGCTAGGCCATTTGGGGCTTTGGGTGGCACTCTCCAAATGGAAGGGCTAATTTAGAAGCAAACCTGAGACAATTGCAGAGTGTTCATTATCGTATCTGCACAAATCTCGTAGAGGATCTATTGCGGAGGTTGACAGGCAGTGGAGTTATCATTATCCCAAGCAATCGATATCAGGGATGGCAGGACGTGGTTACTAATTCAACGAACAAGACACTTTCGATCGTTCCTCCTGTGGAGAGACCTGTTACAATATCCAGAATTGTCCTCAAAAAGCACTATCTGCGTCAGCTCTTCAATTGTAGCAGAAGGAACAAGGGCTATGGTAAATACCTGGCGCTTGAGCATCTTCTGATGTACGGACGGCGGCATTCGTATTTGCATCACAATCCTCACTGTTCTCTGGTACTTCTCCAAGTCTGGTTCCTTTGTCCTGCACCTGATTTCGATTTCGATGCCTTCTGCCTTTCGAGGCAAACAAGCAAGCGTTTGAATTAGACAGTGCGAAATCGATGGCACTCGCGACATTGCGAATCAGCCAGTTGGACATTGTTCTCCCCTGTTCGGCTGAGGCGTCCGATTTGTTTCCAATTATCAGCAAGAACCGACTTAGCTTCTGTTGACACTAACCTCGACATGTATTGTGCCATCTTTGCATAATCGGATGCCCACGAGTAAATTCGCTCCAGGTTCTTTCGGACCTTGGGGACCACAGCAAGCGGGATTCAGTTAGCACTGTAACCTCGCAAAACAGTTCGAGTATTTGATGTGGCAATGTAGGTGCATTAAGGAGCTCGGCTATAAAGTCTGCATGCGCGCCTGTAGTTGGAATGAGAATTCTGTACCCATTACTCTATGTTCGCGCTCCGTCCCAACATTTGAAGGATCGTTATTAAGCCTCCGCCAATTCATTGATTCCCTTAAACCCTACTTCCGAAGAGCTAGACAGCACCTCGGTTGCAAACTGCAGTGAAAGTAATGACTATTACATTGGAGATCGCAGTGAGCGGACGGAAAACGGAAACGTTTCGCACTCTTTTACAGTCATTGAATTTCGAATATAGTAAATATCAAATGAAATTAGATTAAACAACTAACCCTTAAAATACACAGTAAATATATACACACTATTCAGCGTACTTGAATCTTCTTCCTCGCAATTGTTCAGCCCGCCTGACGACAGTCAAGTTGCTGCTGGGACTGGCACTAGGCAACTCAGAAAGGATGGACGAAGGAAGCTCAGAGAGGATAGAAGAGGGAAGATCGCTCAACGGGATGGAAATCGAAATAGGGAGATCGGATGCGGAAAGCGGAAAGCTAGTGGGAACAGAGCTGGGGAGGTTGGCGGGCGCAGAGTTTGCGAGCGAGCCAGAGAAGCTCGTAGGGGCAGCAGATCCGCTCGGACTCCAGGAAGGAGCACTAGAGATAAGGACGTTAGAGACTGGTGCGCTGCTGGTGGGAGCCCTGCTGAAGACGCTACTGGGTGCCGCGGAAGAAATAGGAGTGGAGCTAGGGAAAGTCTGTTCGACAGGAGTAGCCGTGAGGGTGATGGATTCGCATCCGTTCATGAGACCATCGCCTCCGCTCAAGAAGTTGCCACTGCAGACTTGGATGGTGACTGAGGATCCATCGATGGTCAAGCTGAAGGAGCCAGCGACGGAGAAGACGCCAAAGTAAGTTCCGTCGGCGATGGCACGTTTGGCCAATCCGCCGTAGGTGAATGGACCGCCAACGTCGTTCGCAAAGGTGACGGAGACGTATCCTCCGCCAGAGGCCATGAGGTCGCCGGTTGAGGTGAGGGTGAAAGCGACGCCGGTGGTATCGTTGGTGGCGGGGGCGACGACGAGAGATCCGCCTTCTTGGAGGATGACGACTTCTTCACCATTGAACGTACCGGCCAATTTGAAGGTGGAGACTGGGGTGCCGGTGGGAGCGACCGTTGCCGTGGTGGTGACCGTGGCTGTGACACTGCTAGTGTAGGTGATGTAGGTAGGAGCGACGGTGACGTCGATTGTGATGTCGTTGATGACAATGATAGTGGGTGCGGGAATATAGGTGACGATCGCAGTTGGCTTGATGATGCCGGTAGGACCGACGGACCAAGTCTCAGTGATAGGACTCCACGGCTTTCCGTGCACGTAGACGACACAGGTGACGACCTTGGGATTGATGTATTCATACTCAAAATAAGGGCAAGAGTATTCGACTTCGCAAGGCTGCTCGTAGTAGATCCACTGCGGGGTTGTTACTGAGCAAGCGCATTCGGTGTAATAGCCAGTGGTAGAGCAGTAGGTGGAAGTGGGAACGCTTGAAGACTTTGTCCACGTGACAGGCTGAGTCCAAGCCGTGACGGTGGCGGGAGAGCATGCGCTGCAAGGAGTGACAACGGTGGAAATGGGCGTGCAGAGATTGAGTGTTGAGACTGCGGTGGTGGTGACGGTGGCAGTTTTGGTGACTGTGGCAGTGCAAGTACTGACACTGACGACTGTGCAGGTAGTAGTGACCGTGTTACCAGCAAATGCTCCGACGGCGAAGGCAGTGAGGGCCGCAGCGGCCTTGGCGGTAAAGGATTTCATGGTACTAACGATTGTCGAACGAGCAAAGGAGCGTAATTCGAAGAGAGAGAGCAGTCGGACACAAGAAATGAATGAATCGAAGCCCCGCTTAATATAAGTTTCTGCTTGATCATGGTCGCACCATCGACTAGACGAAGTGATGATTCATTCTCTGTTTCAAACGTCGGAAATTGGTGGTGAAAAAGCGCAGATCACAATTGCGATGTATCGCATTCGGAAAATTGGATGCTGCGATTCGTGGCAGTGATTGGCGTGCTAAATTTGGTTCGTCGATCGAGGGATTTGCCGATCAAACATCTCCTCAGGAACCTGATTCGCGGTCAGAAAACCCGATATAAATCATTTTAGATATTTTTATCGCACGGGTCAAGGGTCTTTCAATCCCCCTCCCCGATTTGCTGGACGATCGTTCATAATTCCTCCGCATCCAACGTTCAACGGCATTCGCCGCAAACAGCCACGGTCTACACTCCAAACACCTCAATCGCGCCAATCGAACCACACCTTATTTCTCTCATACAGTGCCTAATCTTATCTAATATTAGCACGCTAAGCCAGGGAATCATGACGCACCTTCAAAACATGTGCATGGAGATCATTCCATTCCTAAAATAGCACAAATTCTCATCCACCTCTCAGAGGATTGGAATTTGAAGATCAAATGTCCAAATATCGCCGAAAACGTGTCTAAACGAGTGTCGATGGATGTTGACGTCGTTGTCGATTGCCATTGATACCATCCGTTGAGACATGTTTACCTGCCGTCTGAATCGAACTCCGACAGTAGCCAAACAAAACAGCTATACAGATCCCCCAATCTGCCCCGTTTGACTATGGCGTCCTCATTGAGCGCTTGCTCATAGAGTCTGCCCTTCCGGGTGGGACATTCACAACATGACCTGTGTGCCACTAGCCTTGGTTTGGATTTCGATCGCCTCGAGTTCGGGAATTCCGGAATGTCACCAAAGGCGATGGTATCAATTTCCGCTGTTAACTGGAACGTAGTAAATGTTATGACGCAGTCACTGTAATAGCTTAGGCTTGGCCATTATTGTCCAGAATTCCAAGCTTTGCGTGAAGCCACTTCTTGGCTATCTGCTCATTTTCGCAAAGCTCGCAAAAAATTGACCGGCTGACTTTGAAATGCCTGTTCAGATTCCGAACCGTGATCTTGAAATCTGACCATCGTATAAGGTTTCCCAAGTTGCGTCAGTGTCGAAAAGACCTTGGATTTTCTTGTGGCAAAGGCCTATTTAAATGGATGTGGTCGTCTGTCCTCTCCAAGTCGAAACCATGTCAGGCCTTGTCGGAGGAATTTTAGGCGGCGATAAAAAGCAAGAGCAAAAATCTGAACAACCCGGTCTCGTTAGCGGTGCAGTTGGTGGATTGACCGGACAAGCAGAAGGAGTCGGTGGACAACTCGGTGACGTTACAAAAGTCGTCGACAAAACCACGGGTGAAGTTCTCGGTGTCGTAGACCAAGCTACCGGCAATGTCGTCGATGAGACTACTGGGAAGGTAGTTGGCACCCTTGGCCAGACGACAGGAGCGGTGCAAGTAACATGAACTAAAAACCATGTACTAATTGATAGGATGCGCAAGGAAAAGTTTAAACGATTAATTGCGGCGGCGCGTGATGGAAGTATGCCTTATTGATCACTGCAAGCTTTTGCCGAAACACAATTTCTAGTCCATTCATTCTGTAGATAGGAAAACTATTGCTGAGAAGTACAAGGTTATTGTAACGGCCACTCGCGACACAATCCATAAACTCCCAAGACGGTTGAGTGATTATCTCATGCAGAACTTTGAACCATATGTGAAGTACATTTGAACTCCCAAACACTCATGTTTCCTCATGTCGAAGATCTTTGCATATAATCTATAGGAGATGGCAAGACGCCGGGCCGTGAGATTTGCTGATTGATCAGCGAATTGGCTGGTCGACTCATGAGCTCATTTTGGTCACTCCCGACACCACACAATTTCCGCCGCACCTTGACTCACGCTGATACAGCGTGGCGGAGCCTCACACCAAGGCGCTTTCGGCGCCGACGGCGGGGTGGAGGGGCGGGAAGGATAGATACATCATCGGACTGGAATCGAGTCGCTCATAGAAACAAAACTGGAGGGGTTCATAATGCTCACGGGGGTTGTTCATGAACATGCCATCTCGATTAGTACCCAAGTAAAAACAGCACTAGGAGATCTGGCCCTTTACTCATTCGTATCCAAAATTTTCTTCATGTGAGCACTATCCATATAGCCCCTAACTTCGACAATCTTGTCTCCCGCGAATTTACAAACCCAACATGCCTCCAGTTGGAAATCTCCGCCAGTCTTAGGTTTTCCA
>Ga0335078_10016092_pt1 | contig 11101 bp, 8 predicted proteins | sample Lox_Sample_32_FD_206711 | JGI IMG/M metagenome (GOLD analysis project Ga0335078, IMG submission 206711) | Soil microbial communities from Loxahatchee National Wildlife Refuge, Florida, United States - Lox_Sample_3.2 | ecosystem: Environmental > Terrestrial > Soil > Wetlands | place: USA: Florida...
GGCGTAAAGCAAAATATTGCTTTCTTTGAGACCAACGATCAACCGGTTAATCTTCTGCTGCTGCTCGATCTAAGCCAGAGCACCAGGAACAAGATCAAACTGATCAAGAAAGCGGCCGCCCGGTTTGTTGACTCGCTTCTGCCCGCTGACCGTGTCGCGGTGGCCGCCTTTACCAGACACTTCTATCAGGTATCGGATTTCACCGCCGATCACAAACTTGTCAAAGAGCGTATCGACCGGATTAAGAACCTTGATGGCGGCACAGCGTACTATGATGCAATGTGGTCCTCAATAAACTTGCTGGACGCGGCAGGCAATTCGCGGAAAGCGCTGGTCGTTTTGACCGACGGGGTTGACCAGCATCTGCTCGATTCTACGGATTTTCCCTCTAAGCACAGCTATGAGGAGATGATTCACCGAATTTCGGAGGATGATGTCACGGTGTACCCAATCTACCTGGATACCGAGTGGGAAGAGGTCAAGAGGTCAGGCGAGACCGCGCACAAAGCTTATGCGGTCGCCAGAGGCCAGCTTTATGAGGTCGCGGAAGAAACAGGCGGTACAATGATGAAAGCGGTCACTGACAAGGACCTGGACGGAGCATATCAAAAGGTGGCCGCGGAGCTTCATTCACTTTACAGTATGGCGTACGCTCCTACCGACCTTAAGAGCGACGGGCGCTGGCGCGAAATCAACGTTAAGACGGACAAGGGCGACATAACCGTGAAAGCGCGACGCGGCTTCTATGACAAATGACGCACAACCGGCAAAGCCATTGCCCCCTCGGTAGCAAAAGCGCCATCAATTCTCGTTTTTTAGTGGATCCGCGATCCGCCGATCACGGAATTGAGAACTGCGCACAACCCAAAAACGAACACGCATATGCGTGTCCGAGCCGCCCAACCAACTAAATCCCCACATCATTACTGACGATGCAGAAATTATTGACGATGCCGATAGCTTATGCGCCCTTTTGTCAGATCGTAGGGCGATAACTCAACCGTCACCCGGTCCCCCGCTAGAACCTTAATGTAGTTCTTGCGCATCTTACCGGACAAATGCGCCAGGACCTCATGTCCTTCACCAATCTTAACTTTGAATGTCGCGTTGCCTTTACATTCGACAACCGTACCGTCGACAGGAATCATGTCTTCTTTCGGAATAACTTCACCTCTTTCCAAGCTTCCGCCCTTAAGGGCGCTCGCCTATGATTGTTTCAACCACTTGCGTTAAGCTAAACATTATACTGCAAACAAAATAGCAGGCCAAGGCCCTCGGCATTCTGGGCTGCCTCGTAGGCGGCTCCGCCGCCGCAGTTCCGCTGCGTAGCAGCCCTTGGGCCGGGCGGAGCCGCCTCTAAAACGCACCAGACTTGGCAGCATTCGGGCTGTTTACTAAACCAGCAACTGACTATCGCTGCGGCCGGCTCCTCCTGTATGAACCGCTCGAAGTCGACCGCAAGAGCGCGATTTCAGTGGCAAGTTTGACCTGCGATTCGGTCCGGCCGTCAGAGAAACCGCTCAGTCTAGTCCGCTCCAGCGTCACTCCCGTTTTTCGTTCTATGGACGCCAAGGCAACTTCCTCGTCCGGACTGACCAGAGTCAGAGCACAGCCTTCGCGACCGGCCCTTGCGGTTCGCCCTACCCGATGAATGTAATCCTCAGCAGTCGCGGGAACGTCGTAATTTACGACAAAAGCTATGTCGTCAACGTCGATTCCTCTAGCCGCAACGTCGGTCGCAACCAGTACACGCGCGTTTCCGCGTCGAAAGCTGCCCAGGGCCGAATTACGCTGCGATTGGCTGCGATCAGAGTGCAGAGTCACGACCTGATGACGATTCACCGTCAGTACGTGCGTCAGCCTGTCTGCTTCGCGCTTAGTTCCGGCAAAGACCAGGAATGAGCTTTCGGGATTCCGCTTGAGCAGGTCCAGCAAAAGCGGGACCTTTGCGTGGCCGAGCACCGGGAACGCCTTCTGGCTAAGCGTCGCGACGGTCTTGTCGGGCGGGCCGGCCTGTATGCGAACCGCGTCAGCCATGATCTCTCGAGCCAGCCGCTCGACTCCGTCAGAAAGAGTAGCGGTCAACAACATGTTTTGGCGGCTGCGTGGGAGGCGCGAAATGATCCGCTTGACCTGCGGTAGGAAACCCATGTCGAGCATCCGGTCCGCTTCATCAAGAACGAGGATCTCTATTCCCTTCAGCGCGATCGCGCCCCTTTCAATTAGATCGTTCAGCCGCCCAGGCGTAGCGATCAGGATATCGATGCCCGCATTCAAGGCCCTGGTTTGGACGCTGTAATTTTGGCCGCCAACAATGGCGGCGCTGCGCAGTCCGGAGGCCTTGCAAAGGCTCTTAGCATTTGACTCTATCTGGATTGCCAGCTCACGCGTCGGCGCAAGAATAAGCGCGCGGAGCGAACCGGGCCTCGCCAGTCGTTCGATTACAGGCAGCAGAAAAGCCGCTGTCTTTCCGGAACCGGTTTCAGCGGATGCGATGATGTCTTGTCCTGCCATTGCCGGCGGCAAGACCAAAGTCTGAATTTCAGTTGGCTGGGAGAAGCCCAGTCCATGCAAAATGTCAACGAGGGGTCTGGATAGACCTAACTCGCTAAATCTAATTATGTTCACGAATCTCTCTTTCGATCTATCGCTTCCGGTTGGGGCCTGCGTCCTTGCGCGGAGTGGTAAGAAGCGAGGGTATCTATATTTTGCGAGTGCAGATTGATACTGGCGTGTTCCGGCAGATGCCGGTTCCTGCGATCAAAGCCACAAACTCTACTTGATTTTGGGCCGCCTCGGCGATCTGCGCGGGGCGGCCCGTAAAACACGGCCCAGGACAAACCACAACACGATCCTGGCGCGTTAAGCCTATCTATGCACATCGTGACCGGACACTAATAACGCCCGCCACTGCGCCCCCTGCCGCCGCCGTTGCCGCGACCTCCACCGTAACCACCACGGCCTCCCCCAGAGCGTTCTTCCCGTGGACGCGCCTCGTTAACCGTCAGCGCGCGGCCACTCAACTCAACTCCGTTGAATTGAGCGATTGCCTTCTCGGCGTCGTCAGCGCCCATCTCCACAAAACCGAAGCCCTTGGACCGGCCGGTGTCACGGTCGGTTATAATGTTAACAGATTCGACCTGCCCCACCTGTTCAAACAGATTCGCAAGGTCATTTTCCGTCGTATGGTACGACAGATTTCCAACATAGATTCTCGTATTCACGTGTCTCTCCTAGAATTGGTCAAAAGGAACTTCCCAAGCTTTGCGGGAAAGTGAATGAAAGCCTTAGACTCAAACGCTCTCCAGACGGTAGGTAGGGTGCTCCCGAAGACAAACAAAAATTAGTAACAGCTCCGAACGCTGGTACGTCTCACACCATAGGGACAATACCATTAATTGTCCGAAATGTCCAGCATGGAAACGTTACTGGAGTTCTTCCCGACCGGGACGGACATGCCCGTCAGAATCCTCGGCCCGGCACACACGCCTCAAGGCATAAGCGATCTAGCCGGGGCCAAGCGGCAACCACAAATCGCTAGTGAAATCCCAGGCGTTCGCGTCGTACGCCTGATTTACCTTGACCGCAATTACCGCCGCGGGTTACGCTGTTGTGGGCTGGGTGATGCAGAGAGAGCCTCTCGGTAACCTGCTGAATCGTTGCCCTAACGGTTAAATGAAAGGGTCGGACCCCGGCTGAAGTGAGCATCCTTCAATAACAGAGCTTCAACAGAGCTTCTTATCAAGGTTAAAGGATTCAGCGTTAAAGGATTCGGCAAGTCCCCCTGATCACTTTGACGGAATTGTAGTGTGCAATATAGTGGCGGCGGGCGCCCGCGGTGAATTATGCGTCCGTGATGTGTGTGCCGCTGAGTGGCGGGATTATAGAATCCGGCGGCTGCATCTGATCAGGTCAATCACAGATGAACGATTATAAACAGGCGGAATACAATTGAGTTCAACTCGAGTTACGGCGGAACAGCCCTGGACGCGTCCCTGGTGGAAGCCCTCCGAGGGAAACGGGTTAGTTTTTCTCTATATTGTTTCAATCCACATATTGACAATTGTCGGTCTGGTCCTATTTCCGATCCCGAGTTGGCGAGTGGCGCTGACGGCGCTGGCGCTCGCCTCAATCGGAGGGGTCGGAACCAGCGTGTGTTATCATCGGGCCCTGGCTCACAAGGCCCTGCAGTTGAACCCAATTGTCGAGCACATCCTGATCTTCTTCACTATCTTGAACGCTTCCGGTGAACCCATCACGTGGGTGGCCAATCACCGCAATCACCACTCGAAAGCAGACACCGAAGACGATGTATCAAGCCCGCGTCACGGCGGATTCGGTTGGGCTCACGTTCGCTGGGTTTATCAATGGTCCGGCTCTGATCCACGTCGCTGGGCGCCCGACCTGTGCAAACCCAAGTATCAGATCTGGCAAAAGCTTCAGACGCCAATCGTGTTGCTTTCGCTATTCGGAGGCGGGTTGCTTTTCGGATGGCAGGGCCTGTTTTGGGTTGGCGCAATACGCCTGGTCTATGTGATGCACGGCCAAATGTTTGTGAACAGCCTGCTTCACATGACGCCGGGACTGCCTGAGGGAGTCGATTCCAGCCGCAACATCTGGTGGCTGGGACCGTTACAACTTGGCGCGTGGGGAGAAAACTGGCATCGAAACCATCACTTTGACGCCGCCTCGGCGCGGTTCGGCAGGCGATGGTGGCAGGTCGATGTTGGATGGGGCGTGATACGGTTCCTGAAATCCCTGCACCTGGCTAAAAACGTAAGACTGCCCAAGGAAATTAGGCAGCGCCAGAGCGCCGCCATCGCACGCCAGGCCGAATCGGGCTGAGTGAGCTTTTTGACGGCTTTTCATTTGACTGATTCGGTCAGCCTGACAGTGGCTACCTAATACAATTCTCGACGATACCCGCACGGGTATCGCGAAATCAGCAATTTTCTCGGTTATTTGTCTATACATACAGACTTCCCGGTTGTGGCACGCCTCTTTCTTAAAAATTCCCGACGCTACTTGACAGGTCTGGCTGTCTTCTTGACTCGAGGTCACCACAACAATGGGCATTCTAACTTCTCAACGAGAACTCAGGTCTGAGGATCCGTTCGACCCGCGCAATCTGCGTACAACCATACTCGAATACAGAAATGCCGTAGGGCCGCTGCCAACTGACCCCGAGGAAGCCAATACCCTTGGCGACCTCTATGTTCGGGCAGGCCGGATCGATGACGCCATCGCCTGTTTTTCGCGAGCCGCCGATGCCTACAAGTGGAACGGGTGTATTGTCAGAGCCATCGCTGTTTTGAGAAAAGTAACCCGCCTTAATCCCGGCGATCCAAGCATCGCTATAAAGCTAGGAGATTTATTAGTCAGACAGGGGTTGATCGCGGAAGCCAGGGTCAGCTACCTCTCCGCCGGCGACAACAAATACCTTAGCGGCGATCCTGAAGGAGCGATCCAGGCCTATGAGAAGGTGATTGCTATCGATGGTTCGAGCGCGGGTGTAATGACCATGCTGGGCGGGCTCTACCTTGAGGCGGGCCGTTTAAGACACGCTCGCGATGTCTTTGTCAGCGCGCGAAAAGAACACCTTAAACAAGGCCGGCTTGGTCTGGCGCGAGAAGCCGCCGCACAGGCACGGATGGTTGAACAATCCATGTCAATCGAACATGAAGCCGCTGATCCCGAACGCCGCCGGGAAGTTCGTTATCCCATTCGCCTGGGAACGCTTGTCTATCCGGAAAACCGGAAATGGCAGGAATTCACCGAGACAATGAACGTCAGTAAGGGCGGTCTGCGGTTCAGCATAACTCATCCGGTTGAGCCTGACATGATCTTACGGTTGCATTTACCGGTGCCTTCTCACCTGGATCTCAACACCAATGACAGTTCTCTCTATGCGACCGACGCGATCGTCTGCAATCGCGTCCGCCTGGAAAGCGGCGCATTGTTGATCGGAGCAGAGTTTGGCTCCCTCGTCCCCGTAGCCGCCGCCTAACAAACTGATTCTCGCACGGATTGAACCCATTCTGGCCACCGCATTGATGCCCTGGTATCGACCAGGCGCTCCAACTCAGACTTCTGAATCAGCCGAAACAGACACATGGACGCCTCCAAAGTCAGTCTACCAAACCGTAAAAAAGACCTGAAGCATTGAGGCATCGGGAAATCGACGCGCTCCTCGCATGGAGATTGTTGACTTGACGAGAACATTGTCTCACCCGGACGAAAGCGTCCACCCCGGCACAGACCCTCAGTAGGCAGCCTTATCGGCTGTGTGCGGTAATGATGGTGTCAATCGCGGCGCGTAGTTTGGTAAGCGGGCCGCGCTCAAGTCCGCCGTCTTCAAACCTATCGCACAGGTCGGCGGTCGCTGAAAGAGAGTTCGATTTTACCGAGGACATATTTACAATGAGCCACAGGTCTCTAGTGATTTGCTTTATGGAACTGTTGGTCAGCGTGACGTGCGCCATCGCGTATTCGACCATTTCTGAAATAGCGGCGATGGAATCCTTCTCGGCTCTTGATGTCTGGTCGGCAATCGCAAATAGATCGCTTCGAATCACCGCGGCCTGGTCGGTCTTTCTGTATTCGAAAACCGCGGCCAGCGCCGCATTCAGCCCGATAAGCGCCTCTTTCTGTTCCGGTGTAAGCTGATAGCCAGTTGCAATCGCATTCAGGGGATCATAGGGGTCGGTTGTGTGCTTGTCCTGTCCCAGCCAATAACCGCGCGCCGGGCCGGCGAATATTGAAACGCATGTCAGCACCAAGAGGAATGAGAGCGACCTTAGCTTTTTCACCTTAGACAACAAAAACTCTAGTCACCTTCGGCGGTCACGATCTGTGGAAGCGGCTCCGGTATTCTGGCTGGCGATTCATCTTTGATAGCCGAACGGGTGATAAAAAATCCTGCCAGGACATAAAGAGCCGCTCCTACAATTAAAGCCTGATTGAAACCGGTAAGCAACGCGATTGCCAGCGCGGCAACCGAGCCCAACACAGAGGCGGTGCCATTTACTCCCCAGGCCCAGGGAATTATCTCGGGCATCTTGGCGGCCAGCACTCTGATAGCGGCCGGCATCGGCATTCCCATCATCAGTGCAATTGGCGCCATTACTACCACGGCGATGACGATTTTAATCGGCCGGTCCAATTGAACCAGACCGTAGAAAATGGGCGGCAGCACCAAGATATATATCAGCACTAGCCCGACAACAGCGGCAAGAATCTTGAGCAGAGCCGGCTGCAGCCGATTGTCTGCAATCCGGCCGGTTAGATAGCTGCCGAACCCGCTAAAGGTGAGCAGCGAGAACAAGACTACGGTCAACGAATACACCGGGTGGCCGAGAAACAGAATGAACTTTTGGATCATCGCTACCTCAACGATGATAAAGCCCCCGCCAAGGCAGGCAAAGTAGGACAGGTACGACAGTTTGGTCGACGCTCTGGTCGCGAAAGTCTGGCCCCGTGCAATCACTAGCGGCCCAAGTATAAACACGGCGACCATAAAGGCCGTGATACCCAACAACTCAAACAGGATGACGGTCCCAAGGTTTGTCTTGTGCCATTCGTCGGTACCCTTGTGCGCGTGCGTCAGATCGGCGAGCCGAATGGTGTTAAAGAAAAACGGGTTGTTGTCGCGAGTTGGAGCAACGTTGTCTTCCAGCGACGCATAAAACTCGCCTGGATTTGGCGCCTCAATCAGCGTGGTGAAAACGTTGTTCAGTCGGTCCAACGGAGTGTAAAGAAGCTCAAAGTGATTTGTCTTCGCCGCGGACTGGATAGCATGGACCTCGTCGTCAGTGAAGGCGCTCTTCTTGAAAAGATAAGTGGCCGGAGTGCGCTCGTCGCCGGTCCTGTTATCGCGGACGATCATGATGTGCCTGGCCGGATCATCGATGCCAAGCTCGCTCATCATCGTACGGGTGAGCGCGATCAGCCTTAACAGTTGATCGGGCGGCTCGAAATACCACCGAGTCATCGTTAACACGCCGTCATCGTTAAGATGATTTGCATAGTCCTCAAAGGCTTCAACTGTATAGAGGTTGTTTTCAGTCAAGGCAAAGGCGCCAGCGGCGGTGGCGGCCCAGGTATCGACCATCGTTGCCTGGATTATGTCGAACTTATTCGCCTGGCCGCGGATAAAGCTGCGGCCTTCGTCGACTACCAATTTCACCTCTGGTTGCTGGTATATTCCTGCCGAATAGGTCTTAAAGGGCTCAGACGACATCACGTCGTTGGCGATGATCGGGTTAACCTCGACCGCGGTAATATGGCGCATTCCGAAGACCCTGGCCGTCATTACATCGTTGCCGCCGCCCGGCCCAACTATCAGCACGTTGGCGTCTCTTTTCAAATGATACGCCAGACCTTCGATCGTGTTCCGCTCGTACTGATGAGCCTGCAGGTCATTAGAGTCTTTTACGATTGATGTTGCGGCATCGGCATCGATCTTTATCTCGGCGCCGCGTTCCGCCATATCACCGTCAACAGTAATCCGGGAGAACGAATTCCACTTGGAGAACAGCACGTTGTTCTCCTCGTTGCCCTTTGACATCCTGATATCGATGCTGTGTTGTATAGCATTATAGGAGAGCAGTCCCGCGGCGCCCAAGAAGACGAGCGCCGACCAACTAATGGAAACCCGCCGCGCGCCTGCAATTGCAAAGACGACCGCGGCGGCGGCGGCAAGGGCGGCAACCAGCATCACCGCATTTATTGCACCGATGCGATTCAGCACGGGGATCAACAGCAAACATCCACCGGCCGCGCCCAACAGATCAAACAAGTAAAGCCGCGATATCTCCCTGGCAAATCGGGTAATACCCAGAGTTACAGTGCAACCGGCGAAAAAGAAGGGCAGCGCGGTTGCGCTATATATCTTGGCAAGCCGGTAGTAGTTCTCCATCCCGCCCTGGAATTTCAACGGATTGTCGAGTATCACCAGCAAGGCGAAGACAGTTCCCAAAGCAAGCAAAGACGCTGATAACGACATGAGCCCGGGCGTAGAGAAGTTTTCCAACCGCCGCCGGAACAGATAGACAAACACACCGCTTGCGCCCGATCCAAATAAAGCGAGCGAGATCGCCATAAACGCAAAGTGGTAATACATCGTGGCAGAGAACAAGCGCGTGAGGGTCAACTCAAGCATAAGAGTTGCCAGGGTAACCAGCGAGATACCCGCAAACAGGTTTCGTCGATTCATTCGAACATGCTCCGATTAAATCAATACTGTCTAATAGTTTGGGTTTTGCGTCGCCTGGGCTCTGTGTACAGACGGCTGAGAGTCTACGGATTTCGGATTAGCCGAACCAGGTCGTTGCTCACGTCTTTAGCTCGCGCATCCCAAGTAGATGATTCCACCGAGCGCTGCCGTGCCTGTCGATCCTCGAGAGAGTCGGATTTGAGCGCGCTTTCGATTTTATTAATAAAGTCGTCGTATCCGCGAGCAATGCGCAGTATACCATCGAGTGGCTCATATTCGTAAAGCGGGGTTATGACTACCGGCTTGCCGGTGGCGAGATATTCACGCACTTTAATGGCGCTGCCATAATTCACGAATTCATTGTCCGTAACCCAGGGCAATACGCAAACGTCAAACGCGGCGGCGTAATTGGGCATTAGAGCGTACGGTTTGCTGCCCAGATAGTGAACGTTAGGAAGGGACTCTATTTCCAATGGCGCCGCTCTAAGGCCAAGCAGGACCCAATGCCAGCCGGGACGTTTTGACGCGACGTGGCGTATCAGATTTTGATCCAGCAGCCAGGATTCAATTGCTCCGAAATATCCCAGTCGCGGTTGAGGTATTGCCTCGATATCTTGAGGAACCGGCAGATCTAAATTACCGGTCGAGGCCGCAAAGTGATCGTAATCGACCGCCTGCTGAAGCAGCTTGGATTTTGCAATGGTCTCAGGATGGGCGGCGATTGCCTCTTCAAAGAGTTTTCGGCCGGAATAGTAGATCAGATCGGCGTGGGCCAGCAGTGATTCGTGCATCTCACGTATGACGTCGCCAGAGGTCGCATGGTCCATCTTGTTGGCGTCATATTTATCGGATACCTGGTAGACCAGCGCACACTCTCCCAATCCCCCGACCAACTGTGAAGCAGTTGGAATCGCGACCCACAGAATCGGACTGCGCATATCAAGCGCAACCATCAAGAGCCGGAATTGTACAAGCAGCAACAGCCGGTTTATCGCGCGACCGACGCGGCTGGAGTAAAACGGAAGAACAATCGGGCTGATTACGACAATTCCCTCCTCTGTCCGCCGCGCGAATTTAGCATAGCTTGCCAGCTTGCGCTTTATCTTTCCAAACAGGTCCGGGCTATCCAGCGACGGCAGCCCCATTGATATCGAGTTTACAAAGACGACTTTGTTGCCCGCCCGGGCCATTCGCTTCATGATGTGGTTCTTGGAATGCGGGTGATGATACCACCAATCTTCTCCGGCAAAACAGATTATCGACTGTCCTCTTATCATTCTCTCAAACCACGAATTGCGAAGGTGGTGTCGTCCTTTGTCACAGAGACCACGATGAGACGCAAGCGGAGGTTCGCGGAGAAGAAATTAGGCGCTCTCGCATCGCGAAAGGCCTGCTTTGTTTGCCCCGGCTCCCGATGTCCTCTTCGGAATCAGTTGCAACTCGCACTCGTAACAAACAGAACAACCAGCCCGGCGTCAATTCCCTTCCCCGTCATTCATCGAAGAGACTTTCTTCTCAAAAGCATTGAAGACCCGCGCCGCGTTGTCACGCCACGTATAGGAAGACACAACCATCTCCCGCGCACTCGCTCCCATCGTTTTTCGCAATTGGGCGTCGTTTGCCAGCCGCTCAAAAGCGCAAGCCAGCGCACGGGTATCACCTGGAGCAACAAGTAGTCCGGTACTCCCGTCAACTATGAGCGTTCCCATTTGACCGAGCCTGCTGCTAACGACCGGCTTTGCCATAGATAGGTATTCGAACACTTTTGTTGGCGATCCGAAAAATTCACTTCCATCGGATGGCTCGACATGGGGCGACACCAGGATGTCGCACGCGTCCAGATAGTCGGGGGCAGCATCGTGTGGCACGCGGCCTAAGAAAGTAGCA
>Ga0335078_10016096_pt1 | contig 11100 bp, 10 predicted proteins | sample Lox_Sample_32_FD_206711 | JGI IMG/M metagenome (GOLD analysis project Ga0335078, IMG submission 206711) | Soil microbial communities from Loxahatchee National Wildlife Refuge, Florida, United States - Lox_Sample_3.2 | ecosystem: Environmental > Terrestrial > Soil > Wetlands | place: USA...
AGCACTCTTCCTCTTCGTCGACAGCCCGAAGGGAAGATACAGCGGGCACACTCCCACGATCCCGGTCACCAGGAAGACGACCGCAAGGATCCCGAGGATGACGGCCGCAACCGTTGAGAGCTGGTGTGCGAAGTATAACGCCGCCACCACGGCCGCAAGCACGATCCGTATCACCCTGTCCCCAATTCCCATGTTCTGCTTCATCGCTTTCCTCCTCCGAAGAATTGATTGCATCTATAACGTAGAGGAAGGAAGCGGATTCATCAGTGACTTTCGTCACGCAACGTGGTGTTTTCAGCTCAAAGCCCGAGTCTCCTGAAAATATGGTACTTGGGCAGCTCCACGGCGAGGGTGAAAAGCCCGGAGAACCCCACCAGGAACAGCACAGGGAGGACGCCGAGTCTCTGGATGATTCCTCCAAAGATGCCCAGAAGGGAAAAGGCTGCAATAGCTGCCGCAGAGGAGATGAGGATGCCCCGGCCCGGCCGGGAATCCCAGAAGTGACGCCTTTCGCGTACGAGGAAAATCCGGAACTGGCTCGTGAAACCGAGCATCAGCAGGACAAAGCTCCGCAGCCCCTCATTCGTCAGGTGGAAGACGTTCTTTCCAAACAGGATGGTGAGCCACCCTTCCAGGATGAAGAAGGCCCCGATCCCGGCGGAGGCCAGGGTGACGTTCCTCACGTTCCAGGTGTTGGCATTGCTGGTGTACTTCACGTTGTCCGTGGAGAGCGTCATGGTCACAAAGTCGTTTGCGAACACGAGAAGCGCCATGCCGAGAAGAGAGACCACGAGGTCGTGCAGCCAGAAAAAGCCGAGGGTCAGGATGCCGACCAGCTGGATGGTCTTTGTCACCTTGTTGATGACCCACGTGAGCATCCGCTGATAGATCTGCCGGCTTGACTTCAGCGCGTCGATTATGACCCTGATGCCCGGCTCGGTGAGAACCATGCTCGCCGATGCCTTGGCCACATTGCTGGCCCCTTTGACCGCGATGCCGAGCTCAGCCTGCTTCAGGGCAGGCGCGTCATTGACACCATCACCTGTCATGCCAGAGGTGTGCCCGTGCGCCTGCAGGAGCTTCACGATCCTGTACTTGTCCTCCGGATAGACTTCCGCCAGCACGTCGCATCCCTGGACCATCTGCATCCGTTCGGCTTCGCTGGACGCCGTGAGCTCAGCCATGCGCATGACAGTCTCGCCAATATCCAGTTCCATCGCTATTTGTCGGGCAATTGCAATGTTGTCGCCGGTGACCATGATGGGCTTCACGCCGAGGTTCCTGGCTTCCGCGATCATCTGCTTCGCGTCCGGGCGGGGCGGATCCGCCAGGGCCAGCAGGCCAACCAGCTCGAGGTCCGGCTCGTCTAACGAGCGGGACCTCGCCACCGCCAGGGTCCGGGATCCCTTGCGAGACAGGGCTTCCACCGTCTCCGCGGCCGCCTTTACGACGGCGCTATCCGTGAGGCGGCAGCGGGAAAGCACCACCTGGGCGGCGCCCTTCACCGCCCGGAAACGCTTCGCGCCGGCTTCGATGACCGCTTCGGAGCACTTCGTGGCCGGTTCGAATGGCGTAACCGAAACCTGGCGATAGCCCTCGTTCGTGATGCCTGCAGCCTCGGCGCGCTCGCGGACCGCGATGTCGATGCCGTCTTTGCTTTCCGGCAGAGCGGCAAGGACGGCGGTCGCGAGGACATCATTTGCCTGATGTCCCGCGCAGGGAATGACCTCTGTCACGGAAACCTGGTTCATCGTCAGCGTGCCGGTCTTGTCGAGACAAAGCACGTCCAGTGATGCCGCATCCTCCATGGAATCGAGACGGGTGACCAGCACTCCCTTCCTGACAAGCTCCATTGCCCCGACCGCCTGCACAATGGTGAGAACCGCGGGCAGAGCTACAGGTACGGCGCCCATGAGGAAAATGACCGCAAAGGTGGCGACCGTCAGAGCTCCGATGTTCATCAGCAGGGCGCCAACGGCAACCGCGACAAGCGCCGCTGTTCCGAGGTACATCATGTACCTCACGATGGAGAGCATGATCTGTTCCTGGTGGGACTTCGGTCGGGCGATTTGTACGAGCTCTGCTGTCCTGCCAAAATAGGTTCTGCTCCCCGTGTTGACGACAAGGCATTGGGCCTCACCGCGCTTCACGACCGAGCTCGAGTAAAGGATGTCCGACGGGCCAACTTCCACGGGAAGGGATTCGCCCGTCAGTGCGGACTGGTCCACTGACAGCGCACCGCTCAGGATTTTCGCATCCGCAGGGACGATGTCCCCCATCTGCACCACCGCGATATCTCCGGGCACGATCTCGGATGCGCGCATCGTTACCCACCTGCTGCCGCGGCGCACCACGGCATTGACTGCAAGTCTTTCCTTGAGCAACTCGAGGGATCTCTGCGAGCTTCTGGAATGAAGGTAACCGATGATCGCGTTGGCCACGATCAGGATTGCAATGATGACGGCTTCCACGTCATGTCCCAGGAAAACGGAGAGGGCTATGGCCAGTTCCAGCAGCCACGGCATCGGTCCCCAGAACCGGGAGAGGAGCTCGACGATCGCACTTTTCTTCCTGGCAGCGATTTCGTTGCTGCCGTATGTCAGCAGTCTTTTCCCGGCCTCCTCTTCGCTGAGACCCTCCCGAACCGATCCCAGCTCTCGAAGGGCATCTTCAACAGGCATCGTCCTGTATTCGCCGGTTCCCTTTGCGGCTGGCCCGCCTCCTGGTTGAGCTGAGGGGCCTTTTTCCACGATTCTTCTCTCCTCAGAGAGAATATAGCTCACGGGGATCGTTCGTGGATAAAGCGGCGGCTCGCGCGCTATATGAGAGCCCGGTAAGGATTCTCCAGCAAGGCCACCAGCTTCTGCAGAAAGAGCGCGCCCTGGGCGCCGTCGATCACCCGGTGGTCCACAGAAAGGCTCAGCGTCATGAGCTTGCGCTCCTTCGGCTGGCCCGCGTCCAGGTACACTTCCGTTCGTGCCGCGTTGACCCCGAGGATGGCTCCCTCGGGAGGGTTGATGAGCGGCGTGAAAGACGTGATTCCGTACATGCCGAGATTGCTCACGGTGAAAGTGCCGCCCGTCATCTCATCCGGGGTGAGCGTGTGCTCGCGGGCACGTTTGACGATACCCGCGGACTGCGCTGCAAGTACCGAAAGGGTGAGCTTGTCCACCCCGCGGATGACCGGCACGATCAGGCCGGTTTCCAGGGCAACGGCCATGCCGAGGTTCACTTCGTGATAGTGCACTATTTCCTGACCGTCGATACTGCACAGCATGTGCGGCGCTTCCACCAGGGCCGCGGCGGTTGCCTTCATGATGAAATCATTCACGGTAATGGCGAGGCCGGCCTCGGCGTTGATCCTGCTTCGAAAGGCAAACAGAGAGGTCACATCCGCCTGCGTGTCCAGCGTGAACTGGGGAATGGTAAGATGGCTCTCCATCATGCGTTGTGCGATGATTTTTCTCGCTCCGGTCAACGGCGTACGCGTGGCACCAGGCTGCGGAAGCCCGGCGATCGCCCGCGTGACATCCTGTCGAAGGATCCTTCCCCCGGGACCGGTTCCCGTCAAAGTGGTCGGATCGATTCCCTCCTGCCGCGCAATCCTGCGTGCCAGAGGTGAGACCCCTGTGGTGCGACGGGAGCCAGCGAAGGCCTCCACGTCCCGACGCCGTATCTCGCCTTCGGGCCCGGTTGCCGTCGCTCCCTCCAGTGCCACTCCCAACTCCCTGGCGCGCCTGCGGGCGGCAGGAGTTGCCATGAGCTTGCCGGCCGCGGCTTGGGCCGACACGGCTTGGGCCGGCAGTGCTTGGGCGGACGGGGCTTGGGCGGGCATGGGGCCTGCTGACGATTGGGCTGACGCGGAGGCCGTCGAGGGAGCTGACGAACCGGTGGGCGGCTTTTCGTCCTTCGCGCCGATGTAACCGATGTCCTCGGTCACCGCCACCTCATCTCCCGGGTTGCGCAGGATCGCAATGAGGTATCCCGAGACCTCCGCCTCGACCTCCATCTCCACCTTGTCTGTCTGGATCTCGAGGAGCGGCTCACCCGCGGTGACAGCGTCTCCGACATTCTTGAACCACCTGATGATGGTCCCCGTCTCCATTGCCATGCCCGCCTTGGGCATGATCACCCTGGTTGCCATCAGGTGACTCCCGCTACCTGAGAAGGTCCCGAGCCGCGCGCTCGATCTTCTCCGGGGTCGGTACGGCGTTGCGCTCCAGGTTCGGATTGTACGGGATGGGAATGTCGAAACCTGCCACCCTCCTGATGGGCGCATCCAGGTGATAGAAAGCCTTGCTGTCGGCCACGACGGCGGCGATCTCTCCCCCGTAGCCGGCGGTCTGCACCGCTTCGTGCACGATGAGAAGCCGGCCCGTCTTGATGACGCTCCGGATAATGGCTTCCTTGTCCAGGGGAACGAGAGTCCGGGGGTCAACAACCTCGATGCTCTTCCCTTCCGCGGCGAGCTTCTCAGCAACCTCCAGGCACATGGCAACCATGCGGCCCCACGTGACGATGGTGAGGTCCGTTCCCTCCCGCTTCACGTCCGCCTGGCCGAGGGGGATCGTGTATTCCTCCTGGGGAACCGGCCCTTTCTTTCTATAGAGAAGCTTCTGCTCCAGAAACACCACGGGGTTGTTGTCCCGGATGGCGCTTTTCAGGAGCCCTTTTGCATCATAGGGAGTCGAGGGAATTACGACCTTGAGGCCGGGGATGTGGCAATAGATGGCTTCCTGGCTCTGGGAATGCTGCGCCGCCGCACCTGTTCCCGAGCCGGCCGGTGCGCGAATGACCATGGGCACCTGGGCCCGCCCCCCGAACATGTAGCGCATCTTTGCCGCCTGGTTGCCAAGCTGGTCCAGCCCGATGGCAATGAAATCGCTGAACTGGATCTCCGCGATCGGACGACTTCCCGTTACCGCCGCGCCCGCGGCCGCCCCGATTATCGCGGCCTCGGAGATGGGGGTGTCCCGCACGCGCTCAGGCCCGAACTCTTCGATCATCCCCACCGAGACACCGAAGGCTCCGCCGTAGACGCCGATGTCCTCCCCCATGAAGAAGACGTTCCTGTCCCGGCGCATTTCCTCGCTCATGGCCTCGCGGATGGCCTCCGCGTACGTTATCTCCCGCATTCCATTTCCCCTGGTATCATTCGGCATAGACGTCGGTGGTGAGCTCATCGATCGACGGCTCGGGGCACGACTCTGCGTAGGCCACGGCCTCCTCTATGCTCTGCCTGCCCTTGCTTTCCAGCTCCCGGAGCTTTGCGTCGCTGAACTGGCCGCCCTCAAGGAGCCGCGCGCGCATGCGCGGGATCGGGTCCCGCTCCTTCCATTCGGCGATTTCCTCCTTGGTGCGATAACGGTTTGCATCACTTTTCGAATGTCCGGTGAACCGATACGTCTCCGCCACGATCAGGACGGGTCCGTTCTTGATGACATGCTGCCGGGCTTCCGCGACCGCCGCGAAGACGGCAAAGACGTCATTTCCGTCCACGCGCTTTCCCGGAATCCCGTAGGCGCGCGCACGCTCGGAGAGGTCTGCCAGGTTCGTGGACTTGTGGATGCTCATCGACATGCCGTACTGGTTGTTCTCACATATGTAGATCACGGGAAGCTTCCATACGGAGGCCAGGTTCACCGACTCGTGGAACGTGCCCTCGTTGATGGCGCCGTCTCCGAAGAAGCAGACCACCACCTTCTCCTCACCCCGCAGCCTGACCGTGATGCCCGCCCCTGTTGCTATGGGGATTCCGCCCCCGACCACGCCGTTGGCGCCGAGATTTCCCCGGGAGAGGTCAGCGATGTGCATGGAGCCGCCCTTCCCTCTGCAGTACCCGTCCTCCTTGCCCAGCAGCTCCGCCATCATCCGCTTGAGGTCGATCCCTTTCGCGATGGTGTGCCCGTGCCCCCGGTGGGTGCTCGCGATGATGTCATCTTCCCGAAGGGCGGCAATGGCGCCGACCGCGGTGCCTTCCTCTCCGATGTACAGGTGGGTCGTACCGTGGACCATTCCGCGGGAAAAGAAGTATGCGACCTTCTCTTCGAATGCGCGAATCTGCAGCATCTTCAGGTACATGTCCTGGAGGCGGTCACGGGGGATTTCCGGGGCGCCTTCCTTCCGCGCACTGACCGGCGCGCGGCTGGAGACAGTGGGCATTGTCGACCTCGACTCTCCCAAGGGGCGCTCAGAAAGTGCAACTATTTGCACCCCTTGCAATTTATTACGACCGCAGAGTATCCTTGCTGCCATGGCGGTGTCAAGGGCCAGGGGAAAGCAGCGGGATGATGAGGCGGAATCCCGGTTCGGGCAGCTGGTGAAGATTTCGCGCCTCTATCACCTGGAGGACGTGGGCCAGCGGCAGATCGCCCAGAGGCTCAACGTATCCACCGCAAGTGTCTCCCGGGCGCTCGCGCGTGCGAAGGAGCTGGGGATCGTCCGGATCACCATCAGCGAAAGCCCCCCCGCCTCCCATGCGGAGCTTGAAATCGCAATGGAGCAGCGCTTCGGCCTTCGCGAATGCCTGCTCGTGGGACGCTTCGACACGCTGGAACAGACCTACGGCGCCCTGGCAGGCAAGGTCGGCTCGCTTCTATCACGGATTCTCAAGCCAGGGAGCACGCTTGGCCTCTCCTGGGGCGAAACTCTCAAGGCAGTCGGGGAAAACCTGCCCTCGCTGCCCACGGTGCGCGCGGATGTTGTTCCCATCATCGGCGCCATGGGGAAAATCGAAACGGGCGTCTACCCGAACAGCATTGCGCGCACCTTCGCGGAGAAGCTCGGGGGCAACGCGTACCTCGTGAACACCCCCGCTGTGGTCGACAACGCGCGGACCCGGTCTTCCATCATGGCTGACAGCAACTTCGACCAGGTGCGCAGGCTGTGGCGGCGCCTGACGGCCGTGATTCTCGGGGTGAGCGGCCTCGGGACGGACACCTCAGCCTATCGCGGCGGAATCTTCCATCGGAGCGACCTTACCGTGATGCGCTCCCGCGGCGGCGTGTGCGCGACCAATTTCATCATCCTTGACGCGGAAGGCCGGCCGATATCGACTCCGCTCTCGGAGAGGATCGTCTGTCTCTCCGTGCCCGAGATGGAGGACCTCCGCAACGTGGTGATCGTGGCGGCAGGAGAAAACAAGATCGAGCCGCTGCGTGCGGTCCTCAAGAGCAGGCTCGCCCACGTGCTCGTAACAGACGTCTCCTGCGCGCTGGCCCTTTTGGATCGTCAGTAGACTTTTGCAAACTCCGGCCGCTGGCAGGATGCGCAACGTATCTCGCAGTTCAGCAGCGCGTCACTGCCCCACGTAGCTTTTCGACGCGCCCGCCATCCCCCGCTCGCATCGGCTCCCTGCAGGTCCCAAACGAGCTCTTGACTGCAGCGACCTTCATGACCGTGACCCGTACGCTCGCATTCGCAGCGACCCGCCGACCGTTCCCAGGCCGCCTCAATGGTTGCATTGGAGAATGGCATGGGGAAGTTATATCAGATCTTTATCCTTTCGTTCATATCCTGGAAGTTCGACGTGACGAGGCGTTGGAGGTCCGCCAGCGCGGCTTCCTCATCCGGACCGTCAGCCTGGACACGGATCGTTGTGTTCTGGCTGACATTCAGGAGAATCACCTTGAGGATGTTCTTGGCGTCGGCGCTCTTCGACCCATTGGAGACGGTCAGCGCGCTCTGGTAGAGCTTCGCCGTCCGGACGAAAAGGTCCGCCGGTCGCGAGTGAAGTCCCGTCTCGTTTGTAACCGTCAGCGACATCTCTCTCATGGTCGAATCACTCCGCGGGGTTGGCCCGAGCGTTGAGGAGGGCCGCAATATCAGCCCTCGAGATCCGGTACTTCCTCCCCAGGAGCCGGATCAGGGAGTCCCTGCGCGGAGAATGAAATGCGAAATCCACTCCGGACGAAATGAAGGGGAACCGGACCTCCTCCCGCGCTTCCCGCAGAAGCTTCTCTCCGTCCGGTCCGGCAAGGGCGCGAAGGACCGACGCCCCGTCCTCGGTCTTCAGACGGGCACACAGATGACGCTCCAGCGAGGTCATCGTGTAGTGCGATGCTCCCAGGAGAAGCCCATAGGCGACCAGGATCGAGTTCAGGAGCATCTGGTGGGCAAGGTAGAAACTGATGACGGCCAGCACCCATCCGCCCAGCAGGGAAAGAAAAAGCAACACCATGGCTATACCCTCACGACCTTGATCCCGCGTTGTGCGGCTTCGGCGCAGAAGCCGTCAGCCGCGCCCGTGTCTGTCACGATTTCGTTCACGACGGTGATGTCGGCGATCGGGTTGAAGCACACCTTGCCGATCTTGCCGGAATCAGCGGCGAGAATGATGTAGTTGGAGACCGCGATCATCCGCTTGAGCATCGCCAGGTAGTGGCTGTCCGACAGGGTGAGGCCGTTGACGATGTCAACGCCGTCGGCGGACAGGAGGAGCTTGTGCTTCCTGTGGCAGGAATCGAAGTACTCACTGTGGGCTTCAAAACCGATGGAGTACCGCCCCAGGACCTCGCCGCCCAGGATCACCGTCCTGATGTTGGGGGTTGCCGCCGTCTCGAGGGCGAGGTCCAGCGAGCTCGTGATGATCCGGAAACGCCTGTCGGTGATGCCGCTCATGATCCTGCCGGCAAGGAACGTTGTCGTCCCCGGGCCCACAATGATCTCGTCATGGTCGCGGACGATCTCCGTGCAATACTCCGCGATGCGGATCTTCTCGTCGATTGAAGGGATGATCGAGGGCTGGCTGTGCGGGCCGCTCGCATCGTTGCGGTAGACGACCCCGCCTCCGACGGTGCGGATGATGGAGCGCTCTTCTTCCAGGACTTTGATGTCGCGGCGAATCGTAGCGGGAGAAACGCCGAAAGAGACCGCGAGCTCTTCGATGGTTGTCGTCTCGTCCATGCGGATCTTGTTCAGCAGGGTCTCGAGCCGCCTCTTTCGGTTCTCTGCCATGTTGTGTCGTTCACCCTCCCTACATGAGGTGGAAAGCGCCGATCACCGTCTGTGTCTTCCGCAGGGTATTGAACTGCTCCACCGCCTGCGGCGTGTCGGCGACCACGCAGCGGATACCCTCTTTCGAGAACCTCTGAAGGGTTTCCTCGGGAACGCTCGCCTTCGCCTGGAAACCCACTCCCAGGACAACCACCTGCGGCTTTCGCGCGATCACCGCGTCGAAATCCTCCGGGAGGAACTTCATTCCGTCCTTTCGCCACCACCTGCCGTCCACGGAATCAGGGTACACGATCGTTGCTGAGCGGTAGACCTTGCCCCCCACCACGAGCCGTGAGAAGGCCACGTCCTCGATGGCCGGCATGGGCTACGTGTCCTTGAGAAAGCCGATGATCTTCTCGATGTCCTGCTCTATGCCCATGCCCGTGAGGAAAGACACGGTGTGCAGGACGGGCACCGCGCCGGCGCCGGAGACCATCGTGGTTGTCACCACGAGGTCATGTCCTTCCACGAGCGAGGGGACTTCCGAAGCCTTGCACTGCGTGATATCCACCTTGATACCCCGCTTCTCCAGCTCTTCTTCGATCTTCCGGGCGACCACCGTGGAGGTAGCAATCGCGGTGCCGCAGGCAACCAGGATACGCTTCTTTTTCGTCACTCCGTCACTCCTTTGCGAAGTTTCGCCGTATTTCTGCCTCGAGGGCATCTGTATCTTTCATCGTCAGCAGGTTTTGAGCAAGGCTCTGTGCCCGTGCGTATGTCGTACGCAGGATGACGTGGCGCGCCTCGGGCAGGCTGCGCGGGCTCATGCTCAGCTCATCCACGCCGATCCCCATGAGAACGGGAACAGCCATTGGCATGCCGGCCAGCTCGCCGCAAACTCCTACCCATCTGCCCCTCCGATGGGCAGCCTCGACAACCCGGTGGATGGCGCGAAAGACCGCGGGGTGGAAGGGACGATAATATGCGGAAACGTGCTCGTTCATCCGGTCGGCGGCCAGGAGGTACTGGGTCAGGTCGTTCGTGCCAATGCTCATGAAGTCAACTTCAGCTGCGAGCTCGTCTGCCATGAGAACCGCCGAGGGGATCTCCACCATGACGCCCACCTGCAGCCTGTCGTTGAAGGGCCGCTTTCGTTCTCCGAGCTCTCCGCGCGCCTCTTCAAGAGCAGCGCGGGCGCGCTGCCAATCCTCCAGGCCGCATACCATGGGGAACATGATGCGCACGTCTGCGCCTGCCGATGCCCGCAGGGCTGCGCGCAGCTGGGTCTTGAACATTTCCCGATTGTCGAGGCTCACCCGCAGGGCGCGGTATCCGAGAAATGGGTTTGCTTCCTTGGGAAGGACCAGGGAAGGGATTGCTTTGTCCCCGCCCGCGTCGAGCGTCCTGATGATGACCATTCCGCCGGAAAGGCGGTCGCAGACCGCGCGGTATGCATCGTACTGCTCTTCCTCGGTGGGCAGCCGCGCGGATTTCATAAACAGGAACTCGGTCCGAAAGAGCCCGACGCTCGTCACACCATGCTCGGAAGCCGTCTCCAGGTCTTCCGGCGCCCCAATGTTCGCGGAGAGGATCATTCGATGTCCGTCCGGCGTCACGGGCTCTTTCCTCGCTTCTGCAGCGAGCAGGGACTTCCGTTCTTCCCGGATTTTGCTGAGGTCCCCGAGCCGCTCGCTGGTCTGCCGGTCCGGGTGAACGTAGACGAGCGCCCCTTCCGGGTTGCTTGCGTCAAGGATCACCTCGTCATGAGCCGCGATCTGCTGGGCCGCGCCTGCCACGGAAACGGCCGCGGGGATTCCCAGCGTCTTCGCGAGGATGGCCGTGTGCGAGGTAATGCCGCCTGTTTCCGTGACCATGCCGCAGACATTCGCGCGGTCCATGACGGCAGTATCCGACGGCAGCAGGTCAGGGGCTACCACGATGGTGGCAGGCTCCAGGTGCGAGAGGTCGACTTCCGCCACGCCGAGAAGCTTTCGCATGAGCCGACGGCGCACATCCTCCAGGTCGGCCATCCGAGCCCGGTTGTAGTCTTCTTGCCCGAGCTCCTCGAACATGGCGCGGTACTGGCCGAAGATCTTCTCCACCGCTGCCTCGGCGCTGCAGCCCGTGGCCGCGATCTCCGCGTTCATTTCACCCCGGATGGACTCA
>Ga0335078_10016097_pt1 | contig 11100 bp, 5 predicted proteins | sample Lox_Sample_32_FD_206711 | JGI IMG/M metagenome (GOLD analysis project Ga0335078, IMG submission 206711) | Soil microbial communities from Loxahatchee National Wildlife Refuge, Florida, United States - Lox_Sample_3.2 | ecosystem: Environmental > Terrestrial > Soil > Wetlands | place: USA: Florida...
CAAGATGGGCGCCAAGGTCGAGGTGGACAGCGGCAACGTGGCCATCGTGCACGGCCCGTCCACGCTCAAGGGGACCAAGGTGGTCGCGCACGACCTGCGCAGCGGCATCGCGCTGATCCTGGCCGGCCTGTGCGCCGAAGGCGAGACCGTGGTGGCCCCCGGCTACCTGATCGACCGCGGTCACGCGGCCGTCGCGGAGCGGCTCACGACGCTCGGTGCGGACATCAGCATCGAGGCGAGCGGCTGAGAGGTAACGCCCCTAACGGGCGGTTTCTGGCCAGCCAAATGTGACGAAGCACGAAACTGCCAGCGGATTTGCCTACGTCCAGGTCGCTGGCGGGTTACGAACTATACGATCGTGCAATCGTCCGTAAGGGTCTGGATGTGACTTCTCACCACGAGCAGTACGCCGCGGCCGGCAGCACGTTAGTGACTGCCGTCTCACGCCATGGCCAGCGGCGATGACCGGTCAGCGCCAGCCAGCTGGCGAACTGACGATCGGCATTGTCGGACCGCACGACCTGGTCGAACGCATCATGCTGTCGGGCACCGTGCAGCCCGGGATGCTGGCCGGCGGCCCGGGCACACCGGGCACCAGCCCGGCGCCGTCCGCGAACGGATCGGCGGCCGCCCCGCCGCGGCGGATGGTCGCGGCGGCGTACCGCAGCGAGCAGGAGGCCGCGGACAAAGTCCTGCGGCTCGGCGCGGGCATCGACGCGTGCCTGTTCGCCAGCCAGGTGCCGCACGAGTACGCCCGGCGGGCGGGCACGCTGCGCGTCCCGGCCACCTATGTGCCGCTGGCCGGCAGCGCGCTGTACGCGGCGCTGCTGCGGGCCAGCCGGGAGCTGGGCCAGGACCTGAGCCGGGTCAGCGTGGACGTGCTCAGCCGGATGGACGTGGAAGACGCGTTCGGCGAACTGGGCGTGCCCACCGACAACGTGCACGTCCGGGAGGACGCGGCCAACGCGGCCACGCTGGCCGCGTTCCACGAGCGGCTGTGGCGGCGCGATGAGATCAGCGTCGCGTTCACCTGCCTGCAGTCGGTGGCCCAGCGGCTGTCCGCGGCCGACGTGCCGGTCCGCATCCTGCGGCCGACCAACAGCGCGATCCGTTCCGCGCTGCGAACTGCCACCCTGCTGGCGGGCAACCGGCGGCTGGAGGAGGCCCAGCTCGCGGTGGCCCTGGTCGAGGTGCCCACGCTGCGGGACACCACCCGCCGGGCCACGCCGCGGCACGCGCGCGAGGAACTGCGGCTGACCGTGCACCGCTTCCTGGTCCAGGAGGCGCAGCGGATGCACGCCTCGGTCAGCCCGGTCAGCGACCACTGCTTCCTGATCACCGCCACCCGTGGCTCGCTGGCTGCGGCGACGGACGGGTTCCGTGTCCCCCCGTTCAGCGAGCGGGCCCGGACCGAGCTGGGCATCGCGGTCGAGGTGGGCATCGGCATGGGCCGCACCGCGCAGGACGCGGAGGCGCACGCGCAGGCGGCCCTGTCCCGCTCGCACGCCGCCGCGGGCGGCCGGGGCTTCGCGCTGGACCGGGAGGGCATCGCGCTGGTGCCCGCGCCGCGGCACCCGTCCGCGGCCACCGCGGAGAGCACCCGGCCACGCGGCCTGGAGACGCTGTCCCGGCTGGCCGACAAGCTGGCCGGCAGCGACAGCGCGCTGGTGGTGGACGCGGAGACCGCGGGCAAGGTGCTCGGGGTGACCGCGCGGACCGCGCGGCGGCTGCTGCACGGCCTGGTCGAGGAGGGCCTGGCCTGGCCGCTGCCACCCAGCCGCGCCCCGCAGCCCGGCCGCCCCCGCCAGTTCTACCGCCTAGTCACCGAGAAGCTGGAACGCCGCCCGGCAGTGCGGTGACGTCCGGGGGGACGACCCCCTGGACCCGCCAGCACGCAGTCCCGCGCGGGCCCGCACCCGGTCACACTGGGTGGGTGCGGGTTTGCTGTAGCTGGGACTAGATGCCGCTGACGTTAGGTCGGCGCGCACGCCGCAGGCCGACCTGCGGGCGTGGCCCATGAGGCCCGCGGTAGCTGGTGTGGCTGATGAGCGCCGGGGTCCCCAACCGCAGCGGCATGGGTGAAGGTCTGCTGCTCACCGGTGTGCACCAAATTTTCACCGATGTGGAGCCGGGGGCGGCCTAGGCCGTGGCAGGCCGGGTGGATGAAAGTCTGGTGTGGTTAGTGGCGGCGGGGGTAGGCGCGGGCGACGGACAGGAACGTGTCGTTGGCGTCGTGGTCGCCGATGGAGATGCGGGCGCCCTCGGCGCCGAACGGGCGGATGGCCACCCCGGCCTGCGCGCAGGCGGCGGCGAAGTCCTGGGTGTCGTCCCCCAGCCGGAGCCAGACGAAGTTGGCTTCGGTCGGCGGCACCGTCCAGCCCTGGGCCACCAGCTCGCTGCTGACCCGGGTCCGTTCCTTGACCACCAGGCCAACCCGGTCGAACAGTTCCGCCTCGGCGGCCAGCGAGGCCACCGCGGCCGCCTGGGCCACCGCGTTCACCGTAAACGGCAGCATGGTCTTGCGCACCGCCCCGGCCACCGGCGGCTGCGCGACCAGGAAGCCGACCCGCAGCCCGGCCAGCCCGTAGGCCTTGGAGAACGTGCGCAGCACGGCCACGTTCGGGTAGTCCCGGTACAGCCGCAGCCCGTCCGGCACGGCCGGGTCGCGGACGTACTCGGCATACGCCTCGTCCAGCACCACCAGGCAGTCCGGCGGCACCTGGCGGAGGAACGCGGATAGTTCATCCGCGTGCACCACGGTCCCGGTCGGGTTGTTCGGGTTGCAGACGAAGATGACCCGGGTCCGGCTGGTGATGGCCGCGGCCATCGCGGTCAGGTCGTGTGTCTCGGCCCGCAGCGGCACCGTGACCGGCTCGGCGGCGGCCAGCGCGACCAGCGTCGGGTAGGCCTCGAACGAACGCCACGCGTACACCACCTCGGCGCCGGGCTCGCCCGCCGCCTCCAGCACCTGCTGGGCCGCCCCGACCGAGCCGCAGCCGACCGCGACGTGCTCCGGCGGCACGCCGAACCGGTCGGCGATCGCGGCGGTCAGCGCGACCGCGCCGTTGTCCGGGTAGCGGTTGACCGCGCTGGCCGCGTCGGCGATCACCTCGAGCACCGACGGCAGCGGGCCGTAGGGGGACTCGTTCGAGGACAGCTTGTGCGACCGGCCGTCCGGCCCGCGGACCTCGCGGCCCGGCTGATACGGGGCGAAACCGTCGAGCACCGCGCGGAACCGGGGCGATTCCTGGGCGGCCTCATCCGCACTGGTCACCGTCGTTCTCCCCTCGCTGCTGGCCACATCCTAGTCACCGGGCAGCGCCGCCAGTGCGGCCGCGAACACCTGGTGCATCTGGCGTCCGAACAGCACGAACTGAGCTTCCCGCACGGCCGTGCCCGCGGCGCGGACGGCGCCGAGCGCGATCCGGGCCGCGTCGTCCGCGGGCCAGCCGTAGATGCCCGCGGACACCGCCGGGAACGCGACCACCTCCGCGCCAAGCTCGTCGGCCACCCGCAGCGACTCCGTGTAGCAGGACGCCAGCAGCGCGCTGCGGTCCTCGCCCCGCGAGTACACCGGGCCGACCGTGTGGATGACCCACTGGGCCGGGAGCTGGCCAGCCGTGGTGGCCACCGCCTGGCCGGTGGGCAGGCCGTCGGGGAACTGGCTGGCCCGCAGCGCCTCGCACGCGGCCTTGATGGCAGAGCCGCCGCGGCGGTGGATCGCGCCGTCCACGCCGCCGCCGCCGAGCAGGGAGGAGTTGGCCGCGTTGACGATGGCGTCGGCCGCCTGCCGGGTGATGTCGCCTTCATGCAGCGTGATCCGGATAGTCATCTGGCTGACACGATAGCCGGTGGAGGGCGGCGCGGCCGCGCCGCTATCGGGCGCTAAGGTCGCCAAGCCGACCCAGCGTGTTGGCCCCGGTGCTGAGCCTGGCCCGCGCCTCGGGTGCGGCCTGCAGCGCGGCCCACAACTCTTGGGGATGGCGGGTGGGCACAGCCCAGTAGGGCCAGGGTTCGCGCCGCTGGATCGATCCGGGCGAGGGGATGAAGCTGTAAAGCAGGCCACGCTTGCCGCTGAACTCCGGGAGCATGGCCCGCCGCAGGTCGACCTTGATTACCAGGGCGGCCCGCATGTACGGAGCGCCGAGGACACCGAGCAGGGTCCGCAGGCCGGCCCGGCGGCCACCCCAGCTCCGGCGGTTCATTTCGCGCAAGACGGCTGGGTCGGTGACCACCGTGATCGCCTGCACCCCATCCCACGGACAGGAGAACACCCAGTACCGCTGGCCGGGCGCCAGCGGCCGGCGCCGCCGACGGCGCTTGCCGGGGTGGCGCTCGGCCCAGCGGACCCCACCGATCCGGACCCCGGCGTCATCGAGGCGGATGCCGGTGGGCCACACGTACATGAGGAAGTAGCCGTAGGTCAGGCCCCAGAACGGGATCAGGGTCACCGCGGCGGCCACCGCGAAGGCCACGTTCTGGGTGACCACGTACAGCGCGAAGAACGCGGCGAACAGCAGCGGTATCCCGAACCCGGCCAGCAGCAGCGGCCAGCGCAGGGCGCTGTGATCCTCGGTGTACCTGGTCATAGGCCGAAGAAGCCGCCGACGTCTTTGGCCACATGCCAGGCGTCCTTGGCGCCCGTCACCACCCCATGGCCTACATCGCGGGCGACATCCCGGACCGCCTTGGAGTGGTTCCACACATAGTCGCCGCCCAGGAACAGCCCGGTGGCGACGAGCGTCACCTCGCCGACGATGGGGATCTCGAAACTGGCCACGTCCAGCATGTCCAGGACGGTGAACGCGGTATCGGTGGCGGTCAGCCCCAGGTTCACGCCAGCCACACCGCGGTCCACCGCGGCCATCGGGCCATGGTCCGGAGGGTTGGCCAGCGTCATGATGTCACCCACGGCGCTGAGCGCGCCCGCGCCGATCTTGGCAACCGGCACCGCGGTGCGCAGCCATCTCGTGTCCTCCACCGCCTGCTCTCCGAAGGCTGTAGCCGCATCGACCTTGTTCGCGAAGCGAGCGAGCACCGGGGCGAAATCGTCGGCGGTCGCCCCGGGCCGCATGACCGAGCCGACGAGGTCATCCCACCATTCCTGCTCCATCCCCGGGAGATCCTTCATGTATTTTTCCGGTGCGTCCGCGATCTCCTCGGCCTTGGCCAGCCAGCCATCCACGCCCAGGAGGTCCTCAGCCGCGTGGAGTCGCTCGATCCATTCACGGGCCGGATCGCCGTACCGGCTGTAGAGGCTGCCCAGCCCCTGGCCCGCCTGGCTCAGCAGTTGCCCCCAGTCCAGCGGGCCCGCGGCCGACGACCGGGCCACGGCGTGCTGGGCGGCGCTGAAGGCGTGAGCGAGGTCCGTCCGCACCGCAGCCAGGGCCTGGGCCCCGCCCGCGACCACCGCAGACTCCAGGGGCGGGCTGATCAGCATGCCGGTGGGATCGGTCATATTGAGCGGATCGTTGCCCGCGTACTGATAGGAACTGACGGCCCGGACCGCGCGGGCCGAAGAGGCGGCCGGGTCCGGGGTGGTGAACCGGCCAAGGGCGCTGTCGTACACCCGGGCCCGCAGGTAGACCAGCGGGCCGAGGGCCAGCTCGCCGCGGTATCCGAACCTCGGCAGTTCGGGCTCGTCCCGACGGGACTCGGCGTCCGGGGCGGCGCTGGGCTCGGGGGTGCCGAACGTGCCATAACCACGGGCCAGGGCCCAGGTGGCCGTGTCCTCAGTGCGCACCGCGGACCCGAACTCGTCGCAGTGGAAGGCCGCGGCTTCGTGCTCGGAGCTGGCGAACGCCCGGCGGTATCCGTAGCCGAAGTCCGTGACACGGCGCCCGGGATGCTCCTCGGCCTGGTCCAGATGCGGCCCGGCGTCCTCGGTCAGGATCTGTGGCAGTGAATCGCGGCTCCACACGTACCGAGCCGAGGCCGCATGCTGCTCATCGCGGTGGGTGCGGGTGAGCGCGACCGAGCCGAGCAACCCGTCGCCGTTGAACGTGGCCCGGGCGGTCAAGGCGTGGCCAGGCTCGGTCTCGGTCACGGTCACCGGCTGGCCGAAGCCGTTATAAGCGATCGTGCGCCGCCGGTCCCCGGCGTTCTCCTCGGTGAGACGCCCGGAGGAGTCGTAGCCGAAGCTGACCCGGCGCCCCTGGGATTCCGTGCCCAGCAGCTGATCGGCGTCGTCGTAGCGGTAGTGGGTGTCCATCCGGTCGTGCCGCACGCTGGTCCGGTTCCCGGCCTGGTCGTACGTCAGGTGCGTCTCGTGGGACGGCGGGCGGGCCGGCGGGTGCGGCTCGCGTCCGGCGGGCCAGCGCGGCTTCGAGCTCGGCTCCTGGGCTGCGGGGACGTCGTAGCGGATCACCGCCGCGAGCTGCGTGGCCCGGTCGTAGCGATATTCCTGGTAGCCGGCGTCGTCGTGGCGGGCGGCGATCTGCCCGTCAGGAGTGTGGGAAAACGCGGCCCGGGCGATGGGGTGGTCGTCCCGTATGGCCAGGAACCGGGACAGCAGACCGAGACGGTAGTGGTAGCGCCGGGCGTAACCCCGGGGCAGTTGCTCGGTCAGGATCCGCCCGTCCAGGTCGTAGTCGTAACTCGCGGTGCCCGCGCGCGAGTCGTTCAGTTCGGCCAGGCGCCCGTTGGGGTCATAGCTGTAAGTGAGGCTGAGCCCGCTGGGGTAGGCCAGCGAGGTCCGCTGCCCGGCCGCGTCGTAGGTAGCGGTGTAGACGCTCCCGTCCACGGCGGTGAGGGTCAGCAGGCGGCCCGCGGCGTCATAGTGGAAATAGGTGGTGCCGGTGGCGTCGGTCATGCTCGTCCGCCGCCCGGCGGGGTCATAGGTGTAGCTGGCCTCGGTGCCGTCGTCGGCCGACCGGCGGGTAATCCGGCGGCCCGCGTCGTAGGTGATGTGCTGCGCGTGACCGGACGGGTCGGTGATGGTGATGAGGTTCCCGGCCGCGTCGTAGGCCCGCGCGGTACTGCGGCCGAGCGGGTCGGTGGCCGAGGTCTGGTGGCCTGCCGCGTCATAGGCGTACCGGGTGACCATTCCCTTGCCGTTAGTGATCGCGGTGATGTGCTTGGCGCTGTCGTAGCCGAACTCCGTGACGGCCCCGTTGGGGTCGATGATCTCGGTGAGCTGGCCCGCCGGGTTGTACCGGTAGCGGGTTATCCCGCCACCAGGAGCGATGACCGCAGTCTGCTGGCCGCGAGAATTGTGCTCGTAGCGGGTGATCCAGCCGCGGGGGTCGATCAGCGCGGTCAGCCGCCCGGCCGCGTCATAGCGCCACTGGGTGAGCAGTCCGGCTGGACTGGTGGCTGAGATCCGCCGCCCGTCGGAGTCGTAGGTGTTGTGGATCACGCCGCCCTGCGCATTGCTCACCGTGAGGACGCGGCCTGCCCCGTCATAGGTGTAGCTGGTTGTCCGGCCCAGCCCGTCGGTGTTGGCGGCCAGCCGCCCGCCCGGAGTCCACCGCCGCCGGGCCGTCGCGTTGGTGGGGTCGGTGCCGGATATGGCATTGCCCGCCGGGTCGTAGGTGGTGACCCATTTCCCGCCGTCGGGGTCGGTGACGACGGTCGGCCGGTTGGCCGCGTCGTACTCGTAGGAGGTGGTCGCGTTATCCGGGGTGGTCAGCGTCAGGCGGTTGCCGCGGGCGTCGTACGTGGAATGGAACGTCTGGCCCAACGGCGTGATGGTCGAGGTCCGGTTGCCGTCCGCGTCGTACCCGTACTGGGTGGTCTCGCCCAGCGCGTTGGTGACCCTGATCTGCCGGCCCAGGCTGTCGTAGCCGAACGTGGTCGTGTTGCCATCCCCGTCGGTCTGGCTGGTCAGGTGGCCCTGCGGGTCGTAGCCGAACTTGGTCACCCGGCCCAGCGCGTCGGTGATCGAGATGAGCTGACCAGCGGCGTTATAGGCGTAGGTCGTGGTCGTGCCGTCGGCCCGGGTGGTCTTCACCAGCCGCCCCGCGGCCGAGTACTGGTAGCCGGTCGTGCCACCCACCGGGTCGGTGAGGCTGGCCGGGCGGCCGGCGTCGTCGTAGCTGGCGTGGTAGGTGGCGCCGGACGGAGCTGCCGAGGAGGTCCGGTTTCCGGCACTGTCGTAGCCGAACTGCCAGGTATGCCCGGTGGCCTCGGTGAGCGAGGTGAGATTCCCGGCCCCGTCGTACCCGTAGGACGTCGTGTTGCCGTCCGCGTCGGTGACCCCCGTGAGCAGGCCATTCGCCGAGGCGAAACTGGCCCGGGCGCCGTTCGGGTCGGTCACCCCAGATGGGACGTGGCTGTCACCCGCATAGCTGTAGCTGGTGACCCCGCCCGCGGGATCGGTCCCCGAGGTCAGCCGGTCGGCGTTGTCGTAGACGTAGGTCGAGGTGGTGCCGCCGAGCGTGGCCGACTGCAGGTTGCCCCGCGCGTCGTGGATCTCTGTTAGGGGCACGCCACCGGGCGACGTGGCCCCGGCCAGGTAGCCGTCGGAGTCGTAGCTGAATGTGGCAGTGTTCCCGGCCGCGTCAGTGACCTGGGTCATCCGGCCGTTGGCATCGGCGCCAAACGTCATCACCGCGCCGGACGGCCCGCTGGTCACGGTGGTGGTCCCGGCTGTGCTGTCGTAGCCGAACTGCGAGTCCCCGGTGCTCGAGTAGTCCTGCCGGGACACCCATCCGTCCGAGTTGTAGGTGTTGGTGAGCACGGTGTTGCCGTCGGCGTCGGTCACCTGAAACCGGCCGTCGGACGTCGTGGTGTAGGCGGTGATCCCCCCGGTCGAGCCGGTGGCCGAAGCCAGTGCACCGCTGGCGGCGTAGGCGTAGCCGACGGTGCGGCCATCATTGGTGGCCATCTGGGTCAGCCGGCCATTTCCGTCATAGGAGAAGGCCAGCGACGGTCCTAACGAATGCTTTACCTCTAGAACATGCCCACTTGAATCGTAATTGACCGTGACCGTCTGGCCTTCCCGGGACCTTCCTGTCAGCCGCCCGTTAGTGTCGAATAACCACACCTCGCCATAGCTGAAGGCCAGCGTGAATGTCCCGTCGGCGTTGCGGGTCAGGTCGGCCCGAATGTCCTGCGGGCGACTGAATCCGCCACCAGGCGCCGGGGTGAACGTGAGAACCCGGCCGTCCTCGTCATGGAACAGGACAGATCCTCCGTCCCCGACCTGTAACGATGCACTGAACGACGTCGTCCAACCGGGCCCGAGGGCACCGACCGCTGTGTTGCGGGAGTTATAGACGCGCGCCCAGTCCAGCAAGCCCAGCAGTCCGGATGGAAATTGAAGATCAGTATCCGTTTCAGTGTAGTTGCCGATCGCGGTGGACACCCCAATACCCGCGAACCCGTAACCTCGATGCACCCCGAAAAGTTCCTGTTCAGGGCGGGTCACCAACGACTCTTGCGATGCCATGGCACCCCCAGATGCCAGATCGGTGAGGCGCCCCCACCTTCGCCCCCAGCGAATCCTTCCTCGGTAGCATCTTTGCCGCTTCGGCTAATCCCGGCCATTGATATACGCCACAGATAGGGGAATGTCACCACCTGGCGCGGGTTCCATCCCGGCCGGCCGGAACTGTAACGTGTTCTAATCTGGGGCCAGCCGCCCTGCCCACCTTCGTAACGCTGTGCTGGGAGCCTAGTTGGCCGTGCCCGCCGCACCCGCCACCGTCGCCGACCTGCTGCTGGCCCAGGCGGGCAATCCCCGGCCCGGGCTGTACTTCGAGGACCAGCGGTGGACCTGGGCGGAACACGTCAGCGAGTGCGCGCGCTACGCCGCGATGCTGCGCACCCTGCGCCGGCCCGGCAGGCCGTTCCACGTCGGCCTGCTGGCCGACAATGGGCCCGAGTTCTCGTTCCTGCTGGGCGGCTGCGCGCTGGCCGGGGCGGTCCTGGTCGCGCTCAACCCGGTGCGCCGGGGCGCGGCGCTGGCCCGCGACGTCGCGCGCACCGACTGCCAGTACGTGCTGACGCAGCCGCAGTACGCGCCGCTGCTGCCGGAGCTGGACATCCCGGTGCAGCCGCTGGACCAGATTGACCTGCCCGCGCAGGCACCGCTGGATCCCGCGCCGGTCACGGCCGGGGAGCTGCTCATGCTGATCTTCACCTCGGGGACCAGCGGTGAGCCCAAGGCGGTCAGGTGCACCCACGGCAAGATCGCTGGGCCCGGGCAGTATCTGGCCAGCCGGTTCGGCCTGGGCCGCGCGGACACGGTGTATGTGGCTATGCCGATGTTCCACTCCAACGCGATCATGGCGGGGTGGGCGGTGGGCCTGGCCGCTGGGGCGGCCATCGCGCTGCGCCGCCGGTTCTCGGCCTCGGCGTTCCTCGGCGACGTGCGGGCGTTCGGTGCGACCTACGCCAACTACGTGGGCCAGCCGCTGAGCTACGTGCTGGCCACCCCGGCCCAGGCCGACGACGCGGACAACCCGCTGCGCATCGCGTACGGCAACGAGGGTGCCCCAGCGGACCTGGCCCGGTTCGCCGCGCGGTTCGGCTGCCAGGTGATCGACGGGTTCGGGTCCTCGGAGGGCGGCGTGTCCATCGCCCGCACCCCGGACACCCCGCCGGGGGCACTCGGCCGGCTGGACGGCGGAGTGGCCGTGCTGGACCCGCAGACCGGGCGGCCATGCCCGCCGGCCCAGTTCGGCCCCGCCGGCGAGCTGCTCAACCCGGCCGAGGCGGTGGGCGAGATCGTGAACACCAGCGGCGCCGGAATGTTCGCCGGGTACTACAACGACGCGGCGGCCGAGGCCAGCCGGATGCGCCAGGGCATGTACTGGAGCGGCGACCTCGGGTACGCCGACGAGCGCGGGTTCTGCTGGTTCGCCGGGCGCACCGGCGACTGGCTGCGAGTCGGCGGGGAGAACCTGGGCACCGCGCCGGTCGGGCAGGTGCTGCGGCGTCACCCGGCGGTGGCCGAGGCGGCCGTCTACGGCGTGCCCGACCCGGTGGCCGGCGACCAGATCATGGCCTGCCTGGTGCTGCGGGACGGGGCCACACTATCCCCCGCCGGGCTGGGCGCGTTCCTGGCCGCCCAAGCCGACCTAGGGCCCCGGCAGCACCCGCGGTTCGTCCGGCTGGCCCGGGAGCTGCCCCGCACGCCCACATTCAAGGTGCTGA